>OFHM01002349.1_pt1 | contig 10856 bp, 8 predicted proteins | sample 1521311 | NCBI WGS metagenome assembly OFHM01 (sample SAMEA3504083, study PRJEB24116) | mouse gut metagenome | biome: mouse gut; feature: mouse-associated habitat; material: faeces | place: Denmark | collected 2011 | reverse complement strand
AGCGATAATGGAAGACTTCACCTGTTTTTTTCCTACGCTTTCACCCGCTATCTCCTTATTCATCGATGTTTCAGTTATAAGGTGAAACGGGTGAAACTTATGAATCAAAAGTTCATGTTATACTTATGCAAATCAGTAATTGAAAACAAAATCTCATTCATTCCAGTATAGAATTGAATTAAATTCTAGGGATGTGATTGCACTGAATCAAATCCCCAAGAATTACAACTGAGCCATATTTATCCTTTATCAACAATCAATTATCTGTTAATAAAATGCTGCGCAACTGTTCTATGTCTTCCATAAAGAGTCCGATTCCTCTTTTCAGATACGTTTGTATACTCCTATATAGTTGTTGAGCGAATGATATAAAGCTCTGTGTCCTTTTGTGCATTATGGTAAATTTTACCTGTATGTCTTAGCAAACTCCACGGATACCGAATTACTGAAACTTCCGCAAACCTCGGCTGCGAGGTCTTTTCCGCATTGGATTATTTTATCCCATATATCTTCATTCAAGTTATTTAGGTCGCAGTATCGAACATCATATTTGAGTAATCCATAAATGAGTCCTGCATTAAAATTGTCGCCGGCCCCAATGGTGCTGACTGCCTGTAACGGTTCTACCGGATAATCTTTGTTGACCAGATTGGTGCGCAACGCTACTTTTTCTCCACCTGCAGTACAGATGAATCGTGGGCAATAGAATTTGATTTTATCCTTGTATATCTTGTCTACGTCCTGTATGTTGTACATATAGAGGAAATCCTCCAATGAACCGCGTACAATATCCGCATATTCAAGATTCTCAATAATGGTTGGAGCCAGTTTGATGGCTTCGTTCTTATGAGAAGAGCGGAAATTCGGGTCGTAATAGATGATGGCTTTCTTTTCCCGTGCCTGATCGAGTAATTCGAGAATCTTTTCCCGCAGTACCGGATTCAGTGCATAATACGACCCCACCATCACAATGTCATCTTCCTCTAATTTAGGGAATAGGACGTCTAGGCGTTGCTTGGGATAGTCCTTGTAAAATATATATTCTGCATCGCTTTGCTCGTTGAGAAAAGCCAGAGATACTGGTGATTTACCGTCCGGGAATACGTTGACATGATCGGTTGGAATATTATTCTCACGCATAAACTGCAGGATAATATTGCCTACACGGTCATTTCCGGTTTCACTGATGAAACCGACGTTTACTCCCATTCGTCCCAATGAGACGATGCCATTGAATACAGAGCCTCCCGGTACGGCTGCGGAAGGCTGGTCGCCTCGAAAGATGATATCGAGGATTGTCTCTCCGATACCGATTACTTTTCGCATAGTGATCTTGATTTTTCTCCCAGATAACCGCCATGATGGCGTTTTGAATATTCGGCGATCGTAAATCCTGTTTCTTTCATGGTTTGTACCACCAATATATCTCCGATCACTGTCATGGCAGTGGTAGAGGTAGTAGGAGTCATGCCTAATACACAGACTTCAGCCGGCTTACCGGTACTAAGACAAACATCCGACTCTTTTGCCAACGGACTGTCCGGATTACCAGTAATAACAATAAACTTCAAATCCGGATCCAGATTATGAGCCAAACGGGTTAATTCCACAATTTCCCGTGTCTTGCCCGAGTTGGAGATCAACAGGAGTAAATCATTTTTTTGTAAAATACCCAAATCACCGTGTTGCGCCTCGCTGGGATGCAGAAAGACAGATGGAATACCGGTGGAACAAAAAGTTGTAGCAATGTTCATGGCAATCTGTCCGGCTTTTCCCATACCGGAAGTTACCAGTTTTCCCTTTTTCTGATGTATTTGTTCTACAATCAGTTTTACTGCTTTTTCATAAGCGTCTGTTATTGGGATGTTGAGCACAGCTTGTGCTTCCTGTTGCAAAAGTTGTTTGATGGAGTCTATCATATAATCAGTTTATTTTTTCTTTTAATTCGTTCAATGTGTTTGCTACTTCGTAATAGGTTGAGAATGGTTGCCGTGCAAAACCTTTATCCTCCAGCGTGTGGAGTGCTTTCAATAGTTCGTCATAGAAACCATATTCATTGTAGAAGATGACCTTTTTCCGGTGATAACCGATAGAAGCAGCGGCTATTACATGGAAGATCTCATCGAGCGTACCAACGCCTCCGGGTAGTGCGACTAGCACCTCCGACTTCTCCGTTATGATATCTTTGCGGTCACTCAAATTGCGGGTGTGAATTTCTTCGTCTAACAGAGTGCTTACTTTGCCGTTCTCCTCCAGTTTGGCGGGAACAACTCCGATGACCTTGCCGCCGTTTTCTTTCACGGCGCGGGCGATACATTCCATCAGTCCGAGGCTGGCACCTCCATATATCAAGGTTTTGCCTTTCTGCCCCATCCATTCTCCTATTTGGCGGGCACTTTCGAAGTACACTTTGTCAATGTTTTCGGAAGCGGAACAGAATATTCCTATCTTTTCCATATACGTTGTTGCTGTTATAGTCCACAAATATCTGCAATTTTCTATAAACAGCAATAAGTTTTATTGTATTTTTGCGGCATTAATTCAATAAGGAAGTAGAAAACAATGCATTGCAACGAATATACATTGCGAAATGGCTTACGTATTATCCATGAACCGACCCTCTCAAAAGTAGCTTATTGTGGTTTTGCGATCGATGCCGGAACGCGCGATGAGGCGGAGAATGAGCAGGGAATGGCCCATTTTGTAGAACACCTGATTTTTAAGGGAACGGAGAAGCGGAAAGCCTGGCATATCCTCAACCGGATGGAGAATGTGGGGGGCGACCTGAATGCTTACACTAATAAGGAAGAAACGGTGGTCTATGCCGCTTTCCTGAAAGAACATCTGGAACGGGCGCTTGAACTGTTGGGGGATATTGTATTTCATTCAACCTTTCCGCAGCATGAAATAGAAAAAGAAACGGAGGTCATTATCGATGAAATCCAGTCGTATGAAGATACTCCGTCGGAACTGATCTTCGATGATTTTGAAGATATGATCTTCCGCAATCATCCATTGGGAAGAAACATTCTTGGTAAACCGGAACTGCTGCGGAGTTTTCGCACAGAGGATGTTCTATCGTTTACCCGCCGGTTTTACCAACCGGGGAATATGGTGTTTTTTGTTCAGGGACAATATGATTTCAAGAAAATCATCCGCTTGGTAGAAAAATACCTTTCGGATATTCCTGATGTAAGAGTAGAGAATCGTCGTACACCTCCGCCTCTTTATATGCCGGAACATTTGACGGTTTCCAGAGACACACACCAGGCACATGTAATGATGGGTAGCCGTGGCTATAATGCGTATGACGACAAACGCACGGCTCTCTATTTATTGAACAATGTCCTCGGAGGTCCCGGAATGAATAGCAAACTCAATGTGTCTCTTCGTGAGCGTAGAGGACTGGTTTATAATGTCGAATCCAATCTGACCTCTTACACGGATACAGGGGCTTTCTGTATTTATTTCGGGACGGATGTGGATGACATGGATACCTGTTTGAAACTGACCTATAAGGAACTGAAGCGGATGCGTGATGTGAAAATGACTTCCTCCCAATTGGCAGCAGCGAAAAAGCAGTTGATCGGACAAATCGGAGTGGCATCTGATAACTTTGAGAATAATGCATTGGGAATGGCGAAAACATACCTTCATTATCATAAATATGAATCATCCGAGCTTGTTTTTAAGCGTATTGAAGAGTTAACGGCAGAGCAACTACTGGAGGTTGCCAATGAAATGTTTGCAGAAGAGTATTTATCAACGCTGATTTATAAGTAGCTTTTTGATACTGCTGCGATATACTGACAATTAATAAACTGTTAATATTAAACTGACCATGAGAAACTTAACACGAAATTTCTGGATTTGCCTGAGTCTGATAATGTTTCCCCTTACAACATTCGGGCAGCAGAAGAACAATTTTACCTATGTGCCCGCCCAAGAGCTTTTATTGGTAGGAAAAGCGACTACCGAAGGTGAATATTTCCATCGGGTAGATACAGCAAAGTATTGTACGATGCCTCCCGCAGTAAAGAAGCTATTCACTAACTCTGCAGGTTTGGCTATTTCCTTCACAACGAACAGTCCGGTGATAAAAGCTAAATGGACTGTTCCTGACAATTACCAACTGCCAAACTTGACCAGAATAGCCCAAAAAGGCTTGGATTTGTATATCAAACGGGATGGGAAATGGCAATTTGCCGGAGTAGGGATGCCAGGTGGCGTGACTACGGAAAGAGTGATTGTCGATAATATGGGAACCGAAGAGAAAGAATGTTTGTTATATCTGCCTTTGTACGATGAGTTGAAGAGTCTGGAGATAGGCGTTTCTTCTGATGCTCACATACATAAAGGAGAAAATCCGTTCACAAAGAAAATAGTAGTCTACGGATCCAGCATTTTGCAGGGAGCTTCTGCCAGCCGTCCGGGCATGGCCTATCCGGCCCGCTTATCCCGTAGCAGTGGATATAATTTCATTAATTTGGGATTGAGTGGTAATGGAAAAATGGAGAAAGAAGTTGCCGGGATGTTAGCAAATATTGATGCGGACGCTTTTATCTTGGATTGTATTCCCAATCCTTCTCCCAAAGAGATTACCGAACGGACTGTTGACTTTGTAATGACCTTGCGGGAAAAACATCCGGATACACCTATTATTATCATACAGACATTGATACGCGAAACGGGAAACTTTAATCAGAAAGCCCGTGAGAATGTAAAGCAACAGAATGAGGCTATCGCCGAACAAGTAGAAGTTCTGCGTAAAAAAGGCGTAAAGAACCTATATTTCATCAAAGAAGACCGCTTCTTGGGAACAGATCACGAGGGAACTATCGACGGAACTCACCCCAACGATTTGGGATTCGACCGGATGCTAAAGAAGTATAAACCTGCTATCAGCAAGATTCTGAAAATTAAGTTTAGAGACGAATAACGGAAAGAATAAAGGGGCCGAAAGCCCCTTTTTATTTTTAATCTTTATTTTATAGAGTCGATTATTAAGATACATATCATCCATAAGTTTATTGCCTGTACTTATAACCATAAATACTATCTATTGCTGATAACGAGTTGATTCGGTGACATCTTTTACGCAACGTAATAACCCTTGTCCCTTTTTCAAAGGAAATCCAGCTGTACGGGGGCCGCTTCCTGTATAAGAGTCGCCCGAATAAAAGTCGAGCATCATGGCAAATGCATTGGCGGGAGTAGTGTTGGGTGAGGTGTTTGACGACCAATACAATTTACTTAAGTCATAGGGTGTCGTTGCCGCGCCTCCCGGCCATACATAATTGATATTTGTTATGTTATTCGTTAGGGTACTCACATCTCCCCAAAGCGGAGTGACACCGGGATATTGTTCACTCAAACGGGGATATCGGGGTGTAGAAATAGATACATTGTTTCCAGTACCACTTACTGCATAGGTGTAGTTTGGGTTGACGGGCGTAGTACCTCCCACACCTGCACCCATCACCCAGAGTTGAGTGAGTTCGAGTGAAGTAGGGACACGCCATGTTCCCAAGTCTTTCTTATCGCTTCTTTCCGAATAAGCATTGCAGCCTGTACGTGTGGAATTGATACTCGGTGTAGCAGGGTCACTGCCCGAAGGAGTGACATATCCCAGTGCTTCGTACCAGTTCATTGTAGAACGGGTAACAGCATTGTTAACTACAGGATTACCATTCTTGTCACAATCGCTTTTCGCAACTCTGATAAGCATATAAGGTTTACGTACTATATGGTAGTTGGTAGTCAGCGCTTCGTAGGGTGCTCCTGTACGGAGTGAGATAGATACTACCCCTCGCGGCTGATAGCCGATGGTTCCTCCGTAGTTCCACAGTTCCTGATTGACGATAACCGGAAGTGGACCGCTTTGGAAATAAGGATAAGTCCTTATATTGGGGGTAGTCTGTGTAGGATAGTACACCGGATTGGACGTAGTGGATAGATTGGCTATGGGGAAACGGTAAGTGCGGTCGGGCTCCATCAGGCAACGCGGATAACCTTGTGTGCTGTTACTGACGTATGTCTGCGCTTCTCCGTAATTGGTGTATGATATGGCACGGGCATACTGGTTGGAGTTGCTTGTACCACTTATCAACTGTGTCGAGCTCCAGAACAATCCGGCTGGATAGGTCCGGGCATTGAAATAGATGCTTATCATTTGCAACTGGTTCTGCGAGGGTAGGTAATAAGTGGTTTTTGTAACAGTATTCAATGTGATACCGTTTTCACCGTTCAACCGCCAGCATTGGCGAATGGCTGTTTGGTTCTGTGCTGTACCGTTCAGATACGTCACGCCCCGTCCTTCGGAATATTCACTGTCGGGGTGGAGATTGGCGTTGCTCGATGCAAAGGTTACCGAGGTGTTTTGATAAGGACTCTCAATGCTCCAAAAACGAGAGTCAGACGGGTCGATAGTGTAAGCAAAACCACCTTTTCCCCAAGGGTAGTCTTGACCGTCGTGAGTCACAAGGTCGGTCACAATGCGCCATGACACTTCGTCAGCTCCTCCTCGTCCTGTAAGTGTGAGAGTAGCCTGATACCAGATATTACGTTTGACATCGAAGTTGTTCCAATGGTTTCCGTTGTTGTCGACTCCTAGATAAACACGATAGGTCACTAGTCCGTCACGTTCTCCGGTAGGCAGTGTGGTGCGATATTCACAAACCACTTCTATATAGGAGCATTGGGAAGGGTAAAGCGGTATTTGTGTTTTCGACGAGGTACATTCTTCACCTGGTACATTGGTTGGCAATGTCCTTGTTCCTTGTATATTTTCTACCATATACAACGGTGTGGCATAGTTGTGCGGAAGATTATTTCCACTGGGGTCTACAGGTTCCAAGTTACCGTCGTTCACAGTGATATTATCGCCATTTACAAAGGTAGTGGAAGTAGTGGTAGGAGAATTCGGAGCTATGTAGCTATATACTAACGGCACGTTTTTCAACTGAATAGAACGCACATTGATAAGGGTACTTGCTTCGAGTCCTTTTTTCTCAATTACAACAGTAACTTTGGCTGTCAGCCGTTCAAGGTTGACGGTACCTAGTGCATACGTACCATTGGTAGTTCCCGGAGTAACGTTGATAACTTTCGTATCGGTAATGGCCGACATGATCATGCGTCCTCCCGACAGAAAGTCGGTGCCGGATGTCATTGTTTTCTTCAAATTGTTTAAAGCTGTGAGATTAGTTACTGAACTGCCTATTGACGAGCCTACATTGGCGATAAAAGCAAAAATACGGCTACCCGAGGAACCGCTAATCGTCATTGGTATCGAAAGATTCTCCATTGCTGATGGAGGAAAGTACTTGAACGATATGGTTTGTCCGGTAGATGCATCGAAAATGAATACATTCAGGTCGTTTATGCTGTTCTCATCGGCTATAAGGGAACGAGTTGATATGGTGCGTCCATTAATGGTCAGAGTAAAATTATAATCAATATTAACCGACTCATACCGTGTTTCCTTCTCATAGTCGGTGGTACAGGATATGATTAACAGGATTCCTAATAATATGCTTACTATTTTTTTCATGGATATAGTTATTTTTAGTCGGTGGCAGGAGTTATTGTATTTATTTTCCAACCATTTATCAATATTGATATCACTACATTATTATCTGTCTGGTTAAGGTTGATTTCGAAAACAAACGTATCTTCTCTATCGATATCTTCCTGCGAAGTGTATTTGGGATTGGCCAGTATGAGTTGGGTTATATTCTGGTTGAAAAGATATCCGGGAATGGCAGGATTCTTTATTACTAGCATGGGAGAATGCCCGATGAGCAGACGCATAGTCCTCAAATCGGCTTCCAACCTATTGTCTGTAACGGATGTATAATGGGGGATATACTTCAGCATGCGGTGCGAGATATCGATACTGTTATCACCTTTATATTTACCATTGATAGCAGTGACATATACATCGGGAACTATAACCGAGCGTGCCAGGTAGTTCAGACCAGTGATTTTAATTTTTATATTTTTCGTATCTTTCATTAAATCTACAGTAGTGATACACGATTCGTTATAGGTGGCAAGTATATCGGATGCATAACCAGCAAACAAATCACCGGGAACAGATTGGGGAATGAGGTACCCGTCGGCATCCTCCATGCTGTTGAGCACAATGCGGAAATCGGAGAGACTCGCTCCGCTGTCCAATCCGTCTGTTGTAAAAGTATTGAGATTATCACAAAAGACAATTGCCTGATAGCGTCCTTCGGGCAGCGATATGGTCATAAAATCTTTGTTTTTTAGGTTGTCTCCGGATTCGGTATAAGTACCTACATACTTGTTGGAAGCATCGAAAACATAAACTGTCACTTTGGTTACCTCAGTTTCAAATAAATCTGTATGTTGATTATTCAATGTATACCGGAAGGCAAGGCGTAACGCGCTATCTTTACAGTCGGAACGGTCATCCCTTATACACGATTGTATGGACAAGAGAATGACAAACATGACAATGTTTACAGATATGCATTTCATAAGCAGACTGCATTTAATCTCCTCGGTCCGCTAACGGGACGGAGGAGAGGATGGAAGAATAATCACCAAACGGGGTTAATGGAATTTATTACCCAGGGCTTCACGGTCACATTACATGTTACTGATATATTGCTGTCATAAGGCTTGCCAGTAGCTTGAGTCTGATTGAAGACAAGGTTTTCGATACGATACACGTTACCGCGTTTGAACTCCAGAATGTTGGCGTTCGTTGTAGTATCTTTGTATTTGGAGACTACGACAAAAAGAGTAGTTGCACCCAATGGGTTGTTTACATACTGTACTTCTGTCAATTTAAGAATAATATGGGGAATATCGGCGACGGGAGTCGATTGTCCTGAGGCAGGAACCGTACTCGGACATACCTGATAAGCCCATGCGGGTTTAGGATTGGCAGTAGGGGGAACGATTGTAGCTCCGTTTGTTGCATCCGGATAGAAACTTAGACCGGGGGAGACAGGAGTACAATAGTCCACAAATGCATTAGCGGTCCAGTCGCTCGGTGCGGTGGGGGAGCCACCGGCATAGTGCGGGAAGTTTACGTTGTTGGTAAAGTAGGTAGCATAGTCGGTAGCCCAGCCTGCTTGGTTTACAATGTTTACGGGAGTATTCAAGTAGGGAGTAGCATCAAGCCGGACATACTGATTGATATTATTGATGAATATGCCAGATAGCTTGTAGCTTGTGATATCGGTACTGATCGGCGAGCCGGTGGTTATGTTTTGACAAGTCACTCCACCCACTTCAATACGGGCTACAATCGGACTGATATCAACTGAAACCGTATAATTATTGGGGCTGGTCATTGTAAAGGCAGAACTTAATCCTGACATGGGGGCATTTTGGGCATTGCCTTGCAAACGGTCTAGACGCAGTCGGGCATCGGAACTGGTGGTTCCTTCTACGGTAGGGTACACTTGACCGACATCCGTTTTTATATTAGCCATAAAATAAAGATACTGTGCTGAGCTGGGGATACCACTGATCGTTATCGCACTTCCGCTAGATGCAGTAGAGGAAGTATTGGCTAAGGTCGTCACTTCAGTAGGGGTTAGTTGGCGCTGGAAAATACTAGTCATAGAGTTGTTGAGGAAGTAGAGCTTTCCAGACCCCAGTATGGCGTATTCAGCTGCCCCTTTTTGGTTGTTTACACCTCGAGTGAGAGCAGACTGTTTCACACTCAAAGTCACATTGTTAATGCCGGTCATAGGCATCTCATCGATTGTTTCCTTGTCATCACAAGCAAACATTGCACTGACTAAAAACATCAGTAAGGCAGTTTTTTTAATCATAATTAAAATTTTAAAAAGTTGCTAATAAGTAGCTGATTGCTATTTCAACACTGATCGTTTGAAAAAGTTTTTGCATTTCTCCATTCAATTTCAATCTAACTAAATAATTAACAATAGAGCATTTTCTGATGAAGAGAAAATACCGAGCAAGAGGGTGCACTTCACTTATATAATTAAACTTTTCTTATAATTTTTTTTTCATTGATATTCGCGGCTGTTTGTATAGAGATTGCGAAACTTCAGTAAATAAATGGTTGGCAGGTTTGCTTTCATTACCGGAATTCGTATTTTTGTAACAAATACGTGTTTGATAACAATTTAATAGCAAAAATAATATGTTGGTGACGGGCAGAAAACTCCCTATCGGGATTCAGACTTTCGAGGATATCCGCAACGATGGATACTTGTATGTGGATAAGACAGCATTGATGTGGACCATAGCGAATACAGGCAAGCCTTTTTTCTTGAGCCGTCCGCGCCGGTTTGGAAAGAGTTTGCTGATTTCTACGTTCGAAGCGTACTTTAAGGGACGGCGTGAGCTTTTTACCGGACTCGATGTAGAGAAATTAGAAACAAAATGGGAGGTGCATCCTGTGTTGCATATTGATTTGAATGCCGAGAAATATGATTCGCCCGATAGGTTGGATGCTATTTTAAGTAATCAGTTGACCCAGTGGGAAGCCATCTATGGTGTGGGAGATGATGAGACTACTTTGTCCTCCCGTTTTTTGGGCATCATCCGTCGTGCTTCCGAACAAACGGGTAAAGGAGTGGTGGTATTGGTGGACGAGTATGACAAACCATTATTGCAGGCTATTCAGAACGAACCGCTTCTCGATTCTTACCGTTCTACTCTGAAAGCTTTCTACGGGGTACTGAAAAGTGCAGATCGCTATCTCCGTTTTGCGTTCCTGACGGGTGTTACCAAATTCTCGCAAGTCAGCGTGTTCAGTGACTTGAACCAGTTGATTGATATCAGCATGAATTATGATTTCTCTACTATTTGCGGCATTACCCATGAGGAGCTTCTCGCTAACT
>OFHM01002348.1_pt1 | contig 10857 bp, 10 predicted proteins | sample 1521311 | NCBI WGS metagenome assembly OFHM01 (sample SAMEA3504083, study PRJEB24116) | mouse gut metagenome | biome: mouse gut; feature: mouse-associated habitat; material: faeces | place: Denmark | collected 2011 | reverse complement strand
GGTCTACCCCCAGCCGTCGGGAGAGTTCCCGGCACAGTTCCCGTCCCTTGCGGTCGGTGTCCACCGACAGATAAATCACTTGTTTCTGCTCGAAATGAGATTCCGACAATTCGTCCAGCCAGTCCAGTTGACTGTTGGCGCCGTTCGGCACGGAAATGACATCCGTCCGTCCGGCAGCCATGTAGGAGAGGGCATCAAATTCCCCTTCCACGAGGATGCACTCCGGCGTATCGCGGATGGCGTCGATGTTGTAAGGGATGGTGCGTGCTCCTTGCAGCAATTTGAAGTGCTTTTGTGAGTCGCGGAACTTCGTGTTCACCAATTCCCCGTTTTCGAAAAAGTTGAAGCAGAGGCAGTCCCTCTTTTCCCAGCCTTTCTCCTTGCCGGATATAGGCATCGGGATGGAGGCGAAAGCCACGCCAGCTTCCACCAATACTTCCGGCGGAATGTGGCGGACGTCACGACACCATTCAATTTGCTTCTGTGTGAGTGCCCCTTGTTCAGGGTCGCCGTGCGGCTTTTCAGTGGGCGGACAACCGGAGTTGCTACCTGTTGCCGTTGGAAATTTGACCAACGGATCACCCAGCTTTCTGCCTTTTCCGGCATATATGGCTGCCGAACCGTGTGCGCCGCAGTAGTGGCACAAATACAGTTTGGTATCGAGGTTGACACTTAGTGATTTATCACGCTTATCCGTCCGTTGGGCATGACACCAGGGACATTTTGTTTTCATTTTGCCGCTTGTGCGACCGTGGGTGTCAATACCCAGTTCTTTGAATCTATCCATACTTAGTAAATGATTGAGAGATAATGTGCTATCGCGTCCATTCGTTCGTCACCGGATTCCAGATATGTGACGCCGAAGGGCGCGGCTTGGCATAAGCGGGGATGGGATGCCCGTCGTAGGTACGTATTCCGTTGATGATGGTTTCGTAGGGCGAACATTGCTGTTGCTCTTGCCGTTTTTTGAGATACTTCTTCAGTGCCACCTGCGTTATGGATGACACATGGCTTCCCTGCCGGGTGAGATTGGCTAAATAGTTTTTTATTTCGTGCAGGCTGCTCATCGTGCTTTCATTCCCCCGTAAGATGATTTGATCCCGTAAATAGTTGAAGAACCATTCTTTTTCTTCCATCATCAGCTGGGGGATGCCCGATTGCATGGCTACGACTTCATACCAGGACGTGTCGTTCTTTGCCTCCTGTAGATTTTCCTCCCATGCTTTGGGGCGCATATCGGGTGTCACGGCGTTCAAGTCCGTCACCTTCAAAACATTTTCTTCTTCTTCTTTTTCTTTTCCGCTTTCTTCAGAAGAAGAATTTTTTTTGTTTATTTCTTTATTTATAATGGGGGCTGGATTTTTCTGTATATTTGACGTATTTTTCATTTCCCGAGTGTTAAAATCCTCTGTATTTCCGTTGGTTTTCAGAGAGTTATTGATGTTCGGTTTCGTGTTGCGCTTTTTTTCATCTTCCATGTTGTCAAGTGCTTCCCTATAGTCGTCTATGGCTTTAGAATGGAGGTTCATTTTCTCATCCAGATAAAAGAGTCCGTAATTGTATAATACACTTTCCATCAGTTCGTCGCTCACATCATAAAGGTTCTGGATGAAGGAAGCAGTTTGCGGTGTCAGAAAATGCTGTGGCTGTTGATAGAGCTTTTCCATCATAAGCCAATATAGTCCGTAGGCTTTCAGTCCGTCTTGCATGATCATCCGCAGCAGTTCGTTGTTGGTGTATGCCAGTAGGGGGTGCGGGAAATAACTTCTGATGGCAGATTCTTCGCAAAAGTTGGCATAGAGTATATGCGAGTTGTATCCTTTGCCGGGACGCCGGAAATAATGGCGGTAGAGGAGCTCGATATGTTCGGGTTGGGCATGGAATATATTGGCGATGATTTCCATTGTCTGGATATTGACGCAGCATTTAAGCTGTGCATGAGCTTCTTCGAGCATCACCCAGTATAGTCCGTATATTTCCAGTCCTTGTTCCCGTATCAAAATACTCATGGGTATATTGCTGGAAGAAGAAGTGGGGTGATTGAAGTAACCGTTATGAATCGGTTTTCTCTTTGTTGATGCATTGTTCGATTGTTTGTTTTTTGCTGAATTAGATGTTGTCATAATAAAATATATTAATTTCTGTTTTAAATTCTATTTTTCTGAAAATGCAGATGCGAAGAATCCAGCCACTTCTTTGGAAAGCAGCAAATATCGTACTCATTCTTCATGATGGAATCGGAGTATTCTCTTCGTGTATGTAATCTGTAATATAGGGAATTTTCGGAGCAGGGGAGATTTAATTCCAAAGTTCTGAAAAAGCAATGCCGGAAAAAACAAATAACTGCCTCTGTCAAAAAACAAGGAAGCAACGTTGACATGATTTTTTTCTCTTGCTTGCGGTTGCAAAGTAACTACTTTATTTCGTATATGTCCCATAACTTTCCTTATTTAATCCATGAAATTAATTTTTTTTCACAGAAGAGTCGAATATAATCCCTGCCACTCGGCACGTAAGCCATTTTCTATAATGCACGTCATAGTATGGGAGAAACCTGTTGGAGGGGTTTTCGTAGTAGGGGTGGTCGAAATAGTGTTCATATTCTGTCAGTGTCCCTGTAATGGAAAGGCAGGTTCCGTCTGTTCGTTGCAGGCAGAAATCGGCGTTGTCCCATCTCATCTGGTCTATCAGTTCTTCTACTTGGTATGCACGGCGCATAGATTTTCCCAGTGTCAGCAGTGTGCCGTAATTCTCTTCCGCATCTTGGCGGATAATAGCTGCCCGACGGGAAACCGTCAGGCAACTGTCATTCTTCATCGTTTTTTTCATACAGATTTCTTTGTGCTGAAATGCGAGCATTCCAGGTTCTTGTTAATGGTGTAAATGTAGTGAATTTACTTGACTTTACAAAGGATAAGATTGCTTATATGATGGATGATTAGTTAAATAATTGGAATAAAATATTTTGTGTTTTTCATTGTCTGGATATAGGCTTTAAAGAGCTTATGGAGGAGCTTAAAGAAAGCTGTGGAGGGAATGGGAATAGGCTGCAAAGGGCAAAGGACGGACCTCTTTCACCATTGAAACCTTTTGCGCAGCCTTTTTATCCAACTGTCGCTACGTATAACGTTGTTATTCTCTCCAATCGCTTTTTTCAAATCCCGGATCCGTTCGTTTTGTCTCTTCATTGCTGCCTGTATTTCGTTTACCAACGTATTTATTTCCTTTTGCAGCTGAATTTCCTTCTGTAGCTGAATTTCCTTTTCTTTCAATTATTTAACGTGATTTCGATATAAGTTCTCCCGCATGGCTTCCCCTCCTTTCGGGAAGGAGGGGTGTCCGAAGGACGGGGTGGTAGGTAAATATAGTAGTCTGTTATTCAGCAATATATAGATTTACCGCTTCACCTACCACCTCCCCCTACGGGGACTCCTCCTTCCGGAAGGAGGAGAATCGAAAAGTACAGGCTTATATCGACGTTATTTATTTTTTCGGCTTATAACCCTAAAAGAATCTGGATTTGTAGAGTTTTTAGGGTTATAACCCTAAAAACTTTCTGAAAATAGTATATCTTTGTGCTTATAACCCTAAAAACTTTTGAATATGATTAATCGTGAACAGTATATGGAACAAATCGTTCCTTTTATAGATAAGCCGTTTGTAAAAGTGATAACGGGTATTCGTCGCAGTGGAAAGTCGGTAGTGCTGCGTCTGATTCGTGACGAACTGTTGAGGAGAGGAGTTCGTGAAGAACGTATCATCTACCTGAATTTTGAAAGTTTTCAGTGGATAGATCTGAAAGAGGCGAAGGCTTTGTATGCTTATATTCGGGGGCAGGCAGGAGATGCGGGTAAATATTATATTCTCTTGGATGAAATTCAGGAAGTGGACGGTTGGGAAAAAGTGGTCAACTCACTTCTGGTAGATTCGGATACGGATATTTATGTGACCGGCTCCAACTCACGTATGTTATCGTCCGAACTGGCAACTTATTTAACGGGACGGTATGTCGCTTTCCATGTCATGACCTTGTCTTTTAGAGAATATCTGACTTTCCATGACTTGCAGGCCAATGATCCGACGCTCAACCGGAAGGAGGAATTTCAGAAATATCTCCGTATGGGAGGATTTCCGGCCATACATACTGCCGATTATGGATATGAGGCTATCTATAAAATTGTCTACGACATCTATTCTTCTGTCATTCTTCGTGACACGGTGCAGCGTCACAATATCCGGAATGTGGAGCTGCTCGAACGGGTAGTGAAGTTTGTTTTCGATAATATAGGCAATAAGCTGAACGCTAAAAATATAGCCGATTACTTCAAAAGTCAGCAACGGAAGGTGGATATGAATACCATCTATAATTATCTGAATGCATTGGAAAGTGCTTTTATCATTCAACGTATTCCCCGGTATGATATTAAAGGAAAGGAAATTCTGCAGACGAATGAGAAGTATTTTGTAAGCGACCTTTCTTTGATTTATTCCGTGATGGGCTATCGTGACCGGTTGATTGCAGGTATGTTGGAGAATCTGGTCTGTCTGGAGTTGAAAAGAAGGGGCTATGAAGTGTATGTAGGCAAACAGGATGATAAAGAAGTGGATTTTGTAGCCATCCGTCGGGAAGAAAAGATTTATGTGCAAGTGACGTATCAGTTAGCTTCACAGGCCACTGTTGAGAGGGAGTTTGCTCCTTTGCTCGCCATTAACGACCATTATCCTAAATATGTAGTTAGCATGGACAGCTTGTGGCAGGATAATGTGGAGGGGGTCAGGCATCGTCATATAGCCGATTTCTTGTTGGATGATATTTAACGCTGACAGACGGGGGCTTTCGGACTGATCAGCTGTTTGTTGTGAGGAGGATAGAAGAGGATGAAAAACGAATGTGGGGCAGGATAGAAAACGAAAAAGAGGAAATTCTCTGCGAGAATCTCCTCTTTTTTCATCTTTCACGAAAAGTACAAATTATTTCTTCTTACGGTCACCGTAACGGCTCATGAACTTATCAACACGACCTGCAGTATCTACCAATGTAGATTTACCTGTATAGAACGGGTGAGAAGTGTTTGAGATTTCAATCTTCAGCAACGGATAAGTTTCACCTTCGAATTCGATGGTTTCTTTAGTTGCTACAGTTGATCTAGACAAAAACATGTCACCATTTGACATATCTTTAAATACTACCGGACGGTATGATTCTGGATGAAGGCCTTTTTTCATTTCAGTATCTGTTTTTTTAATTTATATTCTGTTACTATTTTGGTAAGAAATAGTGTAATGGTCATTTTTCAGAGCGCAAAGATAATGCTTTTCTGTGAAATAGAAAAAGGTTTTCTAGAATTTCTGATTTCTGATTTATGATTTCTGATTTGCTATGCAGATTTTGGTGATTAAATGAATTGAAAAATGAGGTATAAATAAGGTAAGTTCGATATAAGCTTGTACTATTCCTAATTCTCCTCCTTCGGGAAGGAGGAGTCCCCGTAGGGGGAGGTGGTAGGTAAACACATATAAATACATAAGTCTATCATCTACAAAAAAATAGGAAAAACCTTGTTTATCCTACCACCCCGTCCTTCGGACACCCCTCCTTCCCGAAGGAGTGGAAACCATGCGGATAAAGTTATATCGAGCTTACGTTAAGATAAAGTCGGATTTGTGAGACCGGACCAGCGTGTTCTCAAGGCGGCACTTAACCGCTCTTCAAGCGTGGGCTGAAAGAAGCTCACCCCAGGGACCATTCACGTTTATCCCATTGCTGACGGTGGTTTATCCCCGGGCTTGAATGACGCCCTTTGTGAGGGAGAAGAGAAAAATGTGAGGGAGATGAGAAAAATAAGATAATTCCTGCTATATGTGCTTCCATTTTACTTTTTTTACCTTACCTTTGCGCTCGCTAAAGACGAAAATGCATTGAATTTAATTATCGACATAGGAAATACAATGGCAAAGGTTGCTCTCTTCAACGTTGGAGAGATGGTGGAGGTGTTGACCGAATCCAATCAGTCGCTGGGTTGCCTGAAAGCTCTTTGTTCCAAATATCCGGTTGAACAGGGGATTGTGGCTACTGTCATTGATTTAAACGAAAAGGTTTTAGCTGATTTGGCTGCTTTGCCGTTTCCTTTGCTGTGGCTCAATCATCAGACTCCGCTTCCGGTTGTCAACCTGTACGAAACTCCCGAAACATTGGGATATGATCGTATAGCTGCCGTAGTGGGTGCTAATGAGCAGTTTCCTCATCGGGATATATTGGTGGTTGATGCGGGAACTTGCATTACTTACGAGTTTATTGACTCAAAAGGCCAGTATCATGGCGGTAATATTTCTCCCGGTATGCAGATGCGTTTTAAAGCACTTCATCAGTTTACAGGGCGTTTGCCTTTGGTAGGCACCGACGGGCGCAAGCTCCCGATGGGACGGGACACCGAAACGGCTATACGCGCCGGAGTGATGAAAGGGATGGAATACGAAATTTCAGGTTATATTGAGTCTATGAAGCATAAATATCCTGAACTTTTGGTTTTTTTAACGGGCGGAGATGATTTTTCTTTTGATAGCAGCGTAAAAAGTATCATCTTTGCAGATAGATTTTTAGTGTTGAAAGGATTAAATAGAATTTTAAACTATAATAATGGTAGGATTTAAACACACACTTTGTGCGCTTTTGCTCATGATGGTTACCGGAATGGCAATCGCTCAAAATAATACAAACTCTCCTTATACACGATATGGCTATGGCGACTTGTCCGATCAAAGTTTCGGAAATAGCAAAGCGATGGGAGGAATTGCTTTTGGACTCCGGGATGGAGCACAGATCAATCCGCTGAATCCTGCTTCGTATACAGCCATTGACTCGTTGACGTTTATTTTTGAAGGAGGAGTTAGTCTGCAAAATATGAATGTTAGTGGCGGCGGTGTGAAACTGAACGCTAAAAACTCTAGCTTCGACTATCTGGCTATGCAATTTCGTTTGCATCCGAGAGTGGCGATGAGTATCGGGTTGTTGCCGTTTTCTAATATAGGATACAACGTGTCGGAAAACAATGAATCTACAAGTGATTCTCCGTATAGTACGAAAAGCCTTGTTGGTGAAGGCGGTTTGCATCAGTTGTATGTTGGTGCCGGAGTGAAAATACTGAAAAACCTGTCTGTGGGTGTGAACGCTTCTTATTTTTGGGGAGACATGACCCGCTCTTTAACAATGCTTTATCCGAGCACAGCTTCTGCTAATTCGTATATAAGCCAAACTACCGTATCGGTTTCAGACTATAAAGTGGATTTTGGAGCGCAATACACACAAGAGTTGAATAAAAAACATTCAGTGACAATCGGAGCGGTTTTTTCTCCGAAACATAAACTGAATAATGATTATACTGTAACGACACAGGTTAGTTCGACTAACAGCAACAATTTGGATGCTACGTTGGAGCTTCCGAATGTGTTTGGAGCCGGATTCACATACAACTATGACAAACGCTTGACTATCGGTGCAGATTATAGTTTGCAGCAGTGGTCGAAAGCTGAGTTTGGCGTAAATACATCGGATGATGCTATGCGTGATGATTTCAATGAAACATACGCGTATTGTGACCGTCATAAAATATCAGTGGGTGCGGAATATATTCCCAATTTGATCGGACGTTCCTATTTATCCCATATAAAATATCGTTTGGGAGCTTATTATACGACTCCGTATTATAAGATCGACGGTAAAAAGGCTACTCGCGAATATGGCGTAACTGCCGGCTTCGGTCTGCCTGTGCCTCGTTCCCGTTCCATTCTGAGCGTCAGCGGACAGTTTGTTCGCATCAGTGGACAGGAAGCGACTTTTGTAAACGAAAATATCTTCCGCGTTAGCATCGGATTGACGTTCAACGAACGTTGGTTCTTCAAGCGCAGAGTAGAGTAATGGAGATGAATGTTAAAAGAGAAAGAATAGACGGATATAATAATAACAACTAAAATTTAGATACAATGAAAATTAAAACGCTTGTGGCTATGTTGTTCCTTTCGGCTGGGGCAACCACTGTGGTAGCACAGGATGCGACTAACTGTAACTCGAACAGTAGTATCTCGCATGAAGCTGTGCGTGCAGGTAATTTTAAAGATGCGTATACTCCTTGGAAAGCTGTGTTGGAAAACTGCCCGACGCTTCGTTTCTATACTTTTACTGACGGATATAAAATTCTGAAAGGCTTGATGGGACAAATCAAGGATCGGAATAATCCGGAATATCAGAAATATTTTGATGAGTTGATGAATACGCATGACTTGCGTATCAAATACACAGATGAGTTCTTGGCTAAAGGCACAAAAGTGTCTTCTGCTGACGAAGCTCTGGGTATCAAAGCGGTAGATTACATCGCTTTCGCTCCGAAAATTGATGTTAATCAGGCTTATCAATGGTTGAGCCAGTCGGTAAATGCAGTAAAAGCAGAATCTGCTGCCGCTACTATCTTCTATTTCCTGCAAATGTCTTTGGATAAACTGAAAACAGATCCTGCCCATAAAGAACAATTCATTCAGGATTACCTGGCTGCTTCTGAATATGCTGATGCTGCTATTGCCACTGAAACGAACGAAGCAAAGAAGAAAAACTTGCTAGGTATCAAAGATAATCTGGTTGCTTTGTTTGTAAATAGCGGAACAGCTGATTGTGAATCGCTGCAAAACATCTATGGACCGAAGGTAGAAGCTAACCAGACTGACTTGGCTTACCTGAAAAAAGTAATCGACATCATGAAAATGATGAAATGTACTGAAAGCGATGCTTACCAACAGGCTGCATTCTACGTTTACAAGATAGAACCTAGTGCGGAAGCTGCTACAGGATGTGCTTATCAGGCATTCAAGAAAGGTGATATCGACAGTGCAGTGAAATTCTTCGACGAAGCAGTGAACCTCGAAACTGACAATCTGAAGAAGGCTGAAAAAGCATACGCTGCTGCGGCAGTATTGGCTTCTGCCAAAAAACTGTCTCAAGCAAGAGCGTATTGCCAAAAAGCTATTAGCCTTAACGAAAACTACGGTGCTCCATACATCTTGATTGCCAATCTTTATGCAATGAGCCCTAACTGGAGCGACGAATCTGCCTTGAACAAATGTACTTATTTTGCGGTAATCGACAAACTGCAACGTGCAAAACAAGTAGATCCGAGCGTAGCTGAAGAAGCTAACAAATTGATCGGTAGATATTCTGGCCATACTCCGCAAGCTAAAGACCTGTTTATGTTAGGTTACAAGCAAGGCGACCGCATCACTATCGGCGGTTGGATAGGAGAGACTACAACGATTAGATAACCGTATGTTGCGAAAACGAAGAAACCGTTTATTGCATAAAAGCATGAGCATAACAATCACCTTCGGGGTGGTTGTTATGCTTCTTTTATTATCTTCCTGTGGCGGCAAGCAGAAAGCTATGGGAGAGGCTATCACAGAACGTGATTCTCTTCCGATGATGACCACATTAGGAGTCACTACCCTTATTTCCGATTCCGGAGTGACACGTTATAGGGTGAATACGGAAGAGTGGATGATGTACGACCGTAAAAAGCCTTCGTATTGGGCGTTTGAAAAAGGTGTGTACATGGAACAGTTCGACTCTATCTTTAATATAGAAGCCAGTATTAAAGCAGATACTGCCTATTATTATGACAAAGAAAGGCTTTGGAAGCTGATAGGGAATGTGGATATACAGAACCGCAAAGGAGAGCGTTTTAATACTGAACTGCTCTATTGGAATGAGGCCACTCAAAAAGTGTATTCCGACAAGTTTATACGTATCCAGCAACCGGACAAAATTATCACAGGACACGGCTTCGACTCGAACCAGCAAATGACCATATATACCATTCATAATATTGAAGGTATTTTCTATGTAGACGAGGAAGTGGGTGGCGGTCCGCCCCAACCGGAAACCAAAGCACTGCCGGATTCAGCGAATAAAGATGCTGCGAAATAGGCGAAACCATATCAATCGCACCTAGCAAATCGTCTGATCGTAAATCAAAACTTATGAATATTTATATCTCTCTAATTATCACCATGATCTTCTCCGCCTTCTTTTCAGGGATGGAGATCGCCTTTGTATCGGTAGACAAACTGCGTTTTGAGATGGAACGTAAGGGGGGGATTACGTCCCGTATCCTTTCTGTCTTTTTTAAGAATCCCAATGAATTTATCTCTACTATGCTAGTGGGGAATAATATCGCATTGGTAATCTATGGTATCCTGATGGCACAGATTATCGGCGACAATCTACTGGCAGGATTCATCGACAACCATTTCTTGATGGTATTGGCTCAAACCGTTATTTCTACCTTGATTATCCTGGTGACTGGAGAGTTCTTACCGAAAACAATCTTCAAAATCAACCCCAATCTGGTTTTGAATATTTTTGCTATTCCGCTTATTGTTTGTTATGTCGTTCTCTATCCTGTTTCCAAACTGTCTTCCGGGTTATCTTACCTATTCCTCCGTATTTTTGGAATGAAGGTCAACAAGGATGCGTCCGACAGAGCGTTTGGAAAAGTCGACTTGGATTACTTCGTACAAAGCAGTATTGATAATGCCGAAAATGAAGAAGAACTGGACACGGAAGTGAAAATCTTCCAGAACGCCCTCGACTTCTCGAACATCAAAATCCGCGACTGCATCGTTCCGCGTACCGAAGTGGTGGCTGTCGATCTGAGAAGTGCCAGGTTCCACCTGGGCACCTCACACACTGCATCTCCGTGAGCTTTGAAGAATGTGGGAAGCACCTGCCTTATGGGGATTGGAAGAGCAAAGGGTGAGGACCACAGAGTAGAAGGCAGGCTGGAAGCAGGGCACCTGTCTGCGGGGGTTCCTTCT
>OFHM01002344.1_pt1 | contig 10868 bp, 5 predicted proteins | sample 1521311 | NCBI WGS metagenome assembly OFHM01 (sample SAMEA3504083, study PRJEB24116) | mouse gut metagenome | biome: mouse gut; feature: mouse-associated habitat; material: faeces | place: Denmark | collected 2011 | reverse complement strand
CGGATTTGTGGTTTCCTATCACCGGACAGCAGGGACATGGAAGCCGGAATATTCAAAAAGGCACTGTCCGCAATATAAGGCACATTCAAAATCACTTCACTCTGCTTAATCACTGTTTGATAAAACAGATAGCTCTCAATTTTATTCACATTCGCACCTAAATTAAGGTGCTTTATGACCGCATAGCCAAAGGGAGTGAAATAAAACTCACTGATAGGAAACGCATCAACCGCATTGTAATTCAGTGTCCCAATCGTGGAGCGCCTAAAAGTGTCTTCCCCAAATTGCACAATGCTTTCCGGGATAGTTACGGTCTTGATCTCCGTGTCCTCTAATTTCCCTGTGAGCCTTGTTACCGTATACCCCTCAATTTCTCCGGGAATATCCAGCACAATCTCCACAACATCCGCCCCCACCGTAAACTCATAGACTTCTGCTGTACCGTCCTCAAACCCTTTCCATTTGTACGTTACCCCATGGGAGTCAGTAAATGAATCCGTGACCGCTGCCACCAATTCCTCCCCGCCGGATGCACGGGGCGTTTCCTCTGTCTGCGCCGATACAGTCTACATGCCCCATCCCTGCCAAAACAGCAGAACCGCAAACAGCACCAGCAAACCACATAGCTTCTTTTTTCTTTGCATAGCAATCTCCTTTCCGCAAAATTTTGTTATCGCCTACAGGGAATAAATTGCATGCAAGTGTCAGTACAGGAAAAAGAAAACAAAAAAAGAATGTCCTTTGTATTTCTACAACAAATAGGACATTCTCTTTCACTAATAAACTTTCTGACTTTCTTAATAAACTTGTCTGACCAAAACTCAATCTGATCTTAATCTAATTGAAAAAATAAAATGAGACATGAAGCATCAAAATAATATATCTGTATATCTCACATAAATTTTGCAAAAAATGTCGGCATTTCCGGGGCCGAGACTGGCTCTGGATCATTATTAGCACCTGTTCTAGTGTAATAGTTGTTCTCAAACATTACCGCCCCATTATCACTGACTATTTTTATGATGATCACCGCCCTCCCGTAATAATTCACCATTCTCATTTTTGTACCAATTTGTCTCCTATAATGTTCATCTAATGGCATCTGTTGTAAAGCATTTTTGATTTGCGAAAAATACGAATCATAATCGTTATTATAAAAACAAGATACCTCTCCATCAATTCCTGTAATATAAAAATTCCCCACTTTAATATATTCCACTTCATACCTTCGTGAAATTTTCTCCGCATCCTCAAACTTATCTGCTACACCTATTAAAACGTATCCAGTTGCATTTTTCCCGGAATTTCCCATAGCCGTCAAAGTTTTAAATATCTTGCTTATTAATTGCTCATTCCTTTTACCATTAGCCAAGTCATGTATACCTTGTTTGAAATCGTATTGCGCATTTTCTGTTTTTGACTGCTTTAATAAAGTCTCTATTTCAGTTGCGTATGAATAGTGCATTGGATCGGCTTCTGTCCGTTCCACAAATGCCGATTTCAAAATTGAAACGGTTTTTGTCACCACTTCCGTTTTCTCTTTTGCACTCCACGCACCACCTCCACCAGAAATAATCATTGTGCGATCAGCAATATTAAATAATTTCTCGTAAACCTCATCATAGTCCAAAATCTTCATTTCATCTTTTATAAGCAATTCGTACAATGATAAAAATAATGATTGAAAATATCTTGGTCCTCTGTATACTTTTTGATTAAGGATATGCTGCATTATTGTATGTTCTTTACCAAAAAATATCTTTTTTATTTCATCTATTATGTAAAGGAATTGGGTACTTATGGTTTCTGTTCCCCTTACTTGAATTGCCTTTTCAGTTTTGTAACCACGACTATCCTCTTCTTCAGCATCAATATAATAATATGCATCCAACACACTTACTCTTGATGGCGGCATAGTTTCTGCAACCATTGCGCCCACTAAGTCACCTACTATTTCTTCATCTATTGATAATCTCAGATCTTTTTTATCAATAATATTCTGTTTTACCCAAAAAACATCATCTGCGTTTATTCCATATTTATTTCCGTCCTGTTGAATACTTATATCTTTCATCTGATCTAAAAGAAGCACATCATCATGAGATACATCTCCCCGCATTTTCGTTGATAAAACTCGTACTAATTCTGCAAATTCACCTGTAGCACCCGCCTGTCTTATTTCTTGTCTCGAAAGATGCTTCCCATTTGAATTAATTCTTCTAAAAACCTCATCTATAATATCAGGATTATCTTCATCATAACTTGAAAATGGCAATTCATAACTTGCAATATTGACACAAGATGTTCGATCCAAAATCGGGGTATGCTGTTTTAAGATATTTTCATCCAATAACTGTTTTGTTAATGCTGTTGATGATAAGTCAAAATAATATCCATCTATCTCATATTCGTTTTCGATAAAGCCAAATATAGCATTCAGCCTTTGCATTCCATCTATTATTTCTTGTCTGCGCTGACCCTTATACTCATTGACAGAAAAAAGGAATAATGGTACTGGGTATCCATTTTTTAATGAATCAACAAATGCTTCTTTTTCATTTTTGTTCCAGACAAGTTTTCGTTGATACCTACGATTTACTAAATAAATTCCATTCCTGTAGTCCTCATACGCCCGCTCCACTGTTTTCCCATTGATTTTTGGCTGCAATCCCATTCTTATCACTCTCCTATATGATTTATTGTTATTAAATTTATTACCTCAATAAGCTAATTACCATATCACTTACGTCTACAAATTATATCAAACCTTCTTATTTTCTCATCTGAAGCAAATACCCTACTATGATTATCAATCTCTTATCCTAGTTCTCCACCCTCTTTTGATACAGCTTCATCAATTCTGCCACACAGCTTGTCTCTGTCATCTCCTTTATTGAAAAGCCATAGGCTCGCATCACTGCTTTGTCGTTTTCCTGGTGTGCCTTGCGCAGTTCCGGGGGCATCAACAATTCATCATATAAATCTGCAAGCGTGCTGTTCGGATAAAGTGTACGGGCATCCAGAATATCCTTTGCCGTCTGTTCAATTTTTGTGCGCTGTTCTTCTGTCGGCTCCGGCCATGGGAAATTGTTATAAACAACATCCTTGGAATAGCTGTAATCACTTTTCAATCTCATACAGGTAGTCCGCATCCACGCCATATGTACATTGGAAATGATGATGCCAAATTCATATAAGTCAGCATCCGGGATAATCTGCACCCTGTCTGTCACAATCGTCCCCGCCTTTACAAAACCCATGGGAACATATCGCCTTGTCTGTGAGGATACCCTGGGTACAATTATAAAATCTTTATCTGTTGGCTGTGTCCTCTGCGCAAATAGCGTAGGTGTGGCGGCAAATTTTCTGATTCCCTCCGCAATACTTTCTTCCCTCGCTGTTTTACATCCCTTTATACGCTCCATAACCAGCGGACACTTTTTTAGTTCCTCCGGTGCTGCATCAACCAGCCATAAGCACCACCGCTTTTTCCCGTTTATGTATTCCGTTGCACCCAGCAGTGGACGGATAAACTTGCGGGAGTTAGGGTCTCTTATTAAAAAATCATCTATTTCATCATCTTCAATTATTAGATTTCCTCCATCAGCAGGCTTATTTCCATATATCATCTTCGGCACTTTGCATATCGGCGTATTTCTGCTGCGGACTAATATGTTGTCTCCATCTATCAGATAACAATTTATATTCTCAGCAATCCATTTCTTGCCGTTATCAAATAGAAGTTTCCGGGAGCGGTTAAATTTGGCGAAACCTACAATCACACAATGTACATGAGCTTTAATACTGGCTTCACTATCCCATACAAAAGTCTTATGCGCAAAATTGATAATGTCGCCCTGCATAAAGTCCCAAAATCTTGATACTGTCTCCCCCTGTACAATAGAATTTGTTGATACAAAAGCAGCCTCAATCTTTGTATCCCTCATATAATCTGATGCTTTCTTATACCAGCCGCAGACAAGATCAAGATTTTTGACACCGGGAAATATTTGCTGCATATCCCTTTTCTGCTCTGCCGTCATGAAAGTAAAACCGTGAAACGGCGGGTTTCCCATAATATAGGACATACGGTAATTGGGCACTATATCACCCCAATCCAAACACAGGGCATTTCCCTCTATGATATTGGCATATGATTTCAGTGGGAGGAAATCAAGGCTCATATGCACCACATCCTCCGTCTCTTTCATCATCTGGCTCTCTGCAATCCAAAGAGCCGTTTTCGCCACGGTCACGGCAAAGTCATTAATCTCTATACCATAAAACTGACTGATAGAAACCTGAATGGGATGATAACCCTCCAGTCCGCCAAATACAATCTGCCCACGCTGCAATAACTCCAAGACCTCATTTTCCAACCGCCGCAGGGAAATATAAGTTTCAGTTAGAAAATTTCCACTGCCACAGGCAGGGTCAAGGAATGTAAGGCCGGATAATTTCACTTGGAAATCACGGAGCTTTTTGTCTCGTGTACGATCTACTGTAATTTCTTTAATTTTTTCAAGTTCTCCTTTCAGCTCGTCAAGGAACAGCGGATCAATGACCTTATGTATATTATCAAGAGAAGTATAGTGCATCCCTCCGCTGCGCCGGGTTTCCGGATTCAATGTACTTTCAAACACAGCCCCAAAAATCGTAGGGCTGATTTCGCTCCAGTCAAAATCACCGCTTGCTTTCTGAAGCAGAAGATTTTTAATATTTTCATCAAAACGTGGAATGATGATTTTTTCGTCCGCAAACAAGCCCCCGTTTACATACGGAAAAGAAGCTAATTCTTCATCCATATAGGGATCTCTGTCCTCTTGTTTGGTATCCAGTACAAGAAAAAGCTTTATCAGCGCATCCCGCATATCTCTTGCCTCAAAACGGGCCAGATAATTATGAAATTTTGCGTGTCCCCCAAAGATTCCGGCATCCTCTGCATACAGGCAGAACACAAGCCTGACACAGAGCATATTCAAACTTTTCAAATTTTCCGGCTCAGATGGGTCCTTATATTGTTTCAGAAGCGCATCATACAGCACCCCCACCAACTCTCCGGCCTGCAGGGAGATTTCCATTTCCTTTTTGACGTTGCTGTCCCCCGTATCTACCAAAAAACCAAGACGGTAATATTCTGTCCCCAAGTTCTCCAGTAAAATCACTTCCGGCTCACCGGACGGACGCTCCATATCATAAACATGAAACTCCTTGAAATTACAGGTTACAATCCAGCGTGGGCGCAACGAGTAAGGAAGTTCTGCCGAATACCTCTTTGCTTGCTGAAATGGAGTCAGCAAAGTGCCGTCTGACTGGCGGATAGGCTTCTTTAAGTCCTTATCAATCCCCTTCTGCTCAATCAGGACATGGGTAGCCTGTATACTGCCATCAATAAAGCTGGTGTGATCCAAATGCACTTGTTCCTCAAATGTGATAAACTGTTCCGGCTGCTCTACACCAAAAACATTCCGCAATAATGCCATCCAAAATGGCTGACTCTCGCCCTTTTCATATCCTTTTCCATTCCAGTCTGCCGCAAACTGCTTGGCGGCATTCCTCTGCTGTGCATCCGTCATATATGAGACCTCCCAAAATCTTCTATGAAAGCTTTTTCTTTATTAACAATACCCAATTATTCATATTATACATTTACAGCCTCTATAGCGCAATCAATAAAAAAAGATTTTGCACTAACTTCCTACTTTATTTCAAAAATGCTTTTCCCACAGTATACCATACCATTTTAAGCGCCTCCATTATCCCTTATATTGTGTCAAGCGCAAAAATACTCCAATATATAGTTGCATACAACTTGTTTATATGCTATACTTTTAGAACATACATTCGCATTGAACGGAGGAATTATGAATAGAAAAAGCACAGCTTCCAACCAAAGGCTACTGATTACCCAGCAAGAAATGGTGTTGATAAAAAATAGTGACGAAGCAACAAATGTTGATTTATACGGAAACTTATTTGACTGCATTCAGGACTATAAAAAGCTGTCAAAATCAAACCTGGATAACAATATGGCATTTTGTCAAAAAGCAAAAACCGTATTGACAAACCCAGACAACCGCAAAGTTATGATGGGAAAAATCAAGAGTGAGTGGCATTCTTACAAAAACTGTGATATTGTTGATGCTTTGGTTAATTGCCAGCTATGCGGACGCCCCAACAGATATGTCTATTATATTCACAATAAAATTACCAATGTCGATTTACATATTGGCTCAGACTGTGTGAGAAATTTTACGGACATTACGGGAATCAAGCAGCAAAAGAAACGATTATCACAGTTAAAAAAAGAGCAGGAACAACAAAAACGAAAAATAGATTTTGAAGTGCTGGAGGGGGACGACTCAAGTTTTATTGAAGACGCTGAAAATAAATTTAACAATTTTCCGATCTTACTGCCCCACAAAATATATTCCGATTTAAAAGAACGAATCTCTCAAATTGCTCTTTTAAAATCAGCGTATATCAAAAACGGCGGAGATTTGGATGAAACATTTTCTTCCTACTGCAGCCTGAAAAGTATCATTATGGAATTATTTTCATCTGCCGAACATTATCACAACTCCGTTGCCGGCAATCCGTTACTCTGTGATAAACGTACCGCTGAATGGCTGCTGAAAAAAAACAAGACCATTTGGGAAATGGTCTCTAAAAACGGCGGCATATTTTGCGCAGATACTTTAAAAATGGTTTGCGATGAAAGATATGTGTCACAAAAAATAATGTTGATCCTGAGACACATGCGGGATAAAGATTTGCAGTTGTTACAGGTAAGCAAATTATATATTCATTTCTCTATAAAAAATGAGCGCTATGTATATCCTGTGACATTTACTGTTCCTATCAGCTATTTTATGGAACATATCGGGTGCTATGCGCTTACAGATAAAGAGTATACCTTCAATAAGGAAAGCTTATCACATGTTGCAATCGAAAATACAAGTAATAATTTTCACGCCCTTTATAACAGCGTATTTGAAATTTTAAAGCAAAACGGATACGATTTTATTATAGAGGAAAAAACAGCACAGGCATACTGGAAAAAATTATCTCAACTGGAGAAAAAAAGCCAATGGAGCAACCGTGTTATTTCTTCCAATCCGATGTACAAAAGATCCAGCACTACTACCTTTTTTACTGCCTTATCCCCTTTTCTGTTGAAAGATGAAAATTATATGGATAATAATTTCAGTGAAATCATAAAAATCATGGAAAGAGGACAAGCCTGGATAACTCAGAAAGAGAAAAATGACCGGGAAGAAGCTGCCAAATATGCCAGAGGCATACAGAAGCAAAAAGAATTTATTCCTTATTAGCAGCCCTCCAATTCCATTTGAGCCTGCGCTTTCCCTCTAAAACCGAGGAAAAGCGCAGTTTCACATAAATGTTATCTGCAAGCAGCCTCAAATGCCTAACAAATCAGAAAAATTTACCCGCTCCCATTATCGCAATTCGGCACAAAAGTTTTCTTCCCTCAGATAATTTGTGAAACCGCAGCCTCTATTGCTTCATCAGGCATACCAATATATTTAAAAAAACAGGTATATACAAGAGCAAACAATGGTAAATATATTTTAGCGCTTTCTCCCCATTCCACAGTCCCCGAATGAGTTTTATTATTGCGGAGTTTTACAAAAGCCGCTATATTTTCCTCGTTTACTTGAGGCAGTGATAACCTTGTAGACACTTCATCAACAACTTTGCTGTTTTCGTTGTATAGTGTAAGTACTCTCTGACGCAATGTATAATCAAGATACTGAAAAGCACTGCTTATTGTAGTTTCCTGATAAATACTAATTTCTTTATGCTTTGCCGTAAACGAAGCTATCGTTTCCCTAATATCTTTTTTCAGTGCTTCTATAAGAATATCCTTCTCCCTTTCCCTCTGTTCCCACTTATAGGCAACCTCCAAGGCCGTACATAAATCTTGAATATTTGTAATTGAAATTCTACTCACTGATCTGTTATCATCCGGCAAAACCGCCAACAATGAAGCAATTTCATCTCCGGCAATTTTCTCTATCATTTTTGGTAAATAGTCCAACATGGAATACACAGAAATAACATTATGCCATTTGCGGGTAGAATAATCTTTATATCGGTCAAAAATTTTGCAACTGCCTGATTTAAAGAAACGGTTATCCGAATTTCTTTGGCTCAAATATACATCAAATACAATATTATTTTGAGAAGTCAGAAGCGCAATCATTTCTTTAACCACCAAATAATATCTGCCTATTTTATCAAAATCCTGTGCCTTTTCAAAAGAAAGACGTATGCAGGAGTTCAATTCTCCCAGACTATATGCGCCCTTGCGCTCTGCATCATAATTTTGCCCTGATTGCAGTACAGATATGGTAATCGTCACCTTCTCATGATCTATTTCACACTCAACTTCTCTCACATAATCATTCCACGGACGCAGTTTGATTTCGTTTGCTCCTTCATTTTTCAAGGCACCCTCAATATTAGGTCTTGCAACTGCCACTTCTGGATTACATACTGCATTAATATTTCCTCCATAAAATGTAATGGCATGAAACTTTCTCCAGTCCTCAGTCAGCATATTCCAAAAATAATCCGTATTTCCTGCCGCCTTTATTATAATAGGCGTTGAAAACCGAGCAGATGTATTGATCCCCGAAAAGCTGTACGTTCCGTTCCAAAGCATTGCAATCATGCCATCAGAATCTTCGCCAAATAAAAATTCTGGCTGTTCAAAATTCCGAGTGCGCATACGATGAAAAACGTCATATCTATTTCTACTATCACTTTGGGCTGGAAGCAAAGTAACGATGCTATCTGAGACTGTATAAACAAACATATCATCTGCTATCTTTAAATATCCGCAAAAATTATCCGCTATTTTATTCATATCAAGCATTCACTCCTTTGATATATGCCATGTTGAGTTATTTCTATCGTTCCCACAACATTCGCCTAAAATATGCTGGTAATTTATATTTGCCTCTCTACTACTTCCTTTCCTTCTACATATCTTTATCATTGGTTCCATTCACAAATAAACGTAGCATTATCATTTGTTGTTCCGTGGTTAAAATCTCCATCATTCCATTGATACTCTGGAGATTTATAATAAAACATAGCATAATGTTCTACACCTCGCTCGTTATTTGGCTCACCATAACTCCAATTAGTATACTCAGGCTCTGAACCATCAACACACTTCCAAACTCCTTCCGTTTCACGGTCTGTTAATCCAAAATACGCATTTTCATGTCCCGCTTGTTTCATCAAATCATATAAAAAGATATTTTCTGCATCATCATTAATTATAGCTAAATATCCTCCCATATCCTCGCAATATGTTTTGGCTTCTTCCCAGGTCTCGCACATATTTGAAAACAGGTAATAATGATGTCCATTATATTCTACCGCTTCATTTGGTACAGAAGTTTCAGCGCCTCTAAATCCACTTATGATAAATCCATTTTCAGATAATAAATTTAATATTTTATTTGAGCTTTCTTCATCAATCTGTATCATGCTCGTTGCAACATCCAAGGCAGCATCACATATAAATTTACCTTCTGAATAAATCGCAAATGATGTACCCGGATGAATAATAGGAGTTGCATAAATATTTAGTTTTTTATCAATCACCAAATAAAATCCATAATTATTTTCACTAAAATCCTTGGAAAAAGTCATCTCCATAGTATATTTCTTGTTTTGGTCTAAATCAGGATACATGGATTTTATAAATTCATCTTCCTTATCTGAACTTTGCAACATTGTTAAAGCCGTATTATTTTTTTCTACAATCAGAGAACTTAAGCTAATTTTTTTACCTGCATATTTTGATTCTATTGGAATCCCTGTTTTAATAACAATTTTATATTCACCATTATATTCATCAAGTTCTATTTTTAAATTAATCCCACTAATAGAGCCTTCCATAAAAGAAATTGAGCCATTCATAAAAAAATCAAATACACTAAATAAATTTGAGACTTTTTCGTTTTTGGTATTTGCATTTATGTACTGCTTATCTTTGAAGCTATATAAATATATTTTCCCTTCAGTCGCCTTTATCATTTCCTCATTTATATCATTACTTGCTATAACATTTACAATACCTGATAAGAAATCGAATTCCGTTTTGCTTATTATTTTTTCATCTCTTTTAATCCAATCATTTAGCGCAACAGATGCTTCCCCAGATGAAGAATAATAATCTTGACACTCATAACTAATAACCGCATTAGCATTCTTTACACTTTCAAAATTCAAAAGTGGATTATCAAGAGACAGCAAATCAATCATACCAGCATAGCATCTTCTTTTTTCTCCATCCGTATTTATCTCTATTTGAGCATATTTAAAGAAACCTGATTCTTCGCTACACAAAATAGTAACGGTTTCTCCTGCGCTTAGTTCAGAAAGACTGTCTCCTTTAGGCACATAATATGTCTTTGCGCTATCAAATAAAGAAATTGGAATATTTATATTATACACGACCGGATATGGATAAACGTTTTGGCTTATACTATATACAACACGCGGGATTTTATCTGTACATAATTCAGGAACTATCTCTTTTTTAATATATCCCCTTTTTGATCCAAATTCAATTTCTACCCATTCTTTTTCTATTTTAACAGCCCTAGTGTAATGACATATTGATATATAGTCAAATTATACTGGTAAATACAGCCGTTTTGATATATACTAAGAAAAAACGGCGGTGATTCCAATGGCAAGACCCAGAAAATATGTAATCAAGCTTACGGAAGATGAATACAAGGAGCTTAAATCCATAATCCGTAAGAAAGCAACTTCAAAAACAATACGCTGCAGATGCCAGATAATCCTTGACCTGGACGAGT
>OFHM01002341.1_pt1 | contig 10875 bp, 10 predicted proteins | sample 1521311 | NCBI WGS metagenome assembly OFHM01 (sample SAMEA3504083, study PRJEB24116) | mouse gut metagenome | biome: mouse gut; feature: mouse-associated habitat; material: faeces | place: Denmark | collected 2011 | reverse complement strand
AGGCAGCACTTACTTTTCTTTTGTATGCGGCGCCAGCCGCAAATCGAGGAAGGCCGAATGGCCTTTCAAGGTGCCCGGCGACCGGAGCCAAAAACCCAAAATAAACCTGCCTTTTTTCATCTTCATACAAATTTAAGACAATATTAGAAACTTTTTAGAGACAATCCTAGTAAAATTCTAATAACCATCCCCCAAAAAAATCCATTCACATTGACCGCCAGCACACCAACTACAAAAACATCAACCCACACAGGAGCCATTCATGGAACAAGAAAGACAGCAGCCAGTCTGGAAAAAAACAACCCGCAAAAAAAGAAGAAAAAAGAGAAAGCTAAACAAAACCCACCTAAGCCGCACAAATCGCACACCCCAAACAACCCATTCCAAAATCCACCCCAAACAATCAAAACAATTCAAACGCCTTAAAACCTACGCCATAAGAGCCATAACCCTCCTAATCCTAACCACAATGCTCTTCCTCATGCTATGCGGCTGTCTCTACATCCGCGACTTTTTCCGCGAAAAAAAAGCCGCCGCCCCCTCAAACTCCACCCCCGAAAGCCTATCCACCCCCGATCCATCCGCCCAAAAAACCGCCGCCCCCTACACCATAATCCTAGACGCCGGCCACGGCGGAAACGACAGCGGCACCATAGAACAATCCACCGCCGAAAAAGACATAAACCTCTCCATCGCACTCAAAATGAAAGAACTTCTGGAGCAAAAAAATATCCAAGTCATCCTCACAAGAGACAAGGATATCTTCATGGAACTGGAAGAAAGAACCGAAATCGCCAAAAACGAAGAAGCAGACTTATTCCTAAGCATCCACTGCAACTACTACGAAGACGACAGCTCCATCCGCGGCCTGGAATGTTATTACAGCCAAGACTCATCCGACGGAAAATATTACGCGGAAAAACTAATCGAAAGCCTGGAAGAAAAAGGCGCCATCCTTTCAAGAAACGCAAAACCAGCCGAATATTTCGTCCTCAAAAACACAAACATCCCTTCCGTACTCGTAGAGACAGGCTATCTCTCCAACTACGCAGACAGAAAAGATCTCACATCCCAAAACTACCAGGAAAAACTAGCCGCAGAACTTGTAGAAGGCATATTAAAAGGCTTGAGAGACAAAAAGAGCGAACCAAAATAGATCAACCAAACGTATTGCAAACCCCACACAACTCTACATTCAAACCAAATCACCCCCCACATTAATTCCCCATAAGATTTTTCCGCTCCCGTTCAATCTGCCGAATACTCTTCTTAGGAGTAGGCAAATTCTCAGGCCCTTTCTGGAATGGATCTCTTTTCTGCCAAGCCCGCCATACAGTCCCTGATACCCTTTATTCTGAAAAATAGCATAATCACGCGGATGATGAATCCCTGCAAGCTGCGCAGCCTCCGCCAAAGATTTGTTGTGCACTTTCATTTCACGCCGAATGGCCAGACGTTTCAAATCTTCATTCAGATTATCATAATTCTCAATCAATTCCTGCTGCCTTGTTTTCACAGCAAAATAAGTCTGACCGAGAGCAATGACTTTTTTACGAGGATCGCTGTTCTGCACGATAAGATAGCAGGCATAACGGGAAAGCGCATAATCGTCAATTACACGAACACCACCGTTAGGCATCGGAGATGATTTGCCGGCGTTGGCAAAATGTTCACTTACAATGTTTTCACTGTTTTCGCAAGCCTGCTTTGCACGTTCGATAACATTCAAAAAACGACGCCATTGTTTATACTCTAAAGCAGACTGCAATTCCCGTGCATACCAAAAATCTTCTCCATACCCATTTACATGCCGGATAGATTCAAACAGGGATTCCGTATAGCTTGTTTCCTCATCGGACATAAGCTTTTCCGAATGGACACCTTCCGCCCTTCCCTGTTCGCCAAAGGTATTTTCAATTAACACATTTTTCTTCATTTCATCATCTTTTTCCATCATAAATCTCCCCCCCACTTTCATATCTGAGGATAGCATAGCACGGGCAAAAGTACAAATCAACAAAACATCCATGTAAAATTCATACAAAGATCGACAGCTGCTGTTCACTCCGTGACCGGTAACAATCAACATTCCATCTTAACAACACAGCAAAAAAGAAGCAGCACCAACCAAGCGCTTCCAATAGAATCCGCCAAAACTCTTACAAAAAGAACAAAGTACATCACAAAAATGAATCTCCGCAATTGTGTTTCAAACAGAAGCGGCTTATAATGATAATAAAAAATACCCGCATCACCACCCAGCACAAATCAATTTCAAAAAGAGTGCATCAAGAAAATAAAACGAAACAGCAACAGAAAGGAACGCATTTTTCATGGGACTAAATGACACCGCCTGGCAATCCCTGTTTGACAAATATCATATTCCGGACGCCATCGCCGCCCAGGGCCGGTTTACCATTTCCGCCGCCCGGATCAAAGAATTTCGCGAACCAAGACTGATGACCAAATTCGATCACAAGGTCAACCTTCCCGAAATCTTTGCAGAAAACCACCTAACCATTCTGCCAATTACCCGGGGCGACTACGTGATCTCCACCTTTCAGGCATACGAAGAATTTCCTCAAACCCAAAAGGAACCCCAAAGAATATCCATCCCGCCCCATCTTCAAACCCTGAATCCGAAGTTCCTGGTAAGCGAGGCCATCGCCTTAAACTGTGCCAATGCCTGCGGAATCCTTGGAGACTTTTTAGAAGAGGAACAATTGGTTCCCACAGTCAGCGGCCGTATGAGCTCCGGCACCTTTGCATTTTACATCAACACGGAATGGGGCCGCCAGATGCTTGAAGTGAGCGGCTCACAGATTGAGATTGACGCCGCCTACGAGGGAACAGGCTGTCTTGCCCTGTTTGAAGCCAAGAGAGATTTATCCGACGACTTCCTGGTACGCCAGATTTATTATCCTATGCGCGCCTGGTGCGAGCGCATTACAAAGCCGGTAAAGCCCGTATTTCTGGTTTTTTCCAACGGTATATTTCATCTCTGTCAGTATGAGTTTCAGGATGTCATGCACTACAATTCCCTGTGCCTTGTAAAGCAGAAGAGCTACGCCATTGCCACGGAAATTACCCTGTGCGATATAGAAGATCTCTTAAAAACCACAAAGCCGCAGCCGGAACCGTCCGTTTCCTTCCCCCAGGCAAACAGCATGGCCCGTATCATCAACCTGATGGAGCTTCTTTTTGAAAAGCCCATGACAAGGCAGGAGATTACGACGCAATACGCCTTCGACGAGCGCCAGACAAACTACTATACGGATGCCGGACGCTATCTGGACATGATGGAAAAAGGGACGGAGCAGGGAACCATTACATTCCGGCTGTCGGATCTGGGCCGTCACATTATGGAATTGGGCTACCGGGAACGTCAGCTTGCGGTTATCACACAGATCCTGAAGCACAGAGCCTTCCGGCAAACTCTTAAGGTCTGCCTGCGATGCGGAGAGATGCCGGATGCACAGACCGTTGTGGGAATTATGAAAGAGTCCAATCTCTACCAGGTCAAATCCGACAGCACCTTTTTCCGCCGTTCTTCCACCATTGTGGGCTGGGTGAGGTGGATTTTAAGCATTGTACAGACATAAATTCCTTCTTCCCGCAGGCAACGAGCTAAGCGTGTATGCAGGTATGTCCATTTTACTCAATGAAACAGAGGTGATAAAGCAATGTCAAAAATATTAGTGATAGAAGATAATTTGCCCTTAAGCACCGGGCTGTGCTTTGAATTGGATACAAGCGGTTATCTGACCGTGGCCGCCTATAGCTGTCAGAAGGCCCGGCAGCTTATAAAAATCGATCATTTCGATCTGGCAATTCTGGATATCAACCTTCCCGACGGAGACGGCTTTGACCTTTGCCGGGAAATAAAAAAGGAACAGCCGGAGCTTCCGGTGCTCTTTCTGACGGCCAAGGATCTGGAGCAGGATGTACTAAAAGGCTTTGATCTGGGCGCAGACGACTATATTACAAAACCCTTTCATATGCAGATTCTGAAGCGCCGCGTGGAAGTTGCGCTGCGCCGGGGAACCGGGCATATCAAAGCTTCGGAGGAAGGCTATGACGACGGGTTTCTTCGGCTGGATTTTCATACCCTTACGGCTGTCCGAAACGGAGAGCAGCAGCCCATCACGCCTAATGAATATAAGCTTCTGCGGCTTCTGACAGCTCACGCCGGCAATCTTGTGACACGTCAGCTTCTGTTGGAAAAGCTGTGGGACTGTGACGGAAATTATGTTGACGACCATACGCTGACCGTGACCATGAACCGGCTGCGGTCAAAGATTGAGGATGCAGACCATTCCTATATTCGGACAGTGCGGGGAATGGGGTATATCTGGACAGGAGAAAAGCTATGAGAAGGCCCGAAATTCAGCGCATACCGGCGAACATTCTCCTGTCGCTCACAGCGCTTTTTCTTATTTTAGCAGGAGTGCTGTGGGACTATATACCATATGCGGCAGCGCGCATCATGTTCCCTGCGTCCGGCGCTCTGATTCTGCTTTTCACAGCCCTGTGGAAAAGGAGTCAGAGGCGGCAGGAATCTGATTTTGCAAATCATATCTGCCAGACGGTGGACGCGCTCCTGGACAGGCGTGATCCGGAATGTTTTCAGCCTTTTGAGGATTCACAGGTTTCCAAGGTACAGGGAAAGCTTTTGCAGTATTATGATCGTATGCAGGAGGGCAGGAGACAGAGCGAACAGGATAAACAGACGATCCAGGAGCTGGTCAGTGATATTTCGCACCAGGTTAAAACGCCTGTTGCGAATATACGCATGTTTACGGGGATTTTGCAGGAACATTCACTGTCCCGCGAAAAGCAGGCGGAGTTTCTTGCTGCAATGGCTGCCCAGACTGACAAACTGGACTTCCTTATGCAGTCGCTGATTAAAATGTCCCGGCTGGAGACGGGAACCTTTGCCTTACATATGGAGGACGGCAGCCTATACAATACCATTGCGGAGGCGGTGAACGGTGTCTGGGCCAAGGCGGATCGGAAACACATCCGCATGGAGGTGGAATGTTACAGCCGGATAAGCGTTAGGCATGATGCAAAATGGACTGCGGAGGCTCTTGGGAATATTCTGGATAATGCCGTGAAGTATACGCCGGAGGGCGGAGCGGTTCGTGTGTGCGTCCGTCCGTGGCATTTTTATACCCGGATTGATATCGAGGATACGGGGATTGGAATTGCAAAAGAGCATTATCATGATGTGTTTCAGCGGTTCTACCGGGGCGTAGAGCAGGCTTCTTCTGAGGGTGTAGGGCTTGGACTTTACCTGGCCAGAGGGATTGTTACGCGGCAGATGGGATATATCAGTGTGAAATCAGAGGCGGGAAAGGGGACTGTTTTTTCGGTGTTTCTGCTGAATTGAGTTTTATAATTTCCTGCCGGTGCGATATGGAAAGCTATTTATGCATGATGGTACAGGGGGAGGATGAGGGCGAAGAAGTGGATATTGTTAAGATTTATCATTTGAAAAAATATTTTTGGGAAGGAGTTCGGCAGATTAAGGCGCTTGACGGGATTGAGCTGGCTATTGAGAAGGGGCGGCTTACTGCGATTGTGGGGGCTTCCGGGTCGGGGAAAACGACGCTTCTCAATACGATTGGAGGATTGTATCGGCCTACACAGGGGGAGGTCTGGGTTGACGGGGTTAATCTGGGGGAGCTGTCGGAGGATCAGCTTACGATTTTCCGGCGCAGGAAGGCAGGATTTGTTTTTCAGAATTATAATCTGATTCCGGAGCTGACGGTTCGGGAGAATATTTTGTTTCCGCTGGCTTTGGACGGGCTGCGGGCGGATGAGGTTTTTTTTCGGGAGGTTGCAGGGCTTTTGGGGCTTGAGCATAGGTTGGATGATTATTCTTATGAGCTTTCCGGAGGGGAACGGCAGTGTGCGGCAATAGCGAGGGCTTTGATTACGAGGCCCTCTCTTATTTTGGCGGATGAGCCGACGGGGAGTTTGGATGTGAGGTCGGCGCAGAATGTGGCCGGGGTTTTAAAAATGGCAGTGGAGATGTTTGGGCAGACGGTGGTGATGGTTACGCATAATTTGGAGATTGCACAGGTAGCAGATCGGGTGGTGAGAGTGAAGGATGGGAGGACGGACGCTTAGGGGCTGCCGCAAAAGAATCCGGCTGCCATTTCCATATCCTGTGTTCGGACGGTTCGCGTACATCCTGCCTGCTCTGGGCGGACATTGACCTGGGGAGTTTTGGGGAGGTAGGAGGGTGTAAGGTACAAAAGTGTGACTTTTGTGTGCCTTGGTTGTAACTTTTGGGTGGTATGGTGGTATTTGGTGCAGGGAGGTGTTGGCGGGGATAGGTGTGGGGATTTGGATTTTGGGAATTGATGGTTGGGGAATGATTGGTTTTTTGGAGGGTTGTTTATGGATGATATGATGAAGGTTTTGACGAGGCGGAGTTTTGGGGCGGGGAAGGCTCGGAATTTGATGGCGGTTTTGGCTATTGCTTTGACGGCAGTGCTTTTTACGGGGATTACGACAATTGTGATTGGGACTTCTCAGTCTTTTACTTTGACGATGCAGATGCAGAAGATGAGCCGGTCGGATGGGGAGCTTCGGTATATGACGGAGGAGCAGTTTGAGGCTTTGAGGCGGGCGGATTTTGTGAAGGAGGCGGGGCTGCGGCTTCCGGTGGGGTTTCTTTCGAATGTCAGGCGGCATAATGTGGAGCTGGATGTGGCGGATGAAGTTCAGGCGGGGCTGACTTTTTGTCTGCCTGTTTATGGCAGGTGTCCGGAAAGGGCTAATGAGGTGGTGGCTTCAGATGCTGCTTTGCGGGCTTTGGGGGTGGAGCCGGAGGTTGGGGCGGAAATTCTGATTGAGTTTTCGGCACATGGGAAGGAGTATACGCTTCCGATGGTGGTTTCCGGCTGGTATAAGGCGCTTAATGGTCAGATGAGTGTGATGTGGGCAGGGACTGCTTTTCGGGATGCTTACCCGGAGATTTTCCGTTATACGTATCGGGAGGATCGGGAGCTGGCGGGGACGTATTTTTCAGATTTTACGGTTTACAGTGCGGCCGGCTTGGAGGGGAAGCTTAAGGAGCTGGTTTATGAGCTTGGGGGTGTATCGGGTGACGCAGGGGCGCCTGATTATTTGCAGGCTGTAGTAAATCAGGTGACGAATGGGCGGCTCAGTCCTTTTCAGATTGCGGCGGTGGCTTTTTTCGGCCTGTTGTTTATGGCTTGCGGGTATCTGCTGATATTTAATGTGTTTGATATTGCCGTTATGCAGGATATCCGCCGGTTTGGGCTGTATCGGACGATTGGCATGAGCCGCAAGCAGGTGCGGGGGATGGTGAACCGGCAGGCGTTCTGGCTTAGCTGTATGGGGATTCCTATTGGTCTCTTGATTGGTTTTTTTGCGGGGAGGGCGGCTCTGCCTTTGATGATGAGTATGGTGGCTACGGAGTATCGGTATCTTTCCGCAGATGTTTCGCCTTCGCCGCTGCTGTTTGTGATTGCGGCGGCTTTGACGGGGCTGACGGTTTTTTGCAGTACGCGAAAGCCTGTCCGGGTTGCGGCAAATACGCCGCCTATTGAGGCGTTTCGCTATGTTGAGAGTGTCGGCGGGCGGCGGGCTTCCCGTAAAAGTGCTCTGGGTGCGGATATCCGGCGGCTGGCCTGGTCGAATCTGGGGAGGAACAGACGGCGGACGGTGTTTATTATGCTTTCTTTGATGCTGTGTGTGGTGCTTCTTAACTGCGCGGGTACGGCGGCGGACAGTATGGATGTGGAGAAAGAGACGGCTTTTATGATCCGCACGGATTTTGCTGTGGTAAATGCGGTGAGCACCAGTAATACCAAGGGGTTTGCCCGGCGAACCCACGGGCTGCGGCCGGAGACGGTTGCGGAGATAGCCGCCCGGCCCGGTGTTACCGGAGGCTCCGTGATCTACAAGAACACGGCGGAGGATGCGGAGGTTACTTATGATTTTGATTTCGGCCGTGCTATGACGGGGGAAACCTTTGTAAATGATTACAGCGGACTTACCTTTGAATTTGACGAGATTTATAACAGACACGGTCTTGGAAATGACGGGCATTTTATCTGCAATGTGTATGGGATGGAGGAGGTGGCCCTTTCCCGGATGGATCTGCGTGAGGGGGAGGCGGATGCCCATGCACTTTTTGAGAGAATGTCCCGGGGGGAGGGCGCTTTGGTTGGCGTGCCTGTGGAACGAAGGGATATGTCACTGCTGCCGGTTCTTGATCTGCTGGAGGTCGGCGATGTGATTACGGTTTACAAAAACGGTGTTCAGGTGATGGAACTGCCGGTGCTGGCAAAGGCGGCGCTTTCCAGTGATGATGAGGAGATTGGTTATACGATAAATGGCGTCAATGAGGTTGGGGGAGACAGTTTGTTTTTATACCTTCCGGCCAGGGTGTATGAGGAGCTTTATGAGGAACCGACGGTTTATAAGTATTCCTTTGATGTAGAGGAGGGATATGAGGAGGAGATGACAGCATTTTTGGAGGACTTTATGGAGCATACGGACCCGGATATCAATTATCTTTCGGCCAGGGCTGCCCGTGAAAGTTCGGAGGGAACCCGGAGGATGATTCGCTTTGTGGGCGGATTTGTAGGGATGATTTTTGGCCTGGCCGGGGTGCTGAATCTGATGAATACCATTGTCACTACAATTTTGACGCGCCGTCATGAGTTTGCGGCGATGGAGAGTGTGGGCATGACCAGGCGGCAGCTGACGAAAATGATGGTGTATGAGGGTGTTTATTATGCGGCAGGGGCGTGTGCTTTGGGTCTGATTCTGGCAGCGATACTGGATTTGACAGTGGTGAAGGGGATGGTGGAATCTATGTGGCAGTTTACCTTTCATTTTACATTGACGCCGGCTCTGGCAGCCTGTGGGGTTCTGCTGACGGTGTCGGCGGTTGTTCCGGTTCTGGCTCTGCGCTGCTTTCATAAGGGCAGTGTTGTGGAGCAGCTTCGCATGGCAGAGTAGTTTTTGGGACTGATGCGGGAAAGGAGAAAGATGATGGAGAGTATTTTAAGGGCGGTTGGTCTTAAGAAGTATTATGGAAGCGGTGATACTCAGGTCCGTGCGCTGGATGGGGTGGATTTGGAGATTGAGCGGGGTACGTTTACCGCTATTATCGGCACATCGGGAAGCGGGAAGTCTACTCTGCTGAATATGCTTGGGGGACTGGATATTCCTACGGAGGGAAGTGTGCGGATCGGCGGCACGGAGCTTGCGGGGCTGAACCGGGATGAAGCGACGGTTTTTCGGCGTAAAGAGATTGGTTTTGTCTTTCAGAATTATAATTTGATTCCGGTATTGACAGTGTGGGAAAATATTGTGTTTCCCCTGTCTCTGGATGGGAAAAAGCCGGATCGGGATTTTGTGGAGAAGGTGGTGAAGCTTCTGGGGCTGGAGGATAAGCTTGACAGCCTGCCGGGGCACCTTTCCGGAGGACAGCAGCAGCGCGTGGCCATTGCAAGGGCGCTGGCTTCGAAACCCTCTATTATTTTGGCGGATGAACCCACCGGGAATCTGGATTCTAAGATAAGTGATGATGTAATTGGACTGCTGAAAATGACAAGTGAGGAATTTCGGCAGACGATTGTGATGATTACTCATAATCCGGAGATTGCACAGATGGCAGATCGGATTGTGCGGATTGAGGATGGGAGGATTGTGGCATAAGGGGAATCCTGTGAGAATATGCGGTGAAATATGCTCTGAATGGCTTCTTAATCGTTTCATTCATTTATATACCCTCAGCGGACAAGGAGTGTGTCTTCCCTTGTCCGCTGAGGGTATTGACATTTAGATAAGACTACAGTAGTCTGCCATGCACTTATTCCCAAAGAAGAAGTACAGGAAGCTGAAACGAATGAACTGATTAACAAAATTTACGATGGTTCTGCGGATAAGCTGTTTGCTGCTTTGCTGAGCAGGAAAAAACTTTCTGCTGAAGAAATTGAAAAGCTGAAGCAAATCGTTGCAGATTTGGAATGAGGTGGTAAGCATGAATACGCTGCCGGATTGAGTTTCGAGCAGCATTGCCAGTTCATAATGCCTATGCAGAACAATGGATAAAAGAACATCCTCTAAAACGGCGAATATCAATTAAACAGTCGGATAGAATTTCCGCACCGCTGACATACGGCGTTTTGCACCCTGTTATTTTAATGCCCAAGCAAACGGACTGGACGAATATAGAGCAGTTGCGATATACTTACAAACAATACCGACAGTACCATTGTAGAAACCCAATATTGTATGCTGGCTTATAGCGAAAACGGTTCACCATTAAAGCTATATTGGAATTTCCTTGACAGCAGTACGGGAAGCAGCTTTGAAAATATTGTTCGGACAAAGGCGAACATTCTATCCAATCAAACCGAGGAATACCGTGGCGGATGGTCATTATATGATGGTGAAATCATGGGGGACTTTTTGAAAGTCGGGAACGGAGAAGCGAATCAAGTTGCATATTCATTACTTTGTTTAAAGCAGGTTGTTTTTGAAGATGGCACAGTTTGGAATAATCCAAATTATGAAAACTGGTTTAAGGAGTATGCAGGAAAAGAAATAGACATAGACGAATTGCAAAGCTATTATCCATATGAATATAAAATAGAATCAAATTGAAAACATAACCATAAACCATGCAACGCTCTATGTGGGAGAAAGGGGGAACTTCCATGACTTGCACAGAAGCATATAAGGAGCATATCGAATACACATTTAACGCCTTTTGCAGAGTAGTCATACACTATGCCGCTATCAACGCATGGCGTGACAGAGATAAGCGGCGGCAAAGGGAAATATCTTTTGAATACCTCACCGAAGAAAAGTTTTACCCGT
>OFHM01002340.1_pt1 | contig 10875 bp, 10 predicted proteins | sample 1521311 | NCBI WGS metagenome assembly OFHM01 (sample SAMEA3504083, study PRJEB24116) | mouse gut metagenome | biome: mouse gut; feature: mouse-associated habitat; material: faeces | place: Denmark | collected 2011 | reverse complement strand
TTGTATAAGACTGGTTAAGTAGGAAAAGAGACGCCCGTAAGGGTAGAAGCCTACGACTTCAGTCGTGGGTAGTTCACAAGCAAGACGTCTAACTTCTACATAATTTTGATGTTCCTCATAGGGTACGTTCGGAAAGTCGCCATCCTGGATGCGTCTCAGTCGGGTGACGTCGGAACCAGAATTCTGGGCCTTTTGGTGGGTGGAGCTGTGTGCTTTGTCGTGAGTTTTATATATAACAAATGCCCTCTTTTTATTTTTCTGCGTTTTTGCATATCATCTGACAAACCACAAAATGGGTAAAAATAAAAAGGGGATTACACATATGAGAACAAAATCTGGAAAGTACACAAAAAAAATCGATCAACTCAGTTACTCACTTACGAATTATCTTGCAAAAGCAGCCACTGCCTATGCGTTCCGGAACGGGCCAGTGGAGGACATTCACGCTGATGGACGGATTTCACAGGAGGAAATGAAGCAGCTCAACCAGTTCATGGTACAGCGTCTTGGCGAAGTATTCTACTTGTTGTTACAAAAGAATTCAGATGACCTAACGAATCTCCTCGCCTTCTCCAGCGAAACAACTCATGGCTGGGACAATCTCGATCTTTCCGAGCTTGACGAGCGAATCCAATTGGGAGAGAGGTTTGTCAAACGACTCCTTTCGAATTAACAAATCTCCCTCTCTCCTCCCCACAAAATGGGGAAAGAGAGGGAAGTCGTCAACGGGGAATGAAACAAGACGCCACAAAAAACGCACGCATGCGAATTACGAACGCATGCGTGCGTTTTTACAAAATATTACTAAATTTGATAAATTTAATGAGAATCATAATCCAGAAATTCCTGGATATTCTTACTGACATTCACGGTCGTGTAGAGTTGCTTGTGTTTGCGCCTATTTCAAATCAAATTTTATTCGAAGGCTTGGATCTGACTCAACCTTTGCCACAATATCATCTCAACCTATCCCTTGCCAAAGCGAGGGCAAAAATGTATCGTTCCAAATCTTTTATATTTTTCTCAATCTCTGCATATCATTCTCCAACCTTTTCATAAGGATTAACAAAAAAGGAGATTTTACAATGAAAGAAATTGGCTGCATTTTTACGATGAACGGGACCTACCATCTGAACGAGAAGAGTGTCTACGCCGCCCGACTCAAGGCGATGGAGAATCTTCCCTTGCCCGAAAACCGGGATTATGTTCCCGACAGCCTGATTGTTGATGATATCACCGAGTGCATGGTCGCAAATGGATGGGCCGAAGATGAGGTGGACGCCTTGTCGAGGTTCACTACGGAAACCCTGACCGCTGAAATCGACCGCCGGTGCAAGTTAGGGATCGAGGAGGATGACGAAGGCGAGTTCACAACTACCCGGCTCAAGGAGTTCTTATTGGACTTCTACGGCGTTGAATATGGGGCTTCCGTGGAAAACGGGCCGCAGTCCAACAACCAGTCTCTTTCTAAATGCTTCATTGTCATCTGCTCCAACTCTGTGGATGAAGGGGGCGCTTGTGCATTTGACTCTCTGACGGGGGCATGGAAAGACGTTAAAGATGATGTCAAAAACGCAGAAAAGGACTTGGTTTCTCAAGGCCACCACCCAACAACAATCTTCAAGAGTGAAGGCGCCACTGTCTATGTCCCCGACAGCGACATCTACTATGAATGGACTATCATCCAGTCTACCTTCTCCAAATCACAGAAAAAATCCCCCGACGCCCCCTCCCCCGCTCCCCATCATCCCACTGAGGAAAAGGTCGTCACGGAAATGTGTCCGCACTGTATGAGAGAGGCGACCATTCACTGGGATACCGCTACCATGGGCTTCAAAGCATTCTGCCCGGTATGTGGGAATCCCCTGATGCTCTGCGATGAGTGCCGCCAGTCAGGCGCTCCCTGTGACTACAATGGCGAGAAGAACTGCTGCAGACTGAACCCGTCGAAACCCGCCAGCACGGAGGTTCCTTCCGCCCTGCGGGTTGAGACTCCCCTGGGAGCCATCATTGTCCGCACGGACATGGATGAGGATGGCGTTTGGGTCGATCTTCGGAGACCGTATGCAGACCAGGATATGCCCCTGGTGTATACCTCCTGCTCCCCCAAGACCAAAACCACCGAACCTCTCATCACGGTCAGAGTCGGCGGCGAAGGAAGGAAAGGGCATGTGGGTGAGGAAATCGTTATGGACGGAATCGAGGATTATTTCCGCACGGAAGACGTTTCCACAACAAAGGTCAGCGAAGAATAAATGTATCTATCTAATCAAGAAAAAAGGCTGGCCTATACCGCAGTGAACAACGGGAAAATTTTCAAAAAGGATCAGGTTATCATATTTTCCATGCGGACCAAGGAATATGGCGTCCGAAAAGCAGATTGGCCTTCAGACACACAAGTAACCCTTTATTCCTGGACAGAGGCCCTTGCTACATTTGAGCAGGTTCTAAGTCTGGAATAAAACGCAAAAGAGTCCAAAACTCATGGTAAAGCGTCCCGGTTAATCCGCCGGGGCGCTTTATATTTAACATGTCCTTTGCATATAACAAACCAGCTCATCTAAAAGGCTGTATTAAAAAAGGAGATTTATCATGAAAAAGTACAATATAACCCTGCATCTTTCTAATATCAGAGACGCCCTTTCTGTCTCTATCCCCGCCGCCTCCCTTGAGGATGCCCTGGCACAAATCCATGCTGGGGATGGCGTAAAGTTGGAAGCTAAGGAAGAATCTCTGCCTGGGCGCTGCTATGATGTTTCCAGGGTCTACATTGAGAACATTTATGTCCCTGCGGACAAACTGGGCAAAATTTACGCCTGTATCTTCGGCAAGGGCGACCGTGATGAGGTCATCTCTGAAACCGCCGTATTCCCTGATGGGATGGAGATGGACGTCAAATGTTGCAGTGAAGAGGACAGCCCTGGCTGGACCGAAGCGGTTCTGTTTCGCCATGGCTGCGAGTGCGGATGCACAGATTGTGGGGAACGGTTTGAGGGCGTATGGAAAATCAGGGACGACGACATCATGTATGTCACGGTTGTTGTGCCGGAATCCAGCCCCTGGCTCTCCCCTAACATTGTTACCATCCCTGGCTCCTGCCTGGACAGTAATGCACGGGTAATTGCTCATCAGACGAACTGCCAGGGCGTGATGGGGGCTGGTGTTGCGCTGGCAATCCGGGAACGCTACCCGGAGATTATGCCTGCATACCAGGAAGCATGCTCCGCAAAGAACATGCTGGGTAAATGCCAGTTCATCAGGACGAATGACGGGCATTTTATCGCCAATCTGTTCGGACAGGATGGAATTGGATGTGGAAGACAAACAGACTACAAGTGCCTACGTTCTGCCCTCTCCCTTCTTGTAGAAAAGATGAAAACACAGGGACTCACCTCAGTCTCCATGCCTTACAACCTCGGCTGCGGCCTGGCGGGCGGCGACTGGGAAGTGGTAAGAGAGATGCTGAGGGAGGTATTCGAGGACACGAACATCCGGCTGGAGCTGTGGAAGCTGTAGACCTTACCTGCTTCTCTGGTAAGGGCGTATCCTCGCCGTGATCTGATGAACAAAAAAGGGGGTTATTACAAATGCTTTCTAAACGCAGCCGAGTAAAGGCGTTTCTCTCTGTGCATCAGTATGGATTTTTTCGCCAAAAAAGAGTCTGTATGCGCAAGCTGGATTCCGGCGAATATCTTGTCCAGAAAGAAACATGGAATAGCACGCCAGTAATCACGAAATCTTGGCACAAAGCGCTTTCCGCCTTTAATCATCTTTCAAAGGAAAGCCAGTCTCTTGGGCCGCCATGGCTTCAGTGTCCTAAAGGCTGAGATGTAGGGAGCCACATTCTTCCTGTTTGGAGACGGCTCCTGTCTTAGCGATTACAAATGTGCCCGGAGGTATCCTTGACTTTTTGCAACAATTGGCGTACAATAAGGTGGAGAAGAAAGCAAAATGGTTTCTATATTTTAATATGGACTTGTCCCAAGTGTAAAAAGCAGGGACAAGCAGCGCTTTCCCTGTTTTTTCACGGAAAGTGAGGTAATAACTATGCCAAAGGCAAATCGCAAATACAAAGACTCCGTCTTCACAATGTACTTCAGCAATACGGAGCGTTTGATCGAGCTGTACAATTCTCTTGAGGGAACCAACCTTCCCAAGGACACCCCCATCGAAATCAACACTCTTGATGACGCACTTTTCAAGGATCGAATCAACGACATCTCATTCGTAATCAACGGGGAACTCGTAGTCTTAATTGAACACCAGTCAACCCTGAACGAGAACATGCCTGTACGTTTCCTCCTGTATGTTGCAAGAGTATACGAGAAGATTCTGGAGACAGAAAACGTATATCGGTCGTCTCGGATTCCGCTTCCTACCCCAAAGTTCGTTGTTCTATATAACGGCCTTGAGCCAAGTGACGAGTTTTCCGAAATGCGACTGTCAGACGCATTTATTTTACCAGAAAAGGCTCCGATGTTGGATTTGATGGTACGTTTTTTCAACATCAATTATGGCAAGTCCCCGTCCATTATGGAGAAATGTCATAGCCTAAACGAATACAGCACCTTCGTATTCTATGTTCGTAAAAATCAGGCAAGGGGACTCCCACTGAACAAGGCGATTGCTGAAGCCGTGAATCAAGCCATTCACAACAACGTTATGAAGGACTTTCTCTCACAACACGGAAGCGAGGTGGAGAACATGCTTTTCGAGGAATGGAAATGGGAAGAATATGCCGCAATGCAAAAAGCAGAGGGGCGCGAAGAAGGACACAAGGAAGGTCGCAAAGAAGGTCGCAAGGAAGGTCGCAAAGAGAGTCAAACAGAAATTATTCTGAATATGGCAAAGTCTCTTAGTCCCGAAGAAATTGCGAAACTGACCGGAATCGCTCTTTCCACAATTAGAGAAGTGCTGGTGCCTGCGACAACTTAACGAACACATATCCCTCAGTAACGACAGCACGCGGCGAGGTAGAGAACATGCTTTTCGAGGAATGGAAATGGGAAGAATATGCCGCAATGCAAAAGGCAGAGGGGCGCGAAGAAGGGCACAAGGAAGGTCGCAAAGAGAGCCAAACAGAAATTATTCTGAATATGGCAAAGTCTCTTAGTCCCGAAGAAATTGCAAAACTGACCGGGATCGCTCTTTCCACGATTAGAGAAGTTCTGGTGCCTGCGACAACTTAACGAACACGCATCCCAGTAGCAATAACACGCAAAGTGCGGGAACTCTTCCGAGAGTCCCCGCACTTCTTTATCGCATACCCTTCGACTTACCCGCTACACAATTTTCCGCTCCATGAACTCCTCAAACGTCTCCACGCCCACCTTTGCCTTTGAGAGAAACTTTCTGACGCAATGCTCCGCATTGTCGTTTATCTCAATTACATCCGCTCCGTATCTAAGGGCGTTAAACTTCAGAATTGCGGACACATTGGTGTAATAGGATGTCCCGACAACAAGGAAGGTATCTCCGGTGCGGAGACGGTCAACCCAAGAGTAGGCATCCTGGTAGTGAGGAGCGGGGTCGCCATAGAGGACGATGTCGGGGAGAGTGCCGTGGATGGGAAGCACATGCTTACTGCCGGCTCGCTGGTGGAGTCCGTCCACGTTCATAGTGATGACGGGGATGTCGTATTCGGCAATTGCCAGATGTGCATCATTTGGAGCTGCGGCTGCGCAGGTGTCCTGGAGCTTACGAATCACTTCTTTGTATTGATTTGGGTAAATTTCTGCAAAATCCCTCGTCAGGCAGCTCCGAATATCCGGTTGTTCTCCAAAGGTCGGTATTCCAGAGGCACGGGATATGCCAGCTCCAGTAAACGCAAGAATCATAGTATGAACCGCCTTTCCAAAAATATAGCATATACTATGCGGTTAGTTGAAAAAATATCGAAATAGCTTATGACGGAAAGTATCTCTTGCCGGCATGAAAAGATGTGGGAGTGCCATATCTCCAAATGAAAAACTGGGATGACTCAATCATGCGGCTTGACTCCTTATCTTTCCCGCTCTGCTGTGGTATACCAGAATGCGCCAAAAGCTAAATTTTCTGTACAAAAAATCAATATTTTGTTTTTTAACCGCATAGTATACCCCAGTCATTTAGAAGGAGGACATACTCATGCCCAAAGATAAACAAACCAGCACCACACGCCCTATTCCTCGGAACAGGTTCCGGAAGGAGCCGCTCCCTCTTCCTAAAGAACATCCCTCAAGTCTATTCGAGCAAGAACTCATACTAGAGTGCCGGGAGGAACTGGGCTTGTCCGACGAGGAAATCCAATCGTGGCTAAAGGAAATTTAAAACCGGCTTCATGGGCAGAGACCTGGAACTTTCGCGTCTCCACCCATTCACTTTATGTTAACAAAAAAACAGGCATCTGGATGGACGGAGGGCAAGCTGATTTAAAGGACGAAAATGAAATGAAAGATTCCCTTGGAGCATTGAGAGAAAAGAAATAAGGGCCGGCAGAGAATATCCTGCTTTGCGGAGATTACAAGACACCCAGCAGTCCCTCCTATTATGGGGGGATTGCTGGGTGCTTTTTACTATATCATTTCTTTTTTTGCTGTGCCGCAAACCGCACCATGGCATTCTGGTTGATTTCAGCGGCCTTTTCCAGAACAGAAATTAGCCTGTCCTTCAAGATGGAGGCGGCCTCCGGCATCTTATCCGGATTCAGGCTGCAAAAGTGAACAGAATGAGCCTTCCAGAGGTAGATGAGTCCACAATCAATTGCTGTGTCAAAATCCTCGCCCAAAAACCTGGAGGTTTTCTCAGTGGTACTGGAGGGGAGGTTGTTGACATGGGGGACAATACTGCAAAGCTCTTCCATCGTTGCCCCAGCATAGCCGGTACATAGGAAATCCTTTGCACTGATTTCCTCCACAACCTCGTCCTTTTGATGATCATACAGGTCAAGCAAATTGAAGATTGTGAGTTCCCCATTGGAATCCTTGGAACAATAGGTTTCCACACTGCTATGCGGACTTTGAATTCGAATACAGCTTCCCCAGAGAGGATTATTGCGGAACTGAATTGTGACATCGAATTTGGAATTGTCCAGGAGCCAGATAGCTAGATCTTCTTCGCTGGGGGCTTCATATGGAACCATTTCCCCAGTGAAGAAGCCATACCGCCCCATGTCCTTGATACCGGTGATACGAACCTTGCCGGCACAAATCTTTTTTGCACATGAGCGGTCTGGGAAATAGACCTTCCTTCTTGTGCTGTGAGTTCCCACCTCATCAGGATTCAGGTTTGCAAAAACGACAAGCCCCCGCTCTCCCTCATTCGCAATTGTCTCAAAAGGCTCTTCTTGAGTGGGAATGATGGGGAAGAGCTTCTGCTGATGCAAGATCCCCTCCTCAATGGAAACACAGTCGCAGTTTTCGGCCTCGACATACTGCAATAACGCTGGATATTCATTGCTATCGAAGATATTCTGCAGGTCTGTGTACCAGGAGGTTTTCAGTTCACCAGCAACGAGCCGGTAAATGTAGCAACGATCCATGTGCTTGAATAAATCCGCAACAGTTCTGTGAAGGTAGAGCTGCCCCGTTGTAGGTGTCTGCGGCTGTTCACAGGAGTCGATAGCGTCTCCTCGGCACAAATAGCAGTGTGCAGTGAGTGTTCCTTCGACAACATGTATAGTAGCCTTAGCAGAAGCAGTTGTCCGAACAACTTGCTGAACATGAAGAGGAATATCGCCATCATCAGCCGTTCTCAGAATAACCGATTCCTTAATCCCTGTATATTGGCGCAGCTCTTTTTCATAATAAGTGTTTTTCGCCTTCACGGTTGCCAGAGAGCGATATGCCTCAATTTTAGGCATCAGTTCGCTTTTGAGTTCATCAATGAAGGACTGAGCCTCCGCTTCTGTGTCATAGAACTTGATGGGGTACATGCGGGCATCAGCTTTGTAGTAGCTGGGGCGGGCAATGCCAGCGACCGTAAGAGGGATGTTTCCGAGGAAGCCGCATTTCTCACATACGATCCATCCAAACTTCGCATCCTTCCATCCCTCAAGGGATTTCGCTCTCATTTCCTCACCGTATTCCCTATCCAGGAACCGGACGAGGTGTTCTGTGCGTACCATCAGGGTTCCCACTTCAATGCAGTCCCCGAACCCATCCTCAATCGCCCTTACCATGTCGCCAGGACGATGGAGAAAGGAGTGACGGCTGAGAATGTCGCCATCAGGGCGATAGACGTTGGGAACATAGATGTACTGTTTGCCATCCTTGTTTGTGCAAACGGGTTTGGTGTCGATGAGGGTATCGTCGACATACACCTCAACACTTTTGAAATTAGGGGTCTGCTCAAACTTCACATTCATTGTTCTTTCCTCCGTTTTTTGCCAAAAGGCATCCTTTTTTTGTAGAATAATCACTTTTGTGAGAAAAGGGGACTCCAGAAGAAGCCCCCTTTTCTCCTGCCAGGTTAGGGGTTACGCAACAGCACAATACCCCTTCTCCATTGCCCAGGGGAGGGAATCATTTCCCTCCGTTTCCCGGCCGATTTCTTCCTTCATCAGAGAGAAGAACAGCTCCGCCTTGTTATAGTCGTCGAAGCCCCAGACGAAGGTGATGTAGTGGTTTTCGTCCTTGGCAGGGACGACCCAAACGCGCTCTCCGGTCGCCGTAACCCAGTTGCTGGAGATAGCCTCATCGGCATCCATCAGCCGGATGAAGTCCGGGGCCGGGCGCCGGTCATCATCAAACCTGGTATCCCTCGACAGAATCACGTAGTAGGGGTGCAGGACCTCATTGTTATTTTTGTTAGCCATTTTCTCATCCATCCTTTCATTTTTAGCCTTATAAAAACAGGTTGCTATCTTATATGCAAAATGAGGGAAAGATATAAAAAGGGCGCAGCTCTCAATTAGAAAGCTACGCCGGGAGGGACGCCGAAACGTTGCCCCCCAGTGGGTCGAGGAAAGTGGCGGCGCACTGCGCGGCCTGAGCCCGGCCCAAATGATGAAAGAGAGAAGGCTCTTTCGCCTCTTCTCCACCCTCCCCCGGCTTACCGAATTCACGGATTTACGGGAGGGGCAGAGGATGGGCGCCTCGGGGGGAGAGAGGAAACTCCTCTCATCCCCAGCGAACCCCAGGATCAATGTCTCCAGGATACGCCCATGTGGGAGGGGATAGGCAATGACAACAGTACAGTCTGATGCCCCATCCCGAGTCCTGTTCTGTGGCGGAGAACTCTCCGCCGTTGCACATCCCAGCATCCAAAAAAAGATACTTGGGAGCGCAAAGACTTGTGGAACCGCCACGCACCCCACGCAGGTCGGCGATAAACGCCATGCGGGAAGCCTATGCGGCCCGATACACGAGGGGAAACTTTCCCCTAGGGGCTCTTGGCGCGGATGCGCCGACGTCCATCCATCAACGCCCACGCCGTCTAGCCCTAAAGCATCGGGGAGATTATTCCTTACAGGGCTGACACTCCCCTAGCCAACCCCAAATCCTCCGCCTTAGCATGCATATTGCGGAGGACAATCCCCACACCCCTGGCCTAAGGGTACGGTTTTGCAGATGGGGCATTATGCGCCCCCTTCGGGTCGGTCAGTCGCAATACAAATAGTCCGGACACCGGCCCAATGCTTCATTGTGGGGGAAGCGGCTGAAAGGCCCGTCCTCCCCCCCCGTCGTTGCGGCGCTGCCGCAACGTCTGCTGCCTTTTAAAGTCATCCTTTCAAAAGGCTGATTCATTATATGCGGTTCCCCTAAAAAATATCAACCTATTCCAAAATATTTTTTCACTCCCTTCCCTCATGATCCTTCGTGTAAGAAACCGTCAACCCATGCCGGCGTTCAAGGTCGCTTATAATTGATGCCTTGTCCGCCGCACACTCCATCTAAATCTTTGATTTAGGTGGAGATAGGTGGACGTAAAACTCTCTGGTTTTGTATATATCGTTCAACAATTTCTATGGTCGCTTCGCCAATGGTTCCGATATAGTAGCTTCTGCTCCAAAAGATTGGTTTCCAATAGAATTTGCTCATCCAAGCCGAATGTTCTTTTCGAACCATCCGGCTTGTCACTGTTTTTATATTGGCTGTCGATCTTGGAATCAATACTGATGCCACTTGCTCTGTGATGCAATCTGATGGAACTGTCACCGCACGGAAATTTATCAATTTCCCGGTAGAAAAAGACCATCTGTACCACATTTTAAACAGGATCAAGAAGAAACAGCGTCAACATGGCAGGACCGGCGGGAAGACTGATTGGAAAATTGCGATGCAGATCAGTGATGAACTTTCCAAGAAAATTGCATCCTCTATAGTGTCCTCGATATTAAAAGATGCAGACGCTTGGTATTTTACTCTTTTTATTTCCATATCGTTCTCCTTTCGTTACCCATTCCTGCTCATGACCTTCATCAGTGGTTAGCGCTACCCCCTGCTGAGCTGACACTTTCATCAGTATTTCAGGGGTATCAATTCAGGTCCAGGCTTTGCGTTCTCTCCGATCTCAGTCTCTCCCTGCAGCCAACGGATATGTGTTTCATCCTGTTTAAGTAGCTTTGCCAGATAGTATGTATCTGGCACGAAAAATATAAATTCTCCCCAAACCTTTCCCCAATAGGGAGTGGTCTGGGGAGATAAATTTATTTTTTGCAATACAACGCCTTATTGGGATATGCGACTGGGAAAACGTCCACCCTTAACTGCTACGAGACTTCGTGTGGCACTCAAGGCTGTGCGCTTGCTGTGGAAGGCCCGTTTTTTGTCATTTTCCCTTGCCTGCGTTGAGCCTTCTGTGATATGCCACCCAAACCTTTCCATAGGCGGCAAAGTATACAGGCTCGCTATTACAATAGATTTACGGTGAGAGGCACGGCAGCCAGCCGTGTCT
>OFHM01002338.1_pt1 | contig 10880 bp, 14 predicted proteins | sample 1521311 | NCBI WGS metagenome assembly OFHM01 (sample SAMEA3504083, study PRJEB24116) | mouse gut metagenome | biome: mouse gut; feature: mouse-associated habitat; material: faeces | place: Denmark | collected 2011 | reverse complement strand
CTGGGGGTAGGGCTCCCGCTTGCCCCTGGCAAACCGCTGGGGGTAGGAGCCGGTGTGCTGCTGGGGGTAGGCCCAGGTGTCTGTGTAGGCCCTGGCGTCCCTGTAGGCGTTGGTGTCCCTGTAGGCGTTGCACTGGGCGAAACACTAGGGGTCACATAAGGTGTCATCCTTGGCCTGTAAATGGATTCGTCTACATCCAGTTCCGCAAAGGTGTAAGTCACATCCTCATTATCATCCGAAACTACAATTTCGTAGCTCCTGGTCACATAGCCCGATTTTCTTAGGGTGATGGTATGTGTTCCCGGCGTCTTTATATATGTTACCGGGGTTACTCCCATATAAAGGTTGTCCTGGTATACCTCCACATCCCTTGGCGCACTGATCGTGATTTTGGCTTCTGTTTTCTCTTCTTCTTCCTTTTCCGTGTCCTTTTCTTCCGGATTGCTGGTTTCCTCCGGTTCTTCTTCCTGTTCCTTCAGCTCCATTTTCACAGTAATGGGCGTCCCATCCGGTTCCACCTTAATATACTGGGCTAAGCTCTGGTATCCGGAAGCCTTTGCCATCACCTGATGGAGCCCCAGGGACAGCTTCAGGGGATAGGTGGTGTCCACCTTTTCATTATCCACATAGACATCCGCCGTCTTGGGGGCAATTTCAAAAATCACCGTGCCGTTTTCCGGCTTGGGCAGTTCAATGTCCCCCAGGTCCAGCTTTATTTCCTTATCCCTTTCTATGGTAATCTCCCGGATTTCCTCTACCCCATCAGCGGTAAACCGTACCCGGTAGCTTCCCTCCGGCACCGTAAAGAGCATATCCGGCGCAATCTGTGAAATCAGGGTCTGTCCGATTTCTATCCATCCCCCCAGCACCGCTTCTTCATTTTCCAGTTCAAGGTAGCCATGCCCCTTGTCAACCGTAATGCTCATAACACTGCGCCCTTTTCCCTGGAAGGAAAGCACATCGTTGCGTATGATCTGCGCCACCTCAATAGGCTTACTGCCGGAATATGCCACCAGCCTGTTGCTGAGGCTGTAGCTTTCTTCTCCAATGGTAATCCTGCCGTCCCCGGCGTTCAGATTGTATTTCTCCACACCCTCATAGCGCCACGCCTCGCCGGAAAGAGCCACTCTCCCCAGTTTCTCCCGCTCGCTGCTGTAGGTGATTTCCACAATGTCCCCCTCCTTTAGCTGCGCTATGGACATTGGGCCTCCATATTGGTCCTCCAGCACGGTAGTGCCGTCATATAGCAGGGCACGGCTTTCATTCCTCTCAATCAGGTGAAGGACCATTACCTTCTCCTGGCTGTCGATGGAGCCGATTACCGCTGATGCAGAAGAAGTATAGGCCTCTTCTTTGGGCTCTTCCTCCACCTGGGCCTCTTCATAAGCCCTGCCATAGGATCCCCTGGTCATGGTGGATGCCGTACAGCCGTTAAGCAAAAGGCTGGAAGCACACAACACCGGAAGGATTATCCTGTGTATTTTACTTATTTTTATCATTCCCTATACCTCGAAACTATTTATACCTTATGTAAAGATTCTAAAAAGAGTATAACACGTAACAGCCATTATGAAAAGCATTAAGCCAGCGCATATTGTGCCTTAAATTTTTCCAAAAACGCCTGTTTATCTTTCTCCTGCTCCGTAACCTTCATCAGCTTTTCCAGATTTTTGCCGGGAATCCATGCTTTACCTGAATTATAATAAAAGTTTACAATCTTCCAGAACTTCTCCGGATACGCCAGGCGGTAATAGAGCTGCCTGTATTCCGTCCCATCCATGGGCCTTACTTTATCATAAACATCCATCAGGTCAAAACCGATTCCCTGGGACCACCCGCTCTTCTCCAGCAGCTTCCTCATGAATAAATATAAGTCCCTGACAGGACTGTCCATAGTACACTTTTCAAAATTGACCAGGTTCATCTCCTCCCCGCAAAGCAGGATATTATGGTACTGATAATCCCCATGGCAGATAAACTGCTTTTCACCCGTCCCCTGGTAAAACCGCAATTCTTCCGTGACCTGCAATGCCAGGTTAAAAAAGTAATCATAATTTTTCATAAGGAAAATTTCAAAGTCCGTTTTCTGGCTTCTGTCCTTTAAGTATTTCCTCACCTTCCGCAGCTCTCTGTTATGTTTTTCAAATTCCACATGGGCATAACGGGGCGTATATGCGCCGGGCAGCGCCCCTTCCACCTGTGAGGCAAGGTGCAGCTTCGCCAGGGTCCTTACCGCCTGCCTGCACTCTTCCATATCCCTTACGTTGCATTCCCGCCCTTCAAAATAAGTCTTAAGGACATAGAGGGTCCCATCCTGATCCTGTGTCAAAAGCTCCTGCTCTTTGTTCTTAAGAATACACTCCACATTCTGGAACCCCCGCGCCCGCACCATGGAAAGCAGCGCATCCTGAAAGGCAGCCTTTTCCTTATGCCCGCCATACTCCTTCAAAATCAAAATCCCCTGCTTCGTCTCACAAAGAATGGCTCCCCGCCCTTTCCATGTACGGAGCACTTCTATATCATAATTTTCCAGCAGATTTACGCTTCTGTCATTCACAACGATTACCCCCAATTTGTGTCATATCCTATCATATGAGTAACCGCTATAAAGTATTACAGAAATTCTTTCACCTTCCCCAGAAGGGTTTCCCTTTCATTTAAGGATGGCTCTTCTACCACCATATCCAGCAGCCGCCTTAGCATGGCTCCCATTTCCGGCCCCGGCTCCATGCCCGTCTCTTTTATCAAATCCTTCCCCGTCACAGCAAGATCCTTTAAGGAAACACACTGCTCCCTGGCTTTCACCTGCCCATAAACCTGGTAAAGGGCCTCCAGCCTGGCTTCCTTTTCCTCCCGCATATAAGAGCTCTGGGCCGCAAGGTCTGCCCGCTTCACTTCCAGCAGGGGAAGAAAAATATCCTCACCCATTTTCATTATGGCTCTTCTTACGCTCCCCATTTGGGGTTCCACATTGTAATCGTGATATTTTACAAGCTCCGTTACCATATGGATTGTGTGGTTGTCAAATCTCAGCCGCTTTAAAATCTTTTCCGCCAATTCCCGGGAGACCTCCGGATGCCCGTGAAAATGGCCCACCCCCCCGTCATCCACCGTAAAGGCGGCAGGCTTTCCCATATCGTGGAAGAGCATGGCAAGACGCAGCACCTTATCCGCCCTGACAGCCTCCATGGATTCCAAAATATGCTCCCCAACACTATAGCAATGGTGGATATTTTTCTGCCCGGTCTCCATACAGGCATCAAACTCCGGCAATATCACCTTTGTTATCCCCGTTTCATAGGCAAGCCTTAAATTTCCCGGATGGGGGGAGGTAGCCAGCTTCACCAGTTCGGCCTGGATGCGCTCAGCGCTGACCAAAACCAGATTCGGCGACAGCTTTTTTATCGCCGCCGCCGTTTCCTCTTCAATCCGGTATCCCAGCTGGGCGGAAAAACGCACCGCCCGCATCATCCTTAAGGCATCCTCCCCGAACCGCTCCGCCGGGTTTCCCACACAGCGGATCACCTTTCTTTCCATATCCTCCATCCCGCCAAATAAATCCACCAGCCCAGCCTGCCCGTTATATGCCATGGCATTTATGGTAAAGTCCCGGCGCTTTAAGTCCTCCCCCAGGCTGGCGGTAAAAGCAACCTCCCTGGGATGCCTGCCGTCCTCGTATACGCCGTCGATGCGGTAGGTAGTCACCTCAAAGCCTTCCCGCCCCACCATCACCGTCACAGTCCCATGGCGGATTCCTGTATCAATGGTATGGGGAAAAAGCGCTTTCACCTGGTAAGGGGAGGCGGATGTAGTGATATCCCAGTCATCCGGCGTCCTGCCCAAGATGCAGTCGCGGACGCAGCCGCCTACCGCATAGGCTTCGTAGCCAGCCTCCGCCATAGTGCCAATAATATATTTTACCTTTTCCGGTAATGCAATCCTAACAATCTTGCCCATCCTGTTAATATGCCCTGCCCCAGTAAACCATCTTCTTTGCAGGCTTTCCGCAATAAACGCAGGTATCGGAGATACACTCCTGCCCAAAAGGCATACACCGGCTGGTAACAGCCATTTTTTCTTTGATTGCCTCCTCGCAGGCGGTTTCCCCGCACCACATAGCCTTTACAAATCCTGTCTTTTCCGCAAAAATCTTTTCATCCGTCGATTCTTTAAGGCGCAGTCTCATATCCTCATAATTCCGGTAAAGCTCTCCAATCTCTCCCTCTCCATTGTCCGGAAGCATGTATTCCAGATTTCCTTCCGCAATATTCTGCATGGCAATGTTTAGCTGGTTAATCGGGATAAAAACGCCCCGGCTAATCCAGTTCGTCAGAAACATACTGGTAAATATAAGGATAACCATAATGGCAATCGCCATATCAATGAACAGCCTTTTCGACAAAATGGAGTTCATTCGGGAAATCACAAAAAGGCTTCCCTCGTCTCCGTTTGCAAAGTAAAAATCCATCTGCCTTACCAGCTTTTTCATATCGTCAAAGTACAGGCTTTCTTCCAGCTCCTGATTAAGCGCTTTCCCTTCAAACTCCGGAAGTCTGTCAAAAATCTGCTCTGCGGCCAATTCGTTTCCGGTGTAATAAATTTGATTGTTTCTGCGAACAATGATATAAGAAGATTTGTTTTCAATCTTTTCGTTGATGTCCGAAAGAACATCCATGTTTTCCAGTCCTTCCGTATTCTCTCTCAGCAGTTCCTCTGCCTGCTGAAATATTTCACTGGAAATTACCCGGGAAGCGTGCGTAGGGTCAATGAGCATGTTGTAATCCTCATTGCGGAACCCGTATTCCTCCATCTCATGGATAAGCGCTCCTCCGATAACTAAAAACGCGGTACTGGCAAGCACCAGCGGAAGCAGAATTATTGTCAAAAAAGTGATGATTATTCTGGTTTTAAATTTCATGGTAATTCTCCCTGTCAGGGTAGGCAGGGCATGCAGCCCGGCTTTGTCCTTTATGAAGATTATACCACATAGCGTAGAGGGCGGCTTATTAAAGAATCCATGAAACTATAAAAAATTTATAAATTGTCTTGACTTTCCCGCTAAAAGGAATATAATATCAGTAATGATTACTATTTTAAACTAAGGAATAAGTATGAATTTAAAGCATAGCAAACAGCGGGATTCCATAAAAGAATTTTTGTCCACAAGAAAAGACCATCCTACTGCGGATGTTGTCTATATGAATGTGCGCAAATCTTTTCCCAATATCAGTCTGGGAACAGTGTACCGGAATCTGACTTTGCTTGCCGATATCGGTGAGATTGCAAGGCTCAGGATAGGAGACGGCGCGGACCATTTTGATTATGACACTTCGCCCCATTATCACTTTGTCTGTCTGGAATGCGGAGAGGTTTCCGATTTTGACTTTCCTTTTATGGAACATATAATCGAAAATGCCCGCAAGAGTTTTAAAGGCGATATCAAAGGACAGACCACCTATTTTTACGGCCATTGCGAAAGCTGCAGTAAACAACAAATGTCAATCTGCGACGCGGACTGCATTTGATGAAATTATTTTTATAAAGAAAAGGAGAAAAGAATTATGAAATTTGTATGTCAGGTATGTGGCTATGTTCACGAAGGAGACGCGGCACCGGAGAAGTGTCCTGTATGTAACGCTCCCGCTGAGAAATTCACCGCTCAGGGCGGCGAGATGAGCTGGGCTGCCGAGCATGTGGTAGGCGTTGCCAAGGGTGTAAGCGAGGATATTATGGCTGACCTTCGCGCAAACTTCAACGGCGAGTGTACAGAAGTTGGTATGTATCTTGCAATGGCAAGAGTTGCACACAGAGAAGGTTATCCTGAAATCGGACTCTACTGGGAAAAAGCTGCTTACGAAGAGGCAGAACATGCCGCTAAATTTGCAGAGCTGTTAGGCGAAGTTGTTACCGATTCCACAAAGAAGAATCTCGAGATGAGAGTGGAAGCTGAAAACGGTGCAACAGCAGGCAAATTCGACCTTGCAAAGAGAGCTAAAGCAGCAAATCTTGACGCAATCCATGACACCGTACATGAGATGGCTCGTGACGAGGCAAGACACGGCAAGGCATTTGAAGGACTTCTTAAGAGATATTTCAGCTAAGAATATTTTTCTGAATTTTTTCATATATCTTAAATATGCATATACTGAAAGGAGAAATCTGAAATGAAGAAATATTTTTGCAATCCCTGCGGATATACCTATGACCCTGAAAAAGGCGACCCTGAACATGGAATCGCTCCTGGAACCGCTTTTGAAGATATTCCGGACGACTGGTGCTGCCCCCTCTGCGGAGTAAGCAAGGATATGTTCCAGCCCTGCATCGATAATTATAACTAAATTTAATTATTGAAGTAAAGAGGATAAAACGGCCGTTTTTTTGTATAACAATGAAGCAAAAACCCCACATTTTCATGCGGGGTAAATATTTTTTAAACTAACTCAAGAACTACTTCCAGCGCTCCGTCGCCTTTGCGCTGTCCGATTTTGATAATTCTTGTGTAACCGCCGTTGCGGTTTGCATATTTAGGACCGTACTCGTCAAAAAGCTTGGCAACCAAATCTACTTTCTTTGTGCCTCTCTTTCTTCCGGCCTTTGTAGCGGGAACTTCCGTCACAGGATATAAAACCTTGAGAAGCTGATGTCTTGCATGCAGTCTGGAAGGCATATCCTTCTTGATTTCCTTCTCAACGATTTCATACTTCGTAACTTTTTTTCCGTCTACTACTTCTTTTACTCTCTTTCCGTCCTTATCTTTTAAGGGAACTTTAGCGGAAACCTTAACCATCTCGTAGTTATCTCTTTCCTTTACGGCAAGGGCGATAAGTCCGTCAGCAATTTTCTGAACTTCCTTTGCTCTGGCCTGTGTGGTAATGATTTTCCCTTTATAAATAAGAGCGGTTACCTGATTTCTAAGAAGTGCTTTTCTCTGGGAAGATGTTTTCCCAAGTTTTCTGTATTTTGCCATTTTTCGGCTCCTTTCTCAGTGGAGTGGCTTTTGCCTCTCCTTCATGGTACATTCGGCTACGCTCTTTGGACTTACTTACCGAATGCTGATATAAACCATTTATGAGAACGCAGGACATACTCTTTGGCTTTACTGCCATGCGCTGCACAATGGATTACGCTTCCTCGCTGGGATTCAACTGCAGTCCCAGTTCTTTCAGTTTCGCCAAAACCTCCTCCAATGACTTGCGTCCCAGGTTGCGGACCTTCATCATATCCTCAGAGGTCTTGTTTGTCAATTCTTCAACTGTATTAATACCAGCTCTCTTTAAGCAATTATATGAACGGACTGACAATTCCAACTCGTCAATGCTCATTTCCAGTACCTTTTCTTTTTCGTCCTCTTCCTTTTCCACCATGACTTCCGCCGTCTTGGCGTTTTCGGACAAATCAATGAAAAGGCTTAAATGTTCGCTAAGTACTTTTGCAGCCAGACTGACCGCCTCGTCAGGAACCAGCGTTCCGTTTGTAAAGACATCCAGCGTCAGTTTGTCAAAGTCTGTAATCTGACCGACACGCGTGTTTTCCACTGTAACGTTAACTCTCTCAACAGGCGTGTAGATGGAGTCTACCGCTATAACACCGATAGGTAAATCTTCACCTTTATTCTTATCAGCGCTCACATAGCCTCTGCCTTTGGTGATGGTCAGTTCCATGTAAAGCTTGGTATTTTTGCCATTTAAGGTTGCAATTGTAAGGTCAGGATTGAGGATTTCAATATCCTGGTCGTACTGAATGTCGGATGCCTTGATGACACCTTCCCCTTCATACTCTATATATGCAGTCTTTGGCTCGTTTGTATCACTGTTGTTTTTGATAGCAAGACTCTTGATGTTCATAATTATCTCAGCCACATCTTCCTTAACGCCTTCGATGGAGCTGAATTCGTGAAGCACGCCTTCAATCTTAACCTGGCTAACAGCAGCGCCGGGCAGTGACGAGAGCATGATTCTTCTAAGAGAGTTGCCAAGCGTGATACCATAGCCTCTTTCCAGAGGTTCTACGACAAATCTGCCATACTTCTTATCCTCAGATATCTCTGCCACCTCAATATTTGGTCTTTCAAAATCAAACACTGCAAATACCCTCCTTTACGAACAACAAAACTAATTCCTGTGGTAAAACGCTGCCAAACAGCGTCCATTTTTTACTTGGAATACAACTCGACAATAAGCATCTCATTTACAGGAACATCAATCATTTCTCTCGTAGGAAGGTTCTTTACTGTTCCTTTCAATGCCTCCTGGTCTACCTCAAGCCACTCAGGAACCAGTCTTCCCCCTGTCACTTCAAGGATATCCTTGTATCTCTGTAAAGACTTGGATTTCTCTCTGATTTCAATCACATCCCCCGCCTTAACCAAATAGGAGGGAATCTGCACTCTCTTGCCGTTTACAAGAATATGCTGATGACCAACAATCTGTCTTGCTTCTCTTCTGGTTCTGGCAAAACCCATACGGAAAATAACGCTGTCAAGTCTGCTCTCAAGCATAACCATCAGGTTTTCACCTGTCATGCCTTTCATTCTGTCGGCTTTCTTGTAGTAATTTCTGAAAGGTTTCTCCAGTACGCCGTAAATGAATTTCGCTTTCTGCTTCTCTCTGAGCTGAAGACCGTATTCACTTACCTTCTTGCCTGCTCTTGCGTTTGTCCTGTTGGACTTTTTGTCGTATCCTAAAAATACGGGGTCAAGACCAAGCGCTCTACATCTTTTTAATACAGGTACTCTGTTTATTGCCATTATTTTTACCTCCATAATGACCAGACAGGAAAGAAATCAGAATATTTTCTTTCCCCGTGATATTGTTTACAGCGCGTGCGCGCCTTCTTCCAACTGTTAATATTGCTTCGCCGTTTTCAACTATACGCGGCGGCGTTTAGGCGGACGGCATCCGTTATGAGGAACAGGCGTCACATCCCTGATACTGGTTACTTCCAGTCCGCATGCGGACAGTGCGCGGATTGCCGCCTCGCGTCCTGAGCCGGGGCCCTTGACCATAACGTCAACCGTCTTTAAACCATGTACCATAGCCGCTTTGGCTGCTGATTCCGCTGCCATCTGCGCTGCATAGGGAGTAGATTTCCTTGAACCTCTAAAACCAAGACCACCGGCACTTGCCCAGCTTAAGGCGTTTCCTTCTGCGTCTGTCAATGTAACAATGGTGTTGTTAAATGAAGACTGGATATGTGCCTGTCCACGTTCAACGTTTTTCTTGACACGTCTTTTTGTCACCTTTTTCGTAACTTTTTTTGCTGCCATTTAAACTAACCTACTTTCTTTTAAACTTAATGAACTGTTTCTTACACTTTGTTCCCCAGATATTCTGTACCTGTGCATTTGGGCAATGCATGTTATACATTTGTACTTATGCCTTATTTCTTCTTATTAGCAACAGTACGCTTGGGACCTTTTCTTGTTCTGGCGTTTGTCTTTGTGTTCTGTCCACGTACAGGCAAACCTTTTCTGTGACGGATTCCCCTGTAGCATCCGATTTCCTGAAGTCTCTTGATGTTCATTGCAACTTCTCTTCGAAGATCGCCTTCCACCATGTAATCAGCTTCAATAACCTCGCTGATTCTCTTAACTTCGTCGTCTGTCAGCTCTCTGACACGGGTATCAGGATTGACCTTTGCTTTTGCCAAAATCTTGTTGGAACTGGTTCTTCCAATCCCGTAAACGTAGGTAAGGCCAATTTCCACACGTTTTTCTCTGGGTAAGTCAACACCTGCAATACGAGCCATTTATGTTTCCTCCATTTTCTTTGAGCCTGCATACGATTTCCTGCAGAATACTCATAATCTTGCAAACGATCTTATCCACAACCGGATAAATTCGCTTTTACTAATTGATTGGGGTAGGTTCTACCCAATCGGATCAGGCGCTCCGATCTATCCAAACACATTCGCTGGTATCAAAAAGTAATCTCCGAAAGGCTCTTCCATCTAATCTATATAATGATCAGTACCGCCTTCTATCCGCACACGCGAAAAAAACGGTGCTGCAGCCGCTCATGCAAGAACCCCGTATTAAACGTTCAATATTCGGGATTAACCTTGTACCTGTTTGTGTTTCGGATTTTCACAGATCACTCTGATCTTTCCTTTTCTTTTAATGATCTTGCATTTTTCGCAAATCGGTTTTACTGATGATCTAACTTTCATCTCAAACCCTCCTTTCAAAAAAGACCGTTTCATATTATATCACCAAATCCTTTATTTGGCAAGACTAATTACAACTTCTTTCTAACAGTTCAGCTGTAAAACTGTTTGCAGGCCATGCATGGTTTCCCGCGCCCAAGACACTCAGCGCGAACCGTTATGCTTCATTACTTGTCACGCCAGATAATTCTTCCCTTTGAAAGATCATACGGTGATAATTCTAAAGTTACGCGGTCCCCCGGCAGAATTCGGATAAAATTCTGACGAAGCTTACCGCTTATATGTGCCAACACGACATGACCGTTCTCTAACTCAACCTGAAACATCGTATTGGGTAACTTTTCAATCACTGTTCCTTCGATTTCAATTACATCAGCCTTAGACATTTGCTTCCTCCTGATACATTTTAATTGTTCTCTTGATTTCCAGATCGCTGTAATCATCATTTGGCTTTTCCATCTTCATCCTCCTGATGATCTGAATATGCTTTTTGTTCTTCTTCTTGGGCGCTGCAGCAGTTCTTTTCCTGCCATCAGCTAAATATACATATTCACTGTCTTCCCCTGTTATGACATACAACTTTCTTTTGTCATGCCCTGCTTTAGATACAGCAAGCATTCCTGTCATGGCAGTCTCCATTATCTTACTCCTTACCACTTAAGCCAGCGTCAGTATTTCCGGCTCTCCGTCCGTAATCAGCACAGTATTCTCATAAT
>OFHM01002337.1_pt1 | contig 10881 bp, 7 predicted proteins | sample 1521311 | NCBI WGS metagenome assembly OFHM01 (sample SAMEA3504083, study PRJEB24116) | mouse gut metagenome | biome: mouse gut; feature: mouse-associated habitat; material: faeces | place: Denmark | collected 2011 | reverse complement strand
TTTGGACAACCCCATACATACTATTTTCTCCATCCAAATCTGCCGCGTTTTTTCTCCGGCAAATTCTGTCAAAATATCTATATAAACCTGCCGCACGGATTCAGACTGGACAATGACCTTATCCGCATGGACAACTCCCGGCACAGCGCAACAGTCTCTTAAGTTCTCTACTGCCCGTCTGTTTTCTGTTGCAGCTTCATCCACGACAAACGGCGGAATATAAATCAAATGATCCGTAAATTTCTTTAAATTAACCGAATAAAAAAACGAATGCACGGTTAATGCAGCATTGTACTCATCATATGGGTTTTGAATATAAATTACATCCGGATACCGGCCTGTAAAATCATATGTATCAAATTTAATAATGGGTACATATTCCGGAAACTGATCCGCCTCATACTGCATCTTGCCTGTGCTTCCGTCCGGACTTTTGTAAAAATACGGGATAGGAATGACCGACACCTCGCATCTTGCATCTTCTACAGCCATTCTCCAGATACTTTCAATGGCATCCCATTGAGAAGCTTTATACGGAAGGAATAATACTTCAAAACGTATAATCTCTTTTTTTGCAGCAACTTCTATCTGTTTTAGCTTCCAATCTAAAGTTGTAATATGTTTATCGGCAAAAACACACTGATTATGTAGGATATTTTGATAAATTTCATAAATGAACTCACAATAGTTTTCCAACTCACTTGCCGTTAGATCTCCCACACCTTTCACTGTTTCAACAAGGGATGCTAACTGAATTGCCGTTCCCTGGCATTGGGTAAGCAAACTTAATATTTTATCCTTGTTTTTGCCTTTCAATCTGATATTCCTATGCAAACCTTCCAATGTTTCAAGCAGTTCTCTGGCTTCATTTTTCAATACAGGCTCCTGGCAGCCGATATTTTCATATAATTCCCCCTCTTTCAACACGTATACATATGGATTGCCCCCTTTATGCATCAGCGCCTTCTGTTGCTTCCGATAAAACGCATAATGGCGAAAACCTCCCTCTTTTACCTGCAATATGTTCTCCTCAAACTTTTTATAAAGCACATCTTCATATGAAGACGGTATTGGAATCGTAATGTTTTCAAACGGCATTCTGACATACTCCTGATACCATGCTTTTGGAAGCTTATATTTGTTATTTTTCACCCAATGCTGGATGGTTGTCAGTTCTTTCGCTTTCTGAGGCGCAGAACCAGAAACGATATCTTCACATAACAGCAGAAGCTGCCTGCGCAGGGGCTTTACCCGATCCACACATATATGGAACGTTTTTTCAATCTGGAAAATCTTCTCACTGAGTTCAATTCGGCCTATTTCCTTCCCATCCATCTGTGACACAGTTTCCATCAAAACATTCAGTTTTTCCCATTGTGCAGCTTCTTCTTCCGGCGAAAGGGCAATGTAATCCATTACAAAAATATCAATTCCCATACCATAAGGGCATCCATGAAATTTTTCCAAAAATTCTTTTGTGAAATCAATTTTTGTGCTGTTTAGTACCCTGGTAAACATTTCAGAATAATATACGTCTGTATGAATATTATGCAGGTAATACCCTTTTGGAAGTTCTTCCTCCGCAATTGCAAGGAAGCGGTTATAATCCTCCCGCTTCATACATATATCCAAATCGTCATCCCATGGAATATACCCCTGACGCCGGACCGCACCAAGCAAAGTTCCCCAATCTGCAAAATATGCAATATGATGCTTCCGGCAAACGAAATCAACATCTTCTAAAACCTGCAGCTGTGCCGCCCATGCACGTTTCAGCATGCTGGAAATAAAAAATCCTTCCCGAACTTCATCTTCAAAATAGGTATCCGGAAACTGCATATTTTCCACCTCCGTGTGCATTATTTTCTCTTCTGCTATAGTATCTCTTCATAAAGTTCAAATACTTTTTCCAATTTTCCGCTCTGTAAGAGCGGAATCGCCCTGTAAATATCCTCATATTCCCAATCCCACCATCTTATCTCCAACAGCTTATCAATGATACCTTCATCAAAACGGTGCTTCAAAATCTTTGCCGGATTTCCAGCCACTATCGCATATGGCGGTACATCTTTTGTAACAATGGATCCATTTCCGATTACCGCCCCATCTCCCACAGTTACGCCTGATAAGACCGTAGCGCCAAAACCAATCCATACGTCATTGCCAATCCGCACCTTTCCTTTAGAAGACGGATGTCCAGTAATTGAACTGTATTCCTGAAAAAAAACATTAAACGGATAGGTTGTCACCCAGTCCAAACGGTGTTCTCCTCCTCCAAAAATCCGGACATTTGAACTTATAGAACAAAATTTCCCAATTGAAACCTGCTCATTGTCATTCCACATCCAAATTTCTGGTACCCCATATGTAAATTCTCCCACCTCAACGCCATGCCTGATATACTTCATTTGATCTTTACAAAATATAACCTGTTTCTGATATTGCATCATTTCTCTGGGTTTTAAGGATTTTATCAGACAGCCTTCATCCAAAATCATATGTTCCTGTATATGAACCCGTTTCAAAATATTTTTTATATTATTAAAATGTACGCTAAAAATATATATTTCATCCACAGCTTCGAAATCCAACGTTAGAATCTGCTCTAATTCCACTATCCTGCATCTTTTTCTGAGGTATTCCGAAAACAAATTCCCAGTTCCTTCTGCCACAATCCACAAAATCTCAAAAAATCTGTCTGCACTCTCCATCCAGCGATATACCGGCTCTATTCGATCTGCAGCGCCTATCATGCCTACTTTCGTTAGTTTTTCCACAAATTCCCTCCTTGCACATTACTACAGACAAAGGGCTTTTAATAAATATTGAGAAACCATAAACGAATTTTCATCCGCAATACCCGGCAGCTTTAATATACCGTCAATTAACTGTTCTTCCTGGAGCCAACATCTTCTGTCCAGTATACCGCTCATTGCCACAATCTGAAAACCGGCTTCCTGAAATAAATTGATTGCCGTTTTCTGTGTAAAAAACCGCAAATGCGTTTTATCCAGTATGCCCGCTTCCTGATAACTGGCTGTCCCTTTCAGCAAGCCGAGAATAACTGACATGTGCGTCACATTCGGAATACTGGCAAGCAAAAACCCATTCTTTTTCAAACAGGGCTTTAAGCGCTGCAGGGTTTTCTGAGGCTCTTTAAGGTGCTCCAAAACATCTCCGCAAATAATATAATCAAAATATCCGTTCTCATAAGGCAAGTCCATGCTTTCAATATCTCCCTGGCAAATATCTGCCAGGCTTTTCCCTATCTGTGCAATATCCCAAACAACCTCGATTCCTTTTACAACTGCATTTGGCCATAGCGCTTTGATCCGGGCTAAGGTTGACCCACAGCCGCATCCCACTTCCAGCACACGTATCGGCGCTTCCGGCTTTTGGTCTATCATTTCAATCAGTTCTTGTCTGATCTCACTGTAATATTCTATATCAAATCCCCATTTATCAATTATCTTCTGTTTATTTACCGCTAATTGATTTGTTTTATCCTCCGCCTGAAAGCTAGCGCTACCATAGTGCAGCACGAAACTATTTCTGCATAACAACTGCTTGCAGCCGGCTCTTGCAATCCGTATTCCCAAATCAGTATCTTCATAGTACCCTGGGGAAAACCGCTCGTCAAACATACCAATCTGTTCCAGAAGCCCATGGCGCAACAGCAGGGCAAACCCGCCCAAATAAAATTTGCATTCATACGGATTTTCACAAGGAACATTCGTTTCTTTTGCATAATTTCTCCATTCCTCTATAGAAAAATTATTTTTATGCACTGCCTGTCCGTTTCCTGCATAATTCGTAACACATCCTGCCGCGCCCACCTGCCCGGATTCATACAGCCCCATACGCAGACAAAAAACCGAATTGGGCTGCAACTCAATATCATTATTCAAAATCAAAATATCCTGGTTTCCCGCCGCCTGGATTCCCTGGTTGCACCCTGCTGGAAAGCCCACATTCTGCTGATTACGTATCAGCGTAATATCCTCCTGTTCCTGAAGCCATTCACATATACCATCCGAAGACGCATTATCAACCGCAATAATTTCATAAGAATCCGGCAAATTGTTCTTGCGGACGCTCTCAACACACTGTATACATATTTGCTTTAAATTATACGACAAAATCACAATAGCAACAGGCCGCACCCCATAATCTTCTTTTTGGGCCATTCTTTCTTTTTCCGTTCGAATCTGTATTTTTGCTTCTTCATCTGTACAAAAGAATTCTGCATTTTCCATACACAAAAATGCCTGGTTTATATTTTTATCCTCCAGATACTTTCCAAGTTTATAGTATAACTTATAATTACTGTAATCCTTCTTGAGATCCGCATAAATCAGTTCGGGCAGATTGCCTTTATTTTCCTGAGAATAAAACTCACTCTGTTTTTCATCCACTTTAAATTCCCCATTTCATTTTCTTTTTGTTTATTATATAATAAATTAAGGACAAAATAAAGTAAGAAAGAGGTTTTCATATGAATCTTGTAATTTTTGGGGATATAGACAGATGGAGCGACGCTGTAAACATTCTTACAAAATATCGGCCGGATATCCACATCATAGGACTTTGCAGCCTGGATCTGGGTGATTACAAAAACTCCAGCGCGACGGTTACGCTTCGGGAAGCTTTAGATCTTTTTCATCAAGGCCAGATTGACGGCATCATTAATATTAACGGCGAAAATTTCCATTATTTTTCTTTATTGGAGAATCTGGGTTTTTTTCCCGTTTACGTCCTTCCTTCCTATTTTTCATTACAGGAAGAACTTGGAAAAATTGCTTCTGGCGAACGTTTTATCTATCCTTATAAAGACATTCTTCCAGAACTTATGCAACTGGAATTTCATCTTGCAGATCACTGTAACCTGAACTGTAAAGGCTGTACCCATTTCTCCAACCTGGTTCCCAGCCCAGTATTTGCAAACTTTATTCCGTTTCAAAATGATATCAGACGCCTGGCTTCTCTATTTTCACATATTCATACATTCTATTTATTAGGTGGAGAACCGCTGTTAAACCCTGACGTAAAAGATTATGTCAATGTAATCCGGGATTCTTTCCCTTATTCACAGATTATTCTGGTTACAAATGGAATACTCCTTCTGTCCATGAAACCAGAATTAATCTCTTTTTTGCGTACAAACCGGGTACATCTGAGCATATCGGCATACGACTGCCTAGATACCGAAAAAATCGCCGCTTTTATAAGGCAGCACGGCCTTCTAGCCGATCTCAGGGTAGAAAAGGGTTGCTTTAGTAAATTTTTAAATCCAAAAGGCGATTCCAACCCTCTGGAAATATTTGAGCAATGCAGCCGCAAAAACTGCACTTTCTTAGGGCAAGGACGTGTTGCCGCCTGCTGTATGCCCTTTGTCATCCAATATTTTAACCAGTACTTCCACGAGTCCATCCCAGAATTGGAAAGCATTGATTTATATGAGCCAAACCTAACCGGACACGAACTTCAAAAAAGGCTAATTGCTCCTATGGAACTTTGCCGGTTTTGTAGTAAAGACGTTGATTTTCCTTGGGAAATATCAAGCCCTCCCTACAAAAAAGAGGACTGGTGCGTATAACGCCAGTCCTTTTTCACATTAAACTAAGTTCTATTAACTTTATAAACTGTTCTTTTCTCCCAATCCTTTCCGCATTTTCAATAATATTTTCAATCCTGTGATTCAAGGTATTCGTCTTTAGATAATCCAATTTATATCTCTGGAGCAGGCAGCAGCTTGCAATTAAAAAATTGCTTGAATTTCCTGATACGCCGCTCGTTGAATATGTCGCTTCCAGCAAAACCTCGTCTATAAAGAATGCATGGTTATTTTTCGCCATTTTAAGCGCCAAATCATAATCTTCCAATGCTTTTAACGTTTCATCAAATCCGCCTGATTTTAAAATGCATTCTTTTTTGGCAAGCACAGACGGACAAGGCACCAGATTATCATACAAAAGCTGCGCATAAATATCCCCTGATTTCCTCTCAAGTCCAATATTTTCAAGCGGCAAAACCGCTGAATAACCTTTCCCCATGTTGTATCGTATTTTATGGTAAACAAACCCCACTTCCGGGGGTGCTGAAAGCATTGCATCTACCTGCTTGGACAATTTCTCAGGATTCCAAATATCATCTGAATCCTGAAATGCAATATAATCATACCTCGCATGCCCTATTCCACAATTACGCGCTCTTGCCTGTCCCCTGTTTTCCTGCATTTTCAGATAGATTATCCGCTCATCCTGATATCCTGCGACTAGTTCTTGTGTTTGATCCGTGGAACCATCATCCACTATGATCAATTCAAAATATGGATATGTCTGCATTAAAACACTTTTAACCGCTCTATCCAATATATATGCCCGGTTATATGTTGGCAATACCACACTTACCATCTCTTTTAACATAAGCCCTCCCTTTACACAAATCCATTTCGCAGAAAGTCCTTTATATATCCTTCTTTAATGAACTCTAATTCTTCCGTTGTGTATACTTCTTCAGGTTCTAACATTTTCAAAACCATTTGATCCAAAAGGGGCAACCTGCATATATGCGGATTCTTCTTATAATCCGGAAACAATTCATAAACTTTTTTACGCATAACGGGCAATACATCTGGAATCGTATCCATTTTTAGAAATATGGCAAACCATGTCGCGCAAAAGTATAACCTTAAAAAACGCGCCTCAATCCTGTCATGATACTTATCAAATAGCCCTTGTTCCTTATATAGCTCCACAATCATCTCTTCTATTTTCATCCGATCTAAATGATATGCTGCATTCCTGGACGAAACAACCGAGTTTTCATTTTTATAATAACAGTAAAGTACCTCGTCAATAATATATACATTTTTGGAGAAAACACTGCACTTTGCCCCCCAGAAGTTATCCTCATACATAAGGCCCTCCGGAAAATATATTTCATTTTCAATAATTAAACTCTTCCGGAAAATCCGCGACGGTAATATCCCAAATTTCCCATTATACATACCACTGTCAAGATCTTTAAAAATTATACACTCCTCCTTTGGGCAATGGTATTCTTTATCCTTTTTTGTAAGAGGCTGTTTAAAATCTGGTTTTAGTTTTGATGATAAATGTATAAATTTTGCACTGACCCAGTCATAATTTCCTTCTTTTATCTTCTTATATAACTTTTCATAGAAAGACTCTGCAATCACATCATCAACATCCAAAAATGCAACAAAATCTGCTTGGGCATAGTTCAGGCCCGTATTTTTGGCAGCCCCCTGCCCGCGGTTTTCCTCACAATTAATAACTACCATTTGCTCCGGAAACATGTTTTCATAAAACAACATTTTTCCTAAGGTAAAATCCGTAGAGCCGTCGTTCACAAGAATAACCTGCAAATTTTCAAATCCAATCGTTTGATTTCTCAGACATTCCATACAACGATCGATGTAATTCACAGCATTATAACACGGAATTATGATACTTAAATATGGCACATCTATCATCTCCCATCTTTGCGTCATCATCACAGCCTTAGCCAGGCTTTTGCTGCATTTCATTTAAAAACTCATGCGCTCTGCAGTCCCATGTATGGTATTCCAATGCCTTTTCATAACCACTACTAGCTACTTTCTCCCGTTTCTCATCATTCTTCAGATATTCTTTTAAAATGCCCGGCAATTTCTCCAACTCATCTAACTGAAATGCCAGCAAGTCCATCCCCCGGCAAAACCTTCCGTCCAGATAAGACGTATCATCTGTAACCAACACTGCTTTGCAGAGCATAATATTTGCCATCCGCTCAGTAAATCCGCCTTTATGCCATGCCATAATATTAAGCGATATCTTCGACTGCAAAAAAACCTCCAGGCTTTGTTCCACCGTTACATCCGGATGACAAACCAGGTTCGGATATACGGCAAGCGCACAATTTGCCCAACTGTTTCCAAACACATCCACGGTCATACCTGCTTCCAACAGCGTTTTTATTACTTTTACCCGATAATAATACATCACACAACAAACAACGCGCTTGTACGCAAAAAATATATCCGTATATTCTCTATCCGTATACCGTATCCTTTTTTCATCAAGCGTCTGCCGAAACGCTTCCTCTGATGTAAGTTTGGGGTTTTTTCTCATTTTCAGCAGAAAACGGTTTGCAATAAACCGCATGTTTCGCTCCATGGAATGAATCAACATCGCCTCGTTCCAGTAATCCCCATACGAACCGACAAAAGAAACCGAAAACACTTTTTGTTTTACATCCCCATTCGGCCTTTTTCCCGACGGCGGAAAAAGATACGCTTTCCTATGATAATACCGTTCACAAAACCTTACATAATTTAGATCCAACGTAAGCACCACCAGTTTCTTTGGTGACTGTAGCATGTGGGGCTTTACCCAAATCGGATGGTCAAATACAAAATTATAAATCGGGGCATGAATCAAATCATGTAAATACGTTTGGTCATCCTTCATTTTAATACTGAACAAATAAGTCTGCATGCCAATCACCGCCTGATAATGTTTTCCAATATACCTGGTCAGCGCTTGATTCTCTTCGGATTCCGAATCAAAATATTCCACATTTTTCCCTGCACGCATCAGCGCTTTGCCAAACTGCTCCGCAAAAACATTTAACACATTATAGCAGATATCTTCCCCCTTATATATCAAAATGGGTTGTACGGCATCATCAATCTGGTAATACTCCTCTCCCCGCTTTAACATTTCCTCTAAAAAGCCTACGGTCTTATCGCGCAGGCCGCACGCCCCCGCCGCTTCCAAAACGCTTCCTACAACCTCATTAAAACACGAATGCTTTATCAATGTGTTTCTATAGCGGGATACTACATAACAGTCTGTTCGGAGCCCCTCCCAGTCCAAAGCCGTGTTCTCCTCTTTCAGTTCTACATACCCAAATGGGCATTCCGGCGCTTCCGTAATTTCCACAAGCCAAGAATCTGCAAACCGCAGCAGCAATTCATACTGCCGCTTTGCCTTTAACCTGCTGTTTATCCCGCCGGCTGTCCGAAGCTGTGCTGCAGGAATGCAAATTGTTCCTTCCGCAAGTCTCTCGTCATATAAAAATTCTAAAAAACGCTCTTCTTTATTCTCCTGATTTTCTGATAAATGAACAATCTTCATGAATTTCTGCTTCTAATGCTCCTCCACATGTTTAAGCCGATTTGTAATCTCTTCCACAGACATCCATTCGGTATTTGTTCCAGAACTGTATTCAAACCCCGGTTCTACTTTTTTGCCGCCCGCCTGTATTCTGCTCTCCTGCCACCACTCAAAATGAGGATACACAATATAATGTTTCTCATATTCGTACGCCAGCATGGAATCTTCTCTGGTTACCATAACTTCATGCAGCTTTTCCCCTTCGCGGATTCCAACTTCTGGCATTTCACATCCCGGCAAAATTGCCTGTGCCAGATCTGTTATTTTAAACGACGGAATTTTCGAAATAAAAGTTTCCCCACCCTTTGCTTCGGACAACGCCTTAATCACAAGCTGTACCCCCTCTTCCAGGCTGATCCAAAAACGGGTCATCCTGTAATCCGTAATCGGCAGCTTTGTCCCTCCTTCTGCAATGATATTCCTGAAAAACGGAATCACAGATCCGCGGCTGCCTGCTACATTTCCGTACCGTACAATCGAAAAACATACGTCTTTTGCTCCTGCATAGGCATTTGCTGCAATAAACAGCTTATCTGAAACCAATTTTGTCCCACCGTACAAATTAATGGGATTGACCGCTTTATCGGTAGACAGAGCCACGACACGCTTTACACCACGATCCAACGCCGCGTCTACAATGTTCATAGCTCCGTTAATATTTGTCTTAACAGCTTCCATCGGATTGTATTCGCATGCCGGCACCTGCTTTAAAGCCGCCGCATGAAATATGTAATCCACGCCCGACACAGCGTCAGCCACAGAACGCGGGTCTCTGACGTCACCAATATAAAACTTAACCTTTCCGGCATAATCTGGATGCTTCACCTGAAGCCCGTGACGCATATCGTCCTGCTTCTTCTCATCTCTGCTGAAGATGCGAATCTCTCCAATCTCTGACGTCAGGAAGCGCTTAAGAACCGTTGTTCCAAAGGATCCTGTTCCTCCTGTAATCATCAGTGTTTTACTATTAAAGTATTCCGTTGAATTGTACTTTGCCATATTGTTTCTGCCTCCATATTATTTCGTTTCTTCTGCAACAACACTCATATGAAGCGATTTCGTTTTATATCTTTCAACATTTATTATCCATCTATCTTCAGTAACTGCTGTAAAGCCCATCTCGCTATAAAAATCCTTAACAATCCCATTTTTAGCTGTTGGATAGTAGTAACCATACACTGTCTCGATACTGCATTCTCTCGCTCCTTCAACAAGCTTATCCATCATGGCATCTTCCATACCACGTTTTAATACACGGCAGGACATGAGCCAGAGCCTTATATGGAGTTCTCTATCTTTTATCTCTCCGGCAACAACCGTAACTACACCATTATCTCCAAACTTGTCTTCAAGCTTTCCATACAGCGTAATCCAATTATCACTGCTCATCATCTTGCGAATATCGTCTTCAGAACATCTTAGTGTAGTCAAATTGAATTGATTGCTTTTATTTGTTAGCTGTACAATGCGGCTCACATACATCTCTTCAAAAGGTCTTATCGTTGCCTTCATTTCAAGACTGTCAAGATATTCTCCATAGTTTGAGAACGCAGCAACAGCCTTTGCAGCTTCAGTCTTTGCATGATACATCTCTGTTTTTTTTCTGTCCTCCACTGACAGACTAACCACCTCAAAATACCCACTGTGATCAAGCGTTCGTATGAACGTCTCAACCTTACTAACCGCAGGAACTGCAACC
>OFHM01002333.1_pt1 | contig 10900 bp, 11 predicted proteins | sample 1521311 | NCBI WGS metagenome assembly OFHM01 (sample SAMEA3504083, study PRJEB24116) | mouse gut metagenome | biome: mouse gut; feature: mouse-associated habitat; material: faeces | place: Denmark | collected 2011 | reverse complement strand
CCCAGCCGATATTTTCATTATTTTGATTGATTACCAGCCAAGGATGCCTGCCTTCAATAGAGTGTAAGAAATCGCTTGTTCCATCTGGTGAAGCGTTATTTGAAATAATCACTTCGACAAGACCTTCCTCTATTTTTTCCATCTCTTTGACAAAATACTCATATTGACGCCGGATATGGCTTTCTCTCTTATAAGTAGCCATACAGATTGACAAAAGAGGCTCTTTGTTCATTTGATATATTCTCCCAACTATTGATGCTATGGCTATATGCTATTTTTTGAACTTGTGGCAGAAAAACACTTTGCCCAATCTTACCAAAGCAGCTGTTTCTGGTATATGAAACAAAAGGGCAGCGCCAACGTAGATTCCTATCCCCATTATTACTTGTAAGATCAACAGAGGCAGCTTAGGCAGCTGTATAAAATTTAGTCCCATCACTGTCAGCATCATTACCGTAGCCGCAATGATGCTGGGCATCACATCACCCAATTGTTCTGTAAACGGATATTTAAAAAGTTCTTTGGATTTCTGCATATCTATCATGCTGCAAACGGGCGAAAGAACACAAAAACTTGCGGCGACAGCCAATGGAGAATGCCATATAATCATAAAAGCCACTAACAAGGAAACTCCAATTATTTTTTTTGCTATTTCATTTTTTAGATAAATATCGCTTCTGCCGATAGCGCTGTATGCTTGTAGATTAATTGTCGAAAGCGGTGTAAAGACATATCCCAGACAAAATAAGCGCATATAAGGGACACAGTTGGCCCACTTGTCGGTGAGCAAAACTGCGATTAAGTTATCTGCAACCCCCAAAAGCCCCAAAAGCAGCGGTGAGATAATAAGGGCTCCTAGACATAAAGATTTCCTCATCGCATCTTTGATTCCGTTTTCCTTTGAGGACAAATGTGCAAACTCAGGCAACAGTATTGTGTTCATTGTTGCATTGATGTTATTTATGACTAAAGTAGGATATGTTTTCCCTTGATTATAATAGCCGACGCTTGTATTGTTATATGCTTTTCCGACAATCAATGTCTGCGCTTCAATGTATAAATTATTTAAAAAAGAGGATACCATTAGCTTCAGACCAAATTTATACATTTGCCAGAATTTTTCATCATATTTCGGCATGCACAACTTTATCTTAGTTATGGGCATCATAATAACGCACACAATAATCTGAAAGGAGAACTGTTGAAAGATCAGGGCGCGCACCCCCATATTAGATAGAGCGGCAATATATCCGATAACACCGGAAACAGCGACGCTTCCAGCATTGGCAAAGCAGAGCTCCTTATATTTTCCTCCTCTGACAATAATGCTGTTTTGAATAGCATTGATGCTGCCGGGCAGCAAAACCAAGGACATAAATCTGATGTTCCATATCAAGTCAGGCATATTATAGAAATCTGCTATGAGAGGAGCCGATGCATAAAAGAACATGTATAAAACTGCCGCCACACTTAAGTTGGCCGCTAATATATTTGCAGTATCTCTATTGTCTATGCTTTTTTCCCGGATCAGCGCTGTCGCAAGGCCTTGTTGCACAAAAGTCTGCGCAACATTCACAAAAACCATGATGATTGCCAATTCTCCGAAGTCTTCCGGCACCAGTATTCGTGCCAAAATTATATTGATCAGAGCCAGACCTATTTGATAAAAACAACGCTCCAGATACTTCCTTATGAAATTATTTACTATGTGCTTATCGGACATTTATTGTTCATAGCCTCATTTTTATGCAATAATCGTCTATTTCTCGCCGTTGGAAACCTTTGATTTGTTTGATAAATGCATAATTCTACAAATGCCATCAAGACTATACCGACATTGTCGAAGAGCGTAATACCTGCGATTCCCATAAATATGGTCAGGGCTGTCAATACGACGGCGGTAATCACCTTTTTTTGATATGCTGTCACAAATTGGTGCAATAAATATGTTGCAGTTATGATTGCGCCTACTATTCCTGTGTCGTGCAGTGCCAGCACATACTGGGAGTCTCCTAAAAACTCTCCTTCTAAGACTGTGCTTCCTACTCCCATTAGAAAATGCTGTTTAAACACGTTTAATGCTTCATTGGCAACTCCGCCTTCTCCAAATCGCCCCTGCAAAAATGTGCCGTCCAGAATAGTGCCTGCATAATATCTAAGCTGTCCTCCGATTTTCAAATAACTGCTCAATATCAGCACGGCCAAAAATCCAAGCGGGATACTGAAAATCATGATCATATTTCTTCTCTTCACAAGATAATATTCTTTTCTTCTCCACCAATGGGCCGCTGTCAGCCACATTATGAGAGCTAAGGGCGCTCCCATCATAAACGTCTTACCTGTTGTCATAATCCCGCAGCCGAGAGCCAGAATCATAATGCTGAAGTCTCTCCTATAATGTCGAACACAGTAATTATCCAATGCGACAATACATGCAAACAGCATAAAGTAGCCCGCAGGAAATACATTGTTGAACGATCCCAACAACCGTTCCATACTCCCAAGCTCATAAAGCTCTTTCAGTGCTCCGGTGGTTTCTTTTCCCCATAGCTGGTATGACCATATGTGGGAAGTCCGGCTAATATATTGACAGACCATAATAAAGGCATTGGCGGGGACTATCACATAGATTGCTCTTTTGATAGTATCCGTCTCACAGTAGGATGCTAACAGCATTAATGCCAAGACACATCTGACCTGCCCCAAAAAACTGATGATATTTGCGCTCCCGCCGTAAAAAACAATTGAAATGAATGTTGAGGCAGATAACACCATACAAAACAGCAACATGAATACGTTTATTTTTTTGTTGACAATCTCTTTAGAGTGGAATAGTACTATTAAAAACAACACCATAATTCCCGGCAAATCATAAGACACCCGCATTGTGCCGAATTCTATAGTCGGACTGACAAATATCAGTACAATGTAACAGAACAGTCCCCATTGTAGTTTTTTTGTTCCCGCCAATAAATTGACCACTAATAAAAGAACCCCAAGATACATACTCATACTTTAAACTTTTCCTCACCCTTTAGAACGCTCAACATCAATTTCTAGTATTCTGCTGTGCCTTGGTTCTCTGCCAAACAATTCCAGATCTTTTCATGTTCTATAAAAACCTTTGATATGTCGTAATTTTTTAACGCATAATCATATGCATTTTGGGCCATTTTACGTGTGCCGTCCACATTCGTAATGCAATTTATTAAGGCTTCTTCTATCTGTTCAATTGATTTGGATTCTATTAAAATGCCCCTATTTTCGTCTAGCATTTCTGGTATGGCACCGACTTTGGTTGCTATGATAGGCTTCTTCAATGCCATTGCTTCTATTATTACATTAGGAAAACCTTCTGTATGACTAGGTAATATAAAGACGGAGCTGCTGTTCATGATCTCCATTACCTTTTCATGTGGCAGTTCTCCGGCTATAACGATATTATCTACTTTTACTAAGGAATCCAAATATGCTTTATATTGTTCTTGTACCGGCCCGATCAGTCTTAGACAATAATCCGGAAACTGCTTTCCGATATTGTTCCATGCAGAAACCAATTCCTCCACTCCCTTGGTAGGAATGTTCCACCCCACAAACACGATTTCCTTTTTGGCATCGGAAGCAAGCTTAGGCAGCTTATGCAGATCAATCGGATTAGGCAGCTTGACGATATTGATATGAGGCAGCTCCCTTTTTGCTGCAGCATAAGAATTTTGATCAAGAACCACCACCGTGGATGCCAGTCTCATAGCCCTGACCAATAAGCGCCGCTCCCACCCTTTTCCTTCCAGTATTTGACTGGTTCTGCCCATGTGGATATGATAGACTGACGGTATTTTTCTTTTGCCGGTTGCTTTCAATAGGACAAGATCTCTTATGATTGCCAATTGTCCGCTTGTCGTCATATGTATTACGTCGATTTTCTCCTTTTTTATCAAGCGAACCAATTCCCTTTTCTTCCTAAGCATGTCAATGCCTGATCCGATAATTCTATCCCACATGTTTCGGCCTTCAGAAATACTTTTAGAGGGAGAAATATTAATGATCGTATATTCTAAAGTCTTTCGGTGATCGTCTGCAAAGCTGCACATCAGGCTCAGCCACTTAGAGATTCCACCAAATGGCGGAGGAGCCGGTGCGATGAAACAAACCTTTAACAATTGTTTATTCATCTTTTCCCTCTTATTGTTGAATTGCTATTGGCCTAGGTATCAATTCGCTCCTTTTGCCGGGCAATGCACTGCCTCCAAAGATTTGTGCTTGCCTTTGTATCAAAACAATAAAAATGTCATATTTTCATGTGAAGTCTCCGTAACCTAATCTTCTCGATTTAAATGCATGCTTTCAAGCTTTGTGTTCATCAGGCAGTCAGCTGCCCAGGCCTCCGGCTGGCCTTCCGGCTGTACACGCAGGAGGATGATTTCCTTCCCGTCTCCGCAGATTACCCTTTTTCCTCCTTCCAGAGACGTGTCAGCCAGCGATGCTCTCCAGACATATATCTTGGTTCTCCTGCCGTTAAAGTCCATGTAAAAAAAGGCACCGGGGTAAGGCTTTGCCTGCCCTCTGATCTGATTATAAATGGATAATGCATCCTGACCAAAGTCAAACTCACCGTCCGACGGTCTGCGTCTTGGATAATGTGTCGCCTTCGAGTCGTCTTGTTTGATGCCCTTCAGGATCCCGTTCGTCCAGTTCACCAGATGGAGGCGGATGCTCTTCACAGCCGCTGCGGCGACCTTGTCATACACGGTCTTTACATCGTCGTATGTCTCTATGGAAAAGCGTTCCTGCGCATATATTTCCCCCGTGTCGTATTTTTCTTCCATACGAAAGAAGGTATCTCCCCACTCCTTCTCGCCCGTGATAATGGCCCAGTTGACACAAGCCGCACCGCGCCCTCTGGGCAGGGGTGCCGGATGCTCACCGATGCAGGCGATTCTAGGGATGCCAAGCACCTCTGGCCCGAATTTCTGTGACCAGCCGGACTGTATAATGATGTCTGCCTCACATGACCGTAGAAAATCAACGCATCCTGCCTCGTTGACATTGCTGCAGTAATAGATATTCAATGCATATTTCCCTGCCAGATCCACATACGAGTCATAGTTGGCTTTTCCGACGGCAGCTTCCGGCTTCAGATTCACAATGCCCACAAGCTCGATCTGCTTCAGTCTTTCGTCCTCGCACATCGCTTCGATCAGGGCTCTGCCCACGCTCGTGCAAGCTATCAGCACTACTCTTCCCATAAATATTGCTCCTTACTACCTCATCAATATTTTTTGCGCAATAAACCCTTCCGCGTATTCCACCTTGTTCGCATATCCCCAGACCTTGTTGCGCTGTATGTTGGTCTCAAACAAGGAGTTGAACCTATTGTGGTCTCCCGTATACTGGCACAAGGCTTCTTTCTTCTTTCTTATGTAGTCAGATATGTCGAAAAAGCAGGTGGGCGCAAAAGGATGAGGCAGGACATATAGGTTGCTCTGGTATAGGAAAACGTTATCGCAGTGTCTGGCCGCCGTGATGCATATCTTAGAAGCAGCGATATGATCCTGATTCAAATCATCCGTATAATGCATGAACACCGTATCTATATGGTGTTTGTAAATGACATCCTCTACCCGCTGCATGATTTCTGTGCTGTAAAAGAGCTGGCAGCACTCTGTCGGCTCAAAGTCTGTTATCTCATTGATTCCCAGAACCTCACAAGCCTTTGCGCTCTCTTTGACGCTTGTTTCATATAGGACATGGATGTTCATCTGGCTGAATTTAGTGACATTATTTGTGAGAGTCAGCTTATACACATTTTTGCCCTCTGCTGCAAGCTTTGCAGCAGTTCCGCCGCATCCCAGCTCTGCATCGTCATAGTGTGCGCCCACAATAAGTATATTCTGCATTGTCTGTCGTCCTTCCGTCTGTGGTATAAGCGTTGTACTAGCTCATCTCTGGCTACATTAAAGGAACTGTCAGATATTAAACCGGCTAACTATTCTTACGTATTCAGAAACTCCAAATTCTCGACTACGCCACTTCTCCACATATTCTCTTGCTCTTTGTCCCATTGCTGCACAAGAATCTATATCTTCGTATAACTCAGTAATTGCTTCGGCCAGCAGCTTTGCATCGCCAGCTCTGCAGAATTTGCCAATTTTATTATCTTCAATAATCTCCTGCAGATCGGTATGCTCATCGAAGCTCGCAACCACGGCCGATCCAGCGGCCATAATACTGCATGTTTTGCTCGGCATCACACTGCCGCCATAACCTTTCTTGCACGAGACTATACCTACATTTCCTAAGCTGTACACATATGATGCTTTTTCGTATGGAAGAAGGTCATGAATTGATATGTTGGGGCGCTTTTCTCTTTCGATCCTTATCCTATATTCCTCCTGCAGAACCCCTTGTCCAAAAATGATGAACTTAATTGCACTATTTTCTTCCAATAACCTGGCTGCATCCAGAATGACATCTATATTCTGAACTTGTCCCAGATTTCCGGCATATACGACATAGAATCCATCCCTATCAAGTCCATATTCATCAAACAGATAGTTGTCCTTTCGGCTGATCGGGACGACCTTCTCTGTCTCGACCCAGTTGTAGACGACCTCTATTTTATCCTTGGCGACTCCCTTTTCTAAAAGCAGCTGCCTCATATTCTCAGATATAACGATTATTTTATCTGCGTTTCTATATGTGAAATTCTCCACGTGCCGGCCGATTTTCCAGATCAGGGATCCCTGCTTTGTCATTCCGGCATTTACCATAGAATCGGGAAATACATCCTGAAGATTGTACACAAAAGGAATTTTTTTCAGCTTTTTGATGACTGCCGCCATCGCCCCCTGCGTGGGAGGGGTGCTCTGGACAAAAATCATGTCGGCGCTCATGTGGACTGCCTTCAGTAGGAACATAGCGTTCATAAGAACATACCTTATTGCCCGCAGAATAGGGTTCCTGCCTTCTCTATAAAGCCGCATCCTGATAATCTTAAGTTTTCCGTTGACCCGAACTTCCCTTTGATGTCTCTTATAATAGTTTCTTGTCTCTCTATCTACTCCCCGGGTCGGAACCGGTACAAATAGGGCCGTATCCCATCCGTGCTCTGCAAAGCCCTCGTATATATTCCGGGGCAGATAGATACTTGCGGCTTTCTCCGGTTCATAGTATGCATTGAACGCTAGTATTTTCAATTTGACACCTGCCTATATATTCTGGCGGCTGCTGAACCGAACCTGTCGTCTGATCTGGGCATAGCCTTTCCTATCAGACATATGCTCAAGGCGCCTTTACCACGGCGTATCCGGAGACTACCGTTTCCCCATGCTGGTTTCTGGCCACAGTATCCAATTTCAAAATGTGCTTATCCTCGTTGATGATCTCAGTTATCTCCACGCTTGCCGTAACAGTGTCGCCTATGCGGACCGGCTTCACGAACCTGCTCATTTGCTCCATGTAGACCGTTCCCGGCCCTGGCATCCTCATTGCGATGACGTTCGATATAAGGCCGACTGCCAGTAGACCATGTGCGATTCTTCCCTTAAAAATGCTCTTTTCCGCCTCTATGCAATCTATATGGATTGGGTTCATATCCCCCGTGATTCCGGCAAACAGATATACATCGCTTTCCGAAATCGTCTTTGAAAACTGTCCGGCCATTCCGATCTTATATTTGCCCACCATTCTCGCCTCCCATATATCTGTGGAGCACATACATGCTTCCATGGATCGTGAATCCGAGTCGGATCCATGCCTTCTGGACGGCTAGATTGTTCAACTGTGTCCCTGCTATAACGCCTCTGATCTCGGGGTGGTCTCTCTGGATCCATGATATCCCCTCGTGGATCATGCTGGTGTACACTCCGTGTCCCCTGCTGTCGCCTGATACGGCAGACAGCACAAGATGTCCAATGTCACTGTCAGGGTATGTCTTCCCAGTCGTAAAACCCGCCGCTTGTCCAGCCAGCTCTGCCACTATCACCTTTTCGGCGAAGCCGTGGAATGAGTTCTCGATCCACCTCTCATAATATTTGTCACAGAGCTCAGCATTCAGATGCTTATCTGAATGAAAACGGTCGATTTGGAAGGACTCCCCTGCGATTGTCTTCAAGGCCTCCACATCGCCACTGACTGCATCTCTGAGGATGCAGCCATGCTTCATCTGCGGCAGTTCCTTCTCTGTATCAAAGAAATATTCCGTCAATGTATCAGCGAGGTAATACCCATTCTGGAGTAATGTGTTCAAAGTGTCTTTGTCTGAGGCTGGAACCTTGGCTGTGACATGCGCAATTCCTTGTGCTGCAGCATTTTCCTCCATCTGCGCTATCAGCCGAGCATCTAAAGCACAGCCTTCTTCCAGAAGCAAATTGCCCATTCCCATCTGAAATATTTCAGTATTAAACTGATCCTTTACGATTGTCATTGGATTCTCCGTTATTCCTATACACGTTTTTCTGCGCAATTATTGTCCAAATCGACTTAAATAAAATCTTCATATCCAGAGTAAGTGAAACATGCTCCGCATAGTATACGTCCGCGCTGAAACGCTGTTCCAAAGTGGACGAATTCCTATAATATGCCTGACTAAGGCCCGTTATGCCCGGCAGAACTGACAGCTTTTGCTTGTCCCTTTCCGAGTAGATGTCCATGGCATCCGGAAGGTCGGGCCTTGGCCCGATAAAGCTCATATTCCCTGCCAGCACGTTCATGATCTGGGGGATTTCATCTATGGATGTCTTCCGCAGCAGCCTGCCGACGGGCGTGACTCTATCGTCGGCCATGGAGTTAAAGGTGGAGCCGTCTGAATTGCGGTAATCTGGCGCATTTGTCTTCATACTGCGAAACTTATACATTCGGAAAATCTTTCCGTCCTTCCCCAGACGGTCGGCAGCGTAAAAAACCGGTCCCTGGTCATCAAGGAGGATCATGGCTGCCACGATAATGAGCAGTATAAGGAAAAAGGGGAAGCCCAGCACTGCAAATATAATGTCAAAGAGCCGTTTCCATATTTTTTTGTACATCCTATTTTCCCTCAAAATCGATCCCATTGCGTAGCCAAAGGGCGAAAGCATCACAAGCTGCTTAACGTTTTCCTCATTTCGTCTATCACATACTCTACGTCATCGTCGTCGAGGCGGGTGTTCAGGGGCAGCGTGACCTCGTTCTCGTACTGCCTGTAGGCGTTGGGGTAGTCCCCGATCCGGAACCCCAGGTTCCTGTATGCGGTCATCATGGGCAGGGGCTTGTAGTGGACGTTGGCGGCTATCCCGGCCTCCGCCAGGGCCCGGATCATCCCGTTGCGCCCCTCCTCGCCGCAGCCGGGGACCCGCACCATGTACAGGTGCCCGCTGGAACGGCTGCCCCCGCTGAAATGGGGCAGCACGTCCAGCCCGTAGGGGGCGAACGCCCCGTCGTACCTGGCGATGACCTCCCTCCTGCGTGCCAGCATCCCCGGGTACCTCCCCAGCTGCGCCAGCCCCATGGCCGCCGCGATGTCCGTCATGTTGCACTTGTAGGCGGGGGAGAGGACGTCGTACTCCCATGCGCCTGCCCGGCTCTTGTGGAACGCGTCCTTGGACTGCCCGTGGAGGGACAGCAGCATCAGCTCCCGGTAGATGTCCCCGTCGTCCACCCCCGGGATGGCCCTCCAGGTCAGGGCCCCGCCCTCCGCGGTGGTCAGGTTCATCTCCCGGGCGGTGTCCTCCAGCTCCCCCGCCATGTGGTCCAGCCGGACGCCGTAGGCCTCCAGCTCCCCCCGGTTGACGGTGCCCTCCCGCAGGTCGTACACGCCCAGGGGCCGCAGCAGCGACGCCAGATAGTCCTGGTGGATCACGCTTCCACCCCGCTCTCAGGGGACGGCTCTGGCTCCGGCTCCGGCGCGGTCCCGTCGGCAATGGCCAGCTCCCCCAGCACCGGGAGCGTCACATTGTCCAGCGGCAGATCCGCCGCCGGGGACAGGATCTCGCAGTTCGCCACCCCGTCCACCCCAAACACCAGGCTGGTGATCTGGGCCCTGGGCAGGGGCCTGCCCAGCCGCTCCCCGTTGAACCATGCCCGGAGCGCGTCCTCCACCGCCCCGGCCACCGCCGCGAAGTCACGGCCCTCCTCCGCCCACAGCTTCAGCGACAGGTCCACCGTCTCCACCGCGGGGGCCTCCACCCTCACGTCCACGGCGATCTCCCGCCCCCGGTCAAAATAGCTCTGCATGGCCTCCAGCAGCTCCTCCCCCGGGGGCAGGAAGCGGTCATCCACGCAGCTGGCGGTAAAGCCAAAGACCTGGTTCTCCCCCATCCTGCGCAGCTGGGGGCCCAGCCGGGCCCCATAGAGCATGTCCAGCTCCCGTCCCAGGGCCGTCATATCCGGCAGCCGGGCGGTGCCCCGGCTGAGGACGTTGACCAGCAGGGCGTTGAGCCCCGCCGTGTCCGGCCGCAGGGGGGCCGCCATCTGGGCGCTGAAGAAGCTGGTCTTGAATTTCTCTGACGGGACATGGGTGAGATACACATTGTCCATGAGCATCTGTCGAGTCATATACCGGTTTCTCCTTTTCTTTCTGTGGCAGAGTATTGTGTCTAGTATATACCTTTTCCGTCAGAGTTTCCATAGGCTGGCATAGATTTTTATCATTGCTTCAAAAACAGCGAAAAAACGCCCCCAGCCCCTGAGCCGCCGGGCGGCAGGGCCGCGGGGCGCAAAAATCATGGGGAAAAGAGCGCGATTCTGATTGAAATATTTTTCAAAACAAGGTATAATGAAAAAGAATAGCCATAAGGAGGCATCCCAGTGAAATATCTGCTTGTGATCGGGGACGGCATGGCCGACGACCCGGTCCCTCAGCTTGGAAACCGGACCCCGCTCCAGGCCGCCTCGATCCCGGCCATTGACCGCATGGCCGCCAGGG
>OFHM01002332.1_pt1 | contig 10904 bp, 12 predicted proteins | sample 1521311 | NCBI WGS metagenome assembly OFHM01 (sample SAMEA3504083, study PRJEB24116) | mouse gut metagenome | biome: mouse gut; feature: mouse-associated habitat; material: faeces | place: Denmark | collected 2011 | reverse complement strand
AGATAAATCCCCGTATCCTCTTCCTTTTTCTTCGCTGCTTCCAGCGTTTCTTCATCTCCTACATATATTAGAATATTCCGCGCAAAAACAGGGTTATTTTCCAAGTAACTCAGGATTTCACGAAGCATTTGCCCGTTTTCTGCCGTTTCCCTCGAAAGAATCACGGCCTTTACATGCCCATAGTCAATATATTTACTGTCCTGCGCCTGACGTTCTTCCTCCTGCGCTTTTATATTTCCCGTCTCCGCCGTCAGCACGGTAGGAAAACGCCTATCCTCCAGCTCTCGCCTGCCGCATCCCCCCAGAAGCGCACACAGCCCCAGCACAATTACTACTCTCTTCATCCCCTCCTCCTTCCTGCATATTCCACAATTGCTAAAGTCAAGGTAAATATCACCAGAATAGGAACACACACATATCCATTTACTACGGTAAACACCCGAAAAGCCGTATCATAAGTGCCGCACCACAAAGCAAACAAGTACACTAGAAACCCTATCCCGATGTTTCTCCCACCACCTCTGTTTTTCCCTTTTCCCATCAATCCTTCCGACAGAAATTTGAGATAATACATCCCTGCACCCACAGCGGGAAAAAGCGTTGCCAGCATCAGACCGGTAAAAACTACATCCCATCGCTGAAAGAAACTTCCCGGAATCACCGCGCTGCTCATTAGCGTAATCGCCGGCCAGGGCAGCGCCCGCATCCCTGACTCGCCAAAAGAACCGATAGATGCCAGACAAAGCGCCAGCACCGACACCCCTGTTACGATTGCAGCCCTCACCAGCGTCCTGCCCGTATTTTCCCTTTTGTTTAAAGAGGGAGCCAGAAATAGAAAAATCCCTGTCCCTCCGAATGCAATAAATGTTTGCAAACCATGTTTTGCTGTCTGCATGGAAAACTCTGCTCTCCCAGTCCCCAGATACCCGGATTCCGTAGAAAATGCCGCGCATACCAGCAGAAAAAGAAGGGGATAGAGCAATGCGGAAAAAGCCCCCTCGCTGACTCTCGCCCGTCCCTCCAGACCACCGGAAATAATATACCCCCCCCCCAGGACTACCGCCGCCATCAGCACACTCTGAGACATCTCCGGCAAAACAAACACCTGCGCAACCACGCCAAACAAACGCACTAAAAGAACGCTGTTCATCAGTGCATAGCAGAAATAGAAAAGCATAAGTACTTTCGCGCATCCGCCTCCCAGCCTCTCCGCCGTATATGCATACATTCCCTGTTCCATATGGCGCGCTGTCCAGCCAACCACCCAGGCATAAGCCACAGCCAGGCTCACACCGGCTATCAGGCTCAAAATAAAACTCCTTCCGCTTTCATTTTCAGCAAAGCCGGGCAGGAGAAGCGCCGCCTTCGCCAGCCAGTCCATCACCACCATACGTCCAAACTGGCGCTGGGAAATTTTCTGATTTTCAGAAATCATTCCGCTATTCTCCTTTCATCCGCATTCTTCGCCGATTTTGCCTGCGTGCAAACAACGGACGCTTCCACATTCTGGAAAGCGGCGCCCGCAGGATACTGTCGCGTGCCTCCCCTTCCGGGTTGGCGTCTTTTCCCGCAAATGGCATTAAATATGAAACCCCAAAACTTTTTAGTCCCGCCAGATGTATCAGCACCAGAAGCCATCCAAACAGGATTCCCAGGATTCCAAATCCCGCACACAATACAAGTATCAGATATTTCAGCCGCAATGCTTCAGACAATTCCTCATTTGGAACTGCAAAAGACCCCAGAGCCGTTAGCGCCACAACAACAACTACCACAGGACTTACAATATTCGCGCTCACCGCTGCCTGTCCTATAATTAATCCCCCCACAATGCCAATCGTATTTCCTATGGGTCCCGGCATCCGAAGCCCCGCCTCCCGCAGCAATTCAAAAGACAACTCCAAAAGCAACACTTCCACCAGCGCCGGGAAGGGCACCCCCTCCCTGGCCTCCGCCAGTGAGAAAATCAGATTGGTAGGCAATAGCTGAGTATGGAAATTCACTGCCGCCAGATAAAGCCCTGGCAGCGACACTGCCAGGAATGCCCCCATGTACCGAATAATTCTCAGGAATGACACAATTGCAAAATGCCGATAATAATCATCACTTGTCTGAAACAGAGAATTACAGGTAGCCGGCAGCACCAATGCTTCCGGAGAATTATCACACACCAGCACGACACGTCCTTCCAGCACTGCCATCGCCGCTCTGTCCGGCCGCTCCGTAGCCTGATACTGGGGAAACGGAGAATATTTTAAGTCTGCCGTCAGATGCTCTATCACTCCTCCGTCCAGAACACCGTCAATTTCGAAGTCCTCCAGCCGCTTTTCTAAATTTTCCAGGATAGGCGGATAAACCAGCCCGTCTACATACACCATAGCACACATGGTATTGGAATACTTCCCAAGAGGCGTCTCCTTCACTTTTAACGCTGTATCTCGAACGCGTTTTCGAATCAGCGCCGTATTGACCTTCACCGACTCAGAAAAAGCTTCCTTGCTGCCCCGTAATACTTTTTCCGAATCCGCCTTCATCACACCTGTTCCGGGATATCCTTTACTGCCTATCTTAATTGCTTTGTCAAAATAATCTACAAATAGTACCACATTGCCCGCCAGCATTGCCGCCATAGCTTCGTCCATAGAAACCAGCTCTTTTGTATCTGATACTCCCAGGCTGTTTTCTTCGATCGCCTTCTGTATACCGCTTTCATCCATTTCCCACATGTGATTTAGCATTTTTCCGATCACCGAATCTTCCAGCATCATATTGCCGGCCGCTACTTCAATGTAAATTAAAAAGCAGCTTATCTCCTTATTCTTCCCGAGTTTCATAGGACGAAAAAGAATGTCGTCACATCCTTCTATCATTTCCCGTACTCTCTTTTCATTCTGCTTTAAATCTGTCGATATGTCGCCCATGTCTTACCGCCTTTGCCTTTATTCCCGCAGACTGCCATCCAAACTCCGGACTGCTTCCATTTATGCTAACTTCTGACTTTCATGACCTCTGCATAGGTCAATACAAAAAAGGATAAGATTTCTCTTATCCCTCTTTTCCTAACATGTACAGTTTTTCCGATTCTATTCTTTTTCTTTCAGGCTGTTAATAATTGACTCCTTCTGGTTTTCGATATGGCTGCGTATAGCTTCCCCTGCCTGCTCCGCATCCCGGCTGGCCAGTGCGCTGCAGATAGCTTCATGCTCTCCTAAGAGTACCGGATGCATCTCCCTGTCTTTTAAATATTCCATCCGGTAACGGTACATCTGCTCACGGAGGTTATTCAATATCTGCATCAATCTGCGGTTATCCGTAGCCTTATAGATAATCTCATGAAAATCCATATCTGCCTGCCCGCTAGCCAAAATGTCGTCACCGGACAGCGCTATTTTAAACGCCGCATTTGACCTGCGCAGCTCTTTTAGCTGTTCCTCTGTAATTTTCTCACACGCATCCCGCACTGCCAGTTCCTCTAAGGCAGCGCGCACCTGCAGTACGTCCTCTAAATCCTTAATCGTAATCTCAGCCACCTCCGCACCTTTCCTGGGAATCATCAGCACCAGACCTTCCAGTTCCAGTTTACGGATAGCCTCACGTACCGGGGTACGGCTCCCCCCCAGCCGCTGTGCCAGCTGGATTTCCATCAGACGCTCTCCCGGTTTCAGTTCCCCTCGCAGAATTGCCTGGCGCAGAGTATTAAACACCACGTCCCGAAGCGGAAGATATTCGTTCATATCAATCTGAAAATCACCTGTCATTCGCGTCCCCTCCATGATTCATAATACGTGTCAGGTACACCTGCTTCGCCAGAGAGCCGCGGCGCATCTTTTCATAAGCATACCTTGCCTTTTCTTCATCTTCAAATAGTCCAAACACCGTCGGCCCGCTGCCGCTCATCATTGCCCCCAGGGCGCCGTACGCCATCATCTTTTCCTTTATCTTCCCAATCACGGGATATGCAGGAATCGTAACGGTTTCCAGAACATTTCCCATAAGTTCTGCCGCCCGGCGCAAATCCCTTTCCCGGATAGCCGCAATCTGCCCGTCGATATCCGGATGGCTCACCAGCTCGTCCGCTCTAAGATTCGTATACACCATCTTTGTAGAAACATGAATACCTGGCTTTGCAATCAGCACATGGCATTTCGGCATCGCCGGAAGACGTGTCAGCTTCTCTCCGATTCCTTCTGCCAGCGCCGTCCCACGCAAGATGCAGTAAGGAACGTCAGCCCCCAGCTTTACGCTCCTCTCCATCAGCTCCTGCTTCGTAAGTCCCAGCTGAAATATGCGGTTCAGCCCTACCAATACTGCCGCCGCGTCCGAACTGCCGCCCGCCATGCCTGCTGCTATGGGAATCACCTTCCTCAAACGGATAGATACGCCTTTAGGAATCCCAAATTCTTCTATCAAAAGACGCGCTGCCCGATATGCCAGGTTATTCTCATCCACTGGAAGATACTGTAGGTTCGTTTTCAGACGAATTCCCGGTTTATCCATCTTATGGATATCAATCTGATCATACAGCTTCACTGTCTGCATAATCATCCGCACTTCGTGATATCCGTCCTCTCTTTTTCTCACCACATCCAGACCCAGGTTAATCTTTGCCAAAGCTTTCATCCTGATTTCCTTCATCGATGTTCTCCTTTGCACTTTGTATACAAAATCTTCTTTTCGCTATTGTACCATTTCTTTCCCGAAAGTCAAGTCCCCGCAGACATTCTTAGAGCCTCGCCGGAACAAAAAAATAAGCGCACCACTATTCTAATGATACGCTTATTTCTACATTATACGATATGAGTCTTCAACCCCAAAATAGTTTTCGCCTATCTTTGTGCGATTGCCGCCTGCGCCGCCAGCAATACAGTCAGAAAACCCACTGTAATTCCACAGACAACACTACTCCAACACACCGAAGCATCCCAACGAATTCTGTCCGCCGCGCCACATTACTGTTGAGACTGCTTGTAATCATCAATACACTTGCAGTCAATACCAGAAAGAACAATACAACCGCGCAGCCGTAAAGCTGGATAACAAAATCATTATCGCCCTGTCCCAGCACAACGAGCAGATTTCCATTCTGCGCCGCCTGTTTTTCACCCAGATGAAATGTTTGGGTAATGTCAGCAATTACTTTCTGCATACAAAGCGGCAGAGTGTAAAAGCTCTGTCGTTTTTTTGGGAGACATATAGGTATTTTTTAGAGAAAAACGAAAGAATATTGACACGCAAGTGCTATATGTATATAATGTGTATGTATCAACATCACACCAAAGGAGGCAAGATATTTGAAGATTGTAATATCTAACACATCGGAAGCCCCCCTTTACCAACAAATCAAAGACCAGATAAAAGACGCAATCTTAAAAGGAGAATTAGTAGAGGGCGATGCACTTCCGTCTATTCGTGCCTTTGCAAATGATTTAAAGGTCAGCGTCTTAACAATACGGAGAGTCTATGATGAATTGGAACAAGAGGGATTTGTAACAAGCCAAGTCGGTATCGGCACTTTTGTTTCTACAAGCAACATTGAATTATTGCGGGATTCCAAGCGGCGGCTTGTGGAGAAAAAAATGCTTGATATGATTCAGACAGCGAAATCTTTGGGCATTAGTAAAGATGAATTAAATGCCATGATGGACATTTTATACGAGGAGGAAAACTGAATGGATAACATTTTAGAAGTATCTGGATTAAATAAAAGGTATGGTGATTTTGCCTTAAAAGACATCTCCTTTTATTTGCCAGACGGCTGTATCACGGGATTTGTCGGAATCAACGGAGCGGGAAAAACTACTACTCTCCGAAGCATCTTAGGGCTTACAAACAAGGTGTCTGGAAATATAAAGTTTTTTGGCATGAACATAAATGGAAATGAAAGTAAAATAAAAGATCGCATCGGCATTGTGCTTGATGAAGGAGGCTTTTATGATGAATTAACGCTCTCAGAAATGAAAAATGTAATTGCCCCTGCTTACAGGAATTGGTGCGAACAGGACTTTATAGATTACATGGAACAGTTTTCATTGAATCCGAAACAGAAAATCAATACCCTGTCAAAAGGAATGCGGATGAAATACGCTTTAGCTCTGGCACTCTCCCATAAAGCGGAACTGCTTATCATGGACGAGCCAACAAGCGGTCTTGACCCATTAGTCCGAAGCCAGCTTTTAAATATATTAAAGGACTATATGGGCAAAGGTGGAAAGGGCGTATTTTTCTCTACACATATTACTTCCGATTTGGAAAAGATTGCAGATATGCTGATTATGATTGATGGCGGTGAGATTGTTTTTCAAGAGGAAAAAGACCAGTTGCTTGACAGTTACCGAATCATAAAGGGAAGCACTGAAAAACTGAATACGGATACAAGAAAATATTTTTTGAACATTGAGGAAAGTGCTTTCGGCTTTACGGGAATCACAAAACAGGGTTCTGATGTTATGGAGCATATGCAGGATGCTCTTACAGAAAGACCGACAATCGAGGATATTATGCTTGCGAATGTGGAAAGGAGAAAAAAAGATGTTAATTAGCTTAGTGAAAAAAGAATTTCTGATTGTAAAGAAATATGTAGGCATCATGCTTATCGTGTCATTTCTGATTCCGCCCATTATGCTTTGGCGGATGCCAGAAGCGGCGGGGGCAATGGGATTTACACTCACTGTTATTTTTAGCATTTTCATGTTGACCCAGTATGTTTCTTTAAAAGAATACCAGTATCCAAAGGCAACTACCCTGCTTTGTGCATTGCCCTATCCCCGAAGAATGATTGTGCTTTCAAAATACTGTTTTTGTCTGATTATTTATGCGGTCTGCTGTTTGGTTTTTGGGATTGACACAATCATTTTCCCGAAATTAGGAACATTTGATATAAGAATGGCGGCTATCGCTTTTTTGGTAATCACGATACCATTATCTTTTTATTTTCCTGCTTTGTATAAGTTGGGATACGAAAAAACAAAATTTGTATTTGTCATAATTATTATGGCATCCCCTGTTTTATTTGCCTTTCTGTTTAAACCAGAAAATGCAGTAAGATTTAGCTTTTTAGACAGTATCTCAACAACAACGATAGCAATTTTAAGCGTTATCATCAGTCTTGCCACCTTTTCAATATCAGCCATTCTGTCAATTCGGTTTTTTGAAAAAAGTGATTTGACATAGGAGGTTTTCATATGGAACGTGATGTAATAGTCCTGTATATAATAGCGGGTGTATCGTTTTCCTTTGCCTTATTCAACTGTATTCTTTTTGCAATAAAACATGGAAAGACAACGAAAACGAATGGAACGATTGTTTCCATAAAATCAACAAATCCGACGAATGAAAAGTGGCGTAATGCAAAATTGGCAGAGATTTCCTATCGGGTTAATGACAGAAACATTGTATCTAAAAATCGCATACAAGTTCCTTTAACATCCAAGATAGGAACACCGATTACCGTTCGTTATGACCGAAACCAACCAGAGAGAATATACAGTTATTCTGCGAAACGAATAATCACGGGATTTTTAATTGGCATAGGCAGCGTACTGATAGCCGTACTTATGCAAATCCATTAGAGAAAGGGGGATAAAGGATATGCCACATTTTCCAGAATGGTTTGTAATTATCTGTATTCTGCTTCCTGTTGTAAACTTGATTTATAAAGCATGGAAAAACAGAAAGAAATAGCTCACACGTTCATCGGCTCTGCGTCTTTGCGTCTGGCTCTGTGATGACTATTGTTTGTAAATTTCTCACTTCTATCAATCTTTCCTGCCTGCATTTCGGGCAGTAGAGAGGATAATTTATCAGAATAGTATCCTCCCTTATTCTGCTGCGGGTTTTGCTCCCGCAGACAGGGCATAATATCCATTCTGTCTGTTTCAATTTCTTGCCTGCCTTTCTTTCAAAAATAATGGTATTGTTTCCGATGCCTGCATAGCAGATATACCGTCAGCATAAGCGTGAAAAGCTCCGCAAGCGGGACTGCAAGCCATACGCCCGTTACCTTTAAAAATTTCGGCAATGCTAAAAGGAACACCGTAATAAACCCAAACGTCCGCAGGAAAGATATGGCTGCAGATGCTTTCCCATTGGATAATGCCGTAAATAATGCGGATGAAAAAATATTGCATCCAGAGAACAGAAAGCTGAATGAAAAAATGACAAATCCATCCTTTGTAATTTCAAAAACATTCCTGTTATCCTCGGCAAATACCTTTGCAATGCTTTCTCCACCAAGCAGGGAAAATAAAAATACAAATATGGAAATCCCCGCTATAAAGCTGAAACAAATACGGACGGTCTTTTTTAGCTGTTTTACATTCCCGCTCCCATAGTTATAGCTTACGACGGGGGCTGTTCCCATAGAAAAGCCAATATAAAGCGTTGTTAAGAGGAACTGCGAATAGATGAGTACCGTAATCGCCGCCACGCCGTCCTCGCCTAACAGCTTCATCATCGTTATATTAAACAGAAATGTCGTTACGGCAGTCGAACACTGGCTTACCAGTTCCGACACACCGTTGGAGCAGCTTTTCAGCAGAACGGATGCGTCCATATCAGGCTTGCAAAAGTGCAATTCACTTCTTTTCATCAGAAAAAATATTGTACCGATAATTGACGGTATCATATATCCGATGCCTGTCCCAATAGCAGCTCCCTTGATTCCCATTTGCAGTAAAACGATAAAGACATAATCAAAAACAATATTGGCAATCCCCGCCAGAACAGCAAGCACTAAGCCTAATGTCGGTTTCCCCGCCGTCACAAACAGATTCTGATATAAGACCTGCATCATATTAAAGGCGGCGAAAATGAGCTGTATGGTCAAATAATCCCTGCAATATGGGAACAATATTTCACTCGCCCCCAATCCCCAGATGATTTCATCCAAAAAGAGAAGCCCTGCCGCTGTAATCAGCAGACCGATAACCGCCCCTGCCACGACAATCAACGTGAAATTACTTCGGGCTTCCTCTGTGTTTCCATTCCCCATTTTCTTCGCAACGACCGCACTTCCTCCTGTTGCAAGCATCGTCCCCAGACCGACAATCAGATTGATGACGGGGCAGACGATATTGATGGACGACAAGGCGTTCGTGTCTACAAACCGTGCGACGAAAATCGTGTCTACAATGGTGTATAATCCCATAAACAGCATCATCACCATGCTTGGGAAAGCAAATCGGATAAGGGATAGGGCGTTAAAGCTCTCTGCCAACGGGTTTTTCTGTGTTTCGGTCATTCCTTGTTTCCCCTTTCCTGCCCGTATTTTCGGGCATAGAGGTATACCCTTGCGGTATTTCCTCCTTGTTTTTCGGTGGAAGCACGAAACGCTGCGTCGGATAGCCATATTCCACAAGCAGTTCCCGTTCTGCAAATCCAAGACGGCGGTATTCTTCCCGCCAGCCCGTATCTGCCTTATCGCCTGCACGGTATGTCGTCAAGGTAATCTCTTTCCCACAAAGCAATTCCTCCGCCAACTTATCAAGGAACAGCTTTGTAATGCCGAGATGCCGATACTGCGGATGGACAGCCAGAAAGTCTATGCTGCCTGTGCCTTGCGAAAATCCCATCACGCCAATAGCCATATCGTCATCCCGTAAAATCAAAGCCTTTTTATCCGCAATATACCGATGCAGGTTTGCGGTGTAATCTCCCTTATCCAGACATGGATAGCCGTCAATCGTGAGGCTTACCAGTTCCATCCAGTCATCCGCATCTTCGGGCGTGGCAAATTTTATATTGTCTTTTGTCAAATCCATTTTTACAAGCTCCTCCTTCAGATAGATTTCAAGCTGTAACGGGTAGAAGTTTTCCGTTTCCCGAAATTCCGCAGGGGAAGTCTTATACATCGCCTTAAAAATATCCGTAAATGCCTGCTGGCTTTCATACCCGCTCATAAGGGCAATCTCGATAATCGGCTTTGCAGAAAACACCAGAAGTTTTGCCGCTTCTGTAAGCTGCCGCCGTTTTGCGTAGTCATGGATAGTCAAGCCGACGGTCTTTGTAAAAATCCGATGCAGATGGTATTTGGAATAGTGCAGTGCCGATGCCACCATATCTAAATCCATCTTTTCATGCAGATGTTCTTCGATATAGCGGATAGCCTGTGAAACAATGCGTACTGTCTGACCTTGCATTTTGCGACCTCCTTTCTTCATTCTCACCCATGCTTTATGGGCATAGAGGTACACCCTTGTGGTGTTTCCTCGTTTTCACCCGCATTTTTTTAACATTACGAAATGTCAAAGCAGGGGTTCAATGAGATATTGTAGCACAAGGAGTTTTCTATCTTTTCATCATTCTTGCTATGTTTTAAACCATCCACATTTACAGCAGTTCTTCTTTCAATGCCCTTATCCATTCTTCGATTGCCTGCACTAATCGAAATTGCTGATGCAGAACCGCCATGCCCGTGGCAGGAACATCGGGGGCATTTTCTTTTAAATCTATGTTCTCCTCAAGATAGGATTTCAGCACATTGATATTACTCTCAATGTTATCCAGACATTCCCTCTGCTGTTCCTTTTCCATGCTTTCTAAATTAACGATAACCGCATTAAAATCCAAGAATATGTTAATCGGCTTGCAGGATATTTCAAGCATCAGTTTCTCAAATTCCTCATTTCCTGCATCCGTCAAGGAATATACCGCCTTTTCGGGCATTTTTCCCTCTTTCTCCGTGCGGCTTGTGATAAGCCCCTTTTCTTCCAACTGGATAACCTTTTTATAGATGGATGGTGTGCTGATTTTTACCCATTTTGAAATGTTGCGGTATTCCACCAGTTTCTGAATATCGTATGCACTCAAGGATTCCCGTTTCAACATTCCCAATACAATCAAGTCAATGGTCGCCATTTAAAATCCCTCCTTTTTCTATTGACAACTACTATAAATTATAGTATTAT
>OFHM01002329.1_pt1 | contig 10923 bp, 11 predicted proteins | sample 1521311 | NCBI WGS metagenome assembly OFHM01 (sample SAMEA3504083, study PRJEB24116) | mouse gut metagenome | biome: mouse gut; feature: mouse-associated habitat; material: faeces | place: Denmark | collected 2011 | reverse complement strand
TCACAACTGGGGCTTAGGAGGCTCCTGTTATATCCATTTAACTAAGGGAACTGATGTCAGGTAAAAAGAAATACATTCTCTTCTCACACCGACTCACTAACAACTATTATACAAAATAATTTCCAAATTTGCAACTATACTGTTGGATAATTTATAAATCCCTGCATCCAGATGACACCTTTAAATCTGCGGCCAACCTGCGGTTCACCATACAGATCCTGTTTGTTGATGCAGATATCAAACTCCAGATCGTTGCAGCTTAAATGCATGACATAGACTTCCTCTCCGGAAATCCGGTTTACTCTCAGGCAGACATCAAGGATTTCTCCCATCACAGCATACTGATCACATTCCACACCATAAGGCATAAAGTAAGTATCAACCAGGCTAAACACATCTTCTGTCAGTATCTTTTTGGAAATGGATGTATAAGTATCCATGTCTTCGAGTGTCAGGCTTTCGATCGCGCTTTCGTCTCCCTGTCTGGCAGCGGCGATCAGCTGGTTTCTATTCATGGAAGCCTTTTTAACCTTTTGTTTCTGTCTATCGTTCTTACTGATCGGCAGCAGGATCCTTCCGCTTACAGATAATCCGGACAAGGTAAGTGTCGTTCCCCGGATTGGCAGCAGATTTGTATGCTGCGCCTTCACATAGGGAACCATATTCTGCAGATAAAAGATCAAACTGACGCCGACTTTGATATCATCACAGATGCCGGCATAGGACTCTTTATCTGCATGTCGTTCCACCGTAATGTCTTCACAGGAGCTGATCCCGCTTCCTCTCAAATACGGATAAAAATAATCATACGTGAATCTATCATTTGCATCAAATTCGCCACAGACGGCAATTCCCATATCCTTGGCAAAATCTTCACAAAATTCTGCAAGTATGGTTTCTTCGCTGTTAGATGTATAGGCACGATGCGTTGCATTGAGAATAATGTCTGTAATCAGCTTCTGCTGCTCTGTTCTGTCAGTCAATTTGCTAAAACCGATAGCCCGCATAAATTTATGCAAAAATTCCACCTCCCTTTTGTTTATTTGTTATGCCGAAAAATTTTCTTCCAGTAACTATTATAATACTTGATACAGGCATGAGTGCCTCATAATATTTTCCAAATGGCAATATATACGCGGTAATGATCGTGAGTTACACCGGCATATGTTTACCTTAATTCGGTCATGCCTCCCATATATGGACGGAGCACTTCTGGAATCCGCACAGAACCGTCTGCCTGTAGATTATTTTCCAAAAAGGCGATCAGCATTCTCGGCGGAGCCACTACAGTATTATTTAAAGTATGAGCAAAATATTTTCCGTCTTTACCGTTCACGCGAATGCGCAGCCTTCTGGCCTGAGCATCTCCCAGATTGGAGCAGCTTCCCACTTCAAAATATTTCTTCTGTCTGGGAGACCATGCTTCCACATCATAAGATTTCACTTTCAAATCTGCCAAATCACCGGAACAGCATTCGATCGTCCTGACCGGAATATCCAGCGTACGGAACAGGTCCACCGTATTCTGCCACAGTTTTTCAAACCACATCGGAGATTCCTCCGGCTTGCAGACAACAATCATCTCCTGCTTTTCAAACTGGTGTATCCGGTAGACACCCCTCTCCTCAATACCATGAGCTCCCTTTTCCTTGCGGAAGCAGGGAGAATAACTGGTCAGCGTGTGAGGCAGCTCCTCCTCCGGTATGATCGTATCAATAAACTTACCAATCATGGAATGCTCCGAAGTACCGATCAGATACAGATCCTCTCCCTCGATCTTATACATCATGGCATCCATCTCGGCAAAACTCATAACGCCGTCCACCACTGCACTTCTGATCATAAAAGGCGGCACACAGTAGGTAAAACCTCTGCCGATCATAAAATCTCTCGCATAAGAAATAACGGCGGAATGCAGTCTGGCGATATCACCCATCAGATAATAAAAGCCATTTCCGGCCACGCGTCCGGCAGCATCCATATCAATACCATGGAATCTCTCCATGATCTCTGTATGATAAGGAATATCAAAATCCGGCACCACCGGCTCACCGTACTTTTGAATCTCCACATTTTCAGAATCATCCTTACCAATCGGAACAGAAGGATCAATGATATTCGGAATCGTCATCATATTCTTCTTGATCTTTTCACGAAGTTCGTTTTCCTTTTCTTCCAACTCTGCAAGACGGGCTGCGTTGGCCGCTACTTCTGCTTTCTTTGCCTCCGCTTCTTCTTTCTTACCCTGTCCCATCAAAGCGCCGATCTCCTTGGATATCTTATTCCTGCTGGCACGGATATCATCCGCTTCCTGCTGTGCTTTTCTGACTTCTGCATCCAACTCGATCACTTCATCCACAAGAGGAAGTTTGCTGTCCTGGAATTTCTTTTTGATATTCTCCTTAACTACATCCGGATTCTCTCTCAAAAACTTAATGTCTATCATAATGTGCCTCCAATTTATTATATTATTTGTTTATAGTTTCGTGCTGCTTTTGCAAAAACACATTCTCTTTATAGTCTTCTAAATATCCATGGCAATATTCAGGCCCTCTATTCCCACCCTTGATCTTCCCAATTCCTCTCCCAGTGAAATGTCACACGATCCGTTTCTGATCTCTTTCGTGTAAGAGTAACATCCTTCCGTGCTGTGCACGCAGTTTAAGATAAAGCCACTGTTATTTTCATCCAGCAATGCAAGTGAAAAACTAAGCTGTCCGCCCATCTGGTTGAATGCATCGTATTTTACAATACCGACTTTCTGGAAAGTACTGGCAAGTTTTTTATACAGAAATCTGATATCGCTTTTATTTTTTTCTGTAGAAGCTTTGATAAATCTGTTATCTTCGTAAAGACCAATAATGTCTTTTTCCAGGCTCTTGGCATTTTTACCTGACATGAACTTCTTATATTTCTTAGACAGCTTACTCAGCTTGACTGCCTGTACGATCACCATTATGATCAATATCAGAATCAACGCATACGAAACAATAAACAAATATGTCAGATCAAATCCACTCAGCCCTATCATTTCCAGTAAATTATAATTCATCTGTTCGTACCTTTCTCAGCCAATTATTTTATCTGCATGTACTACAATATTCTATACCTTTTTTCAGGATTTAGACAGCAGTTCAATAATCCTGTCCAGGTCGTCATGATTATAAAATTCAATCTCCAGTTTACCGGCGCCGTTTCCCTTGGAAGAAATCTCGACCTTCGTTCCAAGAGACTGTTTCAATTTTTCCTCAATAGCCTCATAAATGATATCCAGACTTTTATCTTCTTTATTATTCTCCTTCTTCGGCTTTTCTGGTTTATTCAGATCCTTGACGAGTTTTTCCACTTCCCGAACACTTCTCATCAAATATCTTCTGTGCGATCATGTACTGCTGTTCCGGATCTTCGATAGAGATCAGCGCTCTGGCATGACCGGTGGAAAGCATATCATCAATGATCATCTGCTGCACTTCATCACACAGTTTCAAGAGCCGCATGGAGTTGGTAACGGCGGTTCTGCTCTTGGAAACCCTCTCCGCAACCTCATCCTGTTTGAGATTAAACTCTGTCAAAAGTCTCTTATAAGCCTGCGCTTCTTCGATCGGATTTAAGTCTTCTCTCTGGATATTTTCGATCAGGGAGATTTCCACGATCTCCTGATCCGTATAGTCACGGATGATAACAGGAACTTCTTTTAATCCTGCCAGCTTAGCCGCACGCCAGCGACGCTCACCCGCTATGATCTCATAATGTGTCTTCCGGTCCTGCACCAGAATAGGCTGCAAAAGTCCAAACTGCTTGATCGAATCCGCCAGTTCCTGCAGCGCATCTTCGTCAAAATTCTTTCTCGGCTGTTCCCTGTTAGGTTCTACCTGTGTAATTTTGACTACGGTTTCTGTCGCTTTACTGTCTTTACTCTCTTTATTTTCTTCTTTGCTGTCAGCCTTTTTTTCGGATGATACCGATCCCATGGGAATCAGGGAATCCAATCCTTTTCCTAAACCCCTTGATACTTTAGCCGCCATACACTATACACCCTTTCTATTGATCACTTCATCGGCAAGTAACATATATGCCTCAGCTCCCGCGGACTTCGGATCATACATATTGATCGGCTTACCATAACTGGGCGCTTCAGCTAATCTTATGTTTCTGGGTATCAAAGTTTTATATACATTTTGCTGTAAATGATTCTTTACATTTTCCACCACCTGCATGGAAAGATTTGTTCTCGAATCATACATCGTAAATACAACACCTTCCATATCCAGTTCCGGATTCAGTCTTTCCTTCACAAGGTTTACAGTATGAATCAACTGGCTTAATCCCTCCAGGGCATAATACTCACATTGAATCGGTACAAGTACTGTGTCTGCAGTAGTCATGGAATTGATCGTCAACAGATTTAATGAAGGAGGGCAGTCAATAATAATAAAATCAAATACATCCTTTACCCAATCCACTTCATTCTTTAATATGTATTCCTTCTTGTCAATACCGATCAACTCAATCTCGGCCGCCGCCAGATTCACATTAGATGGAATTACCGACACACCCGGTACAACTTCCTTAATAATACATTCATTAATAGAACACTCCCCTAATATCAATTCGTAGATTGTATTATCAAGATCATTCTTCTCAATACCAAATCCACTGGTGGTATTTCCCTGCGGATCCGTATCGATCACCAAAACTTTTTTTCCTTTCTCTGCCAAAGAAGCAGATAGATTAATGGAAGTTGTCGTCTTACCAACTCCACCCTTCTGGTTTGCAATCGCAATCGTTCTTCCCATAATGATACTTACCTTCACCTTTCGTTTTGTAAAAATATTATTTTTTCGACAAAACGCTTTCTCTCCAAAAACTTTATTTTCTGTCCGCTTACGATTATATCACTAAACAAAGGGATAATCTATATAAACTTTATATATAAATTTTCCAAATTATACTCTACTTACTGTTTACAGTAACAGTCGCCGATTGTTTCAAGGATATCTTAGTTTCATTACTGCATTTTGACTAAAAAAGAATGTTTCACAATAAGATTTCTATACAAAATTAGATGTTTCACGGTACTACTCACAATATATTGGGTTGGATTGTTTCACGTGAAACATTATCTTGTGTCCATACTCCAAATATAGGGAATGTTTCACGTGAAACATTATCTTATCATTATGAAAACATTCTCTTCTTATAGTGATAGTAAACGACATAACAAATTTCCAAATTTAAAATCTATCCCATAAAAACAAAGTTTTTGGAAAGTTCTATTTCATCATTCATTTTCACAAATCCATACTTTTCATAAATGGGACTCCCTGCCTCAGTGGCTTCCAGAGAAACCGTATTCTCCTTCGATTTTATTTACATTGCATGAATCAACCTTGACTACACCAGATCAGGTATCTTAATATCAATCTTAAACTCTCTGCCCATCCTGATATCAATGTTTCCGCCCAATACAAATACAATTTTCTTTATGGCGTCCAATCCAGAAGCCGTATCACCAATACAATCACTATCACCTTCATTATCAGAATAACCAGCGCCAGCATCTACTTGATCTGCTTTTAAGTTGTTCTTCACATTGTCTTCTACAATATCAGAATAATCAATACCAATATGATCAGGCGCATTATCTTCTTTCCTGTCATATCTTCCCTTATTATCCTTGATCACTATCCAATACTTATACTTCTGCTTCTTCACCTTAATCGTAATCCTATGATCATCTGAATACGAAACAAAATCATTTATATACTCGACAATTATTCTATATGCAGCAACAAAAGCAATCTCTCTGGCGAAGTCAGAATGATCAATTCTGATATCATCTATATCCGCCTTAATACAAAAAGAGCGATTCAAATGTAACGCATCAAAATATTCAGAGAGCATATCATTAAGGCTTACCTCATCAGATAATAAATTCAATTCCGAAGACAAAAGATTTCTATGAAAAATCAGATCTTTAGCATCCGCAATTACCGTGCCAATATCCTGCTCTATTCCTGATAAAACCTGTTTCGCTTTTATCATATCCCCATCCCCGACTTCCATATTGTCAGAAACCGATCTGATCTCAGGAATAAGTCGGGACAATATCTGTAAAGAAGAAACTTTCAAAGCAGAAAATTGTTTCACGTGTAACATTTTCAAAAGATCAAACTTCAATTTATCCAGTCGTTCAACCTTTTCATACTCTGACTGAATATATCCCTGCAGACTGTCACACTCCAAAATCAGCTTTTCTCTTTCTTTTCTGCACTGCTCTATGTCATCACGGTATAAGTTTTCTACCCGCCTCGGCAGGAAAACCTGCAGATCGTTTTCCTCCTTGCTGAGCAATCCATTCATATAAGAATCAATTTCTTCTATTCTTTTTCTTTTCTCATCCAACTCTGCAAGATGCTTTTCCAGTTCTTTTTTCATATCACTGTGTATTTCACATAACACTTCATAACTATTTCTGTCCATATCCATACTACCCATAACAATCATCACCCGCCTCACATTTTATCTGATCAACTTTCCAACTTTCCTGATCCATGCCAGAAAGAATATACTGAGCACAACATCCTGCACATTATAAATTCATACTCTAATCATATAACAAAACAAAAAATATGAAAACCCTGACCGTCCTTTTCATAATTGCACACTTTACCATTTAAGTATATAATATATAATAAGCGACATAACAAATCTCTATTTCCGGCTCTTGCAGGAGTCATATGCGGAAGTACCTGCAGGCCAAAACAAAATTTCTAATATCATTAACTATAAGATAAGACAAAGAACAGGTTTCACATCAAATACATATAAAGAGGTTCACTAAATATTGCAAAACAAGAAAAAATATATCCTCCCACTGACCATGTGGCTCATCTTCGAGACAATAGCCGTTACCCTCTGGCTGACAAAAGACAATCTTTTTTACCTGTTCAACTTCAGCTACATAGGTACTGCCATAACGCTGGGCATTCTTCTGTTTCTGCACAGCTATAAATATGCCCGCAGAATTGTCCAGCTGTTAGTCGGTCTCTACATGCTTGTCTATCTCGGACTGATCTGTAATGAGAACATGCAGATAGAAGGTTTTTGGTACTATCTCTTTACCGGCGTATTTGAAGCCGCGACAATCCACTATGCAGTCGCCAAGATATTCGGCCCTTTGGTCTTTGGCAGAGGTTGGTGCGGATATGCATGTTGGACCGCCATGATCCTTGATTTTCTTCCCTACAAAGAACCGGGCAAACCAAGGAAGAAAATCGGCTTTATCAGATATATTACCTTTGCCGCATCCCTCATTTATGTGGCAGCACTGTTTCTCACTCATACAGGTAATATGGAGAAGATAATGTTCTGGTCATTCCTGATTGGAAATATTTTCTACTATCTTACAGGTATTGCACTGGCATTTCTGTTTGAGGACAACAGAGCATTTTGTAAATATATCTGTCCAATCACTATATTTCTAAAACCGATGAGCTACTTCTCACTCATCCGCATTACATGTAACCAGGACAAATGTGTTTCATGTGAAAAATGCAAAAAAATATGTCCGATGGATGTTGACGTAACAGACAATTCACGAAAGCGAAAAAACGGAACAGAATGCATTCTCTGTATGGAATGTGTCAAAAATTGTCCCAAAAACGCACTTTCACAATAATTTAAAAGGAGCAACACTATGAACAAAAAAGCAGCCACAGCCGTAATCCTGACAGCATCTTCCATCAGTGCAATGCACGTCATGAACAGAATTCATACGTCCCTTGGCACTGTCAAAAACCTGCTGAGCAATTCAGAAAACCGCTATTATGAATGGCGCTTCGGCAAGATCAGATATCAAAAGAAGGGAAGCGGAACTCCCCTCCTCTTTGTACACGATCTTACCGTTGGCAGTTCCAATTATGAATTCCACAGACTGATCAATAATCTCACCGACAAACATGAGATTTATTCCATCGATCTGCTGGGATATGGATTGTCTGATAAACCTTCCATGACTTACACCGGCAATATCTATGAACAGCTGATCAGTGACTTTATCAAAAATGTGATCGGCAGGAAAACTTCCGTAGCTGTGACAGGAGAATCTGTTCCATTTATTATCATGTCCTGTCATAACAATCCGGAACTGTACAATAAACTGATCTGCATTAATCCACAGAACCTTTACCTGCAGAATCAGATTCCTTCCAAACAGACAATGCTTCTGAAATTTTTCTTTGAGATACCGATCACAGGTACTTTTACATACCATATTTTTGCCAACAGATATATGATTCGCAAATCCTTTGAAAAAGAATACTTTTGCCAGCCCGGCGAAATCAAAGAAAAATATATCTACAACTATTTAGAGGCTGCCCATATTGGAAAATATAATGCGAAATTTGCATTTGCAAGTTACATCGGAAAATATATGAACATGAATATTCTTCATGAACTGAAAGAAATTGACAACAGTATTTTAATGATTGGCGGTGAGAAAGAAAAAGAAATACAGACAACGATTGAAAATTACAAATACTATAATCCGGCAATCGAAGAAGTCTATATTCCTCAAACAAAACATTTCCCTCACCTGGAGTCTCCGGACGAAGTGCTGAGAGAAATTGAAATGTTCTTATGATCCTGATATCGGGTAGGAGGCTACCCATTAGTTGAGCAGCCGACCTCCCACACCACTGTACGTACCGTTCGGTATACAGCGGTTCAATAGTTTTCACGCAACTTTCAGATAATAATCAAGCATGGAGATATATCCCAGCTTGGCTATTATTGTATTGGTAAGGGCTTCGCTTAGCATCTGCGCTGTCCTCCGGTAACCCTTTCGGCTGTTGGCTATCTGATGCACCTGCCTTTCTTCAAGCTTTAACGCCCTTAGGTTTCGGTACCTCGTCTTTACCTTTTTCCATTGTTTCCAATAGATTGCCCGTATCCTGCGCCGGAGCCATTCATCCGTCTCCGTCATCAGGCCTTTCATATCCGCTAGTTTATAGTAATTTACCCATCCTCTATCATACTCTGTTAACCTGTTGTGCTAGATAAAAATAAAGAAACTCCAACAAAATATGCTATCCTATTTGTAGACCATACAAATTCGAAAGGAGGCATCACTATGTTGAAGTTTCAAAATAATAATACCACTGATCTAGCAACTTTTGAAGACTTTATTTTAACTCTTTATGTTATGATTGACGATTTATATTATCAGTTCGCTCCCAACGATGTCGTTCACAGGAGGCATGTCTTAGATGCCAAACTGTCCGATCCTGAAATCATTACGATAAGCATATGCGGTGAACTGGCCGGTGTTGATTCCGAAAATGCATGGTTTTCTTTTGTCAAAAAGAATTACTGCCATCTTTTCCCTCATATTGGTAGTCGAAGCCGTTTTAATAGAACAAGGCGTGCACTCCTGCAGACAACGGACTTATTACGCCAGAAAATGGCGTCTGTTTTTCCGATACCGTTCAGTCAGTATTTTATAGTCGATAGTTTCCCACTTGCGGTTTGTAAATTCGGACGAGCACGATTCTGCAGGGCTTTCCGAAGTTACGGAGCGGATTATGGAAAATGTCCGTCTAAAAAGGAGACCTATTTTGGTTATAAGGTACATGCCTTGATTACTTTAGAAGGATATATTACCGCTTTTGAAATCACCCCAGCCTCCACAGATGATCGGGAGGGACTGCGGGATTTGGTTGAAAATCGGTCCGACATCGTAATTCTTGGTGATAAAGGCTATGTTGGTGAAAACCTTTCACAGGAAATGGAAGAGCAAGGGATTTGTCTTATGTCCCTCAAACGTTCTAACAGTAAAACTGACTGGCCCAAATCTGTCCGGCAGTTGATTTTCAAACTGAGGAGACGGGTAGAAACCGTATTTTCACAGTTAAGTGAGCAGTTAAATGCAGAAAGAGTGCTTGCGAAAAGTTTTCAGGGGTTATGCACGCGCCTTGTTAATAAAATATTGGCATATAATCTGTGTTTGGCATTAAACAGCATTTTTCATGAAAGATGTGAACTTGGGAAAATAAAACAGCTCATCTTCTAAAACTTTAACTGTCGCAGTTAAATACAGGAGTACTTTGAGCTTTTTTAAGATTTTACCAGATTCAATTTTAAGTAGCACAACAGGTTCTGTTAGTTTCTGTCTCCGATGATCATTACTCCACCTTTTATTCTTTGGGGTGATTTCCCTTATTCGCTCCTTCATTTTCCTGACCGCCTTAGGGTGTACCCGGAACTGGCATTTCCCCTTGTACCGGTAACATGCATATCCCAGATATTTTATTTTGCTCACATGGGTTACTGTTGTCTTGGCTCGGTTCACTTTTAGGAATAGTTCTCCCTCTATATATGGGATGATATTTCCCAGCGTCCTCTCCGCACTCTTCCTGCTCTTGCAGAATATCAGCGCATCATCCGTATACCCTTCCTCTACATTCTTCTTACAGGCTCTTAATACGTCGTGCTGGCTCCTTCCCGGTCTGAACCCGCAGCTGTTCTCTGAAAAACTGCGGTTCAAACAGTGGTGTTAGTTCTTGGGTAACCGCCTGCTGTATCAGGCGGTCTACGACTGTTGGTATTCCTAATTTTCTGACCCTGCCTTTCTCTTCCTTGGGTATCTCTACCCTGCGGACTGGGTTAGGCTTGTATTTTCCCTTCCGTATCTGCTGGATCATTTCGCTCTGGTTTTCTTTCAGGCAGGGTAGAAGTCCACCCACCTGCATTCCATCAATCCCGCCTTTGCCTTTGTTTGATTTTACTTTCTTATATGCCTTGTTTAAGTTGTCTTTCCGCAAAATCAATTCCAGTAAATTGTCCGTCCAAAAGTCCGTGATGATGTCGTTGTTTTCAGTAATCCGCTGATAGACGGACACTTCTGCATACTCTTTCTGTTCC
>OFHM01002327.1_pt1 | contig 10927 bp, 6 predicted proteins | sample 1521311 | NCBI WGS metagenome assembly OFHM01 (sample SAMEA3504083, study PRJEB24116) | mouse gut metagenome | biome: mouse gut; feature: mouse-associated habitat; material: faeces | place: Denmark | collected 2011 | reverse complement strand
TCGCCTTGCGTCTGCTTCAGCAGTCTTGCGACTTCACCTTCGAGAGGGACAGGACCACAGGAACGATAACTATAAGGTAGAATCCTTAAATATTAATAACCAACCACACACACATTTGATTTATGCATAACATATTATCAAAACTCACGGGAATATGTCTCGCCGTGCTGGTGTCAGTGGCCTCGCTCCCAGCTTCCGGGCAGGACAGGGGGACGGTCACCATCAAGATGACGGACGTGCCGATGTCGCAGGTGATGCGCGAGATCGAGCAGAAGACAGACTTCGTTTTTCTGAACAAGGACGTGGATGTGACCAGACGCGTCAGCATTAATGTGACTGACAGGCCGGTGTCTGATGTCCTTGAACTTCTCTTCAAAGGTCAGAGCGTGGACTATCGCATAGACGCCATGCACATCGTGATCTCGAACATCGCCAAGAAAACCCCTCAGGGGGGGGCAGCCGACAGCAATGTAATAAAGGGAACCGTAATTGACTCGTACGGGTTTCCGGTCATAGGGGTCGGCGTCATCATCAAGGGCACGACAACCGGAACCAGCACCGACCTTGACGGAAATTTCTCGTTCGAGCTCCCTTCGGGAATGGAGAACTCCGTGCTTGAGTTCTCATGCCTGGGATACGGCACCCAAGAGTTTCAGATAGGAAGCAGGAGGGTCTTCGACGTGACCATGCAGGACGACGCAATTCTCATGGAGGGCACGGTCGTCACGGCACTCGGAATCAAGAGGTCGGAGAAGGCGCTATCATACAACGTCCAGCAGGTCAACGCGGACGCAATCACTGCTAACAAGGACGCAAACTTCATCAACTCCCTCAACGGTAAGGTCGCAGGACTCAACATCAACGCATCCTCCGCAGGAGTCGGAGGCGCTACCAAAGTCGTAATGAGGGGCGCGAAATCTATTGCCAATTCATCGAATGCCCTTTATGTGATAGATGGTGTACCTATGTACACGTCTGCCAAAGAAGGTGACACCCAATTTGGTTCCCAGGGATCTTCTGACCCGATAGCTGATATCAACCCGGATGACATAGAGTCCATGTCTGTCCTCACAGGAGCAGCGGCAGCGGCGCTTTATGGTTCCGACGCTGCCAACGGTGCGATTGTAATCACCACAAAAAAAGGCAAAGCCGGGAAAGTTACGGCAACGGTATCTGCCGGAGTTGAGGTAATGGACCCTTTTGTGCTTCCGAGATTCCAGAACCGTTACGGCACCGGTGACCTCAACTCATCAATCGGCTCTACGGTACGAAGCTGGGGCAACTTGATGAATGGTGCCAATAACCCGAACTACAATCCTGCAAAAGATTACTTCCAGACAGGATTCGTACACAATGAAAGCATTTCCGTTTCAATGGGAAATGATAAGAACCAGACTTATATATCAGGTTCTGCCATTGATTCTTATGGAGTTGTTCCGAATAACGGATATCACAGATACAACTTCACTTTCCGCAATACGACTGCCTTTCTGAATGACAAGATGCACCTTGACGTAGGCGCAAGCTATATTCTTCAGAAAGACCTCAACATGATCAACCAGGGTACATACAACAACCCTCTGGTCGGTGCATATCTGTTCCCGAGAGGAAACGACTGGGATGCAGTCAGGATATTTGAGCGCTATGATACTTCAAGAAAGCTCAGTACGCAGTATTGGCCAATAGGTGATGCAGGTATGACAATGCAGAACCCGTACTGGATTAATTACCGCAACCTTCGTGAGAACAAGAAGGACCGCTTCATGCTGAACGCGTCCCTTTCATACGACATCCTTGATTGGCTTAGCCTGTCCGGGAGGGTGAGAATGGACCAGTCCTTCACTACATATACCGAAAAGTTCTACGCGACTACCTTCAATCAGCTTACAGAAGGCTCGCAGAACGGTCTGTACGGCATCAGCCAGTCAAAGGATCGTCAGGTATATGCAGATGCCCTTCTCAATATAAATAAGAGGTTCGGTGACGACTGGACATTCCAGGCTAATATAGGAGCCTCCATCTCAGACATGTACTATGACGCCATGAAAAACCGCGGTCCTATTGCCGACGGAGAAATGTCTGATGAGAAGGCAGGGCTTGCCAATGTGTTCAACATACAGAACATCAGCAACTCCCCGAAGACAACGAGGCTTCAGGAGGGATGGCGCGAACAGACCCAGTCCGTATTCGGGTCCGCCGAGGTCGGCTTCAAAGGTACATACTACCTGACCGTGACTGCCCGCAATGACTGGCCGTCTCAGCTTGCCGGCCCTCACTCGAACAGGAAGTCCTTCTTCTATCCTTCGGTGGGTGCATCTGTCGTAATTTCAGAGATAATACCTAACATGCCGCAGAATTTGGAGTATATAAAGCTCCGTACTTCTTATGCGTCAGTGGGTACCGCGTTTGCACGCTATATAGCCAACCCTCAATACAAATGGGATGCAAGTAATCTCGGCTGGAATGTACAGACTCTTTATCCTATTTATGACCTCAAGCCAGAGCTTACCAATTCACTTGAGATAGGACTTACCGTGAGATTCCTGAAAGACTTTAATCTGGATGTGACTTATTATCACACAAATACGTTGAACCAGACGTTTTCTCCTCAGATTTCCACAGGTTCAGGCTCTTCGGAGATTTATATCCAGTCCGGAAACGTGCGCAACCAGGGAGTTGAGCTTGCCCTCGGCTTCAACCATACTTGGGGCAACTTCAGATGGGACACGAATTATACGCTTTCATCCAATGAGAATAAAATCATGTCGCTTGCCGACAATGTGCTGAACCCTGCTACCGGAGAATACTTCAGCGTTGACCAGCTTGACATGAACGGTATCGGCCAGGCTCACTTTGTCCTCAGGAAGGGAGGCACTCTTGGAGACCTTTATTCTCTGACTGATTTCCAGTATGATTCCAATGGTGACATCTACGTCAAAGAGGACGGCACGATAGCGACCAAGAACATAGAAAAGGCGGCAGACTACATCAAGCTTGGAAGCGTGCTTCCGAAAGCGAACATGTCGTGGAGAAATGATTTCCGTGTAGGGAATTTCAACTTCGGCTTCTTGATTACAGCCCGTCTCGGCGGCATCGTATATTCAAGCACCCAGGCCTATCTCGACTACTACGGAGTGTCTGAGGCTTCGGCTGCTGCACGTGATGCAGGCGGATTTGTAGTCAATGGTTCAGATTGGGTTGACGCAAACAAATGGTACAGCACGGTAGGAGGTTCCAATCCGATTCCGACGGCCTATACCTATTCTGCAACCAACGTGCGCCTTCAGGAGGCTTCAATCGGCTATACGTTCCCTCGCAAGATGCTGGGTGACGTGTGTGACCTTACCCTGTCTCTTGTCGGCCGCAACTTGTGGATGATTTACAACAAGGCTCCGTTTGACCCGGAGGCAGTGGCGACCACAGGCAACTATTACCAGGGTATCGACCACTTCATGATGCCTTCGCTCCGCAACTTCGGATTTAATGTAAGACTCAATTTCTAAAGATTGCCGAAAATGAAACGATATATATTGAAAGCCGGAATCCTGATGCTGTCTGCACTTCCGATGGCCTGTACCGGCAATTATTTGAACATCAACACGAATCCATATCAGGTCAGCAAGGATGATATGGCAACTGACGGATATGACATCGGTGCGACTTTGGCTGCCATAAGCTCTACGGTCGTATCTACCGACATCAACACTTGCCAGTTTACTGACTGTCTTCTCGGAGGTCCTATGGGAGGATATTATTCTACCACAGGAGGATTTGAGAAGACCATCGACAATTTCAATGCTACCGACGACTGGACAAGGGTATTCCTTGCCAGCGACAGGATTATACCTACATTGTTCTCCAACCTTCGTGAGCTTGAGAACCTTACTGATGACCCGATGACACTTGCAATCGCAAAGGTTGTCAAAGTGGCGGCCATGAGCCGTGTGACTGATACATATGGCCCTATCCCGTATTCGAAAATCGGGGTCGGCGGACAGATTGCAGTAGAGTATGATTCCCAGGAAATGGTCTATGACAGGATGTTTGAAGAGCTTGATGAGGCTATTTCCACACTTACCGAGAACCAGCTGAACAGGATTTCTCCCAAAGCGGACCCCGTATATGACGGTACGGCAGTGAAATGGTGCAAATTGGCCAATTCACTCAAGCTGCGCCTTGCGATGCGTATCGTATATGCTGACCAGGCCAAGGCGCAGAAATATGCCGAGGAGGCTGTGAGCCACGAGATTGGAGTATTTACCTCAAATGCGGACAACGCGGCTTTGCAGGCAAAGGCATTCGGTGACAAAGGCAATCCTATCTATACTGCCGTGAAATATAACCAGCCTTCAGGTGCGAATACTGGAGGTGACACCCATGTGGCGGCAGATATTGTCCACTATATGAATTGCTATGAGGACCCTCGCCGTGCAAAATATTTCGTGCCGTCAATGTTTGATAATGTTGACTATGTCGGTATCCGTGTTACCGTCGTGAAGCCGTCACTTATGTCAGTCGGCTATAAATATTCCGGAGTGAATGTCGGTCCGGCAGATCCTGTGCAGTGGATGAATGCGGCTGAGGTGGCCTTCCTCAAGGCAGAGGCAAGCGCCGTGTTCGGCTTCAATATGGGTGGCAGTGCAGAGGAGTTCTATAATGAAGGAATCAGGCTTTCCTTCAGCCAGTGGGGAATATCAGGAGCCGATTCATATCTTGCGAATGATGAGCTGAAGCTCGGAGCATACCAGGATCCCGGAAATTCATCAAACAGCTATTCAACTCCTCTTACCGATGTCACAGTAAAATGGGACGAGGCTGCTGATGTTGAGAAGAAGCAGGAAAGAATCATCATCCAGAAATGGATTGCGAACTTCAATCTCGGCAATGAGGCTTGGGCTGACCACCGCCGTACCGGCTATCCGGTATTTTTCCCTGCTGACGGGGAAGGCAACAAATGTGACAAGGGCGAGGTTGACCCAGTACTTGGCGCAAGACGCATGCCTTATCCGATATCTGAAAGGTCCAATAACGGCCTGAACTTGGATTTCGCCATCAGCAACTATTTGAAAGGCAAGGACCAGTATGCGACCCGCCTGTGGTGGGACTGCAAGCCTGGATTGGGTAAGTAATGATTATTTAAAGATAATTGGTATGAAAAGAATATTGTTTTTTACAATTATGCTTGCCCTTGTCTCTTGCAGCGACTGGGTAAAGCCGGAAAGTTTGAGCTATATGCCTCAGCGTCCGTCTGAATCGGACCCGGACGGCTATGCGAATCACCTGGCTGCGGTCAAGGCATACAAGAATACGGAGCATAATGTGATGATTCTGGGTATGCTTGGAACAGCTGATGCACCTGTTTCCCGCCCTCAGCACCTTATGAACATGCCGGACAGCGCCGATTTCATTTACATACAGGATGCAGTGAATCTTCACTCTTCATTAGTAAGTGAAATTCGTGAAGTATATGAGACAAAAGGGACCAGGACACTCCTTTATGTTGATTTTGCCGTAATAGAGGAAGAGTGGACCGCGCTTGAGGATGCAAAAGTTGATGCTGGGAAACCTGCAGGTACTGCTGCTGAAGCGGAGGCTTTCTTTAAGGAAAAGACACAGGCCCAGATTGAGAATTTCAGCAAATATGGGTTTTCAGGCGTGGTAGTGTCTTTTGAGGGCAACACCTCCGGCAACCGTGCATATATGCAGAAAGGCTTCCTTGGTGTCGTATGCGACTGGCATAAGGCTAATCCGGATGCGATAATCATTCTCAGGGGAACTATCCGTAACATCGAATATACCGACCCTGAATACAAGAAACTGATTGACGACAGCATGTACCAAATGGTCGTGTCAACAGAAGGTTCCACTTCTGCCGTTGAAATAAACAAGCAGGTGACCCGTATTCTCAGCTATGTTCCTGAAAAGCAGCGCCGCGTCGTTTTTGAGACGACTGTGCCTTCAGTGGCTACGCCTGAGCAGACAGGAGCTACGCCTCAAGTGGCTGCAGAGTGGGTTCTCAAAGAGAAAAACAGCTCGAACTTCACTCCTTATGGCATTTCTGTAGGCAATGCATATGATGACTACTATCGTCAGGAACAGATTTACAAGAATGCGCGCGCAGCCATTACCATAATGAATCCTGTTGTTACAGAATAATTTACGAAAAATAAAACTAATACGATGAAATCTAATAGAATAATATTGGCTGCTTTGGCAACTGTTCTGTTCGCAGGTTGCGAAACAGAAGAAAAGTTGCTGAAAAATCATCTTTTCATCGCGAGTGATTTGAAGAGTGAGGTCAGGGTTGCTACTGACGAGGGCATTACGACTCTTGTCCGTGAGGTTTCCGTAGGAATAGCATCACCTGTCGCCATTGATATAGAGGCAGAATTTACAGCCTCTCCTGAGCTTCTTGACACATATCGTGAAGCTTACTATGACCAGGAAGCCCTGCTGCTGCCGGAAAAGCATTATAAGATGGATGATATGAAAGTCGTAATCCGGTCTGGCGATGTGGCCAGTGGCAAGGCAGCGCTTTCTTTCACCAATCTTGGCGTTGACCAGGGGCTTGACTATACCAAGACCTATGTCCTTCCTGTAACGGTGGCTTCAAATGACATTGATGTGCTTTCGCGTGCCAAGACAATCTACTATGTTGTCAAGGAGGCTTCGCTTGTGAATGTGGTAGGAGACATGACATCGAATTGCGCATGGCCGGAGTGGGGCGAGTTCAATGAGGTGGAGAATCTTGAGACATTCACCATGGAGGCACTGATTAATTGCCATGGCTTCAATAACAAGGAAATTGAAACCATCATGGGGATTGAGGACCATTGCCTTATCCGTATCGGTGACGCCCAGCTTCCAAAGAACCAGCTTCAGATAGCCCTTTCAAAAAGGGACGTTGATGATGCAACCACATATCGGGGAAACCTTTCTGATGCATCTCTTCAGCTTCGCGCAGACAGATGGTATCATATCGCCATGACTTTTGACAAGGGATATGTCAAGGTTTATCTTGACGGCCGTCTCAAGATAGAAAAGGATTGCTCTCTTATAGGAAGCAGGCCGGGCAATGACGGACAGACGGAGAACGTATATTTCACCTCAGTCAATTTTAAAGTGCCTCATTCCGATGAGATGGACAATAAGCCACGTTGCTTCTGGATTGGATATTCATACAACAACGAACGCTATCTTGACGGTATGATTGCTGAGGCCAGGGTATGGAACCGTGTGCTGACAGCGGAAGAAATAGCCGCTCCGAACCATTTCTATAAGCTGTATCCGGACAAGGAGACAGGCAAGTTCGACCCGAGCCTTCTTGCATACTGGAAATTCAGCGAAGGTGAGGGAAAGACCATAAAGGACTGGTCAATATATGGCAACGACCTGACTGCAGACCATGACCTCCTGTGGTATCCGGTTGCGCTTCCTGTAAAATAGAATCATAAAGCAAACAACTATAAACCAATTAAGATTTTATGAAATTCAAAAACATTTTCAATGGTCTTGCGGCACTTTCCGTTGCTGCCATGGCCCTTGTCTCCTGCAATGATGGGCTGGAGAAAACAAATACTCTGTCCGTGGATCCGTCTTCGGCAATTGAGTTTCTCGCCTCAGGCAATGAGGATGTGACACTTAAGGTCACTACTGATGCTGATGAGTGGGCGTTCACTGCTCCCGAGTGGATTGAGGCCACCAAGGATGGCAACACTTTGACTGTAAATGCAAAGGAGAACACTACGTCAGACGAGCTTCTCGGACGTATCACTTTCACTGCAGGAAATGCAGAAGCTGTAAAGATTATGGTTTCTCAGGCTGCCAAGGGAAATGGCGGCGGAACTGACGGAGTGAAAGGCCTGTTCAACTGCGTTGGGGACAACACTACAATCTTTGTCAAGTCTGAGACAAATGTTTCAGCAAGTGTCAATGTGACTTTTGAGTCTGCGGTGACAAAGAACGTGGTCCTTTCAGTTTCAGTGGACCCTGAGTATCTCGCTGAGTACAACTATCTCAACGGGGAGGCCCATGAACTTTTCCCTGCCGATAAAGTGACAATTGATGGAGAGCTTGCTGCCAAGGCAGGAGAGACCGAGACAAATACTCTTACAATCGCCCTTGACGCAAGTGAAATTGAATTCGGTACAGGTTATCTTGTTCCTCTCGTAGTTAAGGTTGAGTCCGGAGCCGCTACCGTAAAGGGTGACGACAGCCGTGTCAATCTTGTTGTGATGAAGTCAAATCCCAAGCCAATCAAAAATGTCCTTTACTTTGAGGTAAATGACACCAACCCTCTCAACGCGCTCGAGTATAAGATGTCTGACGGCTCTTATTTCTTCGACGCCGTGATTCTCTTTGCGGCAAACATCAACTACAACTCCGTTGATGACGTAGTATATCTTCACAACAACCCTAACGTACAGGCTCTTCTTGATGAGTCTGATGTTTATATCCAACCTCTAAGAAAAGCGGGCATAAAGGTATATCTCGGTCTTCTCGGCAACCACGATGCGGCAGGTCTATGCCAACTTTCCGACTGGGGTGCCAAGGAATGGGCGAAAGAGGTGGCCCAGGCATGCAAGGAGTACAAGCTTGACGGCGTGAACCTCGACGACGAGTATTCAGGATATCCTGACGGCAGCAACAAGTGGTTCACTTCCAGTGCTTCAGCCGCTGCAGGTTCCCGCCTTATGTATGAGCTGAAGAAAGAGCTGAAGCGCGTATGCTCATGGCCTACTGAAATTTCATATTTCCAGTGGGGCGCGTTATATACCGCCACCTCCGTTACAGATCAGGAGACTCAGGCAGAGTACACCCCTTCGAATTTTGTTGATTTCTATGTAGCCAACTACGGCGGAGCATCCCGTCCATTCTCTGACATGTCATATGCAAACTGCAGCTTCATGTCAATTGAATGTAACCTCGGTCGCGGAAGCATCTCGGAAAGCAGCGCACGTGCGGCAAAAGAGCAGGGATACGGATGGTGCATGTGGTTTGCATTTGACCCTTCAGGTACAGGTGGAATCAACTCGAACTTCTATCGCGTCAAGGATTATATGCAGGCCTTTGCAAAGGGATGCTATGACTGTAACCTTGTAGAGCCTACCGGAGTATATCACAAGAGAGGCGAAGGCAAATATGACCCTAAACGTTACGACCTTTAATTAATTGACACTAATATACTAATCCTATTGAAATGAAGAAAATTATATTTTTGGCAGCAGCTGCATTGGCTTTCTTCGGATGTTCGGAGAAACCTGTTGTTAACGGGCCTTCAGCCAAGGACAGCATTGAACTCTCGGCACAGAGCAAGACCCTCGACGGCAAAGGAGGTGCTTTTTCAGTGATGGTGACAAGTTCAGCAGACTGGACTCTTACCTCAACTGAGGATTACTCTTCCTGGGTGACTCCTTCTGCCACCACAGGTGAAGATGGAGACGTCGTAAAATTCACTGTCGCAGCAAATGAGACCGGAGCAGACCTTGAGGCTGTCTATACTTTCACTGCCGGTGAGGCTCATGAGAACCTTGTCATCAAGTCTTTGGCAAAGGAAGTCGTTGCGCTTGAGGTTGACCAGACTGAAATCGTGCTCGACCATAATCGCGGCGAGATTTCACTTAACGTGACAACTGATGCCAATTATCGTGACATCAATGCTGTCGTGGACCTTGGTTCAGCAGAGGCCCAGTGGCTGAAATATGTGGTTGCACTTCCAGGTGAGAATGGTTCCGGAGCAGTTCTGAAACTTTCTTATGAGGCTCTTGCCGAGCTGGATGACCGCAGCGCTACCGTTACAGTTTCAACTGAGGGTGCTGCCGATGTGGAAATCAATGTTCTTCAGGAAGCCAAGCATGTACTCTATACCGACGGAACAAACTTTACCGCCTCAATGGACGGTGAGACTGTGGCAATCCCTGTGACATCAAATGTCGCATATAAGATTGAAATCACTTCTGAGACAAGCGGCTGGATAAGCCATGCCAAGAAAGAGAACGGTTCAGAATATTTTACTGTAAGCACACTTCAGAGCGGCAAGCGTGCGGCTGTAGTGACTTTCACTCAGACAGATGCAAAAGATGGTGAAGAGCCTCTCGTTGCTTCTGTAAATGTAACTCAGATTGAGACGCTCATCAGGTGGGCAGCAGACATGACAGGCAACCGTCTGTTCCCTAAGTGGGAAGGAGAGCCTATCGGAACACTGATGTATTTCACAATGGAGGCTATGGTTTATTTCGATGATTTCGACAAAGCCGCAGGCGGCATCATGACGATTATGGGTATTGAGGGCAAATACCTTCTCCGTATGGGTGACGTAGGAAATAGCATCAATCATCTTCAGATTGCCACACAATACGGAAACCATAACTACTCATATGATTTCGAAGCCAAGAAATGGTATCATATTGCAGTGTCATTCGCCAACGGTGTCGTTACACTGTTCGTTGATGGAACAAAGATTGAAGAGCACGACTTTACTTATATGAGTTCTGTCAATTTGTCACCGACATGGAGCTATGAGCCTGATGGCAACAGATGCTTCTGGATGGGCTATTCTTACGACAGCAACCGTGACATCCATGGCAAGATGACAGAAATACGTATTTGGAGGAACAAGGCTTTGACAGAAGCAGACCTTCAGGAGCCTAATCACTTCTACTCCGTAGATCCTAAGACACCGTTCCTGTTCTCATACTGGAAGTTTACACAGGGTTCAGGCGCAACAATCGAGGATGCTACAGGACGTGGCAACACTCTTTATGGAGAGACTGACGTGCGCAACCAGGGCCGCGACAACAAGGGTGACGCCGGAATAGACTGGGTAGAGGTAGCTCTTCCTGACAAGTAGCAGATATTGAAACCTGAATAATCAAGATGATGACTAAAAAGTCAGAATAACTCTCTGAGAATTCAATATTTGGGAACC
>OFHM01002325.1_pt1 | contig 10932 bp, 9 predicted proteins | sample 1521311 | NCBI WGS metagenome assembly OFHM01 (sample SAMEA3504083, study PRJEB24116) | mouse gut metagenome | biome: mouse gut; feature: mouse-associated habitat; material: faeces | place: Denmark | collected 2011 | reverse complement strand
CCGCCGGTATAGGAGTAGATGATCGCGATCACGCCCATGATCAATATCAACAAGTTCACATGGATCCCCGTCAGGCTTCCCAGAACCATACATGGCAGATACATGATGATCGACATACGTCCGACCTGATAGACGATAAACATCACCGCGCCAAGCACGCGAAGCCCCTTGCTCCCGAATCTCAATTCCAGGTAATGGTATGCCGTGTCTATATCAAGCCTACTGTAGATCGGCAGGAAGAACCTGATCGTCAGCGGAATCGCAAGAAGCATGCCAAGCTGCGCAAACCACATGATCCAGGTCCCCGCATAGGAATTTCCGGCAAGAGACAGGAATGATATGGGGCTTAACAACGTCGCAAATATAGATACGGAGGTTACCCACCAGGGCACAGTCCCGTCACCCTTAAAATATTCCTTCCCTTTCATCTCCTTTTTAGAGAAATGAAGGCCGGCAAATAATACTGCAGCCAGATACACTACCAAAATAACCAGATCAACTACTGTAAACCCCTGCATATATTCTCCTCCTGGTATTTCTCTTTTGCCGCCCGTATCATCTGCGCTGCTTCTCTGACAATATCTTCGTCGCTCTCTGTCAGATTCGGCAGAGGCTCTCTTACTCCTCCCAGTTCAAGACCTTCGTTGATCTTAAGTACCGCCTTGATGACGCCGTACATATTTCCATGAGCAGAGCACAGCTTACCGATGATCTCATTGACCGCGTACTGCAGCTCTCTCGCCTTCCCAAGTTCGCCCGCCTTCATATGCGCTTCCAGCTTAAGGAACAGTTCCGGCATTGCACCGTAGGTTCCGCCGATCCCGCCCTGCGCCCCTATAGCAAGGCCGCTGATGAACTGCTCGTCCGGGCCGTTGAAGATCACATAATCTTCTCCCGCCGCCTGTTTGAACATCTGGATATCCTGGACCGGCATAGAGGAATTCTTAACGCCGATCACTCTCGGATTCTTGCGCATCTCCTCAAACAGCCCCATCGTAAGAGCTACTCCTGCAAGCTGCGGTATATTATAGATCACAAAATCCGTATTCGGCGCTTTGGCAGAGATATCATTCCAGTATTCGGCAATGGCATATTCCGGCAGATGGAAATAAATGGGAGGAATTGCCGCAATAGCATCTGCTCCAAGGCTTTCCGCATGAGCTGCAAGTTCCCGGCTGTCTGCCGTGTTATTGCAGGCCACATGGGCAATCACCGTCAGTTTTCCTTCTGCGGCTTTCATCACATGTTCCAGCGTCAGTTTCCGGTCTGCAACGGTCTGGTAAATGCATTCTCCGGAGGAACCGCCCACATAGACGCCTTTGACACCTTTTTTTACCATATGCCTGGTTAAAAGTTCCACCCGTTCTCCGTCTACCTTCCCATGTTCATCGTAACATGCATAAAATGCCGGGATAATTCCCTGATATTTTTCTGTATTTTTCATTTCTTTCCCTCACTCTTCAAAGCTGTTCAATCAACTGTCAACCTTAACCTGTATATACTTTCACTACTGCCTTTTTTACTGCGGAGGGTTCTTTGACCGCAAGTTTCACTTTATGGGCATCCTCCGGCAGGGTAATCAGTACCTTTCCCGGCGTCAGATGCATATAGTGCTCCACCGCACCTCCAACTTCCATAAGATCTGCTTCTTTATTCAAAGATTTTACTGTAACTGCGGAAAGCTCCGAAACGCCCACCATTTCCTCTCCGATGATGGTCATATGGATATCCGCATACTTTTCATGGGCTTCAAAAAATGCCTGGTCTTCCGGAATGGTATCGTATTCGAACACATTCAGATAAATCAGATTACCGTCAATCTCATAATGGCCCGCGTCCAGATTTTCCAGTGGATGGCTGCACAGATACTCAATGGCTCTGTCCAGACATTTTCCCAGTCCAAGATAGCGTTTCAGACTGTTAAGTTCTGTATAAATCAATACATCGCCCCCTGTCCTTCCAATCGTCTGTGTCCGCTTCGGACGTCTAGCCTTTTACCGCACCCATGGTAATTCCCTTTGTAAAGTATTTCTGGAAAACCAGGAATACGATAATAATCGGAATTGCTGCCAGAGATGCACCTGCCATAATCAGTCCAAAATCCGTTGCATTTTCTGCCTGCAGTTTGGCGATACCAAGAGAAATGGTCAGTGTATCGGTACTGCTCAGCATAATCAACTGCATGAAGTAGTCATTCCATGAATTGATAAAGGTAAAAATTGCCAGAGCGCCGATTCCCGGTTTGATCAGGGGAAGGGCAATGGTATAGAAAGTTTTCCATTCTCCTGCTCCGTCTATTCTGGCCGCCTCCATCATTTCTCCTGGAATACCTTCCGCAAACTGTTTCATCAGGAATACGCCGAACGGCCATCCTACAATGGGGAAAATCACCGCCCAGATCGTATTGTACAGTTCCAGGGAAGACATTTCACGCAGCAGCGGAATCAGAATGACCTGTTTCGGCAGTGCCATGGCACATACAATCAGAGAAAACATAATAGTACGTCCCACAAAGCGTTTCTTTGCCAGCGCATAACCTGCCATAGCTGCGGTAATACAGGTAAGAATCATGGATGCCACTGCCATAAACACGGTATTCAACAGCCAGCGCATTGCTGCCGGTACCTCCGGCCCTGCAAAACTGGCGTCTGTAAAGGGAATGCGAATCTCCCACAGAGGCGCTACCTGCCGGCTAAACAGTTTCTGATAATTATCCATTACCCATTCCTGAGGCCACCACTGAGGCGTTGTGGAATTGATCGCAGCAGGAGTTTTAAAAGACCCTGTAATAATCCAGTAAAGAGGAAATGCAAATGCAATAGCAAAAATCGCGATAATAATTACGGAAATCACTTTGTATCCGCCGGTTCGATTTAATTTTTTATCCATAATACAATCCTCCTCCCTTATTCTGATTTTGCCATCTTAAACTGTACTGCAGAAAGAACTGCAATGATAATTGCCAGGATTACGCCCATGGCATTTCCATAACCGTAACGATACAGTTTAAATGCATTGTAATAAATGTAGTACATAATCGTATCTGTGCTGTGATTTGGTCCGCCGCTGGTCAGAAGCTGAATCAATGCAAAACACTGGAAACTGTTAATAGTGGTAATTACCAGTATGTACAAAGTGGTGGGCATAATCTGAGGCCATTTGATTTTCCAGAAACACTGCATTTTTGTAGCACCATCCACTTCGGCAGCTTCCACCAGAGACTGGTCCACATTATTCAGGGCTGATACATACAGCACGATGGGCTGGCCCACAGAGGTGGTGAGAAGAATCAGGATAATGCACCCAAGAGCAAACCTTTCATCTCCCAGCCAGTTGATATTCTGCTTTAACAGCCCTGTACTGGTTCCCACATAATTAAAGATACCATAGTAATTATTGAACATCCATTTCCATACCACCGTAACCGCAACAGAACCTGTTACCACCGGAAGATAGAAAATGCAGCGAAATGCCGAGCAGACCGGCCCTTTCAGATCATAGATAACCGAACTTACCCAAAGAGAGAAAATACAGGTAACCGGAACAGAAACAATCACGATGATAAAGGTATTTTTCAACGCCCCCATGAAAATTTCATCCTGAAACAGTTCTGTATAATTGGCAAATCCTACAAAAATATCCTCCCGATTCATGGTTGAATCAAAAAAACTGGTGAATACGCACTGTACCATGGGATAAATGACAAAGCCCAGAAAGAAAATCAGGCTGGGAATCATAAAGGCATATCCTGCAATGGTTTCCCGGCGCACCAGCGCTCTGCTCATGGGATTCTTCTTATTCATTAAAAGTTCCCCCTTTCCACATCCTTCAAAATTTTATAAAAAAGAATTTCGTTTTACGAAATTCTGCGCCGCAAATGCGTCGCCCTGGCGACATATTTCCTTTGCATTTGCGTGTGCATCTTTGTTTTTATCTTACAGGAAAGACACTTTCATGATTTAGCGTGACAAGGTCTTACCTGTTAAGATAAAAAACACCCCTTCCCTCAGATATTCACTCTTCGGGAAGGGGCGCAAATTCCATTCAAAATATCAGAATCTCTGCACTGCTTCCTATTCTGCCGCGCCGGCCGCTGCAGCATTTGCGGTACTTACAAATTCATCTACCGCTGCTTTCACATCGGTTCCTGTTCCGAGCTTCTGAAGCATATTCCACCATGCGGTACGTGCTTCTGCCCATCCGCCGACAACCTGATAGTAATCACCCATAAACGGGATGAATTTGGAATACTCTGTCATCAGTTCATCGCCTTCGTAGATATTGCCCAGATCTTTTACCGGCCAGTAGCTGGATGCTTTTACGCTCTCAACAACCTGTGTCTCATCATTTGCCATGAAGTCGATAAAGGTTTTCGCTGCTTCGATTTTGGCTGCATCGCCGTTATCGAAGATACCGAATCCCCAGATACCGCCGCAAAGCTGCGGATCTCCGCTTTCAGTGGGGAATGCCATCGGAAGAACATCAAAGCTGAGATTCTCCGCATTATTCTTTTCCTGAGATACGTTCCAGCAGAATGCCATTGCCAGTGTACCATTGCAGAACAGGTTGATTTCGTCGCCGCCCTGGATAGAAGCGTCAAAGGTAATTCCTTCCATTCCGTTTAACAGTTCCAGTGCTTTGATATTTTCAGCGCTGCCTGCTGTATACTCTGTATGTTCCGGATTGGTAAATGTTCCACCGTACAGGTTGTTAACCAGTGCACGTGTTCCCTGGTCGCCGCCCTGGCCGCCGCAGTAAACTGCTCCTACCTGTGCCTGACCGGAAGCTGCAACTGCTTCTACTGCTTTCTGGAAATTCTCAGTTGTCCAGGTTCCTTTTTCCGCATCCAGATACTGAAGTGCGTCTGCTTTTTCAAAAATGTCCTTGTTGATTGCCATGGTATGTGCTGTCATACACAGGGGATATTCATAGAATACACCGTCATTGTTCTGACATGCATTTTCCACAGAATCGTAGATTGCTTCTTTGGCTTCGTCAGTCCACAAATCGGAAAGGTCTACCATCAGTCCCTTTGCTCCCCAGTTTGCCACCAGACGCTCCGGTCCTTCCATTACAAGATCCGGTGCTTTTCCGCCTTCGATTGCAGTGTTAATCTGGTCGTCGCCATTGGTATAGTCCAGATACTCCACAGTTACATTGATGTCCGGATGAGCCTTGTTAAAGTTTGCAATCAGACCGTCTACCGTAGCGGAATCACCCCAGTTTCCAATAGGATATGTCCACAGTGTGATATCTGTGCTGTCTCCGGATGCTGTGGCCCCGTCATCGCTTTCGCTGTCTTCCCCCTGGCTGCTGTCTTCCTTCTGAGCACTGCTGTCTTCCTTCTGGGTGGTATCTTCTTTCTTGTCTCCGCCGCTGTTTCCGCAGGCTGCAACAGAAAACGCCATCACACAGCTTAACGCCAGTGCCAGAATTTTACGATACTTCATAATACATCCTCCTTTTCTGCACATGAACTTACCTCAGTTAGCTCATGTTATGTATTTTGTAATTTCATAATATAGTCACCTTCGTCATTTGTCAATAGATTTTTGAAAATATTTTTCATTTTATTTTATTTTTGAAAATTTCTAACATTTATTTTCCTGTTTTATTGAAAGAAAGCCACAGGTATGGTATAATGGCGGCAGATACTTATTAACTTTTCATCTGTTTTCAAAAATCAAATGGGGGTTATCATGAAAATTTACAAGACAAAAGACTATGATGCAATGAGCCGTAAAGCGGCTGACATTATTTCCGCACAGATTATTATGAAACCGAACTGTGTTCTGGGCCTTGCTACCGGTTCCACACCAGTCGGCGCCTACCGCCAGCTTGTGGAATGGTACAATCAGGGAGTTCTGGATTTTTCAGAGGTCACCACTGTCAATCTGGATGAATACAAAGGACTTCCCCGTGACAACGACCAGAGTTATTACTACTTTATGAATGAACATCTGTTTAAAAAAGTAAATATTGACAAAAGCAGAACTTTCCTGCCTGATGGAATGGAAGCTGACAGCGAAACCGCCTGCAGAACCTACAATGAAATCATTCACGCAACCGGCGGTGTGGATCTTCAGCTCCTGGGACTCGGACACAACGGCCATATCGGTTTCAATGAACCGGATACTTCCTATGCTAAGGAAACCCACTGCGTAACTTTGTCTGAGCGGACCATTCAGGCGAACATGCGGTTTTTCGCTTCTGAACAGGATGTGCCCCGGCAGGCCTATACCATGGGTATAAAGACCATCATGTCCGCCCGCAGTATTCTGGTTGTGGTTTCCGGAGAGGATAAGGCTGAGATTGTAAAAACTGCATTTTTCGGTCCGGTAACACCTCAGGTTCCCGCTTCCATCCTGCAGTTCCACAGCAATGTGACTCTGGTGGCTGATGAAGGCGCTCTGTCTCAGTGTCCCGCTCTCTTTCATTCTGCAAAATAGAAAGGCAAATCATTATGACTGTAAAACATAAAATTATTCACGGACAGGTATTTCAGGAGGACGGTGTATTTTCTCCGGGAACTGTTTATATCTGCAGTGACAGAATTGTATCTGAAGAAGAATACCAGGCTGCAGAAGGAGAAGAAACCGTTACCGATGCTTCCGGCAGCTATGTGATTCCCGGACTGACAGATATTCATTTTCACGGCTGCATGGGCAAAGACTGCTGTGACGGTACAACAGAGGCATTCCGCACCATTGCCGAATATGAACTCCGGCAGGGAGTCACCTCCATTACTCCTGCCACCATGACCATGTCTGAAGAAGTCCTCTCTCAGATCTGCCAGACAGCCAGAGATTTTTCCTGTCCCAACGGAGCTGATTTCTGCGGGCTGTATATGGAAGGGCCTTTTATCAGTCTGGAAAAAAAGGGTGCTCAGAATGCAGCCTATATTCATCCGGCAGATACCGCCATGCTGAAACGCCTGCAGGATATTTCCGGAGGCTGCATCCGCACCGTTGTGGTTGCACCGGAGACAGAAGGAGCCATGGAATTTATCCGTGAAAACAGCGGAACCATCAATATTTCGCTGGCTCACACCACTGCCGATTATGAGACATCCAAAGAAGCGTTCTCTCTGGGCGCCTCTCAGCTTACCCATATGTACAACGCCATGCCGCCCCTTACTCACCGGGCTCCCGGTCCCATCGGAGCTGCTGCGGAACAGGAACACTGTATGGCGGAACTGATCTGCGACGGTGTGCACATCCATCCTTCAGTGGTTCGTGCCTCTTTCAAACTCTTCGGTGACGACAGAATTATTTTAATCAGTGACAGTATGCGGGCTGCCGGCATGGAAGACGGTTCTTACGACCTGGGCGGGCAGACCGTGAATGTCAGCGGTAATCTGGCTGTACTTGAGGACGGTACGATTGCCGGCTCTGTGACAAACCTGATGGACTGCCTGCGTACTGCTGTAAAAGACATGGATATTCCTCTGGAAAGCGCAGTGAAATGTGCGGCTGCCAATCCGATAAAAGCCATTGGACTCTGGAAAGACTACGGCAGTCTGACGCCAGGCAAATACGCCAATCTGGCTGTGCTGGATGAAGCTCTGAATCTGAAACAGGTCATTCACAGAGGCGTATCTGTATTTTAAATCTGTTTACCAGCACATAAGGAGGACTATTATGGCCACAATGGTACTTGATATCGGCGGCACTGCCATCAAATCCGGTCTGTATCAGGACGGAAGGTTATCCGAAATCCGTGAAACCGCCACAGAAGCCAGAAAAGGCGCTGCTCACGTAATTAATCGGGTCATGGAAATCATTCGGGAATATACAAATATATGTTCTTTTGAAAAAATCGGCATCAGCACTGCCGGACAGGTAGACCCGGCCAGAGGCTGTATTATTTATGCCAATGAAAACCTTCCAGGTTACACCGGAACCATGTTAAAAGACCTGATGGAACAGGAATTTCATGTTCCCACCGCTGTACAGAACGATGTAAATGCAGCAGCTATCGGAGAGGCTGTATTCGGAGCGGGACGCGGAGAGAAAAATTTCGTCTGCCTGACTTATGGAACCGGTGTGGGAGGCGCCATTTTCACAGACGGAAAACTCTGTCAGGGATGCAGCTGCTCTGCCGGGGAATTTGGCGGAATCATTGTTCATCCTCAGGACCGGAACCCGGACGCAGATATTTTTTCCGGATGTTATGAGCGTTATGCTTCCACCACTGCTCTGGTAAAAGCTGCCATGGAACTGGATCCTGCCCTCTCCAGCGGGAGGGCTGTCTTTGAACGACAGCAGGAACCTCAGGTTCGGCAAATCATAGACTGTTGGATTATGGAAATTGTATATGGTCTGATTTCCATTGTTCACACACTCAATCCGGCCTGTGCAATTCTGGGAGGCGGCGTTATGGAACAGTCCTCTCTGCTGCAGCAGGTGCAGGAAAAACTGTATCAGAATCTGATCCCCAGCTTCCGCCACATTCAGATCAAAAAGGCAGAGCTGGGCAATCAGGCAGGTATGCTGGGAGCCGCTGTCCTGGACAGCTTCTCTCCCTGACCAAAACCGCACAGAAAGGCTGCTGAAAGCAGCCTTTTCCCTTAAAAAAAACAGTCCTCAGACCCTGAATTACCGTCACATCAAAGGAGGCGATATTTTGAACGGCAATATTCTGGAATACATCACGGAACAATATCATTCCCTCACACGCTCCGGTAAAAAACTGGCAGATTACATTTTTACCAACACTTCCAACACCCAGTACCTTTCTATTTCCACACTGGCAGAAAACAGCGGCGTTTCTGAGGCTTCTATCACACGTTTCTGCCACAGTCTGGGACTGTCGGGGTACAATGACTTTAAACTGGCGCTGGCAAAAGCAGCTTATGTCACTGACCTGGGGGACCCTTCTGATTCTCCGGAGACCATAACCTCTGAGGATACCGTAAGCAGCGTTTTTCATAAACTCCACGCTTCCAATGTACTTTCTCTGAATGAAACACTGGAGCTTCTGGATGAAAGAGACGTCTCAAAAGCTGTAGATCTGCTCTCCTGTGCAGACCGGATTTTCTGTCTTGGTCAGGGCGGAAGCATGGTTATGGCCATGGAGGCCTGGGCACGTTTTTCCACAGCCTCCTCACGCTTTGTCCATATTTCAGATTCCCACATGCAGGCCATCAATATTGCACTGGCAACCTCCGAAGATGTAATTTTATTTTTTTCCTATTCCGGCTCCACCAAAGATATGGAAGATATTATGAATATTGCCCAGGCCCGGAATATTCCCATTATACTGATTACCCATTTTCCAAAATCACGGGCGGCAGAATTTGCAGATGTTATCCTGCTCTGCGGTTATAATGAGAGTCCTCTTCAGTCCGGGTCCGTGGCCGCCAAAGTGGGGCAGCTTTTCCTGATTGAATGTCTTTTTTATGTATTCTGTAAGCGCAACCCGGAACTGTTTGCAGCAGCCAGATCTTCCACTGCGGAAGCCATTACCCGGAAACTGCTGTAAAAAGTATGGAAAACTGGCGATTATCAACTGATATTCATCCACATCCAAAATATCAACAGCCGGACTGTTCAAAGTCCGGCTGTAACTGGTTCAGCACTTTTCTCTCAGCATAAAACTGTGTTCCATTCCATATGAAAATTTTAAACTCAGCATCATCTTGTCAGTCCATGCCTGGCAGGACCGTTTATCAGTTTTCCATCTGATGTGAAACAGGAGCCATGACAGGGGCATTCCCAGGTGTGTTCATCCGCATTTTCTTCCAGTTTACATCCCATATGAGGGCATTTACCCGGAAATTTCTCCATGGAAACAGCCTGTTTGGAAAGCCCCTTCACAGCCTGAATGGCATTTTCTGTAAAATTTTCAGACAGGGCTGACACCGGAAAACGCCGGGGCGTAAAAACTTCCTCATCTACATGGGTTTTTCCGGAAATCATATCAGAAATTATGGATGCCGCCGCCATGGAAGATGTCATGCCCCATTTTCCAAATCCTGTGGCTACATACCAGTTCGGTATTTCCGAAGAAAAATAACCGATATAAGGTACTTTATCCATGGGCATACAGTCCTGTGCAGACCAGCAGGCAATCTCTCTGCTGTTCGGAAAGTATTCCCGGCCTTTTTGCCGGAGTATCTCATATTTTCCGCCGGAACTGTTCTCACCGGTACGATGGCCTCCGCCGCCCAGAAGCAGAATCCGTCTCCTGTCCTTTTCCATGGTCCGGAAGGAATATCCTTCTGTTCCTGCTCCCAGATACATACCTTCCATGGGCTCCCATTCTGATATGTCCAGTGCAATCACATAACTTCTCTCCTGATGCATCCGCAGAAAATAATATCCCGGCACTACCTGCCAGGGATAGTGAACAGCAAATACCACATGCTGCCCTTCCACCATACCCTGTTGGGTGAACACACAGTTATTTTCCACACGTACCACTTTGGATTCCTCATAAACTGTTAATTTTTCACTGATTTTTCTGATAAACTCCAGCGGATGAAATCTGGCCTGATTCTCAAAGCGTACTGCTCCCTCCACCGGAAAAGGCAGTTCTGTTTCCCTGGTAAAGGATGATGGAATTCCCAGGGACCTGGCTGTCTCTGCTTCCTGTTCCAGTTCCTCTCTTCTTCCTTCCTCTCTGGTATAAAGAAAAGCAGGACAACGCTTAAACTGACAGTCTATGTCCTCTTTTTCTATAATGCGGGCATAGGTTTCAATGGCCTGCTGGTTGGCATGGGCATACATTCCCGCCTTTTCCATGCCGAATTTTTCCTGTAAATATCCATAAATCAGGTTATGCTGGGACGTGATTTTGGCTGTGGTATTGCAGGTCTGGAACGTCTCCCAAACGGCCTCCTCGCTGGTCTCCGCTCCCAGAAGGACGATGTACTCCACCCGCTGTCCAGGCTCCAGGGTGACGGCGGGGAACCGGAACGCGCCCATGGCC
>OFHM01002321.1_pt1 | contig 10940 bp, 6 predicted proteins | sample 1521311 | NCBI WGS metagenome assembly OFHM01 (sample SAMEA3504083, study PRJEB24116) | mouse gut metagenome | biome: mouse gut; feature: mouse-associated habitat; material: faeces | place: Denmark | collected 2011 | reverse complement strand
CGTACCGAAGGACGTTGACGCTCCTGCGACACAGAAGACTGCAACGCCTGTTCTGGCTCCGGTTACGAATTAGAAAACAACGGAGGGCTGAGGGATGCTTCGTATTAACATACCGGCTGGCGAGGAGCAATGGGATGAGGTAAATGAAATTTTCATCTATCCAAAAGGACAAACGTTACAGTTGGAGCATTCCCTCGTCTCTCTTTCAAAATGGGAATCCAAGTGGTGTAAACCGTTTCTTTCAAAGAAAGAGAAAACCTTTGAGGAAAATCTGGACTACGTTAGGTGCATGACACTTACGCAAAACGTAGATCCAGAGGTTTACAGCTACTTGACGAGTTCCAATATCGACGTGATCAATCAGTATATAGATGCTCCGATGACAGCCACTACTTTTAGAGAAGAAAAAACTGGCAAACCAAACAGGGAGCAGGTTACTGCTGAGATTATTTATTACTGGATGATTGCCTTGAATATACCATTTGAGTGCCAGAAGTGGCATCTCAACCGTTTATTGACTCTTATCAGGGTCTGTGACATTAAGAATTCGCCGCCTAAAAAGATGAGCAAGCGTGAAATCTTCAAACGTAATTCCGCTCTGAATGCGGCGAGGAAAAAACAATTAAACACCAGGGGGTGACTGAAATGCCTGAAAAGAAGAAAGGTATAGATATATCCGTCTGGCAGGGAAATATTGATGCCAGGCAGATCAAGAACAGTGGAATCGATTTTGTGATTATCCGTGAAGGTTATCGGCAGGCAGTCGATTCCAGGTTTTTCGACAACGTAAAGAAATGCAAAGAAGTGGGGCTTGCCATCATGGGAGTTTACCACTTTTCTTATGCTCTGAATACCGAGCAGGCAAAGCAGGAGGCGCAGCAGACAGTTGCAAATCTTGAGAAAGCGGGTCTTAGCAAAGAGACCATTGTATTTTTTGATTTCGAGTATGACACGGTTACAAAGGCTGCGGCTGTCGGCGTGACACTCGGAAAAGCGGAATGCAATGCTCACACAAAGGCGTTCTGCGAAACGGTGGAGTCTCTTGGATATCGTGCAGGTGTCTATTTCAATATTGACTATTACCGTAACTGGTACGATCACACACTTTTGGATCAGTATGTCAAATGGCTGGCTGACTGGACTGGTGAGGCCGATTACCCTTGTGATTTCCACCAGTATACAAGTAAAGGGAGTGTTTCCGGAATCAGCGGTAACGTTGATATGAACTACTATTTTGCTCCCGAAACTAACGAGAACGTGGTAGAGGCCGAAGATACGAAGCCGGAAGTTATCACTGGCGTAACAGCCGAAAAGGTTCTGGACGTGGCCCGCGGATGGCTTGGTTTCTCGGAAGCAAACGGTAAGTATAAAGAGATTTTGGATCTCTATAATTCTCACAAGCCGCTTGCCCGTGGATACGCCATCAAGTATACAGATTCGTGGTGTGACTGCTTTGTATCTGCCTGCGCAATCAAGGCAGGAGCCGTTGATCTGATCGGAACAGAAGTCGGATGTGAGAAGCATGTTGAGCTTTTTAAGGCAATGGGTATTTGGAACGAGGATGGTTCTGTGAAGCCGGAAGTCGGCGATGTCATTGTATTCAACTGGGATGATTCCACACAGCCTAACGACGGATATTCGGATCACATTGGTTATGTAGAGCAGGTTTACGGCGATACTATCGTCTGCATCGAGGGTAACATGAACGACCAGGTTGGACGGAGAACTATCAATGTTGGATGGGGATATATTCGTGGATTTGCCCATCCGAAGTATGCGAAAGACAATTCTGCGCCAATCGTTGCTACTGCAAAGAGCATCGACGAGCTTGCCACTGAAGTGATTCAGGGCGCATGGGGAAATGGGGATGCTCGGAAGAATGCTATCACGGCAGCAGGCTATGACTACGCGGCTGTTCAGAAGCGGGTAAATGAGCTTTGTGGAAAAAGATTCCAGAAAGTCCGTTGATGAGATCGCTAAAGAAGTTATCAGTGGTGCATGGGGCAACGGTGAAGCGAGAAAGAGCGCTCTCGAACAGGCCGGATACAATTTCAGCGAAGTTCAGAAGCGTGTGAACGTCCTTGTCAAGACGACCAAAAGTTCCATCGATGCGATTGCAAGGGAAGTAATCGCTGGTAAATGGGGTAACGGACAGGACAGAAAGAACCGTCTGAGTCAGGCCGGATACGATTTTGCGGCTGTTCAGAAGCGGGTAAATGAGCTCTCGTAAGGAGAATTTCATATGATAACGTTCAGGCAAAAGGGCGACTTCTCCAAGCTGACACGATATCTGGAGAAGGTCAAATCGGTCGTTAAATTGAGCGACCTTGACAAGTATGGCAAAGAAGGAGTAGCTGCCCTTGCGTCTGCAACTCCGGTTGATACTGGTCTGACAGCCAGTTCATGGTCATACGAAATTAAACAAAAAAACGGAAGCATATCAATTTCGTTTAAGAATTCAAACATTCAAAATGGAGTTCCGATTGCGATTATTTTGCAGTATGGACATGGAACTCGAAACGGTGGCTGGGTACAGGGGCGAGATTACATCAATCCTGCTATCCAGCCTATTTTTGACAGAATTGCAAATGACGCATGGAGGGAGGTTACTAAGCTATGAGTGCAACGATTGACGAAAGAGTTGTCGAGATGCGGTTTGACAACAGGCAATTTGAGAGTAATGTTCAGACCAGCTTGTCAACTCTCGACAAGCTCAAGCATAGCCTGAATCTTGACGGCGCAGTAAAAGGTCTGGAAGGTATTAACGCAGCATCAAAAAACTGTGATATGTCTGGACTTTCCAGTGCAGTCCAAACGGTTCAGGCCAGGTTCTCAGCGTTGGAAGTCATGGCTGTAACTGCCCTTGCGAATATAACAAACTCAGTGATCAATACTGGAAAACAGATGTTGCATTCCCTAACCATTGAGCCTGTTAAACAGGGCTTTGAGGAATACGAACTGAAAATGGGGTCGGTACAGACAATCATGGCAAGTACTGGGGCTTCCCTAGAGGAAGTCAACGGTTATCTGAATGAATTGAATCTATACGCCGATAAAACAATTTATTCCTTTTCGGATATGACTTCCAGTATCGGCAAATTCACGAACTCTGGGGTTAAGCTTGAAGACGCCGTGAAAGCGATTCAGGGTATCAGTAATGAAGCGGCAGTTTCAGGAGCAAATGCGAACGAAGCTTCAAGGGCTATGTACAATTTTGCCCAGGCGTTATCTTCAGGAGCGGTCAAGCTGATAGACTGGAAGTCCATTGAAAATGCTAACATGGCTACTGTGGAGTTCAAACAGTCATTGTTGGACACAGCCCTTGCAATGGGAACCGTTGTCAAAGTCGGCGATAAATATCAGTCAACAACAACGGATGCGCAGGGGAAGATATCTGACTTGTTCACAGCAACGAGCATGTTTAATGATTCTCTTTCCTCGCAATGGATGACTACAGATGTTCTTGTGCAGACGTTGGGTAATTATGCAACGGATGTGCGGGAAATGACCGCTGCGGAGAAGAAGGCATATGAGGAAAAACTCCGGGGTATCGGATATACCGAAGAGCAGATTAAGGCTATCGAAGAGCTTGGGCAGAAAGCATTTGACTCAGCACAGGATGTAAAAACATTCAGCCAGCTGATGGATACGCTGAAAGAAGCAGCAGGTTCCGGATGGGCGCAGACATTTGAGATTTTATTTGGCGATTTGGAAGAGGCCAAAGTATTATGGACTTCTGTAAGCCAGGTTGTCGGCGGATTCATTGACCAATCATCGAAAGCCAGGAACGATATGCTCCAGGGTTGGAAAGATTTGGGCGGGAGGCAAGCTCTCATCGAGTCTGTTCAAAATGCATTCAGTGGTCTGATGAGTGTAGTCAAACCGGTTGGTGAGGCGTTCCGAGAAATTTTTCCGGCAACTACATCGGAACAGCTTATGAACCTTACCAAAGGTCTAAAAGAGTTTACATCGCATTTGAAATTAAGCGATAAAGATTCCAAAAACCTGAAAAATACTTTCAAGGGTCTGTTCGCAGTTTTGGATCTTGTGAAACAGGGAATTGGTGCGCTCGTTAAAGCAGTGTTCCCGATGACAAAAGGGCTTGGAAGTCTCGGCTCAGGGGTTTTGAGCGTAACCGGAAAAATCGGGGAATGGCTTGTATCTCTGGACCAGGCAGCAAAGAAGAGCGGTGTTTTTAACCAAGCAATACAGAAATTCCACGATAAAGTCAGCCCAATCTTCAAATCGGTAAAAGGGCATATCGACGGCGCTGTTGTGGCAATCAAGAAATTTGCAGAAACGCATTTCAATGTCCCGGACACATCTGGACTTATGAGCGTGGCAGATAAGCTGAAAGCAAGAATCGAGCCGTTCAAAAAAATAGGTGAAGTCGCAAAGGAAGCGATGGGAAAATTGGTTGACGCATTCAAGGCATCTGCTCCTGTTCTGGCGAATCTGGGTGGAATCATTGTCGATGCTCTCGGAAAAGTAATTGACGGAATCATGAAAGCATTGCGCGGCGAAGGATTTGATTCGCTGATCGACTTGTTGAACGGGGGTATTGTCACCGGTATTGGTGTAGGCATCATGAAGTTCATCAAGAACCTTACCGGATTGGAAAGCACTGCAGACGATGCTATTGGCGGGTTTGCTGGTATTATAGAAGGATTCAAAGGCGCTATCAATGGAGCAAAAGAAACCCTTGCGGATTTCCAGGCAAGTCTGAAAGCGGATATACTGATGAAGATTGCCGGTTCCATTGCGGTTCTTGCCGGTTCACTTTTGGTGTTGTCACTGATCGATTCAGATAAACTGGGAGGGGCATTAGCTTCTATCAGCATCCTCTTTGCCGAATTGGCCGCATCTATGGCACTGTTTGATAAAACATTGAGCGGGCAGAAAGGTCTGAATAAGTTTGGGATGGCGATGATTGAAATGTCGGCCGCTATTCTTGTGCTTGCGTCGGCTCTAAAGAAGATTGCAAGTATCGATTCGGACAAATTGGCCGGAGCTCTTGTCAGGATAACAGTTCTGATTGGAGAGATGGTGGCGGCTTCCTTGGCACTTTCAAAATGGGGCGGGAAGATAAAGACAAGTGCGGTCTCAATGATACTGTTTGCCGAAGCCATTAATATCCTGGCAAATGCTGTCGGGAAATTGGGAGCGTTAGATACAGATAAGCTGACAAAAGGGCTTGTTGGTGTCGGCGTACTCATGGCGGAGCTTGCCGCATTCATGGTTGCTTCAAAGTTTGGAAATTTCAAAGCGACACAGGGACTTGCAATCATTGAATTGTCGGCGGCACTTCTGATTTTGGAGAAGTCGATTTCCGGTTTCGGGTCGATGGACATTGAGACAATAAAGAAAGGGCTGACTGGTGTCGGTGTTATCCTTGCAGAAGTGGCGGGATTCTCGGTAATCGCTGGAAAAGCGAAACATATTCTTTCCAGTGCAACGGCTTTGACCGTTATCGGAGCAGCCATGTTGATATTTGGGAAAGCGATTAAAGATATCGGGTCGCTGTCCATTGAAACGATTGGAAAAGGATTAATTGGAATTGGCGGTGCATTGGCTGCCGTAGCAGTAGCTGTAAACCTTATGCCTAAGAACATGGTCGGCATTGGGCTTGGACTGCTCGAAGTCGCAGCGGCGCTTAAAATCATCGGCAGTGTTATTCAGGATGCTGGCGGGATGAAATGGGAAGAGATTGGAAAAGGCATGGTTGTTCTCGCCGGTTCCATGACGATTCTGGCAGTAGCGCTCAATGCTATGAAGGGGACTCTCGGGGGAGCATCAGCAATGCTGGTTATGTCAGCGGCGCTTGCTGTCTTTACTCCGGTATTGAAATCCCTTGGTTCGATGAGTTTGGCAGAGATTGGAAAAGGGCTTCTGGCTCTGGCTGGAGCATTTACAGTTTTGGGTATTGCCGGCGCAGTGCTCGGGCCTATGGTTCCTGCAATTCTTGGTTTATCCGGGGCATTAGCATTGCTCGGGGTGGCGGTTGCGGCTTGCGGCGTGGGCATTTTGGCATTTTCAGCGGGGCTGGCTTCTCTGGCTGTTTCCGGTGTGGCTGGAGTAACAGCATTGGTGGCCGCCTTAGAAATTCTGATTGTCGGCGTGCTCGGGATTATTGCAAACAGTGCTACGGCTATTGCCGGGGCGGTGAAAGCGATTGTTCTTGCGATAGTGGATGTGATAGTCGAATGCGCTCCACCGATTGCGGAGGGCGTACTTACATTGATCGAGGAGGTACTGAAATCCTTAGCGGAGCATGGACCTAACATAGTGACTTACCTGATGGACTTCCTGATTGGGGTCATCAACGCAATTGCGGCGAGGCTTCCAGAACTGATTAAAGCAGCTGTGAACCTGATTGGTGCGTTCTTTAAGGGTGTTGTGGATGCCTTGAAAGGGATTGACACCAACGTTCTTTTGGAAGGCATCGTTGGTATCGGCTTACTTTCGGCTATTATGCTTGCGCTTTCTGCCGTTGCGGGGCTGATACCCGGGGCTATGGCGGGCGTTCTTGGTATGGGAGTGGTGATTGCCGAGATGGCTTTGGTTCTCGCTGCCGTTGGAGCATTGGCGCAGCTTCCAGGCCTGAAGTGGCTGATTGGAGAAGGAGGGGATTTATTACAGGGCGTAGGTACGGCTATTGGGAAATTTGTCGGGGGTATTGTCGGAGGATTTTTAGGCGGCATCTCGGCACAGTTCCCACAGATTGGTCAGGACTTGACTGATTTTATGTCTAATGCCCAGGGATTCATTGAAGGAGCAAAGAAGATTGACCCGGCTATGCTACAGGGCGTCAATGCTCTTGCACAGACGATTCTGCTTTTGACAGCAGCAAATATTTTGGACGGGCTGACCAAATGGTTTACCGGAGGAACCAGCCTTGTGAAGTTTGGCGAGGAACTGGCGGAATTCGGGCCATATTTTAAGAGATACTCTGATGAGATTGCCGGCATTAACCCTGAAGTGATAACCGCTTCTTCTAATGCGGCGCTTGCTCTGGCTGAGATGGCATCAAAACTGCCTAACAGTGGAGGGCTTGCCGGAAAGATATTCGGAGAGAATAATCTGTCTGATTTTGGGGCAGAGCTGGAGAAATTCGGTCCCCACATCAAGAAATACGGGGATCAGGTAAGAGGGCTTGATGCAGGGGCGGTAAAAGCATCTGCGGAAGCGGCTCAATTACTGGCCGACATGGCGGCGACACTTCCAAATGCGGGAGGGTTGGCCGCTAAAATTATGGGCGATAATACGCTTTCTGCGTTTGGTGAAGAGCTGGAGAAATTCGGCCCGCATATCTCAAAGTATGCGAAAGACGTGAATGGAGTCAATCCGGCTGCAGTGAAAGCATCCGCCCAAGCTGCACAGGTGTTATCAGATATGGCGGCAACTTTACCTAATTCCGGCGGCTTAGCTGCACTGATTATGGGCGACAATACTCTTTCAGAGTTCGGCGAGGAGCTGGAGAAATTCGGTCCGCACATAGCCAAGTATGCTCAGGATGTGGCGGGTGTACAGCCGACAGTGGTCACGGCATCAGCCAATGCGGCGAAAGCGCTTAGCGAACTGGCGAACAATCTGCCGAATACGGGCGGTCTCGTAAGCTGGTTTACAGGTGACAACGATATTGGGAAGTTTGGACAGAGCCTAGAGAAGTTTGGGCAGTCATTTGCCGGTTATTATAATTCTATTTCCGGCATCAATACCTCGCTGCTTGACAGCGTGATTGCCGAGCTTCATGCGCTGGTGGATTTAGCGAATGGCATAACAAGCGTAGACACTTCAGGGTTGACCAGATTTGCAAAAGACCTGACTACTATGGGAAGCAACGGTATCGATGGATTCATTCAGGCATTTACAGATGCCAATGCAAAAGTACAGAAGAGCGTTACAGATATGCTTGGTACCGTTATATCCACGATGCAGTCCCAGACAGGAACTTTGACTTCGGCTGGAACTACGGCAGGGCAGAGTCTGGGAACAGGCGTTACCGATGGAATTGCTTCCAAAAAAGCGGTGATATTGCTGACTGCTTCTGCAGTATGCCAGGCGTTGGTTCAGACGATGCAAACGGGCTTACCAAGCAACACGTTCAACACGATTGGACAGAATAATGTCATGCAGCCGCTTATCAACGGCATGAGCGCAAAGAGGGCACTGCTACTGAGCACGGCCAAGAATCACTGTACGGCATTGATACAACAGTTCAGGACGGGCTTACCGAGCAACACGTTCAACACGATTGGGCAGAACGTAATCCAGGCTTTAATTAACGGCATGAATGCGAAAAAATCGTCGCTTCTTACAACGGCAAGGAATCTTTGCACAGCGCTGGTTTCCAAGTTCAAAGCTGAGTTACCGAACAGCACGTTCAACACGATTGGGCAGAATATTGTTCAGGCGCTGGCGAACGGGATTAGTAGCAAGCAGAGCACTGCAGTTGATGCGGCAAAAGATGTGTGTACGGCTGTCAAGAACGCCTTTAGTAACAATCTGACAAGTGGCGACCTTAGACCGGTTGGCGCAAATGCTGCTCAGGGATTAGCAGATGGAATCAGAAGCAAGATTGACGAAATTGCGGACGCGGCGATTGATGCGGCAAAGAAAGCGGTTGCCGCTGCGAAAAAAGAACTTGATGAGCATTCTCCATCGAAAGTGTTCTTTAAGATTGGTGAGAATGTGGATCTGGGAATGGTGAATGGTATCCGTGCTTATCTTGGGCGTATCGGTGACGCCGGGACGTCTATGGGCAGGGAAGCTATCGATTCCATGAAATCGGCGATTGCGCATGTGTCCGATATCGTAAATGGAGAAATGGATGCCGAGCCGACAATAAGGCCTGTTCTGGATCTGTCCAATGTTCAAAATGGAGTAGGAAAAATCAATTCCCTGTTCTCTAAAGGGTTGGATATGTCTGTCTCGTATAACAAGGCAGTGGAGGCATCAAGAAGCAGAAAAGCAGAATCGTCGCCCAGCATTGAAAATCCTAGCAACTATCAACAGCCTGCACCGAATACTTTCAGTTTCGTGCAGAACAACTATTCACCTAAGTCACTGTCGAGGTCTGAAATTTATCGGCAGACGAACAATCAGTTTTCTGCGTTCAGAAAGGCGGTGAATCCTACGTGATAAAATCAGTAACCATTACAAATTACCTTGGGGAGTCGGTCAAGATCACTTTAGCGGAAGATGATCCCGAGCATGGGATGATAATTTCCAGCATAACTGGTCTTGGCCCTCCAAAGGCCAACGTGAATATGACAGATTTGGCAACGATGGACGGATCTTTGTTCAATTCGGCAAGGGTAGAAAAAAGGAACATTACGATTCATATGTTCTTTACGTTTGCCCCAACCATTGAAGATGCGAGGCATAACACCTACAAATACTTTCCTATCAAGAAAAATTTGAAGTTTCTTATTGAAACCGATAACAGGATTGTTGAAACGGACGGCGTTGTCGAAACAAATGAGCCTGATATATTCAGCAAAGAGGAATCGAACCAGATATCATTGATTTGTTCAGATCCTTATCTGTATTCTGCGGGGGAGAACGGAACAAATGTAACCGTGTTTTTTGGAATTGAGCCGCTGTTTGAATTTGCATTTTCAAATGAGTCTTTGACCGAGCCGCTTTTGGAGTTCGGTTCGATTGAAAATGAGACTGAGAAGACCATTTACTACGACGGCGATTCCGAAATCGGTGTGACCATAACAATTCATGCGATTGGCGACGCCGGTAATATAACGATCTACAATACTGGAACTCGTGAAGTGATGAAGATTTACAACAGCAAAATAGCGGCTTTAACTGGATCTGGAATTATCGCTGGTGATGATATCATCATCTCAACGGTCAGAGGTAATAAATATATAAGCCTGCTCAGGGGAGGTATTTATACCAATATCCTGAATGCTTTGGATAAAGAATCCGACTGGTTCCAGCTTACAAAGGGCGATAATATATTTGCCTATACGGCAGACGAGGGGGCTGAGAATCTTCAGTTTAAAATCGAGAACAGAATCATCTATGAGGGGGTTTGAAGATGGAACTATTTATCATCGATAATGAGTTCAGAAGTTTGTACAACATCGACGTCTTTGAATCCTTTATATGGACTGAACGGTACAATGGGTATGGAAACTTCGAGTTTTATACGCCGGTCAGCGACACCATGATGAGCATTATTGCCACAATCCAGGAGAAAATGGAGGCTAAACTCGATTGTTATGTTTGGCTGAAAGAATCCGCATCTGCAATGGTTATAGAAGATATCGAGATCTCAACTGATACCGAAACAGGAAGTCATCTGATTGTTTCAGGAAGAGGTCTCGAATCTTTGCTTGAGCGGAGAATCGTGTGGGAACAGACATCCGTAAGAGGAAAAATTCAAGCGGGAGTCAAGAAACTTTTAGACGATGCTATCATCAACCCGAAGCTGTCTGATAGAAAGGTTCCGGAATTCAGGTTTGTAGAGTCGAAAGACCCTTACATTATAAATCTGACTCACAGAGCTCAGTATACAGGTGATAATCTCTATGATATTGTCCTTAAAATCTGTGACACATATCAGCTCGGGTTTGATGTATCCATGACGACAGACGGGCATTTCGAGTTCTGCCTTATTCATGGACAGGATCGGTCCTACGAGCAGGATGACAATCCTTACGTTATATTTTCACCAAAATACGAGAACATCGTAAACAGCGACTATTTGGAATCTGGAAAGACTTTGAAGAATGTTGTACTGGTGGCGGGAGAGGGAGAGGGCGGTGCGAGAAAGAAAAGAATCGTCGGTGGAGGGACTGGCTTATCCAGGAGGGAACTTTACACCGATGCAAGAGACATCCAGTCGGATGAGTATTCGGATCAACTGAATGAAGACCTGGAGACTCTGAACGAATGGCGGGAATTGTTGGAAGAAAACG
>OFHM01002316.1_pt1 | contig 10970 bp, 11 predicted proteins | sample 1521311 | NCBI WGS metagenome assembly OFHM01 (sample SAMEA3504083, study PRJEB24116) | mouse gut metagenome | biome: mouse gut; feature: mouse-associated habitat; material: faeces | place: Denmark | collected 2011 | reverse complement strand
CCCGAAAGCAGGGAAACAGAAGAATAAATACACGAAAAGCCGCAGTAAAACCTCTGCGGCTCTTTTTTATTTCTGTCCGAATTTGTAGCCCACACTCCAAACAGTACGGATGCCCCATTCATCCTCCTGATTCAGCTTTTCCCGTATCCTTTTGACATGCACGTCCACCGTACGGGTATCCCCGACATATTCATAGCCCCAAATCTGGTCCAGCAGTTGTTCCCTCGTAAACACCCTGTTCGGGTGCTTTGCCAGATAAAACAGCAGTTCAAATTCTTTCGGCGGAAATTCCAGTCCCCTGCCATGGTATGTAACGGAATAATTGGAGATATTGATTTCCAGATTGGGAAAACGCAGGATATCCCCCTCCTCCTGATGCGGCTCATACCGCCTCAGGACTGCTTTCACCCGCGCGACAAGCTCTTTCGGGTCAAACGGCTTTACAATATAATCATCTGCGCCCAGTTCCAGCCCCAGCACTTTATCAAAGGTTTCCCCCTTTGCCGTCAGCATAATGACCGGTACGCGGCTTGTCTTACGGATTTCTGCACAGACCTGATAGCCGTCCATACCCGGCAGCATCAGGTCAAGCAGTATCAAATCCGGCTGAAACGCAGATACCATCTGTATCGCCTCCCTGCCATCATGAACCTCTTTTGTTTCAAAGCCTTCCTTTTCCACATAAAGCGAAACCAGCTCCGCGATATGCATATCGTCATCTACAATCAGAATCTTCTGTTTTCCGCTCATTTTTCCGCCTTCTTCCAAAATTCCTCATCTGTCGTTTTCTGTCGTTCACAGGCTTTGCAGCCACCCCGCCCTTTATTTCTTCTCCACGATTTCCTGCAAATAATACTCCTTCATGCAGGCAAAGGTTTCCTGACTGATGCAGTGCTCCATCCGACAGGCGTCCTCCAATGCGGTTTCCTCGCTCACGCCAATGTCGATCAGCATTTGTGAAATTATACAATGCCTTTCATATGTCCGTTCCGCGATTTCATACCCCTTGTCTGTCAAGACGATACGCCCTTTTTCTTCTATCTGCACATACCCCTCTGTTTTCAGCTTCTTCATGGCGTTGCTGATGCTGGGTTTGCTGAATCCAAGTTCAGTCGCAATGTCCACAGAACGCACAAAGCCTGTCCGCTGGTTCAGGATATAAATTGTTTCCAGATAGTTCTCCATAGATTCCTGTATTTTCATCATCCGTCCCCTTTCTTCCTTTCCTCTTATGGTAACAAAAAAACAGGGGCTTGACAATGCTTTTCTTTGCGCCCGATGGGAGGAAAAAGGTGCGCATATGTTCTGTAGAAAAACTCCTTTTTCTTCGGAATTTTTTACAAGATATTTCCTTCAGTCCATGCATTTTTTTTGCAATTTTTTTATTGACTTTTCAGTCAAAATAAGGCATGATATTGCTAGCGATAAATGCGGCAGTGCGCGCATCCGGGCGTCTGCCAATCGTATTTTAATATTGCTTGCTTCTGTAGTTTGGGGTTTTCTCCTAACGCCAAACTATTTTGAATCAAACTTTTCATCTCTTCTTGCCATTGTCTGTAAACATAGCGGAACGCCCCCTAACTGTTCTTCTGTGTGACAGTGGCAACCCTTACGCAGCGGCTTTCTCCCCCAAGAAAGCCGCTGTACCCCTTTATGCGGAAAAATCCAAAAAACAGCCGCAGCACTGTCGAAAAGTATCGCTTACCCATTTGAGTTTTTTTCCATTTTGTAGTATGATACCCATATACCAGAAAACGGGCGGGAATACTGCCCAGACAACTCAGAAAGAAGGTTTTTTTATGTATCGTACACTGTACGGCCCTCAGGGCGGTCATATCAATCTGGATGGACGCGACGTTATCAATATGGCGTCCAATAACTACCTCGGTCTGGCGAACCATCCCGCACTTGTCGCAGCTGCAAAAGAAGCCATCGACCAGTTCGGCGTTGGCCCCTGTGCAAGCCGCAACATCGTCGGGAACTTTACAGTCCATGATGAATTAGAGGAAAAACTCGCAAAATTCAAGGATGTAGAGGCAACGCTCGTTTTCAACTGCGGCGTTTCCGCAAATTCCGGCGTAATCCCCTGCCTTGTCGGCAAAGGCGATACCATTTACAGCGATGAGCTTAACCACGGCAGCATCATCGACGGATGCCGTCTTTCCCGCGCGGAAATCAAAGTTTTCAAGCATATGGATATGGATTCCCTCGAAGCAAAGCTGAAAGAACCTGTAACCGGCAAACGGCTTATCATCACAGACGGTGTATTCAGCATGGACGGCGACCTTGCGCCCCGGCGTCCCCGGTCCCACCCACTGGAGCACCTCATGGACCGGGTGGACCCACTGATAGCCCCGGCGGGCGTGGATTTTCTCGTACCAAAACACAACACCCTCGGAGCCGTCGGCGTTGAAGGACCAGGTATACCGGTAGGACGCCTGCCCCGCCCCTGCGGTCCAGGCCCTCTCCAGCGCCGCCCGCCAGCCCGGGTGGAACACCTCATCCAGGTCGGTGCACACGCAGATACCGGCATCCTCCGGCACCAGCTCCAGCGAGCGGTTTCGGGCTGTGTCAAAGCGCCACGGGGAAATTTCCTCCACCGCCACCTCGGCCCCCCTGGCCCGCAGCCGCTCCACCGTCCTGTCCTCGGATCCGGTGTCCAGCACCACCACCTGGTCTGCTTCTGACATGGAGTCCATCCAGCGGTCCACAAACTTTTCCTCGTTTTTGCAGATGGCGTAGACGCATACCTTGTATTTTCCCATAAAAACCTCCTTTAAAAGTGCCGGCACTCCTACTATTAGGAGTGCCGGCTGATTTTGACCGGATCGGAAATCAGGTGGCAATAACGCCGGCAGTCCTCAGAGAGGCCAGCAGCTCATTGATCTTGTTCACGAGCTCCGGGGTTCCAGCACCCGGATCCTCGTCCGCCACCGCAGGGCCGGGGGTGATGGCAGGACCGGCAGGGCCGGTCGGGGCATTTATATTAGGAAAGTAGATTGTCTGGAAAAATGCGGTTTTCAAACCGCTTCATTATGGTGATTGACTTCGATGTACTCCTGCACCCGACGCAGTTCATCAGCGAAGCGAAATACAATACTAATGCTTCCGCCCTCATAGACCTTGATATGGTCCACCAATTCAATCAGAACATCCCGCGTCAGCTTGTCGATATTCTGATACTGCCGGAACGCCAGCAAAAACGGGTTTTCTACGTCAACACCATTTTCAATTTCTGCCTTTTCTGCCTGGAGGCGTTCAATGACTGCCCCCAGAGCATCGGCCTGCTGCTCATAATCTGCTTTCATGTGCCGGTAATCGGAGTGTGATATTTCGCCGTCTTTCCAGTCCTGATAAATTGCCTGCTTATATCGGATGATCTTGGAAAGCTCCCGCTCTTTTTGCTCGATTGCGTCAATCAGTTTTTTCGACTGGCTCTTTACCAGGGGAGCACGGTTGATCCATTCAATGGTTTTGGAATAATCAACCGCCAGATAAACCTGCTGCCGGATTGCGTAGAGTACCGCAGCCTCCAGGCGGTCATGCCGGATCGTGTGCTTCGTACAGACCCCTTTGGACTGGTCCTTATATGTACGGCAATAGTAGTACACCGTATCGCCCACTTTACTGCGGGTCATGGATTTTCCACAGTCAGCGCACTTCAAAAATCCGCTGAAAAGATACAGCTTATTTTGTTGCGGTCCCGTTCGCGTGTCCCGGAGCAAAAGCCGCTGGACCTTTTCAAAAGTCTCCCGGTCAATGATTGCCTCGTGGGTGTTTTCTACAATATACCATTCATCCTTGGGAACGGCCTCCTGAACATGGACTTTATAGCTCTTTATCCGGTAGCGGCCCTGCACCATATCCCCGCAATACATACGATTTTTGAGAATAGACGTAATGGTCATAGCACACCATAATGGGCGCTTGATCATATTCATTTGGGGATTTTGATACTTTAGGCCCAGGCACTCCCGCTTGTAAAGGGATGGGCAGAGGATACCGTGATCGTTCAGGTATCGGACAATGGCGTTTTTGCTCATGCCATCCAGAAACATCGAAAATATCTCCCGAACCACAGCGGCCGCCTGCTCGTCGATCACCAGCGCGTTTTTATCGTTGGTATCCTTGATATATCCATAGGCGGCAAAAGACCCGATATGTTCTCCATTGCGGCGCTTCATATCAAAGACTTCCCGCACTTTATCAGAAGTTTCCGCACAGTGGTTTTCATTCAGGACGCCTTGGATTGGGACCGCGATACTCCGCATATTTTGGGGGTCCTTATAGCTGTCCAGCGACTGGTGAAAAAGGGAAATAAAGCGGACATTATACCGGGGAAACCAGTCGTCCAAATAATAGCCCTGGTCGCTGTAATTGCGGAATGAACGCGCAAGGTCCTTGACGATCACGCAGTTGATCCGTCCGCGCTTGATGTCGGAGAGCATCCGTTGAAAGTCGTCGCGTTCATCATCTGTTGTACCCGAAATGCCATCATCCGCTAATGTCAAGCAGGGTCTAAAAATAAATTGTAAACAAATTGTGAATGGTGTCGAATGAGAGGACCGCCTCCCCAAAGGTAACGCTACTGCTTTGCCATGTTTAACTTCATCCCACTGGCTTGCAACAATTCAAGCAATATTTCCATATTGGTCTGAGAAATACTGCCATCCTCACAGATCAATTCAACCTGATGCTCTTTCAGCCAGTTCAAATATCGGTCAGTCTTTTCAAGGCTACGTCCCAAACGGCAAAGGTTCTTTACCAGCAGGAAGTCGATTTCTCCATTTGCCACGGCCTCGGAAACCTCGGCCAATCCTCTGTGGGAGAAGTCAAGTCCGCTGGAGTGTTCAGCGGTAGTGCCTACAATTTCAAGGCCCTGCTTCTCTGCGTATGCCTCCAAACTTCTCTGCTGGACTGCCAACTCCCAAGCGTTAGGATAGGCAACTCTGCAATAAATCCAGGTTCTGTTATGCTCCATGTTGATGCTCTCCTTGTAAATCAAGTATCAGCTTTTCCAGTTCGTCACGGAAATTCCAGGCAATTTCAAGCCGCTTGTCAGGATAGATGCGGACTTCTCTCAAGACTTCCGTCACAATCTCACCGGTGATTTCCTCGACTTCCGTATACTTCTCAAAAGTAGAAACGAAACTGTTCTGCAAACTGCCATTCTGCCCCACGTTCTCCAAAGTGGCTTCAATCTCGGCAATTCGGGCAGCAACGGTATCTCTATGCTGGACAGCGGCGGCTTTTGCGGCAAGGTATTCCGCTTTGCTGACCTCACCCAGCGCAAAGGATTCGTACATCCCACTGATTTGCTGGCAAAGCCGTTGATGCTTTTCCCGCAATCCAGAGAGGGACTTCACCATAGCGGTGGTGTCCTTTTGCCGCACTCGATGCTGTTCTTCCCATAATCGGCGCAGTTCTACCGCCATCAATGCCTGCACTCGAAGCCCCTCCAAAACAGCGTCCAGAATATCATTCTCTGGCGTTCGCTCCGCACAGGTATAGGCAGCGTTCATGCGGGGGGTACGGCAGTAGAAATACATCTGTTTCCCTATGGTATAAGACATTGTGTAGCCACAAACGCCGCAGCGGATTTTGCCATGTAGCGGCCAATCGTGCTTTTCCAGACCATCACGCTCCGCAAAGGCCCGCATCGCCGCTTGTGCGCGGTCAAATTCTTCCTGCGTCACAATACCCTCATGGGTGTTCTCTACGGTGATCCAGTCCGCACGGCTGACCTTGACCGTATGTGTGCGGCCCACCATATCCCGTATTCGTTTCCCAAAGATGTTTTTTCCAATATAGCGTTCATCCCGGAGAATTTTTGATACGGTTTTATCTGTCCAGAAATTATCCTCGAAAATGCTGGGCCATCTGGTACGGGAGCATCCAGCCGACCGTTTATAGAGCATGGGCGTCGGCACAGCCTCACGGTTTAGAAGCGCCGCGATTTCCTCTGTTTTCTTACCGTCTGCCATCAGGTGGAAGATGCGCTGTACTGTCTCCGCCGCTGACTGGTCGATCATCAGACGGGTCTTATCAGTCGGGTCTTTAATATAGCCATATGGGGCGAACGGCGAGAGGAAGTCTCCCCGCTGGGCGCGAAATTTTTTGGCGCTCCGCACTTTCCGGGACAAATCTCTGCTATAAAGGTCATATAAGAGGGTCTTAAAAGATGTTTCCAAACTGTCCACATCCGTGGGCCGGATGCTGTCAAAACCATCGTTCACAGCGATAAAGCGCACACCCAGGAAGGGGAACACGCAGGAAATGTAGTTACCCACAATCAGGTAGTCGCGGCCGAAACGGGATAAATCCTTGACAACGATGCACTGGATTTTTCCCTGTTTCGTCTGCTCGATCATCTCTTGGACGGCGGGACGCTCAAAGTTTTTGCCGCTCCATCCATCATCGCAGAACTCGATCACATCTGTGTCAGCCAATTCCGGGGTACGGCTGATAAAGGCATCCAGTAAATTGCGCTGGTTCGTAATGCTGTTGGATTCAATCTTACCGTTTTCCCCTAAATCATCATCCTCTGAGGAAAGCCGGATATATTTTGCGGTGGTATTACTCATGCAGACACCGCCTCTCCCTCGGACACCAAAAACTGGAGCAGGGCGCGGTATTCATCTTGGTAACGCAGGACGATACTCACACGATTTCCAGCATCGACTTCCACACGCTCAATCAGCGCATGAGCCATGCCCTCTGTCAGTTCTGTTTCCTGTCGGTACTGAATGCAAGTAGTAAGCCAGGGATTTTCGGTGGTCTGATGGCGAGTGTCTTTCTGCTGCTGTTCCAATGCTTCCAAGCGGGCTTGGGCACGTTCCATGTCGGAACGATACTTCTGCTTCATTTCCGTGTATTCCCGCTCCGTCATTAGTTTGTCGGCGTAGTTCTGATACAAGCTGTCATAGAGCATTTTGGCACGGGAGAGTGCCTGTTTTACAGTCGTGACTTCATGCTCCACAATGGCCCTTTGGCTGACGGCCTTTGTTGACCGGCTATACTGACGCACCAACTTGTCCAGATTTTCAGCCAGCGCAATCTCCCGCCGCAAGGTGTCCCAAAGGATTTCCGTCAACTCTGTTTCATGGAGATTCTTCTTCGGGCAGGAAATTGGATTGCTTGCATGGGTTCGGCAGATATAGTTGTAGTAGAGATGGGTTCCTTTATTTGTAACATTCTTATACCGCGTCATGGTTCGTCCGCAGTCCGCACAGTAAATCAGCCCGCGCAGGATATTGGGGATTTTCCCCAGCCCGTCATGCCGCCCTAAACGCTCCTGGTAGGTGCTGCTGGCATCCTCCGCCATCCGTTGAACCGCACGGAAGGTATCTTCGTCTATCAGCGGTTCATGGGTGTTGCGAACGATGATCCACTCGGATTCCGGCACCTGATAGGGTTTCTTTCCCTCGGAGAAGCCGGAGCGTTTGCGCCCTTGAATCATGTGGCCCAGATAAACCTCATTAGTCAGGATTTTCTTGACCGCATAGACGCTCCAGAGCGTATTTGCGTAGCGTTCTGATTTGGCGTCGCCTTTCAGATAATGATACCGGGCAGGAGAAGGAACACCCCGCTCATTCAGCTTCCGGGCGATATTCTGATAACTCAGGCCGGAAAGCCGCCACTGAAACATATCCCATACCACCGGCGCGGTTTCCTCATCAGGCTCGATCCTGTGGCGGTCCTCGGTACACTTATGGTAGCCATATGCCGCCCAGGTGCCAATAAAATCACCGTTCTGCTGCTTTGTTGACAGCGCGGGAAGTATTTTTCTGGATATGTCCTTGCTATAAACTGCGTTCATTATGTTTTTCAGCGGCACAATATAGCCGTCCTGAGAACGCTCGGCGGTCAATGTGTCAAAATAGTCATTGACAGCAATAAACCGTACTCCCAGGAGGGGGAAAACTCCCTCCAGATAGTTGCCAGTTTCCCGATAATTCCGCCCAAACCGGGATAAGTCTTTGACTACGATACAGTCCACTTTTCCGGTTCGCACATCCTCCATCATCCGCTCAAACTCCGGGCGGTCAAAGTTCGTTCCTGTCCGTCCGTTGTCACAGTATAGATCATAGAGCCGCATATCCGGCTGACTGGCGATGTAGCTTTGAATCAGTTCCTGCTGTGTTTCAATGGTGTCTGCCCCTGGTTTGCCGCTGTCCTCCACAGATAGCCGGACATAGCCGCCTGCCTGATATACCTTTTTCGGGGCTTCTGCGGGTGCGGCTGGCGGCAGGATGGGATTGACCTTGCGTTTCGTCCTTGCCATCTTAGACCGCCTCCCTTCCGGGAAGCATCTCCTGGGCCTGTATGAGCAGGTCAAAGAGCCACTGAAATTCATTGTACCAGCGGTAGACAATCTCCACCCGGCGCTCACGGAAGATTAAGATGCGCTCGATCAGCGATACGACAATAGTGCGATCCAGCGAGGTAATATTCTGGTGCTTGCGGAATTGGGCCATCCATCCCTGGTTCTGGCTGAAACCGCTCATTTGCTTGTCGATTTCTGCTTGAATGGCCTCGGCCTGTTCCTCTGCTTCGGTACGGCGGTGGGAATAGGTTTTTTTCAAGTTTTGATATTCGTCACGGTCGATTACACCGTCATTTAGGCTTTCATAGAGGGAAAGCAGAAGGGTTTGATTGCGGTCAATTTCTTCCTGCTTCTTTCCAAGCCGTGCTTGCAGCTTCTTCACACTGGCCTGCTGAAGCCGTGCGGTATCGGTCAGTTCCAGCAGGTCGGAGAGGTCAATTACGTCCCGAATGTGCTTTTTCAGCGCGGTCAGAACAATTTCATCCAGGGCCTCTATCCGCATGGAATGGGAGGAACAGAGTTTTTCATTCTTGTGGGCAGCGCAGACATAGTACACATACCGCTTTTTGCCGGACGGAACCGTTTTGCGTATCATGGAACTGCCGCACTCGCCGCAGTAGACCATCCCGGAGAACAACTCCACGGCTTTGCCGCTGACGCTGGTTCTGGTGTCCAGGGCAAGCACCTTTTGAACGCTTTCAAAGTCGTAGCGGTCAATGATTGCCTCATGGCAGCCCTCTACCACCGCCCATTCCTCGCGTGGCTTCGTGACCAGCCGCTTGACCTTGTAGCTGGGTGTGGTCACACGGCCCTGCTCCAGCACTCCAATGTAAACCGGATTTTTCAGAATCCGCAGTACCATTCCGGCGCTCCAAACGGATTCTTCTTTCACTCGGAAGGTGGTGGAGTAGCGCATTCCCTGGGAACGCTTATAGTCCAGAGGCGTGGGGATGCCAGCCTTGGTCAGACGATCTGCAATATCCCCGGCACTGACACCTTCCAGCTTCCATCTGAACATATCCCGAACCACATCGGCGGCGTAGTCGTCTACCAGTAGGCGGTGATGGTCCTCCGGGTCCTTTTGGTAGCCAAAAACAGCAAAAGAGCCGATGAAATCTCCGCGTTGGCGTTTGATTTCAAGCTGGCTCCGTGTTTTTACCGAGGTATCCCGGCAATATGCCTCATTTATGAGGTTTTTGAAAGGGATTACCAGCTCATCAGATTCTGCGTTGCTGTGCAGGCTGTCGTAGTGGTCGTTGATTGCGATAAACCGCACACCGAGGAAGGGAAATAACTGTTCCAGATATTCTCCCACGCCCAGGTGGTTGCGGCCAAACCGGGATAAGTCCTTGACCACGATGCAGTTGATCTTACCTGCCTTGACCTCGGCCATCATCTCTTGGAAAGCCGGACGGTCAAAATTAGAACCTGTGTAGCCGTCGTCCACTTTGATGCCACACTCCCGCAGTTCCGGGTGGTGCGACAAATAATCACGGATCAGGTCTTTCTGGCCCGTGATGCTGTTGCTTTCGTCCTTGTCACCGTCCTCGCGGGACAGGCGGACATAACCGCAGGTATTCCATACCTGTTCAGCGGTCTGTTTCATATGCTTCGCCCCTTGTTGTCAAAGTTTAATCAGCAAAACACTTTAACAACAAGCGGGACACTTGTTTGTCCTGTTGCTCGGATGTTAACATAATATTTTCGAGTTGTCCAGAGTGTTTTGCAAAAAAGTTTTTCTCAGCACTTTGAGCGTATGTAGGAGAGCATCCTGTCCTCCAGGGTGACATCCGTGTCTGTGAAGCTGACCTTCACCACGTATTTCCCATGGCGGTAACAGTAGGGATTGCCGATCTGACGGATGAAATCCAAAATCCGCTCCCGCTTGGGGAGGGCGGTATTGACCTCCACATCCCGGATATCCCGCAGGGTAGCCGGGTCTACAGCGCGAACGTCCACGTTCTGCATCGCGTCAAGCTGCTCTCTGGTATAGGTACTCTGTTCCATACGATCCCTCCCTTCTTGTCCAGTCTATGACAGCACTGTTTGTCCACATTCCGTGGAAAGTGCAAAACCGCCGCAGTCCGTTCCCAGTCTGCGGCGGTATGATGTATCAGCCCTTGAAGCGGTAAGGGAGCTTGCGGCCCCCGCGCTGCTGGCTGTTGTACTTGCTGAGAATGACGCGGGCAAATCGCAGGGCGGCTTTGTTGGTGGAGAAGTCCACCTTACCCCGGCGAATGATCTCGTCCGGGTCCACGGCGGACAGCCGCTTAATGAAAATCTGGTCCACCAGCTCCGTCTCATAGGTCTTGACGAACAGCGCCATACCGGAGAAGATAGACGCTTTAAGGGAGTTGGGGGTCCCGTGCCACGCCCCGGCAATCAGGCCCAGCATACGGGAGAAGGCCGCGCCGCCCAGGAGCCGGTAGGCGTTGATAACGGCGCGGGTGGTGGAAATTTCAAAGGGTTCCCCGGTGGGCCGGTCCAGCGCCCACACAAAGCCAGCGTCCTCCACCCGCTGCTTCACGTCAATGATCTCCGCGTCCGCGCCGGATTCCACAAGGGCCTTGGTCGCGTGGCCCAGCCGCAGCTTTCCTCTGGTCTGGTCCAGCATATAGTACAGCTCGGCCTCCTGCTCGTAGGT
>OFHM01002310.1_pt1 | contig 10988 bp, 9 predicted proteins | sample 1521311 | NCBI WGS metagenome assembly OFHM01 (sample SAMEA3504083, study PRJEB24116) | mouse gut metagenome | biome: mouse gut; feature: mouse-associated habitat; material: faeces | place: Denmark | collected 2011 | reverse complement strand
GACAGGGCATCTGGCATAGCTTCCTTTATCAATCACTGTGGTAATAAAAGCCCTATCCATATGTTAAAGCACCTCAAATGGACGATAATTTTAGTTATCCGATAGAAGAGCACTTCGAAAGACATATTTGGCATTATGTTCGTCGAATATAGCTAAGATAGTTCTATTCAGGGGTTTTACGTCGATAAAAACAGTGTTATTATCTATAATTTTATATAAAACTTACCTGTAATGTTCATTATCGGAAAAAATGTTTCTATTTTTGCAACTTGTAAATAAACACAATCTTTCAAATGAAAATAAAGTTTTTATCATTCATTGCGAGTTTTTTCATGGTGTCATTTGTTATAACGTCATGTCTTGATGACGATAATAACATCGAATATAGCCCGGATGCAACTATACATGCGTTTGAACTTGACACAATCGGGGGGTATGGGGTAAAGTATAAATTCACAATTGACCAATTATCATGTGAAATCTATAACGAAGACTCACTTCCTGTTCATGCCGATACCATCATTGACAAGATTTTAATCAAAACATTAACAACTGCATCAGGTGTTGTTACAATGAAGGACAAAAGCGGAAACGATTCCGTCTTAAACATCAATGATTCAATCGATCTTCGAAAACCGCTTACTATAAAGGTATGGTCAACAGAAGCATTAGCAGGTATATCTCCTAATCAAACTAAGGAATATACTATTAAGGTAAATGTGCATAACTATGATCCGGATTCGTTGAGGTGGAAATATATGAATAAAATAGATGACCAAATTGTAGGAGAACAAAAATCTATTATTTGGGGAAATGAAGTTTTCACATACTCGGTAGTTGGCAGTCAATTATATGCATACAAAAACTCTTTAACCAATTTTGGCAGTTGGAATCGTATAGAAATAGAAGGATTACCGGCAGGTAAACTTCCGACTTCTATCATAACCTTCCAGTTCGATGGAAGTAACGCCATGCTATATGCCACATCCGATGATAAAGTTTATGAATCTGAAGATGGAATAAATTGGGAGGCATCCACGAAATTTGGTGACGGAGTGGAGTTACTTTTAGCCACATTAACAAATAAAGATGTTAGCAGAATTTGTTATATAAAGAAAGGAGCAGATGGTCAACGCTATTTCTATCATCAAACAAATAATGAACAACAAGAGACACTTGAAACTTATAACGAAGGAAAAGTGCCTGCTAACTTCCCAACTAAAAATATATCTTACACGGTATATGAATCTGCGACAAATATTAAATCTGTCCTTTTAGTAGGAGATACAGAAACAGCGACTTTGGCTGATGACAGTGAATTAGAAACGACCATTGTATGGGGATATGACGGAAACAAATGGGTTGAGTTCTCAACTACTTCCTCTGTTGCATACTGTCCTAAATACACTCAACCATCTATTATATATTATAATGACTTAGTATACATATTTGGTCAAGACTTCAGTTCTATTTATGTTTCCAATCAAGGATTATTCTGGAAAAAGGCGAATGCAAAATTCTCCTTCCCCCATAGAGATTGGAGCAAAGGAGGAACTCCAAACCCTAGCGTAGATCCTGAATTCAGAGGCAAAACCAACTATTCAATGGTGCTAGATCCTAATACTCAAAATCTATGGATTATCTTTAGTAAAGGAAATGCTAGTTTCAAAGAAGAGGTAGAGAAAGAAGAAAGTACAAAGGCAACCACAACTGAAACACATACGTATGAGCATGGTTCAGAGGTATGGCGTGGTCGTCTTAATCAACTATGGTTTGATTTGGCAAATGCCAAGAAATAAAAAACGTATACGTTTAAAATAAAAAGATGTCCTATATAGAACAAATAGACAAAACTCGGATACCACAACACGTAGCCATCATCATGGACGGCAACGGACGATGGGCAAAACAACGAGGGGAAGAACGTACTTACGGTCACCGTGCTGGCGCTGAAACGGTACAGAATATTACTGAAGAGGCTGCCAGACTGGGGATTAAGTACCTGACACTTTATACCTTCTCTACCGAGAACTGGAATCGACCACAAGACGAGATAGCAGCTTTGATGAATCTATTGCTCGAATCTATTGAAGAAGAGACACTGATGAAGAACAATATTCGCTTCAACGTAATCGGTGATTTCAAGAAGTTGCCGGTTGAAGTTCAGAAAAGTTTGGCATCATGTATAGAACGCACATCCAAGAATAGTGGAATGTATATGGTACTAGCTCTTAGTTACTCATCACGTTGGGAAATAACTGAAGCAGTACGGCAAATAGCAACGCAGGTAAAAACGGGAGAAATATCTCCCGAACAAATAACCGATGAGTATATCTCATCTCATCTGAATACTAATTTTATGCCCGATCCGGATTTACTGATCCGCACGGGAGGAGAAATCCGGTTAAGCAATTACCTTCTATGGCAATGTGCTTATTCGGAGCTTTATTTTTGTGATACCTTCTGGCCGGACTTCAACAAAGAAGAACTCTACAAAGCCATTTGGGAATACCAACAAAGGGAACGCCGATTCGGCAAAACCAGTGAACAGATCAGCTAATATAACTCGAAACATCAAATTATAACATAAATGCATTATCGTATTTCCTTTATATTCATAACGTTTGTCTGCCTGTGCTGCTTTGCGACAACAGGCGTTGCGCAAAATGCTAACACTGATGAAGACTCAAAACCTGTCATCTTATACTCCGGAACACCCAAAAAGTATGAGATAGCAGATATTAAAGTCGAAGGCGTAAAGAATTATGAAGACTATGTATTGATTGGACTATCCGGACTATCGGTAGGACAAACAATTACTGTGCCGGGTGACGAAATCACTGGAGCGATCAAACGTTATTGGAAGCATGGTTTGTTCTCAAATGTACAAATCACAGCCGAGAAAATAGAAGGCAACAAAATCTGGTTAAAAATCAGCCTGACACAACGCCCGCGTATTGCAGACGTACGTTATCATGGTGTAAAGAAGTCTGAACGTACGGATCTTGAGGCTAAGCTAGGAATGGTAAAAGGTATGCAGATTACTCCGAATACCGTAGACCGTGCCAAAACATTGATCAAACGTTATTTTGATGACAAGGGATTTAAAAATGCCGAAGTAATCATTGCCCAAAAAGACGATCCTTCCAGCGAGAATCAAGTGATTGTGGACATTGATATAGACAAAAAGGAAAAAATCAAAGTACACCAAATCACCATTGCAGGAAACACTGCAATCAAGGCTTCCAAGCTGAAAAAAGTAATGAAGAAAACCAATGAGAAAGGCAAACTTCTAAACTTGTTCCGCACCAAGAAATTCGTGCCGGAAAACTTTGAAGCGGATAAACAACTTATCATCGACAAGTATAATGAGCTGGGATATCGTGATGCAATGATCGTGAAAGACAGCATTTCACAGTATGATGAAAAGACGGTAGATGTATATTTGGATATAGACGAAGGTCAGAAATACTACCTCCGCAACGTGACGTGGGTAGGTAATACTCTTTATCCATCGGAACAGTTGAACTTCCTGCTTCGTATGAAGAAAGGTGATGTATACAACCAGAAGTTGTTGAATGAGCGTGTTTCTACAGACGATGATGCTATTGGTAACTTATATTATAATAACGGTTACCTCTTCTACAACCTTGATCCGGTAGAAGTAAATATCGTTGGCGACTCTATCGACCTTGAAATGAGAATCTATGAAGGCCGTCAGGCTACTATCAATAAGATTAAGATCAGCGGTAACGACCGTTTGTATGAAAACGTCGTTCGCCGTGAACTTCGTATCCGTCCGGGACAGCTGTTCAGCAAAGAAGACTTGATGCGTTCTTTGCGCGAGATCCAGCAGATGGGACACTTTGACCCGGAAAAACTGCAACCGGATATTCAACCGGATCCGATGAACGGAACTGTTGACATAGGCTTGCCTTTGACTTCCAAAGCCAACGACCAGGTAGAGTTCTCTGCTGGTTGGGGACAAACGGGTATCATTGGTAAATTGAGTTTGAAGTTTACCAACTTCTCTGTAGCCAACCTGTTACACCCGGGTGAAAACTACCGTGGTATCCTGCCGCAAGGTGACGGACAAACATTGACCATCAGCGGACAGACGAATGCTAAATACTACCAATCATACAGTATTTCATTCTTCGATCCATGGTTTGGCGGCAAACGTCCGAACTCATTCTCTGTATCTGCCTTCTTCTCTGTACAGACAGACATCAGTAGTCGTTACTACAATTCCAGCTATTTCAACAACTACTACAACAGCTTGTATAGTGGTTACGGTGGTTATGGTATGTACAATTACGGTAACTATAACAACTACGAAAACTATTACGACCCGGACAAGTCTATCAAAATGTGGGGACTTTCCGTAGGTTGGGGTAAACGTCTAAAATGGCCGGATGACTATTTCACTCTTTCTGCCGAATTAGCTTACCAACGCTATAACTTGAGCGACTGGCAATACTTCCCGGTAACCAATGGTAAATGTAATGACCTTAGCCTTTCATTGACTTTGGCACGTAACTCTATTGACAACCCGATCTTCCCCCGTTCAGGTTCAGATTTCTCATTGTCAGTTCAGATCACACCGCCTTACTCATTGATGGACGGTAAAGACTACAAGGGATATTATACTAACCCTGAAACAGGTAGCATTACCCAGGACAACATGAATAAACTTCATAAATGGATAGAATACCACAAATGGAAATTCAAAGGCAAAACGTATACTCCGTTGATGGACCCGATTGCACATCCGAAATGTCTGGTGTTAATGACACGTACTGAATTCGGTTTGTTAGGTCACTACAACCAATACAAGAAATCTCCGTTCGGAACATTCGACGTGGGTGGTGACGGTATGACCGGTTATTCAACTTATGCAACTGAAAGTATCGCTTTGCGTGGTTACGAAAACAGCGCATTAACCCCATACGGATCTGAAGGTTATGCTTACGCACGCCTCGGCATTGAATTAAGATATCCGTTGATGCTGGAAACAAGTACCAACATTTATGTGTTAGGTTTCTTAGAAGCTGGTAACGCATGGCACGATATCAAGAAATTCAATCCATTCGAATTGAAACGTTCTGCCGGTGTCGGTGTTCGTATCTTCCTGCCGATGATTGGTATGATGGGTATTGACTGGGGTTACGGTTTCGATAAAGTATTTGGTTCTAAACAATACGGAGGAAGTCAATTCCACTTTATCTTAGGACAAGAATTCTAATGTATCATCAAAAACTAAACGTTATGAGAAAGTCTGTTCTATTAATCATGGTGCTGTTTGCTGTCAGCATGGCGGCAAATGCACAGAAGTTTGCACTGATCGATACGGAATATATCATGAAGAATATTCCGGCAGCTCAAAGCGCTAATGAGCAAATGCAAGAAGCTACGAAAAAATACCAGAGCGAAGTAGAAGCCCTAGCAAAAGAAGCACAGAAGATGTTTCAGGACTACCAGGCAAAATCTTCCACTCTTTCTGCCACACAAAAGACAAAGACAGAAGATGCAATCGTAGCTAAAGAAAAAGCGGCAGCCGAGTTGAAGCGTAACTACTTCGGTCCGGAAGGCGAATTAGCCAAGATGAGAGACAAGTTGATTACTCCGATTCAGGACGATATTTATGAAGCTGTGAAAGCTATATCACAACAACATGGATATGATTTGATAATCGACAGAGCCTCCGCTACAGGTATAATATTTGCAAATCCACGCATAGATATTAGTGATGAAATCCTAAGAAAATTAGGATATTCAAATTAATTTCATACATTTGCAGCTGGAAATAACTAAAAATCATTCAAATAAATTATAGAACTATGCTAAAAAAAATTGCACTTGTAATGTTGCTTGCACTCCCAATGGGTGTATTTGCACAGAACCTGAAATTCGGTCACATTAATGCACAGGAAATCATCACTGTGATGCCAGAATTCACCAAAGCTCAAAATGATATTCAGACTTTAGAAAAACAACTTACTGCTGAACTTCAGAGAACGCAGGAAGAATTCAACAAGAAATACCAAGAATTCCAACAAGCTATCGCTAAGGATTCTCTTCCTCCCAACATTGCTGAAAGAAGACAAAAAGAATTGCAAGATATGATGCAAAGACAAGATCAATTCCAGCAAGATGCTCAACAGCAAATGGCGAAAGCACAAAATGATGCCATGACTCCTATCTATCAGAAGTTGGACAATGCTATCAAAGCCGTAGGCGCTGCTGAAGGGGTAATCTACATCTTCGACCTGGCAAGAACTTCGATTCCATACGTAAACGAATCACAAAGTATCAACTTGACTAACAAGGTAAAAGCACATCTTGGTATCAAATAAGAGCTGACCAAGAATAAAGAAATACCAAAAGGGAAAGAGAAAGAAGGATCATCTTCTTTCTCTTTCCCTTTTTTTGGCGTACATTTGCGTATATAAATCAAGTGTGTCATGAAGCAACATCTATCCCATACGCCCGGACCGATCGGAATATTTGACTCCGGTTACGGAGGTCTGACTATTTTAGACAAGATAAGAGAAATATTACCGGAATATGATTATATCTATTTGGGAGATAATGCACGTGCTCCTTACGGGACACGTTCTTTTGAGGTCGTATACGAATTTACCCGGCAAGCGGTCAATAAACTATTTGACATGGGCTGCCACCTGGTTATATTAGCTTGCAATACAGCTTCTGCAAAAGCTTTGCGCAGTATCCAGATGAATGATTTACCAAGTATCGATCCGGATCGTCGTGTGCTCGGAGTCATCCGCCCTACCGTAGAGTGTGTCGGAGAGATAAGCAAAAACCAGCATATCGGTGTACTGGCAACAGCAGGAACCATCAAATCCGAATCGTATCCGTTGGAAATACACAAACTGTTTCCCGAAATCCAAGTCAGCGGCACAGCATGTCCGATGTGGGTACCACTAGTTGAAAACAATGAATCACAGGACGAAGGAGCAGATTATTTTATCCGGAAGTACATCGACCAATTGCTATCGAAGGATCCTCAAATAGATACTGTCATTCTCGGATGTACCCATTTCCCCATACTTCTCCCCAAAATCCGGCAATATATTCCGGAGCATATCAGTGTAATCGCACAAGGCGAATATGTTGCGGAAAGCCTGAAAGACTACCTGAAAAGACATCCTGAAATGGATGCAAAATGCACGAAGAATGGAAACTGTCAGTTTTACACGACCGAAGCGGAAGAAAAGTTCTCAGAATCGGCTTCTACTTTCCTGAAACAACAGATTAGTGTAAAACACATCACACTCGAATAAAATTCAAGAAAAAAGTAACCCTTTCTCTCTCTTTTTTGTTATAGTTGTAGATAACCCCTAATAAGTAAGATCATGAAAGAAGAAGATTATAACAAGGCAATAGAAGTATTCTCCGGATCCCCATGGGAAGCCGAAATCATCAAAGGGCTATTAGAAAGCAATGATATCCGTTGCGTGATCAAAGATGGAATTATCGGGACATTGGCACCCTATATCGCTCCTTCCGTATCCGTTCTTGTGACAGAGGAAGAATACGAAGCCGCCACCGCACTTATCAAAAGCCGGACCGAGAAAGATAGCGACTGATGCGGTCGAGTCCTTCGCAGATATTCGCCAATGAGTTTGCATAGGAGAAACGTACATATCCTTCGCCTCCCGTACTAAAATCGAGTCCGGGAGTAAATTTGCGTGCATCAGCAAAAATATAAAATGTTTAGAGAATCCGTTCAGGACCATCCATTACGATGAAAGAGCTCATCTGCCCTACTTGCAGGTTTGTATGTTTCATTGTTTATCTTTTCTCTATCTGGCTGAAAAGATAATTCTTTTTAGTCTGTTTTAGTAACATATCGACAAAAAGCTCTATATTTGCGCTTTCAAATCGTTAGTAAAGAATGAAACAGGAATTTACACGAATCGCAGTAAAAGTAGGAAGCAATGTATTGACACGCCGCGACGGAACGCTGGACGTTACCCGTATGTCGGCACTTGTTGACCAGATAGCAGAATTGCATAAATCCGGGGTGGAAATCATTCTGATTTCTTCGGGAGCTGTTGCTTCCGGGCGCAGTGAAGTGCATCCACAGAAAAAACTCGATAGTGTAGACCAACGCCAGTTGTTTTCTGCTGTAGGTCAAGCCAAACTAATCAACCGTTACTACGAACTTTTCCGCGAACATAGTATTCCTGTTGGTCAGGTGTTGACTACGAAAGAAAGTTTCGGTACCCGCCGCCATTATCTGAATCAGAAAAACTGTATGACGGTAATGCTTGAAAACAGTGTCATTCCTATTGTCAACGAAAATGATACAATTTCCGTCAGCGAGCTTATGTTCACTGATAATGACGAATTGTCCGGACTCATCGCTTCCATGATGGATGCACAGGCTCTCATTATCCTAAGCAACATTGACGGAATTTACAATGGTTCTCCTGCTGATCCGGGTTCTTCTGTTATCCGGGAGATCGATCACGGAAAGGATTTATCCAATTATATTCAGGCAACGAAGTCCAGTTTCGGACGGGGGGGGATGTTGACGAAAACAAACATTGCCCGCAAAGTAGCTGACGAAGGGATTACAGTGATTATTGCCAACGGAAAACGGGATCATATTCTAGTAGATTTGCTTCAGCATCCGAAGGAAACGCTTTGTACACGTTTTATCCCTTCAAACGCACCGGTATCCAGTGTCAAGAAATGGATTGCTCATAGCGAGGGGTTTGCCAAAGGAGAAATTCATATCAATGAATGTGCAACGGAAGTTCTAAACTCTGAAAAGGCTGTCAGTATCCTCCCCATCGGAATCACTCACATTGTAGGTGAATTTGAGAAAGATGACATTGTGCGTATCATGGACTTTCAGGGAAATCAAGTGGGCGTTGGAAAGGTGAACTGCGACTCCAAACAGGTACAAGAAGCAATCGGTAAGCATGGAAAGAAACCGGTAGTACATTATGACTATCTATACATTGAATAATCAATAATAAGGTCAACTGCAGATAGGGTTAATAATCTTTCAAGCCACCCCTCAGCAGTGATAAGAAATAAAATAGTCAACCATTATCAGGGAAGCACATATTCTCATACATTCTCACCACGATGAGAAAAAATTCTCATAGTAATGAGAAAAAATACTCATTACTATGAGAAAATTTTCTCACTGCTATGAGAATAAACCTTTGTCAGAATAGGCTAAAACAGCTTATTATTGTATCAGAAACTAAAGCTTGTCTTCGATTGTATAATGTATCGCAGATAAAGCATCTGCAACACAAATACAGGATTTTATAGAATTTGTGAACTACATCCATATCAAGCCCCCCATATATTATTGACATACCACCACAAAAGCAACATTTATTTCTGTTTTCGACTAGTTTTATTCACATCATTCACTATATTTGCATAGTTTATCTTTCTATTTAATGCAAAAAAGGAGCAAATGACTACAAATTTAAACGAAACCTTTGCTGCCGTACAGGTGGCAAGTCGGGAATTAGCCCTGCTGAATGATGACATCATCAATCAGATTTTAAATGCAGTAGCTGACGCAGCAATTGCAGAAACACCTTTCATTCTCGCAGAGAATGAAAAAGACCTCGCACGGATGGACAAAAATGATCCGAAGTACGACCGGTTGAAATTGACGGAAGAACGTTTAAAAGGCATTGCCGCAGATACACGCAACGTAGCGACGCTCCCCTCTCCTTTGGGTAAAGTGTTGAAAGAAAGTGTTCGTCCCAATGGGATGAAATTAACAAAAGTCAGTGTTCCTTTCGGAGTGATAGGAATTATTTACGAAGCCCGTCCGAATGTCAGTTTTGATGTTTTCTCCCTTTGCCTAAAGAGTGGAAATGCCTGCATATTGAAAGGAGGAAGTGATGCCGACTGTTCCAACCGGGCTATCATCAGTGTGATTCACGAAGTATTGAAGAAATTCAATATCAATCCACACATTGTAGAGCTACTTCCGGCTGACAGAGAAGCTACGGCAGCATTGCTGAATGCAGTGGGTTACGTAGATCTGATTATCCCCAGAGGCAGCAGCAGCCTGATCCATTTCGTACGCGAGAATGCAAAGATTCCCGTTATTGAAACAGGGGCAGGTATCTGTCACACTTACTTTGATGAATTTGGAGATGTAAACAAGGGGGCAGCTATTATTCACAATGCGAAGACACGCAGAGTTAGCGTATGTAATGCGCTGGACTGCACCATTATACATGAGAAGAGACTGACCGATCTCCCCATGCTTTGCGAGAAACTAAAAGACAGCCATGTCATTATTTATGCTGACGCACAGGCTTATCAAGCATTAGAAAACCGCTATCCTGCCGAACTTCTGGAACACGCCAAAGCAGAAAGTTTCGGCACAGAGTTTCTGGATTATAAAATGGCTGTCAAAACCGTAAAAAGCTTCGAAGATGCCTTAGGACATATTCAGGAAAATAGTTCCAAACATAGCGAGTGTATTGTTACCGAAAACAAGGAACGTGCAGCTTTGTTCACAAAGATTGTGGATGCTGCCTGCGTATACACCAATGTATCTACCGCTTTCACTGACGGAGCGCAATTCGGATTAGGAGCAGAAATCGGAATCAGTACGCAAAAACTACATGCGCGCGGTCCGATGGGGCTGGAAGAAATCACTTCTTACAAATGGGTCATCGAAGGAGACGGGCAAACGAGAAGAAATTGAAAGAATACCTTTATGTTAGAAATAAACAAGGTTTTGAGCGAAACTAATTGAAAATTAAGAATTAAAAAATAAATGATATGAAGAAATTTACTTGCGTACAGGACATCGGCGATTTAAAATCAGCCCTTGCAGAAGCATTTGAAATCAAAAAAGACCGCTTCAAGTATGTAGAATTAGGACGTAACAAGACATTAATGATGATCTTCTTCAATTCCAGTCTACGTACACGCCTCAGCACACAGAAGGCCGCTTTAAATCTGGG
>OFHM01002308.1_pt1 | contig 10992 bp, 13 predicted proteins | sample 1521311 | NCBI WGS metagenome assembly OFHM01 (sample SAMEA3504083, study PRJEB24116) | mouse gut metagenome | biome: mouse gut; feature: mouse-associated habitat; material: faeces | place: Denmark | collected 2011 | reverse complement strand
TAATATTAGACATATTAAAATTACACTTTCAATATAATGGCCTCACAGAGACCAACAAAATTAATCTTTGAAAAATATATAACCATATCGCACTCTCCAATCCGACATTTTTCTACATTATAGCACATGCCGCACTGGAAAATCTTGCCAAATATGTTAATCTGGTTTTGTCTATTATGTTATGTGGTAAATAAGTTCCCTATTCGTAATCTCATTATAGAACATATGTTCTATATTTGTAAAATACCCACTTGTTATATCTAGGCTTCTTTCTATAACAAAAGACGCCTTATCACTAAGGCGCCTTATACCCGGAATGTCTGGATGGAGAATCCGAAACCAGGTAATTGACATTCTTTTAAATTTCTACCTATTGTCTTCCGTATACAAGCTCATCAGCTCAGACAGTTTTATCCCTATACTGACCCCCTGCTCCTTACACTTTGCCGCAAATGTCTCTGCTGCCTCCTTTTTCACCTTATAGGTCTTAGGCACCATCCCGGCTTTCGCATCCCACTTATCCTGTGGCCTACTTTTCTTTTCTTCCATGGCCGTCCCTCCACATACAAAACAATCCTATTCCCAACTTTACCACCGCTAAAGCAACAAAAAAGATTCCCAAATACTTCAATGCTTCTGCCATATTGATTTTTTACAGATGAGTGTGTTATAATTTTTAGAGAAGGGCTTTCGCCCCTCTCCGCTACTCAAGTAGCTTTGAAATAATCAGTAGGATAATTCCTACAACCAAGTCCGTTAGCGCTCCGGTCAGCCAAACCTTGAAGTTGCTATCGGACTTTTTCTTTCGGCTCTTGCCTCTCATCTGTGTTTCACCTCCTTACACTAATTATTATATCATATACGTATACGTATTTCAACAATTATTTAAGGAGTTAAATAATAAAATTCAGCCGCCTAGCTACTACCCTAGGCGGCCGTATAAGAATATTATGGAGGAAAAATGAAAACTGGTTGTCCGCTTCCAATAATTCCAGTCTATATATTAGCACACTTTACCGGGACATTGCGGGACATTTTTCAATTTTTTTCAAAAAAATTTGAAAATTTTTTCAACCATCCAAATGTCCCCGGAAAGCCCAGGTTTTACCATATGTCAGGACGAAGGAAACCCTCTGCAGTGATCAGATCCTCCGGTGTAGTAATTTTTATATTCTCATACGAGGACATCACCAGCTTCACTTTTCTGTCGGTCATCAGTTCCACCACACCCGCGTCGTCCGTGACTGTGATATTCTTCTGCCGAAGACTTTCCCATTGATCCATGTATTTCCCGTAAGCCTCCAAAATCAGCTGTGTATCGAATACCTGAGGCGTCTGAATGCTCCAGACCTGATTTCTGGCCGGCGTAGCCGTGACAAATCCCTCTTCATCCGCAATCTTTATGGTATCTTTGGAAGGGACCGCCGCCACAGCGGCATGATATTGTTCCACAGCCTGATAGGTATCCTCCAGAATCTTCTCTGTGAGAAACGGTCTTGCTCCGTCATGAATAAATACATAACCGTCCTCGTTCGGCACCTTCATCTTTCTCTCCCGAATGACCTGCAGTGCGTTGGCCACGGAAAGAAAGCGTTCCGATCCGCCTGCCACAATCGTGTCTACCTTTCGGAACCGGCATTTATTCACAATCTCTTTCTTCATATATGGAATGTCTTCCGCCCCCGTGACCAAAATGCAGTCGTCGATAATGTCGGACAGTTCTACCGCCAACAGTGCATAGGTGATCAATGGCTTTCCGTTCAATGGCATAAACTGCTTTGCCCTCCGGCTTTTCATCCGGCTCCCGCTTCCCGCCGCCAGTATTACTGCCGTACACCTCTTCTTCATTGGAAACCTCCCCCGCCTGCACCTTCTCTATTTCAGGCAGCCTCAAACAGCCGCCGGTCAGTTATTTCGCGACAGTTCCTATAGCTTCAGATTGGGTACTGCATTTAAATCCAGGCCGCTTCGTACGCCTCTGCAGTATTCATAATATCCGGCAGCTCCGATCATGGCGGCATTGTCCGTGCACAGTCCCATGGAAGGGCAGTAAAACGTCACATTCCGCTTCCCGCATTCCCGCCCGAATGCTTCGCGCAGAGCGGAATTGGCCGCCACGCCTCCTGCAATGGCAAATTTATCATATCCGAATTCCGCTACGGCATGAAGAGAATGTTCTACCAGCACGTCGATGACAGCCTTCTGGAAAGAAGCCGCCACATCTGCCTGTGAAAAAGCCTCCCCTTTCATCCGGCAGCCGTTTAAATAATTCAAAACCGCCGACTTCAAACCGCTGAAACTGAAATCATATTCATTTTGCGCCACCTTCGCCCTGGGAAAAGGAATGGCATCCGGGTTGCCCTCCCTTGAGAGCTTATCGATCTTCGGCCCGCCAGGATAGCCCAGGCCGATGGCGCGGGCCACTTTATCAAAGGCTTCCCCCGCCGCGTCGTCCCTGGTCCTGCCAATGATTTCGTATTTCCCATAATCCCTGACCACCACCAGATGGGAATGCCCCCCTGAGGCCACCAGACAGACAAACGGCGGCTTCAGCTCTTCAAATTCAATATAATTGGCACTGATATGTCCGCTGATATGATGCACGCCCACCAGCGGAATCCCTGCCGCAAAGCTGATGGCCTTAGCCTCGGCCACTCCCACCAGCAGCGCCCCTACCAGTCCCGGTCCATAGGTTACCGCAATGGCCGTGATGTCCGCCAGGGTAACGCCGGCCTCCCGCAATGCCGCTTCTATGACCTGGTTGATTTTCTCAATATGCTTTCTGGAAGCAATCTCCGGCACCACACCGCCATACTGTGTATGCAGTGCAATCTGGGTAAAAATAACATTTGACAGCACCTTCCTGCCGTTTTTCACCACGGAAGCCGCTGTCTCGTCACAGGATGTCTCAATCGCCAGGATCAGGACATCCTTCCCGCTATATTGTTTCGCTTTCTCACACACTTTCATTCTGTCCCCCGGCATTTTACCTGATCTGTTAAACCTTACTGCGGATTGACATTCTTAGCCAGCTCCCAGCCGTAGATCTTCCAGCGTCTGTTTTCGTCCTGACGCAGCAGATATACCGTGGCGGTATGCGAACTCTGTCCCTTTTCCACAATCGTATAATAGCACTGAATTCTGGCAAAATCATATCCGTCTTCCGAAAAGGTTTCCACATTGTTGCTGGCGGATACGGAGATGGCCGTCATCTTCTTCTCATCCGCCTGAAAGGACTCCACCTCCGCCTTCAGCTGCAGCAAGTTCATCGTCTCGTCATTGTTCTCCAGCAATTCCTCGTCATAAAGTTCTCTGGCCTTCAATCCCAGCTGCTCGATCTCCTCATCCGTAGCGGCTCCGCCGTAAAGGCATTTCTGAATATCCGCGTAATATTTCATTACTTCCTTTACGGTAGGAGGATAATTATTCGCAAGATCACGGCTCAGGGCAATCTGTATCTCCGTCATTTTCGCATCGCCTGCGGCATCTTTGGATTTCCCTGACAGATACGTGTAATACCCTACCACGACGATGATCAGTATCACAAAAACAACGGTAATCCTCACGGTAGATTTTTTCATGGCGCCCCCCTTGTCATTCCTCATCAAAATTCAGCTCTATGGTTCTGCCGTCCCTGGCAGCAATGGTGTTCGGAAATATCTTCCGCACATCCTCCAGATATTCCTCCGGCCGCATCAGCGAAGGACTGTAATGTGTCAGCCACAACTGCGGTACATCTGCCCCCCTGGCAATCCTGGCCGCCTCATACATGGTCATATGCCTGTTTTCCCTGGCCTTCGCCAGCTTATCCGGCTCTCCGTACATCCCCTCCAAAATCAACAGGTCCGATTCTTTCGCATTCTCCGTAATGGCCTCCGCGGGACGGCTGTCCGTACAGTAGGTGACTTTCAATCCCTTCCGCGGCGGCCCCAGCACCATGTCCGGCGTATACACCATACCGTCCTGTTCCAACACTTCCCCCTTCTGCAGACGGCTCCACAGCTTCATGGGGATCTGCTGTGCCTGCGCACGTTCCCGGTCAAACCGGCCCGTTCTGTCCACAATCATACTATAGCCATAGCAACATACACTGTGATTCACCCGAAAGGCCTTCAGCCGGAAGCCCTCCTGCTCAAAAACCTGTTCATCCTGGGTAATTTCCTGATACCGAATCTCAAAAGGCAGCTCGGGAGCTATGGTGCGGAGCGCATTGACTGTTTTGGTCAGTCCTTTGGGCCCGATCAGAAGAAGAGGTTCCCTGCGCTCGGCATTTCCCATGGTGAGCAGCATGCCCGGCAGTCCGCTGATATGGTCTGCATGATAATGGGTAAAGCAGATAATATCTATGGGATTGGGACTCCACCCCTTCTCCCGCAGCGCAATCTGCGTCCCCTCTCCGCAATCGATCAATATACTTTTTCCATTGTATCGAAGCATCAACGATGTGAGCCATCGATAAGGCAGCGGCATCATACCTCCCGTTCCCAGCAGACTTACATCCAACATGTCTCTCCAACCTCTTCCCAGCCGCAGCTCCCGCTCTCTTTCCGAAGCGGCCCTGCAGATTCTTTTCTATAATAATTCCGGCTCTTCCGATTCCTCAACGGCCACCGCAAACTGTGCCGTCCACTGGTCATAACAGCTTTCGCATAAATCAAAATGATGCCGGATACCGTCTTTCCTGCTAAAATACCCGAATACCGTATCGGCGCTGAAACAGTGCTCTTTCAGATGTCCGTTTTCAAGCTTTAACGGTCTGCCGCATTTGTTGCAGACCACCTGAATCAACTTTCTGTCCTGTCCTTCTTCGTATTTACGCATACTTTTCTCCCTTTCTGCATATGCTTACCTTAGGAACACATTTCCTTATCCCCGGCAATGATCTCCGGACCGATTGTGCCGGCGATACGTTCCGCCTGACTGAGCCGTAATCATTATATCAGAAATATACATAAATACGTTTGGTAATTATTTGAATTTCCTACGCCACATAATCATGGCATCTTCCCTTGGCTTCTCGTAAAATCCGGGCCGGATTCCCTCCGATCGAAAACCGTATTTTTGATAAATATGAATTGCCGCGGCATTGCTGACACGGACTTCCAGTGTAAAAGCCTCTACTCCCCGGGCCTCTCCCCGGGCAATCAGTTCCTCCAGCATAGCCTGTGCCACCCCCTGGTTGCGATACCGGCTGCCTACCACCACATTATCAATATCAGCCTCCCCGCATAGATCGGTATATCCGCAGCAGCCGGCAATTTCGCCGTCCGCCAATGCCACCAGATAAAAACAATAGGAACGCTCTAACAATCCGCGAAAATCCTGTGCCGTCCAGGGCATGGAGAAAGCTTCCGCCTCCATCTGCGCCAGGATCTCTATATCTGCGTCCTGCAACTCTCTGATTTCGATCCGCATAAGTACTCCGTAATTTATTTCGGCATAATCTATCCGATTGATAATACCCAAATCCGCCTGTTACAGCGATTCCTCCGGGTGCCCCCGCCTCCCGGCGGCTTCCCGCTCCGCCTGGCTTGTGCGCAGGTACTCGGGATGATGATCCGCGGCGGAGACCGTTCTGCCCTGTGCAAAATACACCGCTCCCAACGCGGCAATACAGGCCGCTCTCTGCCTGTTATTTCCCGCAGGAGCAATGGCATACTCCAGTCCGGTCTGTCCGCGGATCACGTTAAGATACACCGGCACACCGTCCCCCAGGAACGTAACCGGCCTGCCAAGCTGCATAAGTTTTTCCAGAATCTCCCTGATATCCATGGGACTTTGTCCGATCAGCGTATGCAGCCGAAATCCCTCCCCCTCCTGCACAAATTCATAGGCCGCGGTATAGACCTGGTTTCTGCGGGCATCCATCAGCGGGCACACGATTCTGTCCGTCCCCCACAGATTCCATGCCAGCCCCTCCAGGGTAGGCACCTCCACCAGGGGTCTGTCCAATGCCAGGCCCAGCCCTTTTGCCGTAGCCGAACCGATGCGCAGTCCGGTAAAGGATCCCGGACCGGAGGCAATGGCAATGGCATCCAAAGTGCCCAAATCCAGCTCGATCATGTTCCGAAGCTCTTCCAACATGGGAAGAAGCGTCTGCGAATGTGTCTTTTTATAATTCGTGGTATATTCCGCAATCAGTTCATCCCCGTCCACGACGGCAGCACTTGCCACCAGCCCGGAACTGTCCAAACCCAATATCTTCATACTTATACCCTCATACCGTTCAAAATTCCCGGCAATCGCTTTCAAGCTTTACGCGTTCCGCCCGAAATCGTTATCTTCCTGTAGTCAAATCCCCGCTCCGGCTCCCTTTCGATCCGGATCCGGATACAGGAGTCCGGCAATATATCTTCGATCAAGTCTGCCCATTCAACCAGGCACACGCCCTCCCCGTAAAAGCAGTCCTCATATCCGGTCTCCTCCATCTCGTCTATATCCGCAATGCGGTATACGTCGAAATGGCACAGTTCCAGCCTTCCTCCCTCATATGTCTGCAGGATGGTAAAGGTAGGGCTGTTCACCGGTTCGGTAATGCCAAGTCCCCGGGCAAATCCCTGGGTGAAGACCGTCTTGCCCACCCCCAGATCGCCTTCCAGGGCATAGACCTGCCCGGCATGACCGGCCTCTCCCAGCGCCTGTCCCAGGGCAAAGGTCTCCTCCCTGGATTCAGTTTCTACTACAGCTCTGCCTTCCCGATTCATTTTTATCAAAAAATCTTTCCTATCCATATCCGACGGCTTCTCCTAATGTCAGAAACGTTCTACATCCTTTCCCTGAATACTGCATTCAAAATCCGCCCCTCGGTCAGGAACGAATCTTCACCTTTCCCGGCGGCATATGCGTGGAAATGATCTCGATCACTGCCGTACGCTGCTCTCCCAGCTGGCGCTTGGGAAATATTGTGGCATTGATACGGGATGTATACAGAATAATGCTTCTGCCGGTGGACACTGCCTTGTGCATATCCTTCCATGCCATTTTCTCCTGCGCTTCTCCCTGGGATACCGTCAGTCCCTCCTCATCCAGCGTATACCGGAGCGGCTCCTGAAAGCTTGAATTGCTCAGGATCTGGCTTCTGCTCTTTAAAAATAATGTCCATGGCAGATACAGCAGCATGACGAGTCCCAGCACAATAAAGATCCATTGCTTCGTGGCAATGGCAAACACAATCAAAATCGCGCCGAACGTACTCCCCACCAGCCCCGCAGGACTGTTATAGGCATGCATCAGCATATAATCATACAAATCTCCCGCTTCGATCTTTACCGTTAAATCAAGCATTTCTTTCACCTGCCGCTCCCGAAATCTGTTCCCTCTAACCTGTAACAGCCCGGATAAAATCCGGACTGCTACAATTTTACTCTATAAACTGCGAAAAAGCAAGCAAAAAAGGAATTTATACTCACACACGCTTTCTTACGAGATTTTCCGGGATTCCTGCTTTGATAACAGGGCTCAGCTTCTTATAGATCAACAGGGTGACCACCGATACGCTGGCACCCTTAATCAGATTCAGCGGCGCCACGCAGGCAATCACAAAGCTGACGATACTCCCCTCCTTTGCCAGCGGATTCACCGCGCTTCCCATGGCAAGGAGACTTTCCAGAGGAATGCCGTACAGCTTCGAGAAAGCCGGCAGCAGGTAAATGGCATTGAATGCCGTCCCGAATACGGTCATCACCAATGTTCCCGTTATACAGGCAATAACCGCCGTCTTCTTATTCTTCCGGAAAGCATATATGACGGAAGCCGGCAGTATAAAGCTGCATCCGATGACAAAATTGGCCAGATCTCCCACAAATGCGGTGGAGGTCCCTTTCACACACAGCTTCAGCAGAATCTTGATAAATTCCATCATAACGCCTGCAGCCGGACCAAAGGCAAAGGTTCCCACCAGAATCGGCAGCTCGCTGAAATCCAGCTTGTAAAATGTAGGCGCAAAGGGCAGGGCGAAATCAAAGAGATGCAGCAGCATGGCTACCGCCGAAAACATGCCGATCATAGCTACCTTCCGTGTACTGAAGACCGGCTCCGTTACCCCGTTTTTCTTCTGGGCCGCCTGCTCCAGCAAGACCGCCGACAGGAAAAGCACCGCGATAATCGCCAGGAAACTTAAGACATACATTGCGTTCTCCGCAACATTTTGGAACAGTTCATTCATTTTCTTTTCCTCCTTAAAGAAAGTCGCTGCGCCGCGGCACGTCCCTTCGGCGCCCGGTTTGAACACCCGGCAAACGTCCTGTTATTTCGGAACGGTTTTTCGTGCCGCAGCCTGCGGTTTTTGATGGGAAAATTCTTTCGGACGGGGCAGAAAGGCTGTCTTCCGTCTCCTCTCCGCCTGACGTAACGCAAAAAACCCCGAATCCAAACGATCCGGGGTAAACTTCTGCACGGTTACCGGCTGCATCACAAATAACGGACATCTCCCGCCCAATGGGCTGAGGTATGCCGAAACATGGATTCTGCAGCCGCTCCTTCTTCTTTCATCCAGACTTTACTGTTGGTCCCGGACTTTCACCGAGTCAGCCGTGACCGTCATTCGCCGTCCAAAAGGACGATGCGTTTGCCTGTCACGGGTCGCGGACTTTACCGCCAGTAGGGAATTCTCAGCCATGAAACCGTCAGTCTCATGAGAGTCACCCGACCCCGAAGAATTTTCTGTTAGTTACAGATGCCATTATAATACCGTTTCACATATAATGCAAGAAATTTTTCATTAAACTACAACAGGGCAACAGTTCAGACAGGGCACTGAACTGTTACACAGCAGGACTCCGTTCCGTGCCGCTTACGACGTAACCGCATTTCCCGTGTAGAGCTGGTAGTACTTGCCCTTCTGCTCGATAAGCTGGTCATGGGTGCCCTTCTCAATGATGCGGCCCTGCTCCAGGACAATGATGCAGTCGCTGTTTTTCACCGTGGAAAGCCTGTGGGCAATGACGAAATTGGTGCGCCCCTTCATCAGGGCGTCCATGCCCTGCTGTACCAGCTTCTCCGTCCTGGTGTCTATGGAGCTGGTGGCTTCGTCCAGAATCAGCACCGGAGGATCCGCAATAGCCGCCCGGGCGATGGCAAGGAGCTGGCGCTGGCCCTGGCTCAAATTGGCGCCGTCCCCATGAAGCATGGTGTCGTAGCCGTCCGGAAGCCTGCGGATAAAGCCGTGGGCATTGGCCAGCACCGCAGCCTTCTTCACCTCCGCGTCTGTGGCATCCATCTTGCCGTAGCGGATATTCTCCATGACGGTTCCGGTGAACAGATGGGTGTCCTGGAGCACAATTCCCAGGGAACGGCGCAGATCCGCTTTCTTGATCTTGTTTACATTAATCGCGTCATACCGTATTTTTCCATCCTGAATATCATAAAAACGGTTGATCAGGTTGGTGATGGTGGTCTTGCCTGCGCCGGTAGCGCCCACAAAAGCAATCTTCTGTCCGGGTTTGGCGTACAGCTCCACATCGTGCAGGATCATCTTGTCGTCATTGTAGCCGAAGTCCACATGGTCAAATACCACATCGCCCTTTAATTCCACATACGTGGTGGTATTGTCCGCCTTATGGTAATGCTTCCAGGCCCAGAGTCCCGTGCGCTCTTTGCTCTCCGTCAGCTCCCCGCCAGGACCCCGGACCGCGTTCACAAGCTCCACATAGCCCTCGTCCACCTCCGGCTTCTCGTCCATAAGCTTAAATATCCGGTCCGCCCCGGCCAGGGCCATGATGATGCTGTTGAACTGCATGCTCACCTGGTTGATGGGCATATTGAAGGATTTGTTGAAATTCAGGAAGCTGGCCAGGCCTCCCAGGGTCAGTCCGGACACGCCGGTGATGGTAAGAATGCCGCCCACCACGGCGCAGACCACATAGCTTAAGTTCCCCAGCTGGGCGTTCACCGGCATCATGATGTTGGCGAAGCGGTTGGCCTGGTAGGCGCTCTCGAAGAGCTGGTCGTTGAGCTCGTTGAACTGCTTCAGGCTCTCCTGCTCATGGCAGAACACCTTCACCACCTTCTGCCCTGTCATAGTCTCCTCGATGCATCCGTTCAATGCTCCTAAAGCCCTCTGCTGCTCTATGAAATACCGGCTGCTGAGAGCCCCCACTTTCTTCGTTGCCACCAGCATCACGCCCACCATCAGCAAAGTCACCACCGTGAGGGGAATGTCCAGAATCACCATATAGACCAACACGCCTGCCACCGTGATCACGCTGTTCACCATCTGGGGAATGCTCTGGCTGATCAGCTGGCGGAGAGTGTCGATGTCATTGGTGTACATAGACATAATATCTCCATGGGCATGGGTGTCGAAATACTTGATGGGAAGAGCCTCCATCTTCTCGAACATGTCATTTCTGATATTCCGCAGGGTCCCCTGTCCGATATTGATCAAAAGTCTGGACTGTATAAAGGATGCCGCCCCCCCCAGCCCGTAAAACACCGCCACCCTTCCGATGGCTCCTGCCAAAGCCCCGAAATCCGGATTTTCCCTGCCTATCAAGGGCAGTATATAGTCATCGATCAGGGTTCTCATAAACATGGTTCCCTGCAGACTGGAGTACACCGTCACGAAAATGCAGATCACCACCACAATCCAGCCTACCCCATAGTCCTTCAGAGTATATCCCATGACACGTTTGAAAAGCTTGCCCGGATTTTCGATTTTGGGACGGGGGCCCCTGCCTCTTAGTACCCCAGGGCCGTGACCGCCGGGACCATGAACCGGACCCCTGCCGGCTGCACTGCCGGATATCGGGGCTCCTGCTCCGGCATCCGTTTTGTTCAATCTATCTTCCGCCATATTTTTGCCTCCTATTCCAGTTGAAGTCTTTTCTCTCCAGCGCCGTCTCCGGTCTCACTATTCGTCGAAATCACCGCTGCCGCTCATCTGAGCCTCATAGACCTCTTTATATATTTCATTGCCCGCCAGCAGCTCCTCATGGGTCCCGAAGCCATGCACTTGCCCGTCATGCATGACGATAATCCTATCCGCATGCTCCA
>OFHM01002305.1_pt1 | contig 11004 bp, 8 predicted proteins | sample 1521311 | NCBI WGS metagenome assembly OFHM01 (sample SAMEA3504083, study PRJEB24116) | mouse gut metagenome | biome: mouse gut; feature: mouse-associated habitat; material: faeces | place: Denmark | collected 2011 | reverse complement strand
CGTAGGCGGGGCTGGCAAAGACCTCGCCGGCGGCGTAGGGTTTGCCGTCCTTGGTGAAGTAGTCGAACCAGGGGGCGAAGACCTCCGGCTCCTTCCCGGCGGCGGCGGCAAAGCGCTCCGCCCCCTCCTTCCACAGCTTGGCCACATTCACCGGGACGCAGAAGCCCTCTCGGGCGTACCCGATGGCGGGTGCCATCAGCTCGGCCATGGACTTGGTGCCGAAGCGACGGCGCAGCTGCGCCCAGGCGCTGGGCGCGCCGGGGACCATGGTGGGGATCCAGCCGTCCTTGGGCATGGCGGTGTGGCCTGCCTCCTTCACCTTATCGGCGGACAGGGCCATGGGGGCCACGCCGGAGCCGTCCAGGCCGTAGAGCTTCTTCTCCTTCTCCACCCACACCAGGGCGAAGCAGTCGGACCCCAGGCCGTTTCCGGTGGGCTCCACCAGGGGCAGGGTAGCGGCCATGGCGATGGCGGCGTCCATGGCGTTGCCGCCCGCCTTCAGCACCTCCAGCCCCACCTGGGCCCCCAGGGGCACCGAGGTGCAGGCCATTCCGTTTTTGGCGTAGACCACATTGCGGCGTGAGGAGTATGTATACTTGCAGGGATCGTACTGGGGCATCATGGTCAGCTCCTTTTTTCTCTTTGATAGGGCCATTATACAGTACATCCGGCAAAAAGGCAACAAAAGGGACGCACCTGCCGGCGCGTCCTCTCCCATCGAGAGCATTTCAATTGCCAGAACGGTTTTTCTCAGCCAAAAAACCCATAAAATCCATGACCGTGCTGCGGTGCGCCGAAGACAGACTCCGATAAGTATTGCACAGCATCTTCAGCGAGTCCTCCTCCCGCAGGTCGGAGTAGCCCATCAGATAGTCCAAACTTACCTCAAACAGGTCTGCGATCCGTTTGAGAATAATTTCATCTCTTGGAAAGTGGTTCCCACTCTCGTAGAAACTAATCATTCGGGGGGATATATCAATCGCGCGCCCCAAAACAGCCTGGGTCATTTTTTTCTCCTGCCGCAGCTGGCGGAGCCTGTCGCTGAACATCACAAAAATCACCTCTGGCCTATTATGCCCTCGATGTGTTACAAAATCATGAATTTTCGTGAAGTTTGCCGAAAAAGTTTGATACGGCAGGATGGTTTCCGCATTTCGTGGTAGTTTTTAGTCAATTCACCTTAATCCAGGGATAAAACAGGCTGACAAGGCCTAAATTCTCCTCCCGGTGAAGCAAACGATAGAAACCAATTTGCTCCTCGTCGTTTCCTTCCGCCCAAAAACTGCCGGGAACGCAGTAAATATTGTCTCCATTCAGATTTACATAATACTCCAGTGCCACCGCTCCCGTCTCGTCCAGCCCATAGAGCCTGCAACATGTCTCCCCCTTCAGCTCCGCCATTCCGCCGTCTGTCAGCTTGTAGGATATGGTCCCGTCCCGGATAAAATCCCGGTCCAGCTCCAGCTCCTGGTCGCAGCGGTTGTCAATGTCCGTGCCGTTGCCGGAAAAGAGGGCGCCGGGAAATTTCAAGGGTGTTTCTATGCCCACCTGCTCCAGCAGGACGGCGGTTTGGTTTCCTTGGAAGGTGTTGCCTTCAAACCGGCTGTCCGAGATGTTGGGCTCCGCATTGTTGATGTGGAGGCCAATGCCGTTGTCCGAGAAGGTACATTGGTCCGTGTTGACCCATGCGGTTTCCGAACAGAAAACGGCGGTGTCCCACCCGGAGAGGCGGCAGTTCGTCAGGTGAAGGCGGGACATGGGGGAGATGCCCGTGCCGCCGTTTCCGGTGAAATCAATGCCTTCGAAATAGGAGATGACGCCGCCGGAGTAGGCGAGGTGGACGGGGCCGGTAAAGGCAGTGCGCTCGCCCGTCCGGTCGAGACTGCCGCAGAGGTTTACCGCCAGGCGGTTCAGCACCAGTTCTCCTTCATAGGTCAGGGGGGGAAGATGGATGTTGATTTCCGCGTCGGGCTCCGCCGTGCGGCCAATCTCCTCCAGCAGAGCCTGGAGCTCCTCCAATGTATTCATGGGAGCGTCCTCCGGAGTGTAGGTATAGGTTTTGATGGAGCGGAAGTGATGGGCCTGCCGGACCCGGATGGTGTCGCCGTTTTTCATATTCACCGTGAAGACCAGCTGGGCCTCGTAGTCTCCGGCGTTCCAGATGCAAAAATCCACATACGTGATGCTGGCGGCATGGGGAACATAGTCCGTTTGCCGGGCGGGAGGGGTGCAGGAGAGCCGCATGCCCTGTCCGCCGCCGGGGCTGAGGCTGGCAAACTCGGCGGTGATGCGTTCCACCTGGGGCAGAAATTCCCCGGCGGCGTCCTCCCCGGTGCTCGCGTCATTGATAAAAAGCAGGGAGGGATACCGGCCGTCAGAGTTCACCGCCGCGGAGGTATAGCGGTCGCTGAAGGGTATCGTGGGCGTATCAGCCCAGGCGATGCAGAGCTGATAGGTCCGGCCCTTCATGTCATAAAGAGCCTCGGCGGTTCCGTTGTCATAGGTCTTTGGCGGAAGGCTCCAGATAAAGACCGCCAGAAGGACCGCCGCCAAAACCGCGAAAAAGACGAACAACGCCTTTACGGGCAGGCGTTTGCAGCGCCGGGCCTTTTCGCGGATAATAATGCTTTCTGCGCAGCTGGGGCAGAAGGATGCCTCGTCCGGAAGAGCCGCGCCGCAGTGGGGACAGGCTTTCACAGTCGAATCGCCTCCATCAGATGGATTACGCTCCGGTAGCGTTTTTCCGGGTTCACCTGGGTGCACCGCTGGACCACCCGGCCCAGGCGGCCATCCGCCAGCTTTCGGGAGGGATGCTCCCCGGTGAGCATGACATTCATCAGCACGCCCAGAGAGTAAATATCCGCTTGGGGACCGGACTGGGAAAGGCCGTACTGCTCCGGCACGGCGAAGCCGGTGGTCCCCAGGACCACGGTGTCGTTTTCATGGGCGGGCTTGTGGAGGCGGGCGGCGTCAAAGTCGATCAGCACCGCCTCCCGTTCCCGGAGGATGACGTTCTCCGGTTTGATATCCCGGTGGACCGCGCCGAAGGAGTGCAGTACCCGCAGAGCCTGGCAGAGCTGGATGGTGATTTCCCGGGTCGCCTTTGGGGAGAGGGGAGCGGCTTTCAAAAGAAAGTCCAGGGTGTCCCCCTGGATAAATTCTTCCAGCACCAGAACCTTTCCCTCCTGCTCCGCCGTTTCCAGAACTTCCGGAAGGTTCGGGCAGGAGTAGCGCAGCAGCTTTCGGTAGACCTCTCCGCTGCCGGAGAAGCGGCGAAAAACCAGGAGCCTCCCCGTTTTTTTGTGGCGGAGGAGGAAAACGCCGCCCCGCGGGCCTTCCTTAAGGGGACGGACCTCTTCAAATTCCAGCTGAATGGCGCTGGAGAGCCAAGCGTAAATAAAAGACCGCCTCCTTAAAAAAGCACGTACCCTATGCAGGCTGCATATGGTTTTTCCCATTTTTAAAGTGTATGATAATATTTAATATACAGCACATTGAAAGAAAAGTAAAGGAGAACATCCCATGGAAAAGACAACCGGCGATTTGCGGAACGAGCTTTTGAGCCAGCCCCATCTGGACGAGTATTTGAAGGAGAACGGGGACCAGTTTGTAAACTGGGGTCTGACGGAACAGCTGATGCGGTTCTTTGACGAAAAAAATGTTTCGAAAGCGGCGGTGTCGCGGAACGGCGGCATGAGCGAGGTCTATCTCTATCAGGTGCTTTCCGGGCGGCGGAATCCCTCCCGGGACCGTTTGCTGTGCATCTGCTTCGGCCTGGGGACGACGGAGGAGGAGACCCAGCGGCTTTTGAAGTGCGCCGGTTTCGCGCCGCTGTATCCGCGTTTGAAGCGGGACGCCATCATTCTGCACGGCATCGCCCATGGCACGCCGCTGGCGGAGGTCAACGACAAACTGTTTGAGAAGAACGAGGGGACGCTGTATTGAGCTTTCCTGGCGGCCTTGACATCGTGGAGGAGCCGGATGCTATATGGAATTCAGGAGAGGAAGCGGAGCTTATGAGCACAGTTATGGAACAGAAAAACCTGCTTTTGCGCAGACGGGAAGCGCTGAAAGGAGAGCTGGCGCAAACAGAGGCCGCTCTCTCGAAAAAGACGGAGGTATGTATGCAGGCCAGCCGCGATTTTGCCGGAGCGGAGGCGCGGCGGGGAGAAGCGGGAGCTTCGCTCCAGGAGCTCCGGCAGCTGGTGGAGAGCGCCGTCAGAGAGATCAAGGCCCTGCGTGAGGAGCGCGGGCGGCTCAGCAAAAGCCTGGAGGAGCTGGACGCGGTGCTGGCTCTTCTGGACCAGCTGCCCGCCGGAGAGCCAGGGGAACCGCAGGCCCGGAAAGCGGGGGAGCCTGAAAAACGGACAGAACAGGCCCAAACGGCGGCGGAGAAAGCGCCGCCGCGCCCCGGGCTCTCGCCCTATTTTCAAAGCCGTCTGGACAGCGTCCTCCAGCGTCTGGAGGCATACTACCCCGACCGTGTTATCCGGGACAGAATCGACCAGGCTCATGAGACGCTGGGCCGGGACCTGACCGATCTCTACAAACTGCTGGGCTATGCCAGCCGGAAGGAATTTCTGGACGCCTACGGCTATCAGAGTCCTTCCGCGATTCAGGAGAGGCGCTCCACGGAGGATTCCACCGATGTTGTCAAGCGGAAAACCGAAAACGTCCTCCGCCGCCTGGAACAATACTATCCGGACCATGTGATTCCCGGACGCCTGGAGCAGGACCACAAGTCCCTCTCCAGCGATATCTCCGAGGTCTACCGCCTCCTGGGTTACGAGAGCCGCGCGGAGTTTCTGAACGCCTACGGCTATACATACCAGCCATCCGTGGGCGGACGGCCCGCCCAGGACTTCCAGGCCATGCTGGACGCCCTGGCGGAAAAATACCGGGACCGGGAGAAGCCCACTGCCATGGGCGTGCTGCTCTTTGAGAACCCGGAGTACAAGGGGCCGCTGAAGTCCCTCGCCAACAAGGCCCAGGAGCTTTTGGGCATGACGCTGGTCGCATACCTCCGTTCCATCGGCGTCATGGCGGAGAAGGGCGCGCCCCGGGGCCGCTCCGCGTCCGCCGCCAGGCAGGAGGGGACCGCCTTTGTCGCCGGACTCTCTCCTGCGGCCAAGGCCAGACTGAAAGACCTCTACCTGAGCTTGAATCCCCGGGTTTACGGGACCTTCGAGGACGCGGCGCGGAAGCTGGCTGGGCTGGAGGCAGGATGCACCAGAGGGCAGTACGCGCGGTTTTGTATCACCGGGGTCACGGACTGCCCTGCGGACGTGGAAATCCCCCAGGGCTTCCGCTTCATCCAGGAGGGGGCCTTCTGGAATCAGCAAGGGCTGGAAACCATCGTTTTGCCGGAGAGCCTGACCGAGATCCAGGCGTCGGCCTTCGAGGGCTGCACGCGTCTGCGCCGGGTTATTCTGCCCACCGGGCTGGAAACGGTGAAGGACCGGGCCTTTGCGGGCTGCACGGCTCTGGAGGAAGTGGACTTTCAAGGCGGTATTCCCCAGGTCAGTCCAAGCGCTTTTGAGGGCTCCGCTTACCAGTACACCCCGCCGGAGATTTCGGGAGATTCGGACGGTCAGGACTTTACCTATACCTCCGGCGTCGGAGGCGTTACCATCACCGGCTACACCGGCCACAAGGAGCGGCTTTCCATCCCCGCGTCCATCCGGGGCGTCCCGGTGCGGGTCATTGACGTGGCCGCCTTCAATGGCTGCCGGAGCCTGACCGAGGTTACCATGCCCGACACCATTCGGGAAATCCGGCAGGGGGCCTTTGCGGACTGCGCGAATTTGCAAAAAATCCACCTCTCTAATGCGGCGCCCCGGCTTTATGCTGCCAGTTTCAGCGGCTGCGCCGCCCTGCGGGAGGGCAATATCCCCGACCGGGTGACGGTTCTGCCGAAAGGGCTGTTCAAGGACGCGCCCCTGGAGCGGGTTCACATCGGCAAGGGACTGGAGACGCTGGATACGGACAGCCTCGGCAAGGGGCCACAGGGCCTGGCGGAGATTACCGTCGACCCGGAAAATCTTTACTTCAAGGGCGGCGGACCCTGCCTGTACTCCGCCGACGGCCGGGTGCTGTATGCCTTTTTTGGGCAGGGCTTCTTCCGCGTTCCGGAGGGTGTGGAACAGATCGGTCCCGGCGCGTTCAGCGGGTGGGACGGCCTGACGGAGGTGGTGTTTCCCTCTACGCTGACGGAGATCAGGCCAAAGGCTTTCTCCGGCTCCTCCCTGCGGCGGGTGGAGTTCGGCGGGGCGGTCCGGACTATTGGGGATTCCGCCTTTGAAAACTGCGACCAATTGTCCGGCGCCCTGTTCAGCGAGGGGCTGGAGAGAGTCGGGGGCCGGGCGTTTAGGGGCTGCCCCATCCGGCTGGTGGCCCTGCCCTCCACGCTGCGGCAGTTGGGGGAGGACAGCTTTGACAGCCTCAGCCGGGACAATACCGTCCAGGAGCTGCGCATCGCCCCCGGCGGGCCCTGGGAGGCGGACGGCGACGGGCTTTACCAGATCGACGGCGAGAGCAAAACACTGATCCAGGTCTACGGCCCCCGGTTTTCCGCCAACTGCCGCAGCGGCTATGAGAAGACCGCCTGCACCGTGGCGGAGGGCACCACCGCCATCGCTCGGGGCGTTTTTGAAAACTGCCGGGGCCTGCGCTCCGTCACGCTGCCGGATTCCCTGCGGGAAATCGGGGACCGGGCGTTTTACGGCTGCGCCGGCCTGAGAGGCGTCCGGCTTCCAAAGGGCCTCCGGTCCATTGGGGCGGAGGCGTTTCGGGGGACATCCCTGCGGGGCGTCACGCTCCCGCCGGAGCTTACGTTCATCGGCACGGAAGCCTTTGCCGCCGGGGCGGTGGAGGTTGTCATTGAGTTTGACGATCTGGCAGGTTTGAACACCCTGGCGGAGCTGGGGATCTTCACCGGAGAGAACATCGACAAGAGCATCGAGCTGGCGAACTCCGCCCGGAAACCGGAGGTTTTAAGCTATCTGATGAACTACAAAAATGCCCACATCGGCATCACGGAAACGGACTATGAGCTGTAAGAGAGGAGGAACGCCGTGGAAAGACAACAGCGGGCGGAGGAGCTGGCGGTCCAGATTTTGAAATACGCCCGGAACGAGCTGCTGGTGGCCTTCCGGTTTCTGGATTTGGCCCTGTGCAAGCCGGAACTGCAAGCGGGGGGCCTGGAGACCCTCGGCATAGACGGGAAATACCTCCGCTTCAACCCGGATTACATATTTGAGCTTTACAAGCAGGGCGGCGGCGAGCTGAACCACAGCTGCCTCCACGCCATTTTCCACTGTGTGTTCAGCCATCCCTTTGTGAACCCTGCCGTTAACCGCAAGCTGTGGGACCTGGCCTGCGACATCGCGGTGGAGGGCATCCTCAGCGAGCTGAACATGAAGCAGCTGGAGACGCTGACCGGCTCCGCCATGGCGGTGGAGCTGGCGGCGCTGGAACAGGGCGGCAAGCTGACGGCGGAGCGGCTGTACAAGCGCTTCATGGACAAGCCCCTGTCCCCGGGGGAGTACCAGCGCCTTCGTGATTTGTTCCGCCGGGACGAGCACGGCCCCTGGTACGCGCCGCCTGAGCAGCAGGGAAACGCTTTTCCTGCTGCTGCCGGGCAGGACGGCGGCGCGGAGGACGGTGAAGCCGCTTCGTCCGGCTCTATGACCATTGAAATTTCAGCGGGTGGATCGGCGGATGGAGCAGAGAATGGAGCGGCGGGCGGCGGCCTTCAGGCCGAGTGGCAGGCCATCAGCCAGCGGGTGCAGGTGGATTTGGAGACCGCCTCCCAGTCCTCCTGGGGAGACCGGGCCGCGAACCTCCTGCAAAACGTCCAGGAGGTGAACCGGGAAAAATACGACTATTCGGACTTCCTGCACAAGTTCGCCGTCCTAGGAGAGGATATGCAGATCAACGATGACGAATTTGACTACATTTTCTATACCTATGGTCTCCAGCTCTATAAGAACGTTCCGCTGATTGAGCCCCTGGAGTACAAGGAGGTCAAAAAAATCAAGGATTTTGTCATTGCCATCGACACCTCCGGCTCCGTCCAGGGGGATCTGGTGCAAACCTTCCTGACGAAAACCTACAACATCCTCGCCCAGCAGGAGAGCTTTTTCAGCAAAATCAACGTCCATATCATCCAGTGCGACGCGGAAATCCAGGAGGACCACAAGGTCACCTCCTGGGAAGAATTTCAGGACTTCCTCAAAACAATGCAGCTCAAGGGCTTCGGGGGAACGGACTTCCGCCCGGTGTTCCAGTATGTGGACGAGCTGCGGCGGAAGCAGGAGTTTGACAACCTCAAGGGGCTGATCTACTTCACCGACGGCTACGGGACCTTCCCGGAGAAGAAACCGGAGTACGACGCGGCTTTCGTCTTTATCGACGACGAATACGGCCAGCCGGAGGTGCCCGCGTGGGCCATCAAGCTGGTTTTGCAGAAGGACGAGATTTAATTTTATCCATATTTTCAGGAGGTTTATCGAGGTTTTATCATGGAAAACAAGCAGGATTTTGTTATTGAGAACGGTGTTTTGAATCGCTACGAAGGTCCCGGCGGGGATGTGACCATCCCGGAGGGTGTCACGGAAATCGGCAGCGCGGCCTTCTTTGGCTGCACGGGCCTGACCGATGTGACCATCCCGGAGGGCGTCACCGAGATTGGCTACGCTGCCTTCTCTGGCTGCACAGGTCTGACCAGCGTGACCATCCCGGAGGGCGTCACGGAAATCGGCAGCGCGGCCTTCTTTGGCTGCACGGGCCTGACCGGCGTGACCATCCCGGAGGGCGTCACGAAAACCGGCAGAGAGGCCTTCTCTGGCTGCACGGGCCTGACCAGCGTGACCATCCCGGAGAGCGTCACCGAGATTGGCATCTCTGCCTTCTCTGTCTGCACGGGCTTGACCAGCGTGACCATCCCAGAGGGCGTCACGAAGATCTTCAAGTCCGTATTTCAGGACAGCCGCCCGGCAATCATCGCGCCCCATATCCCCGTTGCCGGTTTTGATGCAGCGGACAAGCCCGGCGCGTGCTGCGGCTTTGCCAAGCTGTACCTGGACGGCGCAGCGCTGGACGAGGAAATCAAAGCGGGATATCTCAAGTACATCAAGGGACAGAAGAAGAAGCTCTATCCTGCGGCCCTCGAGCATGAGGAGCTTTTGCAGCTCATGTTCACGGAAAAGATGATTCCCTGGAAGGATATCGATCTGCTTCTGGAGGAGTGCGGCAAACAGAAGAATGCCGCCGCCAAGGCGGCGGTGCTGGAGTATGTCCATCAGTCCCTTGATGCGGCGGATATCGACAAAACCTACAAACTGTAAACCGGAGGTTTCCCATGAACATCAAAGAAGCGAAGGAACAGATCAAAAACGCCGTCACGGCCTATTTTTCCAAGGACGAGTTCGGAAATTACGTTATCCCCATCGAACGCCAGCGCCCGGTCTTCATGATCGGCGCGCCCGGCATCGGCAAGACCGCCATCATGGAGCAGATCGCCCAGGAGCTGAACGTGGGCCTGGTTTCTTACTCCATGACCCACCACACCCGTCAGAGCGCCCTGGGCCTGCCCTATATCAAGAAGGAGGAATACGACGGGGAGGAGTTCAGCGTCTCTGAGTACACCATGAGCGAGATCATCGCCTCCGTCTACAAGCTGCGCAAAGAGACCGGCTGCCGGGAGGGCATTTTGTTCCTGGACGAGATTAACTGCGTCTCGGAGACCCTGGCCCCCTCCATGCTGCAATTTTTGCAGTACAAGGTCTTTGGAACCCACCGGATTCCCCAGGGCTGGATTGTCGTCACGGCGGGCAACCCGCCGGAGTATAACAAATCCGTCCGGGAATACGACATTGTCACCTGGGACCGCCTGAAGCGGGTGGATGTGGAGCCGGATTATGAGACCTGGAAGGAATACGCCTACAAAAAGGGCATCCACGGGGCAATTCTGACGTTTTTGGAAATCAAGAAGAACTATTTTTACATTGTGGAAACCACCGTGGACCGCAAGAGCTTCGTCACCGCCCGGGGCTGGGAGGATTTGTCGGAAATGATGAAGCTCTACGAGCGCCACGGCCTGACCGTAGACCAGAAGCTCACGGCCCAATACCTGCAAAATCCCGCTGTGGCCCGGGAGTTCGCGGTCTACTACGACCTCTATAATAAATACCGCTCCGACTATCAGATCGAAGATATTTTGAACGGCAAAGCCTCCAGCTCCATCCAGGACCGGGCGCGTTCGGCGCGGTTTGACGAGCGCTTGTCCCTGCTGGGGCTGCTGATCGACGCCATGAACGCGGAGATGCGCCGGGCGGTGGAAACGGACAACGCGATTTTGGAAAACCTGCGGGTCCTGAAACAGATAAAAGCCGAGCTGAGCCGGGAAGACGCGCCCTATGTGACGGTTCTGCACAAATATCTTGATGAGGAGCGGAAGGTCCTGCGCCTGGGGGAGAAGGCGAACTCGATTGACTATGAGACGCGCTATTCTTACCACTATGTGATCCGTTTTCTGGAGGATATCCTGGACGCGCTGAACCGGGCGGGCGTTTCCGGGAACAAGGAGGCATTCCAGCGTATCAAGGCGTCCTATGACGCTTCCACGGCGGCTCACAAAACCGGAAACGTCAACATCAAGGCGCGTCTGGAGAATTTGTTCCGCTTTGTGGATGAGGTTTTCGAGGACGGGCAGGAGACGCTGATTCTGGTGACGGAGCTGACCGTACGCTATTACTGTGCGAAATTTATCTCGAAATTCGGCTGTGACGCGTACTTCAAGCACAACCGGGACTTGCAGTTCTATCAGAGAAAGCAGGAGCTTTTGACGGAGATCGCCGCCTTGGAGGAGCTTTGAGCGGGCAGGTCCAATAGGATGAAACGCCCGCGTTTGATAGAAAAAATTTGCTTGGGCGTTGTCTTAATATTATGGCAATACCGCATAATGCGAAATCCGCAAAAATGTGATATAATATAAATATGGAT
>OFHM01002302.1_pt1 | contig 11015 bp, 10 predicted proteins | sample 1521311 | NCBI WGS metagenome assembly OFHM01 (sample SAMEA3504083, study PRJEB24116) | mouse gut metagenome | biome: mouse gut; feature: mouse-associated habitat; material: faeces | place: Denmark | collected 2011 | reverse complement strand
AAACTTTCACAAAAGCATGATACAATTGATTCCCTGCAGCATCAGACCCTGTCGGATATTGAGCGTATCGGGGAAAGCTTTATGAATGAACAGGAAGCGCGCAAGGAACTGGAACACATTGTTGACCAGATAATCGAAAGCATGCGCAGCTGATACGGGAAAGGTGGTGGCCTATGGGTGAGGTAATGAAAGAGCGGTTTCATTTTCTGTCCAGGGACGGCAAAACAAAAATAAATGCAGTAAAGTGGATTCCGAAATCCGGGAGTGTGCGTGCAGTCATGCAGATGACACATGGAATGATAGAATATATTGAACGGTATGATGAATTTGCCTGCTATCTGGCCGGCAGGGGGTTTCTGGCTGTCGGTCATGACCATCTGGGACACGGGGATTCGGTTACGGATGAAGCGGAATGGGGATATTTTTCAGAGAAAAGGCCGTCAGAAACGGCAGTTGCGGATATGCATCAGGTGACGCGCATTATACAAAACCAGTACCCGGACTGCCCGTATTTTATTCTCGGGCACAGCATGGGTTCGTTTCTGCTGGCAGGCGGTGCGAAGGGAAAGCGCTTTGCGTTGCCCAATGCGGAGATCATGATCCATCAGCCGGCAGGCGGTACCCAGGGCCAGGCCACGGAGATCGAGATTGCGGCGAAGCATATCCTGAAGACAAAAGAGAAGCTGAACAGGATTTTGGCCGAGAATACCGGAAGAGATTACGAGCTTATATGTGCAGATACGGAGCGTGATAACTGGATGAGCGCCCAGGAGGCAAAGGATTATGGGATTATCGACATGGTGCTTACATCCCATGAAGCTAAGAGCGATCAGTAAATGAAATTTGTTTAGGAGTGAAGGAATGGCAGGAAAAATGATCGGAAGCGATATCAGGTGCTCATTCTGCAATAAGACCCAGAATCAGGTCCGCAAGCTGATTGCCGGTCCGGCAGGGGTCTATATCTGTGACGACTGTATCGAGATTTGCGCGGATATTTTGGAGGATGAGCTGCAGGATGAAGAAGAAGAGGAAAGTGTCCGTCCCGATATTAACCTTTTGAAGCCTATTGAGATCAAGAACTTTTTGGACGAATATGTTGTGGGACAGGAGGAAGCGAAGAAGGTTCTCTCTGTTGCCGTCTATAATCATTACAAGAGAGTAATGGCGCCGAGAGATCTGGATGACGTGGAGCTGCAGAAGAGCAATATCATCATGGTAGGACCCACCGGATCCGGCAAGACCTATCTGGCGCAGACCCTGGCAAAAATCATCAACGTACCCTTTGCCATTGCGGATGCGACCACATTGACGGAAGCCGGGTATGTGGGAGAAGATGTGGAGAATATCCTCCTGAAGTTGATCCAGGCGGCAGATTATGATGTGGAACGCGCTCAATACGGAATGATCTATATAGACGAGATCGATAAGATTACCAAAAAAGGCGAAAATGTATCCATTACCCGGGATGTTTCCGGAGAGGGAGTCCAACAGGCTCTCTTGAAGATCGTGGAGGGCACGGTGGCAAATGTACCGCCTCAGGGAGGAAGAAAGCATCCTCACCAGGAGCTGATTTCCATCGATACTTCCAATATTCTCTTCATTTGCGGCGGCGCTTTTGACGGGCTGGAGAAGATTATCGAGGCGAGACTGGACCGCAAGGCCATCGGTTTTAACACGGAGATTACGCAGAAAACCACCAAGGAAATCGGAGAGCTGCTGCAGGAGGTTACGCCTCAGGATCTGGTGAAATTCGGTCTGATTCCGGAATTCGTGGGCAGAGTGCCTATCTGTGTGGCGCTTCGGGGACTGGACAGGGAAGCGCTGGTTCGGATTCTGCGGGAGCCGAAAAATGCGCTGATCAAGCAGTATAAGAAGCTGTTCGATATGGATGGGGTGGAACTCACCTTTGAAGACGGGGCAGTGGAATCCATTGCAGCCAAGGCTTTTGAGAGGAAGATCGGGGCCAGAGGTCTGCGCTCCATTATGGAAGATATTTTGATCGATACCATGTATGCGATACCTTCCGATGAGACCATAGAGGAATGTATTATTACGGAAGATACGGTGGAAGAAGGGAATGCGCCCCTGACGATTCACAGGAATGAGCGCAGGATAGGTTTGAATAAAGCGATATGATAAAAACGCCGTCCTCTTGTGACGGCGTTTTGTTTCGGGGCAGGAAATACTCTCCCGGGGAGCGGAAAGGAAGTAACAGTATGGTTATCAAAAAGGTCAGTCTGGAAACCGTATGCGGCGTCACCAGTAAGCTGCCGGACACACAGCTGCCGGAGCTGGCATTTGCGGGAAAAAGCAATGTGGGAAAATCATCACTCATCAATGTGCTGATGAACCGCAAGGCTCTCGCACGCACCAGTGCCCAGCCGGGCAAGACGCAGACCATCAACTATTATAATATCAATCAGGCCCTTTATTTTGTGGATTTGCCTGGATACGGCTATGCCAGGGCCAATGAACAGGTGAAGGCCCAGTGGGGGAAGATGGTGGAGAATTACCTGCATAAATCCGGACAGCTCAGGCTGGTATTTCTGCTGATCGATATCCGGCATGCGCCTTCGGAAAACGACCGTATCATGTATCATTGGATTTTGGAAAACGGCTACGATCCTGTCATCATAGCCACCAAGCTGGATAAAATCAAGCGCAGCCAGGTGCAGAGCCAGTTAAAGCAGATCCGGACGGGCCTGGGAGCGGAAGAGGGAATCAGGTTCATTCCATTTTCGGCGCAGACAAAACAGGGGCGGGAGGAGATCTACCGGATTATAGACGCAATCCTGGAGGAAAATGTATGAAAAAATATTGTAAGGCACTGGTTAATCTGGCGGTGGCATTTCTTATATTGATCGGCATCGTGTGGCTGCTGCCGAAGATGTTGGTCTTTTTGGCTCCCTTTGTGGCAGGCTGGATCATTGCTCTGATTGCCGGACCGCTGGTGCGTTTTTTTGAAGAAAAAATCAAGCTGAAGCGGAAAATAGGCGGTGCCTTTGTCATAATCGCCGTGATTGCGCTGGTGGTATTGGTGATTTATATTGTCTGTGCACAGCTGTTCGAACAGGTACGGGGACTGGCGTCCTCCCTGCCGGAAATGTTTCAGAAGATGGAAGAAGATTTCATCAGCATCGGGAATAATCTGAATCAGCTGTTGTCCAGACTTCCGGGCAATATCCACCTGAATCTGAACGGAAACGGGATAAAGCTTGATTCTTATCTGGGGGAGGTCCTGGAGCGATTTGGTTCGCCCACCATAGAAGCGGCGGGAAATCTGGCAAAACAGCTGCCGTCTATCTTTATCGCCACGATTATGGCGCTGCTCTCTTCTTATTTTTTCGTAGCGGAGAGGCAGCAGGTGAACGAATGGTTTCGCAGGCATATGCCGGGGGTGGTTCAGCGGCGTTACCATATGATTCAGGAGAGTCTGGTGAAGTCGGTGGGAGGCTATCTGAAGGCGCAGCTTAAGATTGAAGTCTGGATGTATTTGCTGCTCCTGGCGGGGCTTGGGATTCTGCGGGTGAATTACTTCGGCCTGATTGCGCTGGTAATTGCGTTTCTTGATTTTCTGCCCTTTTTGGGAACGGGAACAGTGCTGATTCCCTGGGCGGTCATACGGATATTGACGGCAAACTATAAAACGGCGATCGGCTTGTTGATTATCTGGGCGGTGGGGCAGCTGGCAAGACAGTTGATCCAGCCTAAAATTGTGGGAGATTCCATCGGCGTGCCGCCCCTGCCGACATTGTTTTTGCTCTATATCGGTTATAAGATCAGCGGCGTGATCGGAATGATCATCGCAGTGCCTATCGGCTTGCTGGTTTATACATTGTATGAGGAAGGGGCATTTGATACGACAAGGAACAGCATATTGATTTTGATTGCCGGGATAAACCACTTCCGGCGTCTGGAGACGGAGGATTTATCAGAGATCCGAAAGATGGCGGAAGAGGAGGAAAAACCGGAAATAAAAACGGAAAAATAATTTTTGGAAGTTGAAACTTTATTCGCCGAAAAGCGTTTTATAAGAAGAGGAGTATGCTGAAGCATACTCTTTTTTGCATATGATATTTTTTACAATATTGTATAACAGGTTATGCAACTTTGATACAAAGATATTTTACAATATTTGCAGTAAAGTGATAGGCTCCGGGATATTAATAGATAGAAGAAGAGGTAATACGCAAGCAAATAATGATGAATGCAGGTATGGATGACCGCGAATTACAATTGAAGATTGATGCGTATGGCGACATGTTGTTCAAGCTCAGCTTCATACGTCTCCAAAATGTGCAGGATGCGGAGGATGTGGTGCAGGAGGCTTTTTATCAATATGTGAAAAAGGGCGGTTCCTTCGAAAGCCCGGAGCATGAGAAGGCCTGGCTTTTGAAGGTTACCTTGAACGCATGCCGGAAGGTATGGCGCAGTGCATGGAAGCGGCATCAGTGCGATTGGGAGCAGGAAGCGGCTGACGGATCTCATTTGACGCAGGCCGTCGTTCCCGGACCGGAGGAGAGCGCGTGCCAAAAGGAGGAGCGCCGCCGGCTGATGGGGAAAGTAATGGCTCTGCCTGTAAAATATCGTGATGTGGTACACCTTTTCTATTATGAGGAACTTTCTGTGAAGGAGATCGCTCTTGTTACAGGGCGGGCGGAGTCTACGGTGACCTCTCAGCTTACCAGGGGAAGAAACCTGCTGAAGAAGTCGCTAAAGGAGGAATATGAATTTGAATAAATTTCAGAATGCGTATCAACAGGCGGCGAAGGAACTGCCGGAATTCCGCATGGATGCGGCCATGGCGCAGGATGAGCTGCATCATTATAAGATGCGGAAGCAGGGAAGAAAATATTTTATTATAAAGGGATGTACTGCGGCAACCGTATTCCTGCTGTGCGGCGCGGGGACGGTAGCGGCCAGGAGCTTCAGAGACAGCATCGTCAAGGTGCACGAGAACGGTTTTATCATCACCAGTGAGCCCAAACCCCAGGTGCAGGAGGACGGAATTCTTGGCCTGGCCTCTATTTTGAAGGAAGGGGGGGTATTTTCCATAGAGGACGATATCCCTGAGGATACAATATTGGAGGAATATGAACCGGAGGTGGAGGAATATGATTCAATGGAGACATTCCAGGCCCAGTCCCAGGCAGTGATTGCGGTTCCCGATGAAGCTCTGCTGGGCAGAGAATTTGCAAACGAGAGGATTCATGTAGTAGATGGCGGGAGCGAAATCTTTATACTGCTTTCAGATGAGGATATGTACTTTTCTATGAATCAGATGGACAACAGGGGCTATGAGAGTTACAGCACCGGCACGTCTTATATGGGGGAGAGCAGAAACGAGCGAAACTTTACCAACGGCCAGGGTCTGAATTATGTGATGTTTGATACGGTGGATGAAGCGGGGAATCTCGATTCCGTCCATGCGGTGATTTCTGTGAACGGCAGAGATCTGACTCTGACTTTTCAGGGATTTGAAGAGAGCGTTATCGAAAAAATATTATATACGCTGGATTTGACAGTGTATTTCGCAGAAGAGGAGACCAGATAGAGCCTGCCTCTCAAATAAGAAGAAAGGATGGACGACACAATGAAAGACACGATGAAGCGTAATATCTTAGTATATAACAATCAGACAAAAATTGCGGAGAAAATGATTCCGTTGTGTACGGGGGAAGGGCTTTCCGTATTGGTGGCGGCTAGTGTGGAAGGGCTGTACGAGATCCTGAAGTCGACGGAGCTGCATCTGATGCTGGTAGATGTGGAGCTGAATGATAAGGGCTGGGACAAAGGGATAGAGATGATTGCAAATCTGAGACGCAAAAGCAGTATTCCGCTTATCGTGGTGTCGGCCCAATCCGCGGAGACGGCGAAGATCATGGCGTTAGAGGCGGGAGCGGACGATTATGTTACGGCAGACTGCAATCCGCTGGAACTGCTGGCCAGAATCAAGTCTCAGCTGCGCAGATATACGCAGCTGGTGAATATGTGTGCCAATATTGACCGGATTTACAAGGTAGATGATCTGATCATTGACGATGCCCAGAGAAAGGTGACGGTGGAAGGCAGAAACGTGCGGCTGACGCCGATTGAATATAAGATTCTCCGTCTCCTGGTACAGCAGAAGGGCAAGGTATTTTCCAACAGCCAGATTTATGAGAATATCTGGCATATGCAGGCAATCGGCGCCGACAATACCATCGCGGTACATATTCGCCATATCAGGGAGAAGATCGAGAAGAATCCCAAGGAGCCCCGTTATCTGAAGGTAGTCTGGGGAAACGGGTACAAGGTTGGATGAGAGAGGCTGATAGCCGTGCGATAGAGGGAAGGGCCGAAACGGAATTGATTTGGCAGATGACAGGGCAGGCGAGGAGTCTGTCCTGCTTGCGATTTATGGCAATCGAAGGCTTGCGGAGTGCGGACTCCATTGTTCGCGATTGTTATGAATTGGGCCTGTGGTCAAAGCAACCGAATTGATTGCTGTGAACGGAGTGAACCGGTAACACGGAGCTTGCCCTGTATGGGCGCCGAAAGCAGCGGTTGACAAACAGGATGAGGTATTTTATGATAAGAAGCGGGCGAAAGGATGGAGGATAGGCGGAATAAAAATATCATAAAGGGTACAGGGAATGGGTGCATGTAATGTAGAAAGAGTGCATAATGTTCACGGGATACCGAAATGGGAGGAAGAAGGGAAAATGGATGGTGCAGGAATGAGTCTACAGATGGAAAGTCCGGCGAAAGCCGGGGAGAAAAAGGGGATCAGCGGAAGTACCATTAAGATTGTGGCAATAGTTGCCATGCTCATTGATCATATCGCGGCGGTGGTTCTGACCAGGCAGATTATGGCAGAGGGTTATGCAGATGCAATTATGGGTGGCCAAAGCAGCCTTACGAGCTGGATGGCGGAAAACGGAAGCCTGTTTATGATAAATACAGTTATGCGTGCCATTGGCAGACTGGGCTTTCCCATATTTTGCTTTTTGCTGGTGGAGGGATTCGGAAGGAGCAGAAATATCAGGAAATATGCCCTGCGGCTCGGCCTGTTTGCGCTGATTTCGGAGATACCCTTTGATCTGGCGCTGACCGGCAGGTGGTGGTATACAGGCTATCAAAATGTGTATTTCACGCTGCTTCTGGGGCTTTTGGCTTTGTGTGGATATGGATTTTTCGTAAAATACGAGAAGAGGGAGGATGGAAATGATCTGCCGGGAGCGCTGCGGATGGGATTAACTCTGACGGGTGTATTATCGCCGGCCGCTTTTGTCATCCTGTGTATGGCGATTCCCTCCGGAAATAGACAGATCAGGGATCTGGCAATGACCGGGGCGGTAGTGTGCGGACTGACGGCGGCAGCCCTTGCGGTGTATGGAAAGAAGAGAGGTTTCCGGCGGGTTCAGACAGCCTGTGCCAGTATGACGGTTTTGATCATTATGATGGTTCTGGCGGAAATGCTGCGTACCGACTATGGCGCCATGGGCGTATTGACCATCACGGCAATGTATTTATTCCAAAAGAGCAGAGCGGCGTCCATGGCGGTGGGGTGTGTGGTGCTGACGCTGATGTCATTGAGCGAGCTTCCGGCGTTTTTCGCATTGATTCCCGCCGCGCTGTACAACGGCAGACGGGGGCTGAAGCTGAAATATGTGTTCTATGCGTTTTATCCGGTGCACCTGTTTTTGCTGTATTTGATGCTATTGTTGTTGGGACTGGACACAGTGCTTTTATAGGCCGGGGCAAAGAGTGCGCATAGAGAAAAGGATTTTGATAGAGGATAGAAAAGATGTTGGAAGTAGCGGATTTTACAAAAAAATACGGAAAGACACTGGCTGTCGACGGGATTGGCTTCACGGTGCCGGACGGAAACGTAGGCATCCTGTTAGGACCCAACGGCGCAGGCAAGTCAACAGTGATCAAAAGCATAGCGGGATTGCTGCGATATAAAGGGCTGATCCGCATTCAGGGGCAGGATTCCAGGACATTGGAGGCCAAGAGGCACTTTGCCTATGTACCGGAGCTGCCCTATATGTATGATGCCCTGACGGTGAGGGAACACATAGAATTTATAACCAGAGCATATGGTGTGGAGATTCCGGAGTCTGAGATTTCAGGGCTGCTTGCCCGGTTTGAACTGGCGGATAAGCAGGATAAGCTGGGCAATGAGCTATCCAAAGGAATGATGCAGAAAGTCAGTATCTGCTGTGCGCTGGTGATAAAGCCTCAGGTGATTTTGTTGGACGAACCTATGGTGGGGCTGGACCCGGCGGCAATCAAGGAACTGAAGGCAGTACTTCTGGAGCTGAGGGAGAGGGGCTGTACCATTTTAATCAGCACGCATATGCTGGAGATGGTGAAGGAATTGTGGGATGTGACCTTCGTGATGGATAAGGGACATATTCTGGGAACGTATCCTAGAGAAATGCTTGGAAACGAGGATCTGGAGGAACTTTATTTTTCTGTCACCGGTCAGAGCGGGGCAGGGGAGGACGGGAAATAGTCTATGGGAGCAATCGGGTATCTCTACCGGAAAACATTTGTAAATCGGGTGAAAATAGCCATGCACAAACCGGTGACTTATGTCTATCTGTTATTGGTGCTGTTTTATTTTACGGCAGTTCCGGCCTCCCTTCGGATGATCGTGGAGGATTTCGGAGGGGACTCGCCTCAGGGTATGGTCATGATATTGACTGTTTTGGCATTCTGGAGCATTCCGGGTAATCTGACGGCGTATACGAAGCGCAAGGGGCTGGTATATCGGAATTGTGATGTACACTTTCTGTTTCCGGCGCCTGTCCGGCCGAAAAAGGTACTGCTTTATGCCCATTTGAAAACCCTGACAGCACAGATTTTGATGAATTCCTTTATCGTGGTTTGCGGCGGTATGATTTTTGCTGTGGAAAAATGGCGGCTGGCGGTTTATTTTCTCTTCTCTGTTGTGGTGGAAAATGTTCTGGAGGGCGGGATTATGATTCTGCTCTATGGGGACGAGCGTATGGGAGAAAAGCAGCGTGCTTTACTGGTGAAGGCAGCCTATGGACTGATGGCCGTGCTGGTGCTTCTGGCGGTAGCAGCCTATTTCAGAGGCGGGTTAAGTATGGGGACGGTGGCCGAATACCTGCAGAGTGATTTACTGCAGATGGTGCCAGTGGTGGGATGGTATATTTCTGTGCTGCATCTTCTTTTTCTGGAGACTACGGCGGTGAATGTGGCCGGAACCGTGTGCTATGGCCTGCTGTTGATTATCGTGGTAATAATGGCTTGGCGGATGAAATGCACGGGCGCTTTCTATGAGGATGCTACAAAATTCGCAGAGGATTATGAGGACGTACTGGTGAGCCGAAGGCAGGGCAATACCGCCAGACGGCTGGGAAAGGTGCAGAAATTCGGGAAAGCCCATATTACCTGGCACGGGTATGGCGCAAGGGCCCTGTTCTACCGGCAGCTGCTGGAGTATAAGAAGAGCAGATTTTTTATCTTTGACATCAGCACCTTCATGGTAATTCTGGGCGGAGCGGCTATAGCATACCTTTATATTCGTGAGGGTGGATTTGGGGAATTGGAATCCTATCGATTCTTTGTAATACCGGTGATTGCCTCTTACTTGATTTTTGTTTTTAACGCAGTGAACGGAAAGTGGGCAAAGGAACTGTCATCTCCCTATACTTATCTGATACCGGATACGGCTTTCCGGAAATTAGTCAATGCCACGGCAATGCAGCATATCCAGAGTGTGGTGAACGGCTGCCTCATTACCCTGCCGGGAGCCGTCGCCATGGGGATGCCGCCCGGAATTACGGCACTTTGCATTGTATGTTACATTGTATTGTCCGCGAATAAACTGTATGCCCTTGCGGTGGCGGAGGCGGCTGTGGGAAATACGCTGGGCACTGTGGGAAAACAGCTGCTGCAGATGCTGATCCAGGGCCTGGCCATCACAAGCGCGGTTTTGGGAGCTGTCATGGGAATGGTTTCAGGGGGGATTTTGTGGGCGTTTTTGTTGATGGATGTATTTCTGATTCTTTTTACCGGTGTATTTATGGTGATTGCGGTTCTGAATTTTTATAATATGGAAACGGGAGAATATTGAGTTATTTCCGCATGGCTTAATGCCGCCGCTTTAGAACGAAATATCAATTTCTTGCAGGTACTGCAAGAAGCTTTAAAATCGCAACTCAATCTTGGATAAGGGGGGATGTTCTTCCTTTTTCCAACTCATTTTTCAGCACATTTTTCAACACATACAGGGAAGTATTTCCGTTAAAGATGGAGATACTTCTTTTTTTGTGCAAAAATATGACAATGGCAGCGGGTGTAAGAATACTAGGGGGCTGGAACAGGGGTTTCAGAGCATCGGAGAGGAGAATTTTCGTCTCAAAAGGTATACTTTTTGGAACAGAAATAAATTTCTAAAACTTTGTCTATTTTAATACAAATTTGCGGAAAAGGCAAGAGAAAAATGGCTTTTTCTTAGTAAAATTTGCCTAGGGAGGTTTTGATTCAAAAAGTATACTTTTTGAGATTTAAGAGCGGAATCTCTGGATTTCCCGGGTTTGGGCGAGGTTGGCAGGGAAAGGGAACATTTGTACACAGGGGAGTGTTGCGGTTATGTACAGGAAAAAGGCCGGGGGATGGCTGAAGCACCTGGATTTCATATTATTGGATCTGCTGTGCCTGCAGGCAGCCTTCATGTTGGCCTACACGGTGCGTATGGGTCCTGACAGCCCCTATGCCGACAGGGAGTACCGCAGTATCGGAATCGTGATTCTGCTTGCGGACGTGGCAGTGATGTTTTTATTGAATACTTTTCGGGATGTACTCAAGCGGGGCTATTATCAGGAATTCACCATGACCCTGCGGCATGACTGTGTGGTGGAGGGGATTGTGGTATTCTATCTGTTTACCACTCAGAAGGAGGTGCCGGGGGCCAGATTTGTCATTTATCTGATGGCGATGTTGTATGTGTGCATGGGGTATTTTAGCAGACTGTTCTGGAAGGCATGGCTGCAGAG
>OFHM01002294.1_pt1 | contig 11032 bp, 9 predicted proteins | sample 1521311 | NCBI WGS metagenome assembly OFHM01 (sample SAMEA3504083, study PRJEB24116) | mouse gut metagenome | biome: mouse gut; feature: mouse-associated habitat; material: faeces | place: Denmark | collected 2011 | reverse complement strand
AGAATCACCGTAAGCGCCGCAAACACAAGCGCCAGCCACCACCTGTCATAATCGTCCCTCTTAAGCGCAACCGCCTGCACCACGTTATGTACCCCGTGTATGACTATCAGAACGCCCACAATCACCGGAACCGCCATGATAATCATATCGGGCTGCATTAAAATCCACACGCCGATTACCGCAAGAACAATGCCAAAGACCATCATTCCCTGGGAAATCATGGTTCTTTCCTTATTGATTAAATATATAACAATCTGCGCCAATCCGTAAATGAGCAGCATCCCCCCTAACAGCGTGCAGACAATCCGCATGGTTGTACCCGGCCATATTAGAAGCACCAGACCGAGCAAAGTGCATAACCCGGCAGAAACCGTATAATTTGCTTTCAATCCTTTTAAAAAATCCGACATGTCATTAACTCCTTTTCTTTTTCTGTTTACTTTCAAACCGCTTATTTAAAGCTTCATATGCCTTATAAGCCAGATAGCCCAGCACCGCCCCGAAGCAGTTGAGCAGAATATCGTCCACATCAAAGGCGCCAAAAGCGCTGAAAAGCTGAAAAACCTCTATGCCTACCACCAGAAAAAAGGACTGGAACAGCATGATAAAGAAGCATTTCTCCCTCTTGATAACGTAAGGCAGAAGAAAACCAAAGGGAACAAAGGCAACAATGTTTCCCACCAGATTTTCAAAACTGTTAAGCTTATAAGAATAATCTATATACATACGTATGGTTTTAAACAACGTAAAGTTAGCCGTATCAAGCCCCTCCAGAATCACTTCCTTTCTCCAGGTAGCCGCAATGGCCTGAAGCTGTTCCAGAGGGTATTTAAAAATAATCACCTTAATCAATACCAGCAAATAAAGAAAAAAGAGCAGCCTGACATGTTTCCTCAGAAACTGTCTGATATTCACTTATAACGAACCTCCATTAATGTAAGTCCTTTCGCGGGAACCAGCTCTCCGGCGTTTTCGCGCCGTCCCGATTCCAGAATTTCCGCGATATCCTCAGGTTTTCTCTTGTGTAGCCCCACTTCTAAAAGTGTTCCCGTCATAATTCTGACCATATGGTACAAAAAACCGTTTCCACTGTACCAGAAACGTATTTCATCCTGCACGCCCTGTAACTGCATGGACATGCTCGCCGTCCTCTCTATCCGGATTTCATCAATTGTCCGGATGGTAGACTTTTTACCCTTTCTGGCAGAAGTAAAGGCTTTAAAGTCATGGGTGCCAAGCAGAAATGGAACGGCCTTTTCCATAGCCCTTATATCCGGCTTCTCTTCCAGAATATGCACATACCGTCTGTCAAATACATGGGGAATACCGGAATTTACCACCCGGTAGCAATAAGTTTTCCCTTTGGCGTTAAGACGGCTGTGGAACCGTTCGGGCACTTCCTCAATGGAAATCACCGCAATGTCCTCCGGAAGATAAAAGTTCATATATTCCATTATTTCCCCGGCGCTTCTTTTTTTATTCTCCATCCCTGATTCCCCGCCGTCTGCGCCGTCCGGTTTGGTATTTATATGAAAATTTGCCACCTGCCCCAGGGCATGGACGCCTGCGTCCGTTCTTCCCGACGCGTCAACCTCGATTTTCTGTCCCGTCATTTTGGACAGTACCGATTCCAGCTTACTTTGAATGGTATTGTCCGTGTTTCCCTGCTTCTGCCAGCCCTGATACCTTGTCCCCTCATACTGCAATATAATTTTATAATTTGCCACCCATATCCTCCATATATAGTTCCGCAGGTGCTCTTCCAGCGCACCTTTTCTAAGCAATTTCCCACCGTTTCATATTTCCCAGGGGTTTTCTTTTCCTTCCACGAAGTACCTGCACCCCATGAGGGAATCCCTGACAACCGTATTTACACATTCGTCCGTGTAAAAGGCCATGTGGTGGCTGACAGTCACGTTGGGGAATCCCCGTAGTATCGCCAGCTCCCTGTTATTGAGTATATCTGATTTATGGTCATAATAATACAATCCAAATTCATTTTCCACTACGTCAAGGCCTGCGCCGCCTATTTTCCCCTCTTCAATACCCGCAATCAGGGCCTGGGTATCAATCAGCCCGCCCCTTGCCGTATTGACAATGATTACCCCGTCTTTCATCCGGGAAATGGCTTCCCTGTCTATCATATGGTAATTGGCATCGGTAAGGGGCGCATGTAAAGTGATTACATCCGCCTGCCGCCAAAGCTCCTCCAAAGAAACGTAGGCTGCGCCTCCCTCTCTTACCTCCCTGCTTTCCTGCAGGTCATAGGCTATTACACGGCAGCCAAAGCCGGAAAGGTTCCGGATCACCTGCCTGCCGATCCTGCCCGTCCCCACAACGCCTACCGTCAAATCCTTCAGTTCCCTTCCCTGGATTCCTTTCAGGGAATAATCCTGTATATTGGTCCGCTCTATAATCCGTTTCATTTTCCGGATAGCCATAAGGATCAACATTACCGTATAATCCGCCACCCCGCAGGGGCCATAAGGGGCGTTGGCCACCTTCATGCCCAGCTCCCCTGCCGCCTTTACATCTATATGGTCATAGCCAATGGTCCTGGTTGCCACATACCCTACCCCATACCCGGCAAAAACCCGCAGAAGCTCCCGGGGCATCTTTGAGGTGAGAATGTTGATGCATTCACTCCCCTTTGCCAGCGCCGCATTGTCCTTATCCGGTGCCTCCTGGCACAGGGCCAGCTCTATCCCAAGCTCCCTTCCATATTTTTCAAACAGCCCCTTTTCATCAAAAGGCCTGCAGCGTAACCTTCATTCTACCACACCTTTCCCTCCCTTACCCCTGGCCCGCTCCCATCCCAGGAAAACCGGGGCTGCCCAGGCCAGGCTAAGAAAATCTTACACCGGGTCTTTTGTTGTTTCCGATTTCCTTTTGTCTTTCGCCTTGCGTTCATAAATCCGTACTGCTTCCATGTCTTCTTCCTCCAGATGCCTGAAATTGCTGATGCTGGCATACAAGACCTTCAGGCTGTTTAAGGTAGTGTCAAAAACCCCCTCCTGGTACATATTCAGCACAATGATCCCTATCGGGACGGCAATGATCATCCCCACCACGCTCCCCGCCTTATAGCCAATAAACAGCAAAAACAGCGTGGGAATAGGGGAAAGCCCTACAGACTCTCCCACAATCTTGGGCTGGATCAGCTGCCTTGCAAGCTGCCCCACGCCCCAGATGACCAAAAGCCCGATCACCATGGGGTAATCACCGCTCAAAAACTTCACCGCCGCCCAGGGCAGCAGGACAGTCCCTGTGCCAAAAAAAGGGAGGAAATCCAAAAACGCCACTCCCACGGCAATGATAAACGCATACCTGATTTTTAAAACCCAGAAGCCAATGCCAAGGAGCAGGTACATCCAGACTTCAATCTTAAACTGCGCCTTAAAATAACCTCCCACAGCATGTTTCAGCCCTCTTTTGATCATGCCAAAGTGTTCCATCACGGATTCCGGCATTGCCTTTGACACCATATTTGCCACATAATCCTTGTCTGCAACAAAAAAATAGGCGGACAGAAGGCACATAATAATCCCAATCAGGATAGACGGCAGATTTTTGGCGAACCGGCTTAAGGCTTCTATAGTCGGCATGCTGATGCCGCCAAGCAGCTCTCCCATATACTCGTCCACATTGGCGGTAATCCTGTGAAAGGTGTTCCTTATGCCCTCCGGGAGATATCTGCTTGCGTTGTCTAACTTCTGCCCGATTTCCTCAAAATCCTGCTGTGCGCCTGCCCACATCTCCGGCATTTCCCCCACAAAAGACACAATGCCCTCTGTAAGCTTTACCCCCACAAAATAGCCCCCCAGGATCACCAGTGCAATCACAGAAATGATCACAAAGGCAGACCCCGCCATTCTTTTGACCTTCAGTTTCTTTTCAAAAAATTTTACCAGAGGGCCCGCGATCAGGGCAATAATCCACCCTATCACAAAGGGCATAAAATAGATCACAATTCTGGGAAGCACAAAAATGCAAAACAGCAATAATACCAGCATGATTCCCAGATTGACTAATACTTTTAAATAGGTTCTTCTTTTTCCGCCGTCCATAACTATACTCCTACTGCGGGCCTGCTGGCTCCTCCCCTTCCAGATAGGTATCCAGAAGCTGGTAAATCTCCTCCCGTCCCTGTTTGGTGAGGGCAGAATAAGGTATCACAATGGTATTTGCCAGGGCTTCCAATCCGGTTTTGATCAGCTTCACCTGCTTTTGGACCTGGCTGCGCTTAATCTTGTCCAGTTTCGTAGCAATCAAAACCGGCTCAAAGCCCTGGTGCAGAATCCACTGGTACATTAATTTGTCGTTGTCAGTAGGCGCATGGCGGATATCCACCAGCAGGAAAACCGCCCTTAACTGTTTGGAGGTATGGAGATACCGTTCTACCATTTTTCCCCATTTCTCCTTGGTTTCCACATTTGCCCGTGTATACCCGTAGCCGGGCAGATCCACAAAATACATCTGGCCGTTAATGTTATAATAATTAATGGTCTGGGTCTTCCCCGGCTGGGAGCTGGTTTTGGCCAGCGCCTTCCGGTTCATCAGCCCATTGATCAGGGAAGATTTCCCTACGTTGCTTTTCCCTGCAAATGCAAATTCCATATGTTCATTTTCAGGGAATTTGCTGGTAATGCCACAAACAGTTTCAAGATTTACATTTTTTATTATCATTTTTTACCCTTAACATTTCTATTTATTTTTTAAGGCAGCTTCCCTCCCGGCTCCCGGGCAGAAGTCCCCCTTATACCGTCATGCTGCATCAGCCAGCAGTGCACGGCGGAGCACTTCCTCCATGTTTTTCACATAGGTGATGGTAAGCCCCTCCTTGATTTCTTCTGAAATTTCATCAATATCTTTTTTGTTCTCCGCAGGCACCAAAACCTCTTTCAGCCCCGCTATACGTGCCGCCAGGATCTTTTCTTTCAGCCCGCCGATAGGGAGCACCATCCCCCTTAAGGTCACTTCCCCGGTCATGGCAAGGTCGCTGCGCACCTTTTTCCCGGTGATGGCGAAAAACAGGGCTGTAGCCATGGTAATGCCTGCCGAAGGCCCGTCCTTGGGAACCGCACCTTCCGGTATATGTATATGGAAATCATTTTCCTTAAACACTTCCGGAAAAATTTTGTTTTCCTCCCCCACAGAACGCACATAGCTCATGCCAATCTTCGCGGATTCCTTCATCACTTCGCCCATCCGCCCGGTAAGCTCTATTTCCCCTTTCCCGGGCATCATATTCACTTCAATCTGCAGGGTGTCCCCGCCTACGCTAGTCCAGGCAAGCCCACGGACAATGCCTACCTGGGGTTCTTTATTGGCTTTATCCAGGGTATACTTTCTCTTGCCCAGGTATTTATCCAGATTGGCGGTGGTCACTTTCACCTTTTCCGGTTCCTCCCCCTCTTCCCTGGCTTCCAGGATCTCTTTGGCGGTTTTTCGGCAGATATCCCCGATTTTCCGTTCCAGCTCCCGTACCCCGGCCTCCTTGGTATAATAAGTAATGATATTCTTCAAGGCACCGTCCTGAAGGGAAAGCATTTCCCGGGTGATGCCGTTGGTTTTCATCTGTTTTTTCAGTAAATGTTTTTTGGCAATATGGAATTTCTCATTTTCCGTATAGCTGGTAATCTCTATGATTTCCATACGGTCCAGCAAAGGCCTTGGGATGGTCTGGGTGGTATTGGCGGTGGCAATAAACAAAACCTCCGACAGGTCCATGGGAATTTCCACATAATGGTCCCGGAACTTGGTATTCTGCGCCCCGTCCAGCACCTCTAAAAGGGCGGAAAAAGTATCCCCTTTGTAATCATTGCTTACCTTGTCAATCTCGTCCAGCAGCATAATGGGATTTTTCACTCCCGCCTGCTTTAGCCCCGTCACAATACGCCCGGGCATGGCACCCACATAGGTTTTCCGGTGCCCCCTGATTTCCGCCTCATCCCGGATGCCCCCCAGGGAAATCCTCACATACTCTTTGTCCAGGGCCTCCGCCACGCTTTTGGCAATGGAGGTCTTCCCGGTCCCGGGAGGGCCCACCAGGCAGATGATAGGGCTGTCCCCCTTCCTGGTCAGGCACCTGACTGCCAGAAACTCCAGGATCCTTTCCTTTACCTGCTCCAGGCCGTAATGTTCCCTCTCCAGAATAGCCCTGGCCCTTTTCATGCTCTCATTATCTTTGGATGCCTTATCCCAGGGCAGCTCCAGAAGGGTTTCAATATAGGCCCGCTCCACCGCGCTCTCCGAGCTGTTTCCCGCAAGCCGCCTGAAACGGGCAATCTCCTTATTGACCTTCGCCTTCACTTCCTCAGATGCCTGGAGCTTTTCAAGGGCTTCCTCAAACTGGTCTGCATCGGAAAAGGAACCGTCCTCCTTCAATTCCTCCCGGATATAGTTAAGCTGCTCCCGCAGGAGATATTCCCTCTGGTTATTGTCCACCCGGTCTTTGATATTATGGGCCAGTTCCTCCCTGGCCTTGGCAATGCGGATTTCGTTTAACAGATATTCTCCCAGTATCCGGTAGCGCTCCTGCAGGTCAATGGCTTCCAGTACCTGTTGTTTTCTTTCATAGTTAAAAGGCAGGTTCATGGCGATCTGGTCCATTAAGCTGCCTGGCTCTGTGATCCTGGCATACCTTTGCAGGGCGTTTTTATCAATCTTGGGATAATGGACGGCAAAGGCGGTAAAGTATTCCGTTATCTGGCGGAGCATCGCTTCCCGCGCTACCTTTTCCTCCTGGGAGGATGCCTCCTCCTGGGGTGCCGGTGCTAAATAGGCTTCCAGAAATTCCTGGTTTTCCTCCCTGATTCCCTGAAGGATCCCACGTACCTTTCCTTCCACCAGGATCCTTACAATCTGGTTGGGAAGCTTGGTGATCTGCTTCACCACGCTGATAGTCCCCACGGGGCATAAATCCTCCCCGCCCGGATTATCCACATCCGGATTCTTCTGTGCCACCAAAAAAATCCTGCCGCCCTTGACCATGGCCTCTTCAAGCGCCTGCACAGACTTCTCCCTGTTTAAATCAAAGTGTATCACCGCATCCGGCAATATTGTCATTCCCCTAAGTGGTATAACGGGCATGGTAAGTAACTGACCCAAATCTGCTTTTTTTTCATTCATAGGCTTATCCCCTTGTCTGATTATCAAACGCCGCCGCCCTTTGCGGCAGCTTATGCAAAATGCCGCCCGCAGGCGGCATAACTCACCAGAGGCAGATGATACGAACACTTTGTAATAGGCACTCTGTGCCACCTGCTGTTATCTGGCCCTGCGCATTACTTCATGATGTATCAATAAAGGTTCACTGGTACCCTCTACTGCGCCTTTTGTAATAACGCATTCTTCAATTGTCTCATCTGACGGAATCCAGTACATAATATCCATCATTACTTTTTCCATAATGGAGCGTAGCCCCCTGGCCCCGGTCTTGCGCTCAAAGGCCTGCCTTGCAATGGCTTCCACTGCCTCCGGCTCAAAAGAAAGACGTACATCGTCAAAGCCAAACAGCTTCTGGTACTGTTTGATCAGCGCACTCTTAGGCTCAGCCAATATTCTGACTAATGCTTCCTCATCCAGCCCATCCAGGGAAACATTGATCGGTACACGGCCTACAAACTCCGGTATCAGCCCGAATTTAACCAGATCCTGAGGGGTGACTTCCTTCAGGAGGGTGCTGATTTCCCTGCTGCTCTTGTGGGCGATTTCCGCTTCAAAACCAATGGAATTGCGGTTGAGCCTGTTTTCCACGATTTTTTCCAGGCCGTCGAAAGCACCTCCGCAGATAAATAAAATATTGGAAGTGTCTACCTGTATCAGCTCCTGGTGGGGATGCTTCCTCCCACCCTGGGGGGGCACGCTGGCAACGGTCCCTTCAATAATTTTCAGAAGAGCCTGCTGGACGCCTTCCCCTGATACATCCCTGGTAATTGACACATTCTCGCTTTTTTTGGTGATCTTATCAATTTCATCAATGTAGATAATACCAAGCTGGGCACGCTCCACATCGTACTCTGCCGCCTGTATCAGCTTCAGGAGAATGTTCTCCACATCCTCCCCCACATAACCGGCTTCCGTCAAAGTAGTGGCATCCGCTATGGCAAATGGCACATTAATGATCTTTGCCAGTGTCCGGGCAAGGTAAGTTTTTCCTGAACCGGTAGGGCCGACCATAATGATATTGCTCTTTTCCAGCTCCACATCGTCCATATCCCTGGGAGCCATTACCCGTTTATAATGATTGTATACAGAAACTGCCAGGACCTTCTTGGCCTCTTCCTGGCCGATCACATAATCATCCAGGAATGCCTTGATTTCTACCGGCTTTAACAGATTGATCTCAAATTCTGTTTCCTCTGCCTCTTCTTCTTCATATTCCTCTTCCACGATGTCCGCGCAGATTTCCACGCATTCATCGCAGATATACACACCAGCCGGGCCGGCGATCATTTTTTTCACCTGGTCCTGTGTCTTGTTGCAAAAAGAACACCTGATGTTATCAGAACTCTTTCCTGCCATTTTCTTTCCCCTTTATCATCCCAAATAAAGCCGCCAACGATTATTTTTCAGCCCGTCTGTAAAGAATCTTGTCGATCAGGCCATATTCCTTTGCCTCCTCTGCGGACATCCAGTTATCGCGCTCTGTATCCGCCGCAATGACCTCATAATCCTTGCCGGTATTTTCTGCCAGCATCCTGTTCAGCTTTTCCTTGGTGTGCAGGATATGCTTGGCTGCAATTTCAATTTCCGTAGCCTGGCCCTGGGCACCGCCTAAAGGCTGATGGATCATGATTTCCGCATTGGGAAGGGCCATACGTTTCCCCTTTGCGCCCCCTGCAAGCAAAAATGCCCCCATGCTTGCCGCCATGCCCATGCAGTTGGTGGCTACGTCGCACTTAATATACTGCATGGTATCGTATATAGCCATTCCGGCGGTAACGCTCCCGCCGGGGCTGTTGATATAAAACTGGATATCCTTTTCCGGGTCTTCTGCCTCCAAAAACAGCATCTGGGCCACCACAAGGCTGGCGGTCACTTCATTGACTTCCTCCCCCAGAAAAATAATCCTCTCTTTTAAAAGCCTTGAATAAATATCGTAAGAACGTTCCCCTCTGCTGGTCTGTTCGATGACATAAGGCACTAAGCTCATACTAATCCTCCCTGCTTCCTGCAATACCTGTCCTGCCTGCGCCGCCCTTTCAGGCCTTTTTCTTTGCGTTTTCCACCACAAACTCCGCAGCTTTTCTCACTGCAAGGTCTTCCCTGATCTGTTTTGCGCTTCTCTCAGGCAGCGTCTTTTTGATTTCTTCTATTTCCATCTGGTAAGCCTGGGCCATGAGGCCTAATTCTTCCTCAAACTCTTCCTCTGTAGCGGTAATGTTTTCCGCTTTCGCAACAGCTTCAAGGACCAGCCTGGATTTGATCCTTCTCTCAGCCTGGGGCCTTACCTGCTCCGCCATCTTATCATAGCTTGCGCCTGTCATCTGGTAGTACTGGTCCATGGTAAGACCCTGGTAACGTATTCTCTGGCCAAACTCATCGATCATCTGCCTTTGTTGGGTCTGGATCATCGCCTCCGGGATCTCCATGTCAGAATCATCCACAATGGCCTCAATCACAGCCGCTTCTTTTGCTTCCTTCGCCTCTTTTTCCTTCTCCTGTGTAAGTTTAGCCCTCACATCCTCTTTATATTCCTCTAAGGTGTCAAATTCGGAAATTTCGCTGGCAAACTCATCATCCAGTGCAGGAAGCTCTTTTTCCTTGATCTCCTTAATGGTGCATTTGAATACTGCTTCTTTTCCCTGCAGTTCCTCCGCCTGGTAATCCTCCGGGAAAGCCACTGTAACTTCTGTTTCCTTGCCGATTTCCGCGCCGATAAGCTGCTCTTCAAAGCCAGGGATAAAAGCGCCGGAACCGATGGTTAGAGGATAGTCCTCCCCCTTGCCCCCATCAAAAGCCACGCCGCCTACAAAGCCTTCGAAATCAAGCACAACCATGTCCTTATCTTTCACAGGCCTGTGGGTTATCTCAATATTCCGGGCGTTATTTTCCCGCTCCCTTTCAATCTTCGCGTCTACTTCCTGGCCAGAGACAGTAACATCCTCCTCCGCCACCTCAACGCCCTTATACTTGCCAAGCCTTACCTCCGGCTTTAAGGCAACCTCTGCCGTAAAAATAAAAGGCTTCCCCTTTTCAATCTGGGTTACATCAATTTCAGGGGATGAAACGATATCCTCCCCACATTCCTCAACTGCGTCCTCGTAAGCGTCGGGAATCAGAGCGTTTGCCGCGTCCTCATAAAAGATTTCCGGGCCGTACATTTTCTCAATCATCTGGCGGGGAACTTTCCCTTTCCGAAAGCCCGGAATGCTGATTTTCTTCCTGTTTTTTAAATACGCTTCCTGCAAAGCCGCCTCAAGTTCTTCTACCGGGACCTCAATGGTAAGCTTCGCCATGTTTTTTTCTAATTTTTCCACCTGTACGCTCATTCTGGTGCATCCTCCTTATAAGTCGTGTCCTAAATTTATTTTTCTTTTATCAACAAACGCTAGCTGTTTCGCGTACTGTTACCTGCATAAACTCACAGTCATTATGCGATTATAGCATATCCGTAAAGAAAATACCAGATTTTTTATCACAAAACTGTGTGGAAATTGTGCTGGAGGTTACTGCAAATCCTTGCTTTTTGGTTTTTTATCTTTTATACTATATGATATTCTAATAGTTAAAGCCAGGAGGAGAAAAATGAAATTATCCACAAAAGAGCTGGTACAGACCGCCCTGTTACTTGCCATCTGTATTGCCAGCCAGTATTTTAAAAATCTCTCTGTCTATATCACAGGCCCTGTGGTAAACGCAGTGATTATTATTGCAGTCCTGGGCGCCGGGTTATGGAGCGGGCTTTTGATCAGCCTGGTTGCCCCTGTTACCGCCTTTTTCTTTACAGGCTCCCCTATCATGGCCGCCATCCCTTTGATGTTCCCGGTGGTAATGGGCGGAAACATGGTCCTGGCAGTGTGCGTAT
>OFHM01002293.1_pt1 | contig 11045 bp, 7 predicted proteins | sample 1521311 | NCBI WGS metagenome assembly OFHM01 (sample SAMEA3504083, study PRJEB24116) | mouse gut metagenome | biome: mouse gut; feature: mouse-associated habitat; material: faeces | place: Denmark | collected 2011 | reverse complement strand
CCCGCCATGGAAAAAACAATATCCACGGTGCGCTTTATAAACCGCTGGTCGATTGAGAGCCCATTGTTGCGCGAGAGCAGCAGCGGCGTGTCGAACAGGTGGATATCATCCGCTCCCCGCAGAATCACATCAGAGATCTTGGGGGTTACATAGGTGCGGACCGACTCCTGATAGCAGTACTTCATAATCTGGTTCCTTGCCTGCGCGGGCAGGTCGCAGAGCACAACCGCATTGTACTCACGAATCAGCGGATAAAGCTTTTCATAGCCGACCACGTAGCTGATTGAGGCGCAGATATTGTATTTATCCCTGCGCGTATTGATTTTTGCAATCAGATCATTCGGCGGGTAATTCCCGTATATAACAATCATCCGGCGCGGCGGATACAGGCGTACATAGATATATCTCACCACATATACGAATGGCACGATCAGCACGGTCTCAATGCCCGTCAGCAGACAGACCGGCCAGATCTTTACATAATCCCTTGCCACCATACACAGCTGAAAATAGGCGACGACATTGGCGCAGCAGACTGCCAGAATCTGGGACAGGCAGATGTCTGTAATGCGAAGATAACCGATCCGGTAGCCACCCAGTATCTGTGTAAAAAAGCAGACAAAAAGCGTGTAAATACCAATCACGGCCCAGTTTCCGCGCCGGAAAAAGTGATACTTCATACCGGGCACATAGACCTCATACCAGATCACGGCAAAAATCGCAGTCTGCAGTGCCAGCAGGATGCAGTTGGATATTCCGTTTAGCAGGTGTTTGTATTCATCTCTTTTCCTCACGCTGTCTTTTGCTCCTTATAATTTGTACAATCTCTTCCGAGATTATAACATCTTTCCATTTTACATGCAATCTCCATCTTTGCGTGGATACCGCCCTGAATAAACGCGGGCTTTTCAGAATGATGTGCCCGCATTCCGCGGCCGGCACACGGATTCAGGAGTGAGACTTTTTCAGGAAAGAAAAAAGAACCCCGCATCAGCCGTTTCCCCGGCCGATGCATGGTTCTCTTACTATTCCCTATTTCACTTTTTTTGATACGATTTTTGAATTGCTTCCATATATCTTCTTCCCATTTACTTTCCGGTAAGCTCTCACCTTATAGTAATAGGTTTTTCCTGAGGAAAGACCGCTGTCCGTATATGTCTTTATACTTCCTTTTGTGATCGTCTTTACCTTTTTGTATCCCCCGTTTTTTGAGGTGCTGCGGAAGATCTCGTAGCCATCCGCTCCCGCAATCCTGCTCCAGGTCAGTCTGAGTTTTCCCGCGGAAGGAGCCGTCACCTTCGGACTGACTTTTGACGGAACCGGCTTCCCCTGCACTGCCGCGGAATATCCGCCGGTTTTGCTGCCTCCTGTGGTTTTCACGGTCGCCGTCATTTTATAGTAATAGGTTTTTCCGGCGGTGACCTTTTTGTCGGTCCAGCTGGTCGCATGGATGTCGCTGACCGTCTTTATCTTCTCATACGTCCCATTTTTTGAAGTGCTCCGGTAAATCGTATAATTTTCCACGCCCGCAACTGCATTCCAGCTGACTTTCAGCTTATTGTAAGCAGTGGATTTCACTCCTGTGATTTTAGGACTGACTGCCCGGATCTTATTGACACTCAGTCTGTATTCCCTGCCGACACCGGCACTGCCAGCCGCCTGCACTTTTAGAAAATACGTCCCTTTCGGCAGTTTTGCCGCCTGTGATTCCGAATAGGATTCCCCGGCGTAAGCGTAAATATACCCGTTTTTCTTATAGCTGACGCGGCTGCCGTTCTGGTCAAGCAGCGTTACATACCAGGCCATATCGGAAGAACCGGTTTTATCATGAGAGATGCCAAAGTTTAAGTAAGCCGCTTTGTCCAGCGTAAAGCGGAACCAGTCGTTGTCCAGCGTCGAACAGCTCACACCTGTCACTGTTTTTCCGATTTTAATCCGGTCTGCCGTGGCAGAATTACCGTTCGGTTCTGTCTCCCAGCCGGACGCCGTCTTTGCCATCACCTTCAGCCGGTAATTGCCCGTGAAAGATTTGCCGTTGTCCTCCACCAGTATGTAATATGTACCGGCGGCAAGCCCGGTCTTTGGGGTGGTGATACTGCTCTGCGTCCCGCGGCTCGTAAACTGATCCAGCTCTGTATACTCACTGCCATACAGTCTGACCCGCAGAATCTCATCCGCGGAACCGGTGTCCTCATGAGAAAACTTTATCTGCAGCCACCCTGATTTTGCGAGCTCTATCCTGTAATAGTCTTTATCCCCGTCCCCCGTCAGCCCCGGAATCACGCTCTGTGCGCTCTTATGAATACTTCCGCGGTATTCTGTTCCGCTCCTGATGACATTCGCATCGGAAAATGTGTCATTCCTTTCCTGCTCCCAGTTTCCACCGGAAAATCCCGCTTTCAGCTGATAACTCTGCCCGTACGCGGCGGGCGCCGTATTTCCCGTGACAATATCCGTCACATCCAGTGCTCCCCGGATTTCGATATAATAAGTGCCCGCGGCAAGTCCCAGATACGGGGTCGTCATACGCGTCTCCCCGCCTCTGCTGTTTTTTTTCATCAGCTCATTTCCGTTTTTATCCCTGACTGTGACCGCAAACACATCCTTCGTCTCGCTCCCCGCAATCACATCGTGCTGAAACTCCACATACAGCGCTCCCGGGCTGGCGAGCGTCACTGCATAATAATCCTGCGGGTCCTGTATCATGTCCGTCAGACATCCGTTTATCACTGTGCCGTGTGCCAGCGGATTCGCAGCTGCCATGGAATTATTCGGCTCCGTCTCCCAGCTTCCCGCCGTAAATTCCGCTTTTATCCTGTAGATGTTCTCATAAGCCGCCGTGCCGGCGGTGATGCCCGTCCCCGGATTTATATCAATTCCGGCTCCCTGAACCAGAATATAATAAGTCCCGGCGGCAAGTCCCAGCCATGGTGTCCGGACTGAGGGATCCCCGCCCCTGCTCGTTCCGGCAGACACCTGTTTTCCGTCCTTATCCAGCACTGAAAACTGATAGACTGCGGCAGACTCGCTGCCGGCAATCACATCATGCAGGAATTCCACCCGGAGCGCACCGGCCTCCGGAAGCGCCACCGCATAATAATCCTGCGGATCGTTTCTCCGGTCAAAAAGACTCCCCGTCACAACCGTGCCAAACGGCAGAACATTCGCCTGCGCCAGCGAATTATTCGGCTCTGTCTCACAGACCGTCTCCTCCACGACAATCCCAAGAGCGCAGGACGCGCCGACCGGCACTGCCAGCGTGCCTTCCACTCTGATATAGTAAGTTCCCGCGGCAAGCCCCACCGGCACTGTCTGAATCTTCGTATCGCCTGTCATGACTGCTTTTGAATACATGGCGTTTCCGGCATTATCCACACAGAATCCGATATTCCAGGCCGCCACACTGACCTGACCCGCGACCGCGGGCTGCTCAAACGTCACCGCCACCATTGCGGACCTGGCCAGCGTAAATTTGTACCAGTCTGTCTGGCGGAGAGAAGTTTTCACTGCTGTAACCGGAATTCCGGCGACAAGTTCCAGTGCGGAAGCCGCATCCTTTCCTGGCGTCACAGTGTCCGTTTTAAAAGCGCTCTCACCCTCCGGTTCTTCCTCCGGTTCTTCCGTATCTGCCGGTTCTCCCTGCTGCACCGGTCCGGAATCCGGATTCTGCCCCTGCTCCGCGGCCGGATCTGATGTTGCATTTCCTGATTCCGCTCCGTTTCCGGTATCCGCAGCATTTCCAGGCTCATCCAGAGGCCCTGGCTGTGCGCCGTCTGTTTCCGGTCCTTCTTCTCCGGTATCCGCAGCGCTTCCCGGCTGTTCTTCGCCTTCCTCTCCGCCTCCGGCTTCCGCTTCATTCCCGTCTTCGGGCTGCTCATCTGAAAGCTCCGCTCTGGGCTCATCCAGAGGCTCCTCCTGCGTCTCATCTCCAGCTCCCGGGGCACCGGCGTTTTCGGCACCGCTCTCCGGTCCGCCGCTCTGATCAGAACCGGACATCCCCGTTCCGCTTCCGGCTTCCGTGTCGTTCTCCGGAATATTTACTTCCCCCGGCTCCTGCGTCGTTCCGCTCTCTGTCTCCGACTCTGGGAAACTTCCGGTTTGTGTCCCCCCGGTCACCCCGTCATTTTGTGCACCTGCCCCGGCAGCCCTTTTGAGTATCTGCGATGCCGGACCGGAAGCGCTGACACTGACTGCCTCTCCCATAATCAGCGCTCCTGCAAGCAGCGCGCAAAGAAACTTCTTTCCTTTTTTCTGATCCCCTCTCAACATATATTCCTCTCCTCTCTCATTTTTTATAAGCCAGATAGTGATGCTGCGCCCTCCTCTTCTTCTGCGGGGGAAGCTTTTTGTAATCCCCGTACAGCTTCTTTAAAATCCGGTCGTATCCCACCGGCACCGGCGCCTGAAAGTCCTGAAACTGCATCCGGATCGCACGCCTGAACAACCGCTTGTCAAAATACATCATATCAGTTCCCCATGTGATCACCCCGATATACTTACTGTCCTCAAAATCGAACAGCTCACCCATAGCAGCCAGCTGCTTCTCAAAATATTCCTTTCCCCTGTATTTTGCCAGACAATAGCGGATAAACTTATCCGGCGTCCGGTACCACTTTCCGGGTATCTCAAAATGAACGCGTGTCGACCAGAAATCACGGTCCGCCAGCCTGTGGCATTTTTTAATCACCGGCTGCAGCGCTTTCAGATCACTTCCCATCCCGTCCAGCGGATAAATATCCACAAATACCCCCTGGCCGCACGGCACCTCATTTTTCACCCGGATCGGATATCTGGAATCACAGAGCCGGTCAATCATGTGAGGATAGTCCGGATTTGTTTTCAGGGAACACAGCCGGTAAGGACTGATCTCTTTTTCGTGAGAAATACAATATTCCGCAAAAATATCATAATCCTTCCGGAACATCATAATATCCACATCATCGTCCCACGGAATAAACCCGTGATCGCGCACCGCACCGATCAGCGTGCCGTACGCAAGAAAATACTGCAGGTCCAGCTTTGCGGTAATCTCGTCAATTTTTTTCAGAATTCCCAGCGCAACCTCATGGATTTCTTCCATATTTAATGTCTTCATCTGCCTGTCCTCCCTCTCCTTATTTCATAATTCTGCTTTTTAATTTTCCCAGAAATGCAAACTCCCGCTCCAGCCACCACAGCGAATACACCGCGGTCAGCGTCAGCAGCCCCCACCGTGCCGGGGCGTTCCGGAGCAGGAGAAGTGAACCGGCCCCCGCAAGCAGCGCGGCAGCACTGTAAAAAAGCAGCTTCCCCATCTCAAATACACACTCTTTCTGAATCCGGCGGGCAATCAGACAGTGAAACAGAAAATACAGAAAATATGTCACAAGCGTCGTGTAAGCAGCTGCCTGATATCCCGCAGAGCGGATAAAAATACTGTTGAGAATGATGTTGACGGCCGCGGCCATCCCGGTTCCCAGCGCGATATATTTCGTCTTTTCATAATAATACTCCACTCCGGACGGAAATGTATATAAAAACATAAAATATCCGCCCGCTACAATCGGAATCACGGAATACATTGCATCCCAGTATCCCCGGTCCCCCAGAAAGATCACCAGCTCCGGCGACCCGAGCATTACCATACCGGAAAAAAGCAGCATGCCGTACGCAAATCTGCTGCTGCGGGAACGGATTGTTTCATACTCCTCCGCTGCCATTTTTTCATAGAACCACGGCCCCCAGACATTCCCCAGTGAATTTGCCGTCACATTGACCACCGAAAAAATCGTGTAGGCAAAACTATAAATTCCGGCCTGCGACTCGCCGATCATATCTTTTATCATAATGCGGTCAAACTGTGAGAGAATCACCTGTGAAATGCCGTGCGGTATCATCGGCAGACTGTAACCCACGGCAAAGCGTACCTGCTCCAGGTTTAAAACCGGCGCGGCTTTCCTCCAGAAATACCAGATAATCACGACAGCCGCCATCACCGCGGGAACTGCATTCCCGAAAATCCTGCCCGTCGCCCGGTCGTCCCGAAACAGCGTCAGAATCAGCAGCACGGACAGCGCAAGATTCGCCACTGCGTGAAATACCGACAGCTTCAGAAAAGATATGTAGCGGTAATAAATCCCCACATATACGTTAAAAAACTGAATCAGCGCCGTCCCAAAGCTGTCCAGCAGCAGCACATTCACCACCACCCTGGAGAACCCCGCCGCCCCGCCGTAAAGCGGGTAAAGCAGATTGCAGACGAGCAGCCAGAGCAGCAGATGCACAATCACAAGCAGGATGCATCCGGAATTATACCTGTCAAATTCCTCTTTGTACCGATACTTCGCATTTTTCAGACTTGTGTGAAGCGCCAGTCCCACGAGCAGATACAGAATTGTCTGATACGCCAGATAAGCGTTGAACACACCGTACTCGGCAGTGGACAGAAGCCGTGAAAAAAGAGGGACTGTCAGAAATGTCAGCCCTTTCAGCAGATAATTTCCCACCGTATAACCGATTCCGGCCCGGATTACCTTACTCCCTTTTGTCTCTTCACTCATCGCTCATATTCCTTCATCAGCTTCAGAAAAATCCGGTATGATTTCGTTATGTGGGAAAAATAGAAGATTTTTGCATCACAGAGATCCTTCCGGATGGTGTTCGTCGTCACGGCCTCCTTATGCATACAGCCGACCCGCGGCGAGTAAAGCGTCACAAGTCCCTTTTTCAGCGCCAGATAGTACAGGATCTCTTCCTCCGCATAGAGAAATGTTTTTTCGTAAAATCCATCCATCTCCCGGAAAAAATCCTGCGAAAATACCAGACAGCACCCGTGGAGCAAAACACCGGTGAGCTCCTCCTCAATCCGGCTGTCCGCCGCCACGGACTTTCCATCCACCTCTCTCGTAGCCTGATTTCCCGCCGTCCTCTTCCCTCTGCGCCCGAAAAAAAGACCGCTCAGATGAAAACACTTTATCATGGAAAACGCCGCGGCCTTCGCCCGGGAGACCAGTACCTGTCTGCGCATATACTTCAGCGTATACCTGCGCTCCCGCGCAACCGGGTTAAAATGCTGCGTTCCGGTGGCATCGACGATATCCCCTCCCAGAATGGCAAATGGCCGGTCACGGTAGATCCGGAACAGCTGCCCACAGTAATCTCTCTGCGAAAAAAGAATATCACTGTTCGCCACCACGATAAAATCCGGAGCGAAATGCTCTCTCACATACCGGATTCCCAGATTGTTTCCCTGCGCAAAACCGAGATTGCGCTCAGCCGCAATCACATGAACCCGCTCCTCCCCGGCAAACTGCTCCCTCAGTTCCTCTGCGCTCCCGTTCGCCGAACCATTGTCCACAATCACGATCCGGATATCCGGATATGTCTGCGTGTTCAGAACGGACTTCGCACAGGCAGCTGCCTCCTGAAACGTCCTGTAATTCAGAATCACAAAACATACGCTCCCCATCTTTCCCGTTTCCCTCCTGGATATGTCTCTCTCCGGAATCCCGGCTCCACCGGCGATTTTCCGGCGCGCTCCGCTCCATTCCGCGGCACTCCGCGTCTTCGCAAAGATACCTGGCTCCGGCATATTCACACACGTCCGATATAATTTCTGCGCAGAATAATATGACACAAATGTTTCAGCATACTGGGCTCCGATTCCCGCAGCAGCCTCCGCTTCATCTCCCTGTGAACCTCCCTCGCCTCACAGATCTCGCTGGGAAAAAAGGTAACCGGGTGATCCGTCTCAAGCCGGTGCCCGAATACAGGCTTTGCCGCCTTCCCGCAGTGAATCCCGCTGCCATCCCATCCCTCATTGCTGACAAGTGATTTTGCCGGTGAGAGAATATAACCGTTTTTCTTAAAATTTGTCCAGTACCAGCGAATCGCCCAGGAATCCGTCCCTGTTCCCGTCTGCTGCATTTTCATGATTTTATAAAAATCATACGTATTATCGTAATTAAAAGCCTTTCGCAGCTCCCGGTCCGCGATCAGCTCTGTCCAGTCGCTGCACTCCGCATCAAAATAAGCCCAGCGGTCCGCCCAGGTCGCCCAGGACCAGCTCGTACCCGTCAGCGTGTGAAAATAACTTTCATGCGGATATGAAAAATCGTCCTGAAAATGCGAAAACCCAGTAATCCCCGTAACGCCCGGCTCTTTTTCGTAGCGGCGCAGCCCGTCATTCATAAACCGCAGAAAATAGCGGTTTGTCACGAGATCGTCCTCCAGCACAATCACTTTTCCCCAGCGGTTAATAAGTTCGGTCACACCCTCAATAATATTTCCTGCCAGCCCGTAATTTTCCTCCCTCGCCGTGAGGGTCACACGCGCAAAACCGTGAAGTCCCGCTGCAAAACTGCGGATTTCCTGTACCTTTTCCTCATCCTGCGGCTTCTTCGCGGCGTCAGAATAGATAAAAAGTTCCGTCTCATCCGCAAGCTCGTTTGCAAGAAGTGCGGCAACTGTCCGCTTTGTGTGCTCCGGCCGGTTATACGTAAACAGAATCACCGGAGCTGTCCGTTCTGATTTTTTCATAAAGTCTCCTCTGAATCCTACAGGCCGCGAACCCAGTCCACATACGCGCCAACTCCGTCCTCAAGCCCCACCTGCGTTTCATAGCCGATACTCTTTAACAGCGAGATATCGGCCCGCCAGTTCTGCGGGTCTCCGACCTTTGTCTCTCCGTTAAAAGACACCGCGCCGGATGGCGCCCCAAGCTTCCCGGCATAAATCTCCGCCAGCCTGCGGATGGACACCTCCTCGCCGTTCGCCACGTTAAAGACCTCCTCCGGCCCCCGATACGCGAGAATCTTTCCGAGCGCCCGCAGAATATCCCGGATATGGATAAAATCCCGCGTTTCATTTCCGGTCCCAAACAGCTCTATTTTCCCGGTATTCCGGTATTTCTGGTAAATATCCCACAGCAGCTGCTTGCGGATACCGTTACCGTACGCGGAAAAAATGCGCACCATGCGGATCCGGTAACCGTGCACACGGTTGTAATAGCGACAGAGTTCCTCACACATCTGCTTGTGGATGCCATAAGGCGATATCGGCGCCAGCTCATCGGTCTCCTTCACCGGCAGCCCTGCGGGATTCCCATAGACCGCCGCGCTCGAATAAAAAATAATCCGCGGCCGTTTCTCAAAAGAGAGCAGCGACAGCAGGAGCTGATAGAGGCTGTGGAGATTTCCGTCGAGGTCAGCCATCGGATTGATAACCGAGGCCCCCACATTGGCGCTGCCTGCGCAGTGCAGAATCACATCCGGCTGTGCATCTGTAAAAATTGCCGCCAGCTCCGCCGCCTCCCGCGCCATATTGCACTGATAATAACAGATTTCCCCCTCACCGCCATAATGCTCCGCAAGATCAATTCCCGTGATCTCATATTCATCAGCAAAATATTCCCTGGCATTTCTCCCGATAAACCCATTGATACCGGTAATCACCATCTTTTTCATAAGCTCTTTCCTCCAGGCTCTCTGCTCCACACCAGTTTCCCGCCGTAGGCCTTCTCTCCCTCTGTCTTCTCCTCTGTCACCACATAGTCAATTCCCCACTCATCCAGATTCCAGAAAATTCCCGTCATCTGTGCCGTTGGACACCAGACTGTAAGCGTCCCCTCCTCCGAGGCTGCCCGCATCTTCTGCAGATCCTGCCGGATCTGTACGGAACGGTACGCCCCGGCTGCAGGTGAGAGCAGAAAACAGCAGACGTTTGCCGTGATCGCTGCAAAGAACAGAACCGTCCCGGCCGCCCGTCTCCGCTGTGTTCCGGCCTCTTCCATCTTTACTGCCAGGAAAAACATCGCCGTCGTCACGAAAAAATACAGATATGCACTGTACCGCGCCCACCAGCTCCCCGGCAGAAACAGGTACATCAGCGCCGAAAGAGCCAGCGTGACGCTCCATTCCGCCGCCAGCAGCTTCTCCCTGGAAAAAGCCGTCTTAAGCCCCCACACACAAATCCCGGCACTCACCAGGAAAATTCCGCTGAACCAGGGGCCCAGGCCGCCCACGCGCGCGTCCGTGTACATGCAGGCCTTCACTTCCGACAGCGAAACGGTAAACGGCACTTTTAAAGCCGGCGCATCTTTTGACGTATTCGTCACGTTCTCCGTTTTGCCAAACAAAGAGATCAGACTTTTCTCCGGATTGCTCTTTCCGGAAAACGTATTCGGCTCGCTGTACGCCATAATATCAACCGTCCCTTCTCCCCCCGCAAGCGGATAAAGCGGACTTCCGGTTTCCAGAAAATTGCATACATATGAAGAATATCCCGTCACAAAAACCGCAAAAGCGGCCATCCCTGCAAACAGCAGCGTCGCTTTCCGGAATACCGGAAAAAATTCCCCTTTCCGGAAAGCCGCCACGAGCCAGCACACATAAAATCCAATGCAGAAGATTCCAATATACACCATGCCCGTAAATTTAATATTGACGCAGTACACAATACCCGAAAACAAAAAGAGAAGGGAATACCGCCGTTTTATGGCACAGCGCCTGTCGCTGAGCATCAGCATCGCGAGAACCGAAAGCAGAAGATACAGATACAGGTTTCCGTCAATATAAAAGCTCTCCATCTGAGAAACCGTCACCGGCGTGAGCACCGCCAGCACCGTCACCAGCGCTAAAAATCCTCTGTGTCTTAGCCGAATGGACAGATACCGCAGCAAAACTCCGGTCACAGCCACAGCAGCCAGCAGACTGACCGCCTTTCCCGCCTCGATCCCTCCGAAAAAGGAAGCGGTCACCGCAGAGAGTATCCACCCGCCGTTGGCATAATGATCAATCCATCTGGCATTATACCGAAGCCCCTCTGTCAGCTTCACTGTATCCGCCGCCGCAGTACAGTCCGGCGTGAGCGGATTCCAGCCGTCCAGCAGAAGCCCGACTGCCGTCTTGTGATAAGTATTCCCGTCCCAGTGAATATTATAAAAAAGACGGCTCAGAAATACCGCAGCCGCGACAATCACAATGCACAGCGCGATATCCTTCCAGCCGGCCCCCTCCTCACCGCGGAACCACCGGGCACAGATAAAGCCGGCTGCGGCGGCAGAAAAC
>OFHM01002286.1_pt1 | contig 11067 bp, 9 predicted proteins | sample 1521311 | NCBI WGS metagenome assembly OFHM01 (sample SAMEA3504083, study PRJEB24116) | mouse gut metagenome | biome: mouse gut; feature: mouse-associated habitat; material: faeces | place: Denmark | collected 2011 | reverse complement strand
ATATTTGTCCGTCTGTATACTGTTTCAGTACCCGCACTGTATTGGCGGGAGAGAATGTATCACTTTTATCTATCTGATATTTTTTCAGTATCTGCCATTTATTGTTGAAACGATAGATTCCCTTCTTTTGGGTACCTACCCAGTAGTCTTTGGTCTTATTGTTATAGATAATACTGGCAATTGGCGTATCGAGTAGTTCGGGGAGTATTTTTTTGGTTTTCTTCGTATGGATTGAATATAGATATGCACCTTGAGAAGTTCCCAATAATAGTTCGTCTTTTATTCTACAAATAGTGTTGATGGTAAGATGTTTAAGTGCAGGGTCTATATGCAATTTCTTGTCTTCTTTTTGGAAAGAAACAAGCCCGATGTTTGTTGCGAGGAATAAGATACCCTTATCGGAGGCATCCTCTATTGCTAATACTTGAAAAGGGGTATTAGGTAAGAGGTAATTGGTGAAATTATCCGTTTCCGGGTTATAACGTGATAAGCCGACCAGCGTACCGAACCATGATACACCGTCCGAATCGGTGCAAAGTGATATAATCTGGTTATTTGCAATAGAAAGGCTGTCATTGGAAGCATGATAGTAGGTGGTGAACGTATAGCCGTCATAACGGTTCAGACCATCTGTCGTACCAATCCATATTTTGTTGTTTGCATCCTGCATCATTCCCCATACAGTGTTTTGAGACAATCCTTCATTTACGGAAAGTTTTCTGAAGTTTATGTGATCAGTGGATGCAGCCCTGATATTAGAACTAAAGAATAATATGAGTGATAAGCAAATAATTTTATGACCGGTTAATAATAGTATTTTCATTTTATATCCATTTGAGGTTATTAAAAATGATAGATTAAGACTGCTTTCTGAAATGATTCCTATCACGAGCAAATTTAATAAGAATTTATCAATTAGCTTTCTTGTTATTGCTCGTATCTATTTTGATTTTTTCTATTTTTATGTTGTTTGTGTCTAATATTCTTGTGCAGATACTCTATATCAAGTATCAGAAGGGTAATTTTGAAAATAAAAAAGGAGAATCGGCTATAAATACATTTTAGCTGGTTCTCCTTTTTTATCATTCAATTAGGCTCTCTGTCAAGAAACTTTTTTCTCTTTTACATCACTACTGGCTTCTACTACATTCACCACATAGTCACCTAGTTTTTCACATTCGGCGATAATATCCATGTAATAAACTCCCATCTGATAATCGTATTCTTTGTTGTTTACGTCCAGAATGTTCTGATTCTTCAGTTGGTTACGGTAGTTGTTAATTTCATTCTCGATGTTGAAGGACTTATTGATGTCAATGTTCTGATGTTCCGGTTTTTCTACAACCACAATCATTTGGGCAAGTGCATCGTTGGTCAACTTCATCATGAGGTGGATATGTTCATATTGTTTCTCGGTAAAATCCTGGTTGGTTTGGCGTTTCCGGTTGATGGTACGTGCCAGGTTATAACAGCTGTCACCGATACTTTCAATTTCCGTCACTTCACGCAGCATGGCGCGTATCTGTAACTTACTTTCAGAACTTAAACGACCTTCAGATACTTGATTCAGGTAGTTGGCTATTTCAAGTTCCATGTTGTCGCTGATATTCTCATATTTCTCAATTCGGCTGAACAGCTTGTTGAAATCGTCGTCCTTTTCTGTGTGTAGCAAATCCTGCACCATGCCGAACATCCGGTGTATACGTTCTGCAAAAAGATGGATTTCTTTGCGAGCCTGAAGAATAGAAAGTTCAGCGGTAGAAAGCATACCACCGGTGATAAACCGCAAACGGGGCTCTTCGTCCTCTTCTTTGGGGTGGATAAGAGCACATACGGTACGTTCAATCAGTTTAACCGCCCATATCAGAATACATACGTTACAGATATTGAAGATTGAGTGGAAAGCCGATAATTTGTAGGAGATAGCAACTTCCGGATTGTTACTTTGGAAAAAGGAATCTACTACCCAGTTTACCAGGTCCATGAAAGGATGGAAGACAATCAAAACCCAGATAACACCGAACACGTTAAAAACAAAATGGGCCAATGCTGCCCGCTTAGCCTGTGTGTTGGCTGTAAGTGCGGCAAGGTTGGCCGTGATAGTGGTTCCGATGTTTTCTCCCAAAACGAGTGCTGCTCCCAGTTCCAGGCTGATCCATCCGTTGGCGCACATAATCAATGTAATTGCCATGGTGGCGGCGGAGGCCTGTACAATCATCGTCAATATAGTACCGATGAGTAAGAACAGGATGATGGAGAAGAATCCCATGTCCGTGTAGTTTTGTACGAAGGCAAGCATTTCCGGGTTGGCGTTCAGGTCGGGCGCGTTTGCTTTCAGATAAGAAAGCCCCATGAAAAGGAAAGAAAAACCGAAAATGAATTCACCGACAGACTTACGGTTGCTTTTGCCGGAGAAGATGAGCGGAAGGGCAATGGCCAAAAGAGGAAGGGCAAATGCGGCCATATCAACCTTAAATCCGAAAATTGAAATGATCCAGGCAGTCACGGTAGTACCGATATTCGCACCCATAATGACGCTGATGGATTCGGCAAGTGTGAGCAATCCGGCGTTTACGAAACTTACGACCATCACTGTCGTTGCTGAAGAAGACTGGATAAGAGCTGTTATTAACACTCCTGTTAAAACTCCCGTTACCCGATTGGTAGTCATTGCCGTTAGAATACTTCGCAATCTGTCACCCGCGACCTTTTGCAAGCCCTCACTCATTATCTTCATTCCGTACAGGAAGAGCCCTAATGAACCTATGAGCTTTAAAAAATCATAAAAAGAATATTCCATCTATAATATTGTTAATGGTTATTTGTTCTCAGTCTGATTATAAGTATATTAGTTCCAAATTATTCACCTTTTAACGAACTCGATGAAACAGATGTTACAAATATGTTGCAAAAATAACAATATTTCCAAAGAATTCCCTATCGGGAGCTCACTTTTGGATATTTATTACGGTTTTAATCTTAATTTTCCTTATCAAGTGGTTAGTGCTAAAGTCAATAACCGCTCTGAGGGACTTAATTTTAGGGTATATAATAATAAGGATATAGAGTTTCTGGACGTGAGAGACCAGTCCGGTATGCGTACCTATGTCCGTTCGCTCTGCTTTGTATTGTTTAAGGCAGTCACGGAACTGTTTCCTGATGGTAAACTGTTTGTAGAACATCCTGTTTCGAAAGGCTATTTCTGCAATTTGCGGATTGGACGCCCCATCGAATTGGAAGATGTGACACGCATCAAGCAACGGATGCAGGAGATTATCGCGGAAAATATTTCCTATCACCGCATTGAATGTCATACGGCTGAAGCTGTGCGTGTTTTCAGCGAACGGGGAATGAATGATAAAGTGAGATTGCTGGAAACTTCCGGTTCGCTCTATACCTATTATTATACATTGGGTGATACCATTGATTATTATTATGGGAACCTGCTACCCAGTACCGGATATCTTAAATTATTCGATATCGTGAAATATTACGATGGATTGCTCCTCCGGATTCCGAGCCGGGAAAACCCGAATGTGCTTGAAGATGTGGTGAAGCAGGAGAAAATGCTGGATGTCTTTAAAGAATATCTGAACTGGAGTTATATCATGGGACTTAACAATGCCGGAGATTTTAACCTGGCCTGTGAAGAGGGACATGCAACCGATCTGATAAATGTTGCAGAAGCACTGCAGGAGAAGAAAATAGCCCAGATAGCGGATACCATATTCCATCGTGGTGAAAACGGTAACCGGGTAAAACTGGTATTGATTGCCGGACCGTCTTCTTCGGGAAAGACAACTTTCAGTAAACGGCTTTCTATCCAGCTAATGGCCAATGGACTGAAACCATTCCCGATCTCTTTGGATAATTACTTTGTGGATCGTGAAGAGACTCCTCTGGATGAAAACGGAAATTATGATTATGAATCACTGTATGCACTTGATTTGGAACTGTTCAATCAACAGTTGCAGGCACTCCTACGCGGTGAAGAGGTGGAACTGCCTCGTTTTAATTTCTCTCTTGGCAAGAAGGAGTATAAAGGCGATAAACTGAAAATAGAAGATAATACAATTCTGATTCTGGAAGGTATTCATGCCCTGAACCCGGAACTGACACCGCATATACCGGCTGAACGGAAATTCAAGATTTATGTTTCGGCATTAACCACCATCTCTTTGGATGACCATAACTGGATTCCGACAACTGACAACCGTCTGTTGCGTCGTATTATCCGTGACTTCAATTATCGGGGGTATTCGGCACGTGAAACGATATCACGCTGGTCGAGTGTACGTGCCGGTGAAGATAAATGGATTTTCCCCTATCAAGAGAATGCCGACGTAATGTTTAATTCGGCGCTGCTTTTTGAGTTTGCAGTTCTCCGTTTGCATGCCGAACCTATTCTGATGGGAGTTCCGCGCAACTGTCCTGAATATTGCGAAGCATACCGGTTGCTTAAGTTTATCAAATATTTTGTTCCAGTACAAGATAAGGAGATTCCGCCTACGTCCTTATTGCGCGAATTCTTAGGAGGTAGTAGCTTTAAATATTAAGTAGGGTGTTCAGTTTGCCATGGGGCAGGCGTATTTTGAAATCTAGTTTGTCAGTAACAAAACGGAGCCTGTATTGCATTGTAACAGAGGCTTTGTTTTACCTAGATACAGGCTCTGTTTTGTTCAGCCCACGTGTTGGCGGGTTCCAGCCCACATGCAAGCAATCATAAGCCCACGTGTAAGTCATCATAAGCCCACGTTTCACCTTACTTTTGCCCACGTGGTGAATATATATACCCCGCTTGATGGGCATATATATCCAGCATAGTGAGTATATATAAGGAAAAAAGAGTTGCCCGTATGTATCCGAATGGAATGATTGATTCTTTATTTCAAATGCTTCTTTATCCAAAGCAGATGTCCATATTCCGTGTCATTGGAGGTCCAATGCTCATTAATAGGAGTAATCAGGGCTTCTTTCGGACAGTTTAATACATTGTATACTATATAGCTGGTAGTCGGAGGGCATACATCATCGTTGAATCCCCATGTTATATAGGTGTCTGCTTTTATCAATTTAGCAAAGTTCACTACATCATAATAGGCCATTGTCTTTATTTTTTCGGGAGTATCCATATCCACCGAATTTCTGAAGAAATGCGGATAGCCACCGGCACGTCCGGCTTTATAGCCTGCCATATCGCTTAAGGCAGGATGATTGGCGACACAAGCTGTCACCCGTTCGTCCAGTCCGGCTGCGATTAATGCCAGGGCGCCTCCCTGGCTACCTCCTTGTGCGATCACATTCTTGCCATCCCATTCCGGTAGGGAAGTTAGAAAGTCGATGCTGCGTACACAAGCCAAATATACCCGCTTCATATAGTAATTATCACGGCTGTCGAGCCCGTTGGTCAGATAGCCGTTTTCTCTGCCATTGAAAGCGTTGCTGATTTCTTTAAATTCTTCATCAGTCATTTCCGGATTCAGGCCGTGTATCTCGAATTCAAAACGGATGCATCCTTGTTCCGCATAATATTTATGGCGTAGAGGTTCTTTGATAGTTTTGATACCTGCTCCCGGAGGGCACAAGACAACCGGAAACTTTCCTTCTTTTTTCGGATAGAATAAATATCCGTAGACGCATTGCCCACGTTTGTTCAGTTGCAATTTTACGAGATAACAGTCTATTTTATCAGTGGAATATTTTTCGACATGTTCTTTGGTATACGTTAGGGGAAACTCCTTTTGTTCCGCCTTAGCTTTTTCCCAAAATTCCTTGAAATCGGAAGGCATGGTGGTATACGGACGAAGTTTTTCCGGTGAAAATCCTACTTTGATATGGTGTGAATAGGTCTTTCCATCAACGGTTGCTTTCAGGCGGCAGTCGCGGAATCCCGGCTCTTTCATTGTGCCCACAGGAATCACAGCCCTGCCATTCTTTAAAGTTACACTTCCTTTGGTATCGCCAACAGGCATCATATCACCCCCTATTTCATAAGTGACGGTTACGTTATCCCTGGGGATACCGTATTTATAGAATTGTACCTCCACAGTTGCTTTTTCTCCCGTTTTATAAAGCCAGTCGGCGTGGTTGGGCACGGTGACCCAAAGCACATCGCTTTTATAAGGATAGTTTTCAGCTACGGCGGACAGCAAGGTAAGTGACAATAGCCATACAGATAAAAGTAGTCTCTTCATGGTGTTATTCATTGGTTTATCTTAAAGCTTCTACCTCTTCCGGTGTCAAAGGGATCTTCTTGCCTAAGCGGCGGGTGCCGGTTTCTGTAATCAGATAATCTTCCTCATTGCGGATACCACCAAAATCCTTATAAGTTTCCACTACATCATAATTGATGAAATTGGTAAATTTCTTTTCTCCTTTCCACATGTCGATCAGTTCCGGAATAAAATAAATACCCGGTTCTACCGTGTGTACAAATCCCGGTTCCAACGGAATGGCGAGACGTTGCGATTTGCGACCGAACTGTGTACTCTTCGGTTGGCCGTTATATCCTACCCATATCTCTCCCAGATTCTCCATATCGTGTACATCCAATCCCATCATGTGCCCTAATCCGTGAGGATAAAATAACGCATGAGCACCTTCGCGGACCGCATCTTCCGTATTTCCTTTCATCAATCCGAGTGCCTTCATACCGTCTACCATGACACGGGCAGACAGTTCGTATACGTCCATATAAGGAATACCCGGGCGGAGAGCTTTTACAGATTCCAGATGCATCGCATTCTGAATCTCGTATACTTCGCGCTGGCGGGCTGTAAACTTCTTGTCGGCAGGAATGGTAGACGACATATCGCCTGCATAGCCTGATTCTACTTCTGCGCCTGCGTCGATTAGGAACAGATCGCCCGGTTTTACTTTATTTCCATGATAGTGGTTGTGTAAAGTCTGTCCGTTGATAGTGGCAATGGTAGCAAATGAAAGCTGGCAGTTGTTAGATTCGGCCACCCGGTTCATTTCCGCTACCACTTCGTATTCATACATGCCCGAACGGAGCACTTTCATGGCGGTGATGTGCATATCGGCAGTTACATCGCAAGCCTTCTCTATTTCTACAATTTCTTCGGCAGATTTGTAATTACGTTGGGCAATAACGGCACGGATGAACGGAACAGAACCTTCCTGACGTGTAGGGGGAATACCCAACCAATCCATCAGTTTCAATTTATGCTCGGCACGGTAAGGCGGCAAATAATGAATCGCTTTCCCTTTCTGGACACACTTATGGAGATAGCTTGTAATTTCCGCGGAAGGCATCAGATTTTTTACGCCCACACGTTCACATTTTTCGTGTAATGTAGGTTGCGAGCCCATCCATACGATGGCGTCGATAGACAGTTCATCTCCAAAAATGATTTCTTTGTCTTCATCAATATCAATAATAGCCGAAAGACCGGCACATGAAAGTCCGAAATAATAAAGGAAAGTGGAATCCTGACGATAACGGAAGGTGTTATCCTCGTAGTTCAGTCCGCACTCGTCATTTCCGAGAAATAACAATACTCCGGAGCCTAAATTCTTTTTTAGCAGGGCTCTTCGCTGCATATACGTTTCTTTGGCAAACATATTGTCCTTATTTTTAAGTTCGTGCAACAAAGATAACGATTTTTGTGTTATAGGATTAAAAATTATCTCACTAATCTGTGTAATCTCTCGTTAAAAAGTTACTTTTGTAGCGAGAAATAGTAGAAAGCAAAAACGAATATGGCACAAGGTTCCCGTCAAATACAATCTCAGGCGCAACAGCAGGTACAAACGCTCTCGCCCCAGCAGATTCTGGTCGTGAAACTGTTGGAGCTTCCCGCAGTAGAGCTGGAAGACCGTATCCATGCTGAACTGCTTGAAAATCCGGCACTTGAAGAAGGTAAAGAAGAAAACGCTGCGGATGAGTATGCTGATTCCGACATAACAGAAGATGGCATGGATAGCGATGCCAACGATTATGATTCTTTGAGTGATTATCGGAATGAAGACGATATTCCCGATTATAAATTACAAGAGAACAACCGTTCGAAAGATGAACAGGCGGAGGATATCCCGTTCTCTGATTCCACCTCTTTTTATGAAATTTTGAAAGAACAGCTGCGTGAACGCAACCTGACCGAACATCAGAGTGACCTGGTGGAATATCTGATCGGTTCATTGGACGATGACGGACTGCTCCGTAAGTCATTGGAGAGCATCTGTGATGAACTGGCAATTTATGCCGGCATCGAATCGACAGAAGAAGAACTGGAAGAAGCACTTTGTATCTTGCAGGACTTTGATCCCGCTGGTATCGGTGCCCGTAGCCTTCAGGAATGTCTGTTGATACAGATTTGCCGGAAGAAGGATGAAGAGACAAAGCCCAACCCGATATTGGAGTTGGAAGAACGTATCATCAGGGAGTATTATGAAGAATTCACCCGTAAACATTGGGAGAAGATTATAAAGAAACTGGACATTGATGAAGAGACTTTCCAGGAAGCTCTTAATGAGATAACCAAGTTGAATCCCCGTCCGGGTGCTTCTTTGGGAGAAACGATCGGCAGGAATCTTCAACAGATAGTTCCCGACTTTATCGTGGAAACGTATGATGACGGAACCATCAATGTAAGCCTTAATAACCGTAATGTTCCCGAACTTCGTATGAGTCGCGACTTCATGGAAATGGTGGAGGAACATACCAAAAACAGGGCTAATCAATCAAAAGAATCCAAAGAAGCGATGATGTTCCTGAAGCAGAAAATGGATGCGGCACAAGGATTTATCGATGCTGTGCGGCAGCGTCAGAATACCCTGATGACTACCATGCAGGCTATCATTGACTTACAACGTCCTTTCTTCTTGGAAGGAGACGAATCACTGTTGAAACCGATGATTTTGAAAGATGTGGCTGAACGTACCGGACTGGACATTTCAACGATCTCCCGCGTGAGCAACAGTAAATATGTGCAGACAAATTACGGCATCTATCCGCTCAAATTCTTTTTCAGCGACGGGTATACCACAGAGGACGGCGAAGAAATGTCCGTCCGTGAGATACGTAAGATTCTGAAAGAGTGTATTGACGGGGAGGACAAAAAGAAACCGCTGACAGATGATGAATTGGCAGACATCTTGAAAGAGAAAGGTTATCCCATTGCTCGTAGAACGGTAGCCAAATACCGTCAGCAGTTGAATATTCCGGTTGCGCGACTTCGAAAATAAGAACGAATATAAAGTATTAAGTATAAAGTATTAAGTATTAGTGCTGATGGACAGAGAGAGAGAGCATATCATAGCGGACAAGACAATGTTGCAGGTGGCGAGAGTTACTTCGATGGTCTTTACTCCATTTTCTATTCCGTTTTTATCGTTTCTGGTGTTATTCCTGTTTTCTTATCTTCGTATCATGCCGATACAATATAAGTTGATCGTGTTGGGAATTGTTTACTGCTTTACCATACTGACGCCTACCATTACCATTTTCCTGTTTCGTAAAATCAATGGCTTTGCCCGTCAGGAGTTGAGTGAGCGTAAGAAACGTTATGTACCGATTCTGCTGACTATCATCTCGTATGTGTTCTGCCTGTTGATGATGCGCCGGCTGAATATACCTTGGTATATGACAGGTATCATCCTCGTTTCTTTGGTAGTATCTATTATCTGCATTGCAGTGAATTTGAAATGGAAATTGAGTGAACACATGGCAGGAATAGGCGGAGTGATCGGCGGACTGGTTTCTTTCAGTGCTTTGTTCGGTTACAATCCGGTCGGATGGTTATGCCTGTTTATATTGATTGCCGGTATATTAGGTTCTGCGCGAATTGTATTGGGACATCACACGTTGGGTGAGGTGCTTTCCGGTTTTGCGGTTGGATTGATATGTGCCCTTTTGGTACTTCATCCGGTGAGTAACATCTTGTTATTTCGAGTATTTTTATTTTAAAACAGTATAAATCCTAAAAACTAATTATTATGAACTTTCCACAGAATTTGAAGTACACGAACGAACACGAATGGATTCGTGTTGAAGGAGACATTGCATACGTAGGTATCACTGACTATGCCCAAGAACAATTGGGTGATATCGTGTTCGTAGATATACCGACTGTTGGTGAAACGTTGGAAGCCGGTGAGACATTCGGAACCATCGAAGTAGTGAAAACCATTTCCGACCTTTTCCTACCTGTAGCCGGTGAAGTACTCGAACAAAACGAGGCATTGGAAGAAAATCCGGAACTGGTGAACAAAGACCCTTATGGTGAAGGCTGGTTGATTAAAGTGAAACCGACAGACCTGAAAGCCGTTGAGGACCTGTTGGATGCCGAAGCGTATAAAGCTGTGGTAAACGGATAATTCTTACCTCACTTTAAATTGTAAATAGTAAATCGTAAAATAGTAAATCAAAATGACTCCAATTGTAAGTATTATCATGGGTAGCACGTCCGACCTTCCTGTTATGGAGAAGGCTGCGCAACTGCTGAATGATATGCATGTACCGTTCGAAATGAACGCGCTTTCTGCTCACCGCACGCCTGAAGCTGTGGAAGAGTTTGCAAAGAATGCCCGCAACCGTGGCATTAAAGTTATTATCGCTGCTGCCGGAATGGCTGCCGCCCTTCCCGGTGTAATTGCAGCCAACACTACACTGCCGGTGATCGGGGTACCCGTAAAAGGTTCCGTGCTCGATGGTGTAGACGCACTTTATTCTATCATCCAGATGCCTCCGGGCATTCCTGTGGCAACGGTTGCTATAAACGGAGCGATGAATGCCGCTATCCTTGCCATTCAGATGTTGGCATTGAGTGACGAGAAATTGGCAGAAGCTTTTGCTGCTTACAAAGAAGGACTGAAAAAGAAAATCGTAAAAGCAAACGAAGAACTGAAAGAAGTTAAGTTTGAATATAAAACGAATTAATGGATCTATTCAATTATTTTCGAAGAGAAACCACAGAAGTAAATATTGGGGCTGTGCCGTTGGGCGGCCCCAATTCTATTCGTGTCCAGTCGATGACCAATACGTCTACGCAGGACACGCCGGCTTGTGTGGAACAGGCGAAACGTATTGTTGACGCAGGTGGCGAG
>OFHM01002283.1_pt1 | contig 11071 bp, 13 predicted proteins | sample 1521311 | NCBI WGS metagenome assembly OFHM01 (sample SAMEA3504083, study PRJEB24116) | mouse gut metagenome | biome: mouse gut; feature: mouse-associated habitat; material: faeces | place: Denmark | collected 2011 | reverse complement strand
GTCAGCCTTGACCAGAATGGAAGTCCCGTCAGGCTTGACGATACCCGCAACGGTGGTCGTGGCGGTCGGGACGCTGACCGAACCGCCCTCGAACAAGGCCCGGACGGTACACACCCTCATGCCGTTGGCGGTATGCACCAGCACCAGATCGTCCAGCGTGATTACTGCCGCTTGGTCAAGGTCGGTCATTTTCTTGGTTTCAATCGAGATCGAAGACATTCTTTATTCCTCCTTATATTTCCAGTCTGCCACGATTGCGAAGCCGAGGTCGTCAATCAGAAGTGCGCCCGTCTCGTTGCACACGGGAGCGGTAATGTCATTCTGAATGACCATGTGTTCGAGCAGGGACAACCGCTCGTCCAGCTCAGTCGTCTCTTGGGTGAGCTTTGTGGCAACATCTCCCGACAACTGCGATTGCAGACTGCCGAACCATGCGTTGAAAGCGGCCTGTTGATCGCTCTCAAACGTGTTCATGCGGGTTTTGTAGCCGGTTTCGATCACCGTCAAGGAATCGTCGGTGTCCCTCATGTGCTGTGTCAGGAAGTTTTGCCAGTTCTGATAATCAGCCGCCGTGTTGACCTCCGTGGTCTGAACCGCCGAAGTGCTTCTGGCCCGGAGCGTTGCAAGAAAGTCCTCGAAGCTGGCGAACTCGACGCCCGTAGCTGTTTGAATGTTGGCGATAATGGTATCGCCTTGGGTTTTGAGCTGCTGGGCGTAGCTCTGGAAGTCCTCAAACTCGCTGTTCGCCTCGGCCTCAAAGAGCTGCTTTTGCAAAGCGAAGTAGTTTTGAAACGCTTCGTAGAGGTCTGTGCCGTTTTCCAGCATAGACATGATCGTGTTCAACGCTTCGTTCATGCGGTTGGCGTCGATTGCGCCGAAGAACGACTTTTCTTTGCCGGTGTAAACCGTCACGTCCTGAAACGATACGGTTCCGTCCGGGTTGTCGATCTGAGTGTACTTTTTCAGACCGGCCCATACTGCGTCCGTATAATCAACGGGCAACAATACCCATGCCATTTACAACCCTCCTTTCATACCGAAATTCCATGTGAACATTCTCCTTCCCTCACTTTGATTATTCAGCCGGTCGTACAGGTCAAGAATTGCTCCTTCCAGCCGGTTCAGCTCTGTAAAATCCATCGTGTTCCCGTTGGCGTTATAGACAGGAGCAGCCCCGTAGTTCCGCTGCAAAGTGTTTGCGTTCAGCGTGACCAGATTCTCTTCAAGCTGATTGATCTCGTCAGCGTAGAAGTAATCACCCGGCACTCGGTCTTGGCCCAAACTGACCAACGAAAATTCCTCGTACAGCTTGATCGCCAAGTCCCGTAGAAAGTCCAGATTGTTTTTGATACGGTTAAAATCGGCAGCGTTGAAGCGATCTCCGATATATACGCCGTCAGCGTCCGTCGTCCCGTACCAGTCCGTCTTCGGAGTTGTCCAAGCCATAGTCACCCTCCAATTCTTCGAGCCGTCACCTTACCGGCGAAGCTCTGATTGAAGATCATCGTCGTGCGGTAGATATTGACTTTCATGCCGCTGTGAAATTCGTTTTCCTGATACACAATGTCGTTGGCGTCGATCTCCGGGTTGCCCCGTGTGTCGTACTCATACTCAATCCCGGACTTGTAGTAATCACCAAGCCATTCAGCGAGGTCAGCAGCCATTGTCATGTCGGAGATCAGCGGATTTTCCCACTTGATCGTCTTGCCCCTCATGTTCAGGGTTTTCACAGCGTACCGCTCGACAATCCTGTAGCGGTGTCCGTAAATCTCCAAACGGTAAGTGCCGCTCACAGAGAATTTGACGGTCACATAGTAGTTGCCGGAGCTGAGAATAGACACGCCGCCGTCCTGATTTTCCAAAGCAGCTCGGAAGCCGTAGGACGGCTCACCGATGTAGAACGTCTCAATCTCTCCGCTGACAACGGTAATTTCCTCACTGACAAGGCTTTCTTCCGCTGTGCCGGTCTGGTAGCTGTAGCAGGGAACGATTACTTCCTTGACAAGCTCCTGCTTGATTGCTTTGGGCGAGGAAGTCATGTCCGTCCGAGTCATGGTGAAGTTCGTAATGTCACCGAACGAGAAGTGATTCAGAACAATACGGCTGTACGGCTCTGCGGTCTTCGTGAACTCAATCTCCATTGTGTCGAAGTCGTCAAAGTCGTGGAGAAGAACAAAATTTTGCGTGATCTCCGCTTTGACAACCTCATACTCTTCCACCAGCTCTTTGTTGTTGTAGGTGCGAATTGTAATACCGGCAGGGAGGGCTTCTCCGAAGATCATCTTGACGCCGTGATACATACAGGCGGCTTCCTGTTCCAGCGTAATAATCGGGTTCGTGGAAAACTTGCCGTCGCCATCCGATACCTCAGCCGAAACAAAGCCGGTGTTCAGCGTCATGCTGGCCTGATCGTGCGGCAGGAAGAACATTCTTCCGTTTACGCTAGTGTAGTTCGTTGCCAGAGTGCCGTACTCGTCCTTGACGCTCTTGCTCAGGACATTTTGAATGTGGGAAAACGGAGCTTCGACGTTGACCGAAATATCCACTTCGGGATTGAACGCCGACTTGATCTGCGGTGTACCCTGACGGGTCTGCGACAGGACACACCGACAAGCATTGGCGATAATTTGCAGAGCCTCCTTGTGCTGCACCCTTGGCAACGGGTTTTTGGTGTAGAGCCGTTTCAGCCGGGGGTCGATATAGAACTTCGTTACCCCTGCGTCCAGCAGGACTTCACGGGCAAGGTCGAAATAGCTCTTCCCCTCGGCGGTGTAACATCCCTTGAAATACTCCGAGTTCATGTTGCGGAAAATATCTTGACAGCGAATAGTCGCCGTGAAGTCGTCCGACTCCCACTCAGAACAGACAAGATTGTTGCCGATCACCCACTCAATCTCGTCACTGTCGGGAAGCTGATAGCCATAGCGGACTTCCAATTCCTGACCTGTTTCGAGGAAGTTGATTGCCGACTTCGGATTGTCCACGTTGAAGTAATGGTCGTAGTTTTTCAGCGTCACCGAAAAATCAATCTGCGGCACGTCTGCCCCGACGGGAGAGATGTAGCTTTCAAGCTGCGACGCCATCACATCTTCGTTGTAGTAGACCAGACCGTAGCCGAAACGGATAGAGTAGATACGAAGCCGAGTCTGCGGATTTTTCATACGGTAAAAGATCAGCTTCACAACAGTCGTGTTCTCCAACACTTCTTCCGTCGTGAACAGGGACTCTACATTGTCCCGGAACTGAATCACCTGACCGTTGCTCCCCACCATGTCGAAGTCCACGGGATAGTTCTCACCGAAGTTGATCGTGATACCCTTGAAGTCAGTCGGGAGCATATTCAGGTTGATTGTCAGCTCATATTGCCCTGTCGAGACTAAATCCTCACTGATAATGCCGGTGTCGTAGTAGCTGTCAGAGCTGTTTCGTCTCGGCAGGAAGAACATGGAGCCGTCAACCTTTGTCTGATTCTCTTCGAGAGTGGCGTACACCGTGTCGTCGGTCTTTTCGGAAAACACGTTTGCCGAGTTGGAGAAGTAAGCAAAGTCCCCGCTGCCGATACGAGCTTTAGCCTGAGCTTCCTGATTGACCAGCCCGAAAGAGATCATGATGTAGCCACGTTCACGAAGAGCGGACGCCATACTCTCTTTGTAGGCATTAGAGACTTTCTGCATTTCCTCACTCCCCCGTGTCGATCAGATTGAACTTACAGTTGCGATACCATGTCGGGTTCCCGTCCTCGTCTTCCCAATACGGCTCTGCGCTGCGGTCGCCGCAGTACATTCGGATGGTGATTTTCTTGTTGGTCACAGGGTCGGGAAAGGTGACATAGACGAAAAACTGTTTGAGAATACTTAAAATCCTGCTCCATTGCGCCGCAGAGAGCCACGGAAATTCAAGCGTGTCGATCTTGTATTGGTCACGCCCTACCCGTTGGCCCACGACCGCACCGTTGGCGTTGCGCCCGGAGTCAACGATTGTTGCCACGGTCGGCTTCACTCCCCGTTTAGGGGAGGGAAGCTCATAACCGTTAATTGCCAGATAGGACATATCAGATTACCTCCTTTACGCCCTGACGAACCGATACCCGTCTGCCCGTTCCTGCGTAGTCACAGCGTCCTTGATCGTGCGGTTGCCAACATGAACGATTGTCTGCTCTTTCTTGTCGGCCTGACGGCGCATATCGTCGGCCATCGGCAGAAGCGTCGGTTCAAGATACTCATGGTAGAACTCAGCCATTGCGTCAGCGAAGCCCACGTCGGAGAAGTCGGTTCTGGTGCTAATGTCGGTAGCAAAACTCCGAGCGAACGAATTGCTGTCGTAATATTTGAGAGCCGAAGTGTCGGCGGCGAATTTCATGGTCGGCTTGACGCCTGTGAACGAATTGGCCCACGAATTGACCACGCCCTTTGTCGTCTTGCCGAAGTTCTCCACGCCGATGTTGTAGCCGAGAACACTGTCCTTGCCGATCTGCTCAAACACCTTGGACGGAGAGTTGGAGTCCAGCTTCTTCTTGAACCAGTCGATAATCGAAGCACCCCAAGAGTTGATCGTGTTCTTACAGGTGGAGTACAAAGCTCCGATACCATTCTTGAACCCGCTCACCACGTCGGAAGCAATGTCGTAGAAGCTGCTGCTGGAACAATAATTGGTAAACCAGCTCTTCACACTGGAACCAAACGTCTGCATTGCGCTCCTTGCGTTGGTATAGCTGTTCGTGATACCGTTCTTGAAGCTCGTCACAATGTCGGAAGCGATAGTCCCAAAAGACGAAGACGAAACGGTGTCAGTAAACCAGCTTTTCACGCTGGAAGCCCAAGTGGTGATCGACGAGCGGACATTCGTGTAGGTGCTGCTCACCTTGTTCTTGAAACCGTCGATGATGTTCGTAGCATAACTGGCAAAGCTGGTGGCGTTTACGTTGCCATACGAAGAACCAGTAAACCAGTCCTTTACCCCGGACGCCCAAGTAGTGATACTGCTCTTGACGGAGGTATAAGCGTTGCTCACCTTGTTCTTGAAGCCGGAGATAATGTTGTCGGCATAGGTCATGAATGTATTGCTGTTGACGCCGCCGAACGAGTTGCCTGTGAACCAGTCCTTGACAGAGTTGGCCCAAGTGGTAATGCTCGTTTTCACCGTGGAATAGGTGCTGCTCACCTTGTTCTTGAACGAGGTAATGACCGTGTTGGCGTATTCGCCGAAGGTGTTGCCGTTCACCCCACCGAACGAGGAATTTGTGAACCAGTCTCGTACAGAAGAAGCCCAGGTCATGATCGAAGTCTTGACGGTGGTATAGGTCGAGCTGACTTTGTTCTTGAAGCTGGTAATCACATTGGAAGCGAACGTAGCAAAGTTGGCGGCGTTCACACCGCCGAAGCTGCTGTTGGTAAACCAGTCCTTGACAGAGGTCGCCCATGTGACAACGCTGGTCTTGACGGTGGAATAGGTGCTGCTGATTTTCTCCCGGAACGAAGTGACAATGTTGCTGGCGGCGTTCCTGAATTTCTCAAAGATCGTGCCGTTTCCGTCGCCGCCCGTGAACCAGTCATAGACAGATTTGGCCCAACCCTTGATAATCGAGATACCGCTTGCGATCTTGTTCTTGATACCCTCATAGAGTCCGAGAACAACATCTCTGCCGATCTCAGCAAAGACCGTAGACGGGCTGTGAATCCCCAACAGGTCTTTCACCCAGTTAATAACCGGGTCAACGAAGTTCTCTTTCAGCCAGTCCCCAACATCTTTCAGAGCGTCCCGAATCCCGTAGAAAAACCCAGCGATAGTGTCCAAGCCGAGTTCCTTGAAGCTGTCGCCGATAAACTCAGCTACACCCTCCAAAGCACCTACGAAAATGCTGGGAATGTTGACGACAACGGAGGTTGCGAGGTAGGCGAGAGCTTTCAGAAGCTCCATGACTTCAACGCCTCTGATTGCTTCGCTGAGGAAATGAACGGCGGTGTAAGCCACATCAGCCCAATCCAAAGAACTGATAATATCGGCTGTGGACTTGATGATGTTCTTGGCAAGGCGGCTGATACTCTTGGTCACGGACGCAACATCGAAGCCCTCAATGAACTTCTTAATGCTGTCCCACGCTTTCGTTGCCACCTTTTTCCAGTCGTACTTCTCAATCCACTCGCTGGCTTCATCAAAAGCACCCCTGAAAAAGTCGCCGATAGACTTACCCACCAGCTTCCAATCCAGCCGCTCCAAAAACCCGATCACGAAGTCGAACATTGCCGTAATGCTCCGTGTGAGCAGACGACCGGCTGTATTAAAGTCGATCTCTTTCAAAACGGCGTTGACCATATCGGCGACGTGATTGCCGAGCTTGCGGAAGTCAGTATTGCTCAGGAACGAATAAGCGGTTTTGATTGCGCCGTTGATACCTTTCCCGATCTTCGAGCCAAGGCCGCTCCAATCAATCTTGTCCATTGCTTCGTTCACTTTGTCCGCAAGGATTTTGCCGAGGCCGTCCCAATCGCCTGTGTCAAATGCCTCTTTCAGCCGGTCAACGAAGTTACCGAGATCGCCGTCAACCTCAGCTTCCTCAAACATGGACTTGAAATCCGGGAGGTCGCTGCCGCTGCCGCCCTTGTTCGGGTCGAAGACATTCAGTTCATCGAAGTCAGCGAGAAAATCCTTTGTCTTACTTGCCGCCTTGCTGATCGAGTCGGTGTACTCTGTCTGCGTCTTGACCGCCTTGGTGTAAACGCTTTTCCCGCTCAATTTTGCGAAGAGCTGTGCCAGAAGGTTCAGCACATTAGCAATCTTGTCAGACAGAAAATCAAGAGCGGGAGCAAGAGCGTCCACGATGGGAGCAACAGCGGTCGCCAGCGACGCTTTCAGATACAGAGCGTCGGTCGCCAGTGTGTTCAACGATTTATGGAACTGCGTACCGGCACTCTTGCTGTAGAGGTTCAGATACCCGATACCCTCTTTCAGTCCTTGTGTCAAAGCGGAGATTACCGCTCTAACCGCACGATACATAGCAATTCGCTTTAGAGAGGACAAGAAACCTTTGAGCGAAGCCCCGGCCTTTTTGAACGTGTTGCCGAGATTCTTGAACGGGGCAGTAAAAGCGTTCCAGACGCCCTTTGCCCCGCTGCCGACGAGCTTACGCCACAGCGGAGTAATGCCTTTCAGTTGCGCTTTGAGCTTTTGAAGGGAGAGAGCCGTAGACGCAATGCGCTTATCGTCCCACTTGCCCGAAGCGATACCATCTTGCAGCTCACGCTTCAATGCGGCGATCTCAGCTTTGAGCAGCTTCGTCTTGGACATAGCCATGACCGACTTCGCCTTGACATTTTTGAAGAAATTCGCCGCCGAATTGTCGGCGTTGTCAAATGCGTTCCCGGCTCTCTCAGCGGCCTCCGCTGTACCGTCTACACGCTCGGTAGTTGCTTCATCTCCTGCGGGTGTAGGCGAGGGGACGGGTGTCAGGGTGTCCGATGGACTACCACTTCTGCGCCCGGTAATTCCAAGGCGAGAAATAGCGTCTGCGGCTTGCGTAAGGTTGGAGAAGTCCAGTTCAGAGATAGCCTGTAAATGCCCCCGGACGGTCGTCAGACTCCGAGAAGAGCTGTTGATCGTCTGCAAGGCGTTCGCAAGGGCGGTCACATTTGTCGGGTCAATCTCCCCGACTGCTCCCTGTACCTCTTTCAACTCCTGCATGACGGAGGATAAACCAAGCCCTTTCTCACCGATCTTTTTGAGCTTGGAGAGAGTAGCAGCAAAGCTATTCAGCCCTTTTTCGGCCTGTTGAGTCTCGCCTACGATCTGAAATTCCAAGCCCTGAATCTCAATGTTGTCAGCAGCCATGTTTACCCTCCTTTCTCTTCAAACTGCTTATTAAAGCTCATGGCAAACATTTCCATATAGGCTTTTGCCTTTTGGTCGCTCTTCTTCTCACGGTCTTCCTTGCGCTCAGGCGGCTCACGCTTTCCGGTCAGCGGGATAGGTTCACTTCGATACGGCGTCGGCTTTTGCGGTTTGAACATTCTCAGGGCCGGAGCGACACAGCACAATGCTTCGTAGAAGTACGCCCCTTGCAGCCATAGCCGTTGATTTTCCTGTTCCTGTTTCAGCTCATACGCCTTTCGGAACATGATTGTCATGGAAGCGTCGCCATCCCAATACTGCTCCCAAGTCATACCAAGAGACAGGTAAAATGGACACAGTTCTTCAAACTTCTCCGTGTAAGTGAAAGGGACGGGTGGACGGTGCTGACCGCCGCCCGTCCCCGATTGTGAGGACTCCGAGCCACTTACCAACTCGGCGTCCACTCCACGTTTCCCTCTTCGGGTTCGTCGAGCATGGCCTTGATCGGCTCGTTATACATCTCCGCAAGCCGCTCGATCAGAGCCATCTTGTCTTTCATCTTGGAATAGATTTCGTCGATCACCGACTGCTTCTCGAAGCGGTGATGGGCGAGGAACGCACCGGCAAACAGGGCAGGAAGGACAGTCATGGGCTTGGTGTCAATGTCGTCGGCAATAAAGCCGCCGCTCTCCATCTGACGCACCGTGTTTCTGGTAAATTCCAGAACATAGTCCTTGCCGTTGTAGCTGAAAGTAAGCTGTTTAGCCATGATCGTATCTCCTTTCTCCGACGTTAGTTGTCGTCCACGAAGTTAATGGGAGTGGACGGAGCAATGGTGATGTTCATGTCCACAACCTCGTTCACGCCGCCGCCCGTGGGGAAGACGGAGAGCTGGCCGTCGAACTCGAACTTACCCTCGCTGCCGTCAGGGGTAACAACCCCGGCAGACTCCGTACCGCCGAACCACACAGCGTATTTCTTGGTCTGGCCCTCCAACGCTTTCAGCTTGGAGTAGTCGGCCTTGGTGTAGTTGGCATTGAATTTCAGCCCTTCGAGAGACTGAATCCCGGCGATATAGGTCTGCATTTTGTCGGAAAGGGTAGTCGTTTCCAACATCTCAGGCTCACCGCCGAGATCGGGGAACTCCTTAATGTCAACGAGCTTGGCCCAGGTATTCCCGGTGCTTTCCTGCTCCATCAAGAAGACTTTGTAGGTGGAAATAGCCATATCTTCTTTACCTCCTGTATAGTCTTGTCCCATCGGTTTCCGCTCTGTAACGAGCGATCATACGATAGATAGTCGATTTGCTCAGGTTCGGAACGGGAGCAAGAGCAATCCGGGTAAAGTTCATGCGGTACATGATCTCGTCAATGAAAGCCATGATCGCCTTGCACTCGCTCTTTTTCCCATCCGCTTTGTCGGAATACACATTGATCTCATACATGACCGTAGCGAACCGCTCAACGTCACTGGTGTCCATGCGGTTTTGCGACGTGGCGTTATCCGCTTCGACCATGCTCACAAAAGGAAATTTTGGGGGAACTTTGGTGTAATCGCCCGATACCTCAATTCCTAAAAAATTGGCTCGGAGAGCGGCAGCGACCGGCGTATAAATTTTCGCTTCCACATCAATCACTGTTGAATACCTCCCTTACCAACTCAGGCAATCGGCGTTCGAGCCGCTTGACGGCTTCATACATAGGCTTGTTGGCGGGGTTGCCGTGAGTCGTGACAAGCTGGCCCCTTTCACCCTCGCTTCGGATATGACCGTGAGTGCCGGGGTCGCCGTAGTAACCCCAAGTGGTCTGACTACCGTGGCCCTGCCCGTAGCCACCTCGCACCATGCCATGTTTCGCCGCTTCCGGGTGATCGTCTGGATAGGTAATGCCGGTGCCGAACTCAATGAAGAGAACCGAAGAGCCGACCGCCACGACCGCCCTGACTTTTTCACCCCGATCTTCTACAGAAACAGCGGAGTCATTAGTTCCGTCGTACTGAGCTTTCTGGAATCCCGCCGCCGTGACCTCATAGCCCTCGTCGGCAAGCCGCTGAATCAGAGTTTTGGTACAGCGTTTCAGCCATTCCTTGTACTCTTCGATACCCCGGATAAACTCGTCAATGCCGCTCCCGTCAAGCCCGATCACATACTTTCGCTTCACGATACCGCCACCTTGCTCACGGCGATAGAGATCGAATTGAGCGACTTGGCGACACGTTTCACAGTGTAGTCGTAGAGCGGATTGCCCTGCGTGTCAAACTCCGGTTTCTTATCCACGAACAGGACAGAGTTCTCGTCGATGGGGCAGCTCATGTCACTCGTCACGATCACCTTGTCATAGGTAATGGAATTGCCGAATAGCTCAGTTTGGGCATAGCCGGTCGCCGCAGACACATTCGCTTTCATCAGGACGGGCGCAGAGTAAATTACCTTGCTTTCGCCTGTCTCGTCGCCCTCTTCATTGACGGCCTGTTCCTTGCTCAGATAGAGCAGATAATAGAAAGAGGACTCATTACGTTTCAGAAGTCTCATGTCCCCAATCCTTTCGCCATAGGGATTACCTCATTCCGCAGCTCCTTGGCAATCCACGAAGACTCGTAATGTCTGGACACGCCATTTTCGCTGTGAACAAGTTCTCCTTCAGCTCCGATTTTGTTGTAGAGATCAAGAGCCATCCTGATTTGCAGATCGAGATACCGGGACTCCAAAACGGTCACTTCTTCCAGCTTCCCACCGCTGCCGGGTTGCAGCTCGGTAGGCCAGTCCCCAAAGGGAAAACGGAGGCCGAGAATGACGTTTTTGGCACTATCCAGCAGCTCACATAGCAAGCTGTCGTCCTGTTCCTGCGGAATACGCCTTTTCAGCCGTTCCAACTGCGTCATATCTCACACCTCCGTTTCGCTGCTTGAATCAGCCCGTAGCTTCGTCGCCCTGTTCAGAGCCGTTCTCGCCCTTGTTCTCGCCGCCGTCAACAGCGGGAGGATTGTCCCCTTCCGCTGCGGCGGCTTCCAGAACCCGGACATTGATCGTGGGAACACCGGCAGATACGCCCGTAACCGTGAACTGATTGACCTCGGCGTTCAAAATGGTGTCCTTGATCGCCCCGGCTTCGTCGCCCTTGAAAACGATCACGTCTTCGTCGTTGTAGTCAACAATGCGGTTCACGTCGAAGCGAACCTCACCCTTATAGGCGTTTACCAGTTCAGAGAGCTTCATCGGTTATCACCCACTTTCTCTCATTAGCCGTTG
>OFHM01002282.1_pt1 | contig 11075 bp, 13 predicted proteins | sample 1521311 | NCBI WGS metagenome assembly OFHM01 (sample SAMEA3504083, study PRJEB24116) | mouse gut metagenome | biome: mouse gut; feature: mouse-associated habitat; material: faeces | place: Denmark | collected 2011 | reverse complement strand
GGAAACGGCAGCCATCGTCAAGTCCAACTGCCAGACCTGGATTTACCTGCAGGCGGATGATAAGGAGACTTTGCAGGATGTGTGCGACAAGCTGGGGAAATACACTACTTCGGCCTATCAGTTATCCAGCCAGCACGGGCGGTATGTCAATCCCAGCAGCTCCCACAGCATCAGCCTTGTGGCAAGGGAGCTTCTGACCACGGACGAGATACGGCGGATTTCCCGCCCCAGCCAGATCGTCATCAGCAGGGCGCACCCGGCCATGATGAACGCGCCCGATTTGTCACAGTGGTATTTCAACCAGATGTGCGGCCTGGGAGACCCGGAGCATAACCGGAAGGTGCGGGAGGCCAGGGAAAAGGCCCGCCCGGTGCTTTCGGCCAGGACAGAGGAGATCCCTCTGTGGAATATCTGGGTGTATTACACCAAAGACCTGCAGCTGAAAGAGGCTCAGCAGAAATCACAGACATTCGGGGCGCAGGCCGGCTCCATGTTTTCGTCTGTGAAAGGCTATAGAAGAACAGTAGGAGGTTCAGACAAGAATGAAGAGGAAGATTAAACATGCAGCGGCAAGGATTCGGGCGGTGTGTGCCATAGGCACAGCCGCTTTCCTTATGCTGGCAAACAATACCACGGCGTATGCATCCGGCATCAGCCAGAGCAAAATTGCCACGGGAACAGAAAAACTGATTGCCGATGCCACAACCTGGCTGATGGTGCTGGCCCCTGTGGTGGCGGGGCTTCTGATTATTTATTTCTGCATCCGGCGGTCAGCGGCGGACGAGATGGATCAGAAGAAATGGAACAACCGCATTGTAGTAGCCATCGTTTCCTGTATAGGCGCGGTGCTGGGGAGCGCCACGCTGAATATTATCATCGGCTACTATCAGTAAACAGCCTGTAATGAAACGGGTATAACCTCAGGGAATATTTATGGATTTGCCATATAACCATCAATTTATGCTGCACATCGGATAAGGCTGCAGCTGTCAACCGTATAACGAAAGGCCGCCAGCCGTACTCCTGTCTTGGGCAGAGGGGTAAATCATGGCGGCCTTAAGTATCAACTAAGAAAAGGAGAATGAATCTATGAGGAAACTGACTGACAAAATGAATGATCTGGCGGTGAAAGGTTATGTAAAGGGGATGCAGGCCAAGGCGAAGCTGGCGGAGGTTCTCTCCCAGAAGTCCGGGGAAGGATTTGTGGATACGGCGCTGAAGATCCTGATTTCCGTGGTGGTGGGTGCGCTGCTGCTGGCAGGGCTGTATACGCTGTTCAAGGATACCATTCTGCCTACCCTGACCCAGAAGATCACCAACCTGTTCAACTACCAGGGATAAGGCTGACAAGTGCTGCAGGTTCTGCCCTTTAGGGCAGAACCTGGGCGTTTTATCGAAGATGGCAGAGGATGAAGGATTAAAACAGAACCTTCGTGGATAAACAGAAATGAAAACGTATAAAAATATAAATTTCCCATAAAAATGAGCGTATAAATATAGAAAATATGAAATTATATGTTGATTTTTATTGAAAATAGATTATACTATACATGAGAATGAAATTTGAGTGATAGATGTAAGACCTATAATGAGGAGACTATTATGCTGATCCAATTTAATTTTAAAAACTTTAAATCCTTTCGTGATGAGGTATCTTTGGATTTAACGGCAACGAAAATAACAGAACACGAAGACCATGTGGCAGAAGCGGCGAATGATAAACTTTTGAAGGTAGCCGCCATCTATGGCTCCAATGCAAGCGGAAAGTCCAATGTGTATGATGCCTTTGAATATATGACTTACTATGTGGATGAATCCTTTAAATTCGGTGATGAAGAAGAGCGGCGCAGGAAAACGGGAGACTCTTATTTGAAAGTGACGCCATTCCTTTTTGATGAAAACAGCCGGGACGAAGAAACTACCTTTGAAGTGTTTTATGTTGACAATTCAGAAGATACAGGCAAGACATACCAGTACGGCTTTTCATTGAAGAAGGATGAAGTAGTGGAGGAATGGCTTTATTCCAAGGCAAAGACGGCAAGGAATAAATACCGGACAATCTTTTACCGTAAAAAAGGCGAAGAGCTGGAGATGAACGGCTTTTCCAAAAACCATGTGGAAAATATCAAGGCATCTCTGAACAAGGAATCCCTTATTGTATCTTTGGGGTCCAAGTTGCGGATAACCAGACTGAAAAAGGTGAGGGACTGGTTTTTGAGCAATGAGATTGTAAACTTTGGCGATCCGGCGGAGAATTTCTTTCTTTCCAGAGTCCTGCCGGAAGGGTTTGTAGACCGAAAAGAGGTACAGGATAATGTGGTGGAATATTTTGCGTCTTTTGACGAAGCGATTCGGGATTTTAATGTAGAAGAACTTACACAGGAGGATGAAAAAGACAATAGTAAGAGTTATAAGATTGACGCCCTGCATAAGATGGGGGACGGTGAAAAAATGGCTTCTATCCCGTTAAAACAGGAATCCAGCGGAACACTGAAGATGTTTGCCCTGTATCCCTCTTTAAAGGAAGTGCTGGATCAGGGTTCCACGCTGTTTATTGATGAGCTGAATGCCAGACTGCACCCGTTGCTGGTAAGAAATATTATATTGACGTTTCTTTCCCCGGAAATCAATACCCGGAACGCACAGCTGGTTTTTACAACCCATGATATCTGGCAGTTTTCCAATGAATTGCTGCGGCGGGATGAAATCTGGATGGTCAATAAGAACCGGGACGGAGTTTCGGAACTGTACTCTTTGGTGGAGTTTAAGGACGAAGAGGGGAACAAGGTACGGCGGGACGAGGCTCTTGCTAAGAATTATCTCACTGGGAATTATGGTGCGATTCCGGCATTAAAGCCTATGAAGATGTTGAAGGGGAGGGCAGCGGATGGCAAATAGGGGGAAAGCGGCAGGAAAGAAAACCATTGCCACTGGAAAACCCAGCGACAGCAGAGCCGGAAAAAGGCGGGACAGGAACAAACGCGTGGGAGCCAGGGTTCCCGAACTGGGATATTATCTGATCGTGACAGATACAGAAGAAACAGAGAAAAATTACTTTGAAGGATTGCGGGACAGTATTCCGGCGGAACTGAAAGACCGGCTTGTGATAAAGGTGGAGAAGGCCAGGACGGTGGAACTTGTGAGGAAGGCCCTGGAAATGACAGGGCAGGAATCACAGTACCGGATTCCATGGATTGTTTTTGACAGAGACCAGGTGAAGGACTTTGACGAGATCATCCAGACAGCAGAGAAAAGTGGTGTGGGTGCTGGATGGTCTAATCCTTGCTTTGAGATCTGGATGTATGCGTATTTTGGGAAAATGCCTGTGATCAGGGAGTCTTTTACCTGTTGTAACCGGTTTGCGGAGAAGTTTGAGAAGGTAACAGGGCAGAAGTATTCTAAGAATGACAGGGATATTTATCGGAAACTGGTGCAGCATGGGGATGAGAAAAGGGCGATCCAGATGGCGGAGAGATGTTATAAAAGATGTGTGGATGATGGAAAACGAAAACCATCGGAGATGTGGCCGGCTTGTAGGGTACATAGGTTGGTGGAAGAGATATTGCAGAAAATAGGCAGCAGGGATAAATAAACTTAAAAGGCTAAAGGAAAAATTTTAATAGTTTACTGATATCTGAATACCAAAGAAAAAAGTTTAGCGAAGAGGTAGTATATGTTTGTCCCACAAGACAATTGGCAATCAAGGAACAAGTAAAGTCTATCCATAAACCTGAATTTATTCAAAGTATAATAAATCAAGATGAAACTGTAAATTCAGGTTTGATAGATTTATGGAGGGGTAAAATGGGGAGTCAGGAGTTGTTTTCGGTAACAGAGTTACAGAGAATGTGCGAGATGTCAGAGTATCTTGATGGAAAAGATATTCATATGAATGATAAAACCGTTTCGTGGGATGGTAATATAATATATTTTAAAAATAAGAAACCATCTGTAACTGGAAATGAATTTCTTATTCCAGTACAAGTAAAAGGGAAAGAGTACGAAATACTGCCTAATAAAGATAAGATTAGCTATCCTGTTGAAACTGTAGATTTGAAAAATTATTTAAAAAATGAGGGGATAATTTTCTTTGTAGTAGCAATAGAAAAGTGTAGTTATAGAACGAAAATGTTTGCAAAAATACTCTTGCCTACGGATCTTGTTAGAATAATGAATGGTAAAGAAGAACAAGGGAGTATTAGTATACATCTGAGTTGCATTAAAACTGTGAAAGAATTAGAAGAAATAAGTGTATTTTTTAATGTGAATAGACCAAAACAGTCGTATATAAATATCCAAGAGTTTAATCCGGAAAGCGAAGATATATCAGAATTTACAGTGTCTGTCTTGCCAAGCAAATATAGAAATCCGGTGATAGCTATTGCAAAAAATCGTATGAAATATCTTTATTTGAAAAAAGGAAATTTAGAGATTCCATTAGTGGATACAGATTTGGTGACATCAAAGGAGGGCAAGATAAAGATACAAATTGATGGAGATATAGAACGAGAATATACGGTTAAACGAACATTTTCAGCGGAATCCACTTCACTTTTAATTGGTCAAGTTATAGAAATAAACTATTTAGAGGAAGAAGGACAAATAAAAATAAGCTGCCTGGACTGCTCAAACATAGACTTTCAAAATGTCTATGAAATCGCCAAGGTAATAATTGCTTTTTCTTCTGGAAAAAAGATAATAATTGAAAGTATGCAATTGAATGAAAGTCATATGAATCAAATTAAAAGTAGTTTTTCGACAGAGTTTATAGAATATTATAAGAAAGTCATCAAAATAGGATATATGTTGGAAGAACTGAAAATTTCAAAATCTCTATTCACAACAAAAGAAATATTAGATGCAGAAAATGTATTATGTTTTCTGAAGGAGGCTTTGCTAGATAAACATATTGTAACATTGCCAACACAAAAAGCTAATTGTGGAATTATAAATCAAATAGTTGGGAAGAAAGTTTTGATTCTTGAATATGAAATGGTGCAGGAAAATAGATATATTGTGCGTGACTATATGCGTGATGGAAAACGAATTTCTTTATTTGGAGAAACTATAGGATATGAACCAATTTTGCTTAATAACTATTTTGTGTTATTAAACAATGATGTTAATGTTGTGATTTTTGAAGAACAGTCTTTCCTAGATGCAATGTCAAAGATTGTGATTGGAGAAGTTTCTTACTTAATAAATTTATTTTTAAAATTTTTGGAGGCATATGATAAAGGGCGAAAAAGAAGGATGCTTTTGCTTGCAGAAAAGTTATTTGACATACTGAAAGAAAAAGTAACCTCTGATAACGAGGAATTAATGATAATTAATAAGTTTCAAATAATAGCAAGGAAAAGAAAACTGAATGCAAATGAGAGAGAAGAACTATTGCCAATTAAATATTCTGCTAATTGTTTGGCGAGATGCTGTGCATGTATTTTATTAGGGCAGAAGACGGAGTTTGAAATGCATTTGGAGAAACTTTCAGAACAGGAGAAAGTAGAATTGTATAGCTGGCCAATAATGTCGTTATTACCGTCCGATTAGTTAAAAGAGTTGAAGATGTTTTATGGGCAGAGATAAAGAATATCTATCTGTATAGGTTCTGAAGACAAGATTTATCAATGGAGGAAAAAGAATTCCGCCTAATGATGTGAAAAAGGCAGTTGGCAATAAACTATGGGTGCAAAGGAAATATGATAGTTTGGGATTATATAAAGAAGCAAAAATATACACGGTTTTGTTACGACAGCTGAAAAAATACAAGATAATACAGCTCCTTTTGAGGAAGACATTTGTTATCTGAGTAGAGAAAAGCAATATAATTGGGCGGAAAGAGTAATTGGTCTTTTGAAGCAGGCATACCGTACCTTTACAGGGGAGGGTGATACTGTTTGGAGAGAGGACATGATAAAGCTGTTTGAGGAAGAAGGACTGACGCCAGAAGATTATATTGAAATGATAGATAAAAAGCATTTATAAAATTTATAATCAATATCAAAACACGGTTGGTTTCTAAAAACAATCGTGTTTTATTTTTTAGACAAGGAGATTGATTGCGGTGGGAAAAAGAAATTATCAAGTGCAATACTGGTATTATATAACTGGAGGATTTATCGAAAGAAAAATGAGTGTTTGTAAACTGTTTAGTGGTTATTGATAATGAGCGATGTTTAGCCAACCTTACGATAGTGGTAGGGTTGGTATTTTTTTATGAAGGAGGCTTTGATGAAAGTTAAGAGCAAGATTGTTGCCCGGTATGAGGACAAGGGCAGGCTGAAAGCCGTTGCCACCGTCTGCCTGGACGGGAAATTTCTGGTGACAGGGGTGCGCGTGGCAGACTGCCAGAAAGGGCTGGCCGTGTTCATGCCCAGCCGGGAAATCCATGCCGGGGAATACCGGGATATCTGTTTCCCTATCACTTCGGAACTGTACAAGCAGATCAAGGACAGTGTGCTGGAGGCATATGCAAGGCCGGAGGATGACGCCCCGATTTATGGGGATGGACTTGAAACAGAAGAGAAAGCGGGGCAGACAGGAGAACCACAGGTGGATGCAGCGGTGACAGCGGAAATGGGGATTCTGCCGTATGACGGCAGACAGGCGGGAAATCCGGAGGGAGACAGGCTGCCGGGGGAAACCATTCATCTGGAAAACACGGCACAGCCCAAACAGGGCAGCCGGTGAGCAGGCACAAAAATAAGATGCCCGGAGGGAACCATCCTGTCGGGCATGGGAGGTGATTGAGTGGAAGTAATCCTTGTGCTGCTGATTGTGGCAGTCTTAAACGGCGCGGTGGCATTTATTGACGAGATGCTCTCCGACCTGGTTCCCATGACGCTCCACGCAGACCAGTACATGACCGGGGCGGGAGGCGGCAGCATGGTGGAGGTGCTGTTTGAGATCCTGCTGGGCTTCGGGGTGTCGCTGATTATCCTGAAATTCCTGAAAAAAGGCTTCGAGTGCTATGTGATGTGGACGGACGGAGATCCGGACAGCGAGCCGGTGTACCTTGTGACCCGGTTTATCCAGGCGGTTGCCGTGGCGGTGTGCTTTCCGGTGATGTACGGGTGGATGGCTGATATCACCACAAGCCTGACGGATGAACTGCTGGCGGCAATCGGGGCGGCTACGGACTATGACTGGATGGCATGGGTGAACGGCCTGTCCTCAGCGGGGATTGTGACGGCCATCTTCGGCCTGGTGTTTGTCATCAGTTATTTTATGCTGTATTTCCAGTTCCTGATGCGGGGGCTGGAGATCATGATCCTGCGGATCGGCGTACCGGTGGCCTGTGTGGGGCTTCTGGATAATGACAAGGGAGTGTTTAAGAATTATATGATGAAGTTCTTCCAGTCCGCTTTTTCCGTGGTGGTGCAGATCACCCTCTGCAAGCTGGGGGTGGGCATGATGATGAACATGAGCGTGTTCTGGGGGATTGCCTGCATCGTGCTTGCCATCAAAACCCCCCGGTTCTTAAGCGAGTTCATGGTGCCGGCCGGCGGTGGCAGCGGCGTGGTGAACAATGTCTACCATTCTGTGCGTCTGGCGGGCATGGCAAAGAATCTCATAAAGTAAGGCGGTGGCGGTATGGTGACGATAGACGATATCTCCATGGCTGTCATTTCCCTTATCCGGCTGGGCGCGGTATTCCGGTTCATCTACTGCATGGTACGGCTGGAGGGTGCGGAGGAAGAGCAGATGCAGTACCGGAAGCGGGCAAAGAATACGGTGCTGTTCTATGTGCTTGCGGAATCCGTCTGGCAGATCAGGGAGATTGTATTTTTCTATTACGGGGCATAGGAGGAAAGCGGAACATGGAGCATGAGATCAGCCTGTACATCCCCACGGGGGTAAAGGCGCAGAATGAGCTTTTCAACGGTTTTGGGAGGCGGGAGCTTCTGCAGAGCGCCGTGGGTTCCCTGCTGGGCGGGGCGATGGCAGCCCTTTTGTGGCTGGTGTCCGGGAGCGTGGCACTGACCGTTGTGGCGGCCCTGAGCGGGATCTTCGGCAGCGTGATGATGTGTACCAAAGACCAGAACAACCAGAGCGTGGTAGACCAGATCGGGAACATGGTGCGGTTTGGCCGCAGCCAGCAGATCTATCCCTACCGGATGCTGGACGAATGGGGAGAATGAAGCTGTGGTAAGGCAGTAAAGTATACCGTCCAGGTACAACGGGATTTTTCTCGGAAGAATTATCTGGGCAATTAAAAACAGAGAACAGGAGGGCATATCTTTGACGTTTCTTGACCTTTTCGCCGGGATCGGAGGATTCCGCAGAGGTCTCGAAAGAAGCGGGCATGCCTGTGTGGGGCATGTCGAAATCGATAAATACGCAAATAAAAGCTACATGGCAATGTACGGGCTGGAAACCTGTCCTTATGGGACAGGCGGCCCGGACGCGAACAGCTGCAGGATGTGCAGGCAGGAGGTGAGGGAGGACTGTGATGGGACAGGATGCGGAGAGAAGTGTAAGGGCGAATGGTACGCAAAGGACATTAAGCAGCTCACAGCAGGAGAGGTTCCAAAAGCTGAAATCTGGACTTTCGGATTTCCTTGTACCGACATTAGTATCAGCGGCCGAATGGCAGGGCTCCATGGGGAAAGAAGTGGACTCTTTTTTACAGTCACTGGTCTCCTCAAAGGCACGGCTCCCGAAGATAAGCCCGGATACCTTATCATTGAGAATGTTAAGCATCTTGTGTCTAACGAGAGAGGCGGGGATTTTACCACCGTTCTCTTTGAGTTATGGGAGGCAGGGTATGACTGTGAATGGTGTGTTGTCAATTCCAAAGACCACGGCGTCCCCCAGCACAGGGAAAGAGTGTACCTTGTTGGATATCCTGGAGGAAGAGGTGGACGAAAAATATTTCCTCTCGGCGGAGCAAACCCTGCGCCTGTTAAAAGACTCCTGGACGGGAAACAGGGAAAGCGGGTCTACGACACCACAGGAACATCCATTACCCTGACGGCAAACGGCGGGGGATTTGCCGGGAGGACGGGATTGTATGCCGTGCCGGTAGACGGCGGAGAGGGCATCGCCGGGGAACAGGGGCGGAAAAGGACATTTATAGCCAGCGATACCGGGGCAAAAGACGGGACATTTTCGGCCGGTGATGTCAGGGAGCAGGCTGGCGCATTTACGGACAGTGATGCCAGTGGACAGAGTGAGATGTTTACGGCCAGAGAGGTCAAAGCGCAAAATCTTAATCCGGAGCAGATGGCTGACCATGCGAAGATGCCGCCCTGCACATCTTTCATTGACCTGAGCCGGGAGCCGAAGTTTACGGAACTTTCCCGCAGCGTCATGGCAAAACAGTATGCCGGGATCACCAACCACAAGGGGGAGACTTCCGGCATTTTTATCTGTAAGGGACACCCGGAATGTGTGCGGGCGGTGATCACTCCCGACCGCATGGAGAAGCGGCAGAACGGGCGGCGGTTCAAGGAGCCGGGGGAACCCGGCTTTACTCTGACCTGCCAGGACCGGCATGGCATCCTTTTATGCTGTATGGAAGAGGGGCTTGCCATCCGGGAGGCGAAAAAGGACGGGTATACCAAAGCGGTGCATGGGGACGGAATCAACCTCTCCTATCCCAACAGCACCGTCAGCCGGGGACGGGTGGGGAAGCAGTGCGCCCAGACCCTGATGACAGGCGGGAACATGGGGGTTCTGCTGTGCTGCCGTATCCGCAGGCTGACCCCAAGGGAGTGCTGGCGGCTGCAGGCATTTGAGGATGTTTTGTTTGACCGTGCGAAGGCGGCGGGGATCAGCGATGCCCAGCTTTACAAACAGGCCGGGAATGCCGTCACGGTCAACGTGGTATATGAGATTGGCCTTAAACTGGCGGAAAGCGGGGTGGCGGATGAAGTTTAACGTGCTGTATATCGACCCGCCGTGGGCTTACCAGGTCTATTCCAAAAAAGGACAGGGGCGGAGTGCGGAGAACCATTACCGCACCATGCAGATAGAGGACATCTATGCGCTGGATATCAGCGGGATTGCGGCCAGGGACTGCGCCCTGTTTCTGTGGGTGACATTCCCCTGTCTGCTGCAGGGGCTGGAGGCCCTCCGGCACTGGGGATTTACTTATAAGACACTGGGGTTCTGCTGGGTGAAGCGGTGCCGGAAGCAGACAGATAAATGGTTCTGGGGGCTGGGGTTCTGGACGAGGGCGAACCCGGAGCTGTGCCTGATCGCCGCCAGGGGGAACCCAAAACGGATGTCAAAGGCGGTACACTGCATCGTGGATACGCCGGTGGAGCGGCACAGCAAAAAGCCGGACGAGGTGCGCAGGCGGATTGAACTGCTGATGGGGGATGTCCCCCGTGCGGAACTGTTTGCCAGGGAGGCGCATCCCGGCTGGGTCTGTGTGGGGAATGAGATTGACGGCATGGATATCAGGGACGCCATCGAACAGCTGAAGGAGGTGCAGGATGGATTTTCAAAAACGGATGGATCTGCTGATGGAGCGGGCGGAGGAGGAATACGAAGAGCTGTTAAAGAACGCTGATTTTTCTGATAAAAACCTGCTGAAAGAAGCAAGGCGGATTGCGGCTATGGACATGATATACCGGAACCTGGAAGGATTCCTGGCTGGAAGCCCTACAGATGTGGAGGCCATGCTGTTTTATGACCGGCCGCTGGAGGCATTTTACAACAGCCTGCAGGAGCAGGAACTGCTGTTGCTAAATGGGGTTGTGGAAGCACTGAACGGATTTCTGACGGATACCAGAAGGCATATTTATGAAGTCTGGATACAGGGGGAGCCTGCATCGGTGGAAGAGATACAGAAGGCGCGGGAGTTTTTTGACATGGAGCAGGAGATTGGGAAAGAGGCAGAGAAGGAAGAGTGGGAGATCGTAGACGGAGGACGGGAGAATCTGGCAGGGTATGGGGGCGGAAGGGAGGAAGATGGACTGGAACGCTGATACATGGAACCTGTTTCTTACCTGGACGATGTTTTCCCTGTTTGCCGGACTGCTGTGTGATATGGCAATGCGCCGGTTTCTGAAATGTTAACTTCCGCTGATTTTACACCTTAAAAAGCTCGATTTGTGCAGCCTGCA
>OFHM01002279.1_pt1 | contig 11081 bp, 9 predicted proteins | sample 1521311 | NCBI WGS metagenome assembly OFHM01 (sample SAMEA3504083, study PRJEB24116) | mouse gut metagenome | biome: mouse gut; feature: mouse-associated habitat; material: faeces | place: Denmark | collected 2011 | reverse complement strand
TGCGGACATGCCAGATTGTCAAACATTTATCAACAAGGATATTTTACCCAATTTCACCCGATAATTCAAGATGTAAATGAAAAATAATTGCCAACTTTTCCGAAATTTTACAGATTGTTTAGAAATTGCAGCATATTTATGATAGAATGTCCCTCCAAACTATGCAACCCGCTCTCTATAACAGGAAACTGCATGAAATCCAATTGTATCCGAATACTTCTTTTATGCACTTTGCGGCGCCTTATTCCTCAGGTTTTCATATTATGAATTTCCTGTCCTATGATATGCAGAATTTACCATTCTTCTTTCTCTATTTTACCCCCCAGACAAAAAGTCAAGAAAAAACTTCAATGAAGCGATAATTTTCTGTCGATTCTATGTCGATCCTGTAAAATAATAATTCACAAACAGTTTCACTTATGATAGAATGTGCCTATGCACTGCGATTATTAATTGATAAGCGGCTGCTTCGTTCTCCCCAAAAGGCCGCAAAAGAAAGGAACACAACATGCCGATTACAGCAGACTGCCATCTACACTCCTCCTTCTCAGGAGACTCGGACACTCCTATGGAGGACATGATTCAACAGGGGCTCAGACAGGGCCTGTCCACCCTTTGCTTTACGGAACATAATGATTTCGACTATCCTGTTTATCCTGATTTGCCGGAAAGTTATTTTCTCTTGAATACAGACTCCTACCTTTATGACCTAGCAAGCATGAAAGAGAAATACCAGGACAAAATTCGACTGCTGTTCGGGGTAGAACTGGGCCTGCAGCCTGAATGTATGCGGGCCAATGCCGTATACGCCAAATCCCACGAATTTGATTTCATTATAGGCTCCTCCCATATCTGCCATGGAAAGGACCCCTATTATCCGGGATTTTTCGAGGACTTGGGAAAAGAAGCCGCTATCCGGGAATATTTTGAATCTATCCTTGAGAATGCGAAAAAATTTTCGAATTTTGATGTATACGGACACCTGGATTATGTGGTAAGATACGCACCCGGACAGGATGAAGGGTATGCCTATGAAACATACAGAGATATTTTAGACGAAATTCTAAAGCTCCTGCTGGAAAAAGGGAAAGGAATCGAGCTGAACACCGGCGGCCTGAAGTCGGGCATGAAGGATTTCCACCCCTGTATGGAAGTGCTGAAACGCTATCGAGAACTGGGCGGCGAGATTCTTACCGTCGGTTCCGACTCTCATGACACACAGCATATAGGAGAACATTTCAGCCGCGCTGCGGAAGTGCTGACGGCATGCGGATTCCGGTATTATTGTGTTTTCGAGAAAAGGATAGCCCAATTCCACAAGTTATGACTGTCGGCGCTGTATACAATGCTTCGGCGAATTCAAGGAATCGCTCCTCTGCCTACACCGCAAGAAAGCCCCGGCGTGCAGCCGGAGCTTTCTCTCTATTTCTTATGAGGGGGGAGATAGTGATTTTCATCAACTATCTGAAAACTATTTTACCTTCTAAATGTGTCCAAACTGTGTTTATATTCTAATATAACTCTAAAAAGTATAAATTAATTGATATGAAAATTTTAAAAATTTGATCGGATACCTGCCTGGAAATAGCCAAGTCGCTCTTTCCGATCACTCCCACTCGTCGTCTTCCTCCAGAACCTCGGCCAGAGCCTCTCTGGCATCCCGGATTTCGTCATGGTCATCCCGCTTCAGCGAGGCCTCAAAGGCTGTTATGTAGCGGTCCAGTTTTTTACGCCGTTCACCCAGAGCCTCCTCATACATCCTTTCCGCCCTGGTCAGCACCAGCCGGTTCTCCTCGTAGTCCCTGGGCTGAATCTTCAGATAAGCCAGTTCCTCCATCCGTTTGCGTACCTCTTCCTCGGTCATCTGATTATCCTGTCCTTTGATAATCATCTTCCGGCTCTCCCCGGTAGACACTACGCTCACCTCTACCTCCAGAAGGGAATTGATATCATAGGTATACGTCACGTCCACGGCCTCCTGGCCCTTGGGACCCTTGGGTATCTCAATCTCCAGTTCCCCCAGGAAAAGATTATTCCTGGCAAACCGACTCTCCCCCTGCAGTACTCTGACTCTTACCTTGGTCTGATTGTCCCTGGCAGTATAGAGCCGCTCCGTATGGCTGGCAGGGATAACGGTATTCCGCTCAATAATCGGGCAGAACCTCCCGTCCTCATATTTTCCCTCATCATACTCCACAACCACTTCCGTGCCCAGGGTAAAGGAACAAACATCCGTAAGGATAACTTCCTTCACTTCCTCTCTGCGCTCCTTCATGGCAGCCTGAATCGCCGCCCCCAATGCCACGGTCTCATCCGGATTCATCCTGGTATCCGGAAACTTCCGAAACAGACGGATCAGGAAATCCCGCACAATGGACAGCCTGGTGGCCCCGCCGATGAGCAGCACCTCGTCGATCTCCGAAAGCTTCAGCCCTGCATCCGCCAGACTCTTCTTCACCGGATCCCGAATCTTCATCAGAAGCTCCTCACAGGCTTCCTCATATTCCTCATAAGTAATCTTCTGCTCCAAAGTCTCTTCCTTGTATAAAAAGCGGATAGTCACCTGATCTGTATCATTGACGGCACATTTGGCCTTATCCGCCTCCCGAAACAACCTGGCCTGCTCCTTTTCCGATAGATTCTGCATCTGCAGTCTGGCCTTCTGCAGGAACAGTTTGGCCATCACTTCCGTGAAATCCTCGCCGCCCAGGTAATTATCTCCCGCCACAGCGCGGACTTCCAGAATATTGTGGTAGAGCTCCAGAATAGATACATCAAAGGTCCCGCCCCCTAAGTCAAAGACCAGGAAGCGAGTATCCTTCTCCTTGTCATATAGTCCGTATGCCACCGCGGCTGCCGTGGGCTCGGATATCATCCGCTCCACCTTCAGTCCTGCCAGTTCCCCGGCACGCTTGGTTGCCTTCCGCCGTTTGTCGTCAAAGTACGCAGGCACACTGATCACGGCCTCGGTCACCTCCTGCCCCAGAAAACACTCCGCGTCCTCCTTCAGGGAGCGCAGCACCAGGCTGGAAAGCTCTTCCGGCCGAAAATGCTTTCCGCTTAAGACATAATCCCGCTCCGTTCCCATGTTCCTTTTGAAAGTCTGTGCTACCGTGTCAGGATACAGACTCATACGTTCTCTGGCTGTCTCTCCCACATAGACATTACCTTCCGCATCTACACTGACGACAGAAGGGGTCAGACTTTTCCCCAATCTGTTGGGAATGATCTTCGGTCCCTCTTCCGTAAAATATGCGATTAAACTGTTTGTTGTACCCAAGTCGATTCCTACTATCATGTTAACCTCCATGCCATTTGGACAGCATTTCTTTTTCGGGGCCATTCCTTATAAACCATGATACACTGATGTTTACAATATTCCCGCTGACTATCAGTATAACACAACTTCCCTCTCTGTTCACGAAAAACTTCAGATTGGCAAAAATTATCAGACACCCCTATATTAATCGTCTGGGAATGCCAAAATGAGCAAAAGCTCATTCTATATCATCAAACACCGTATGCCTTATGGCAAGCATATATTCGTCCCATGACTGAATCTCCAGATTTCCACGCAACCGCTTTTTTGCCTCTTCCCGCCTGCCCGTCCGCAGCAGGAACAGGATTCTTGCGCCCTCCATCTCCTTACAGAGCGGGCAAGTGCAGAAATGGCAGATTTCGCAGCTTTCTTCTCTGTCCAGAATCTCCCGAAGCTTCTCCTCGGACTGTGTATAATATGCTGCAAGAAATTCCATCTGCAGATGCCCTTTTTCCTGATTATAATACTTGGTCCTGGCGCTTTTCCTTTCCTCCTCCAGCCAGTTTTGCAGTCTGGCCGCATATTTTCTGCCTCTTCTGTCGTCCCCGCAGAGAATACAGGCAAATACCGCATCGCAGATTTTTTCTTCCATGGCGTTCTCTACCAGGCCGTTCTGAAACATTTTGTCAAAGGCTCTCAGCGCGGCGGCCTTTTTCCCGAATAAAAGCTCCACCCATCCCCTGCAGCAATAGTATGCCGGATAAGAGACTACTTCCGGTTTCTCCCGCACGCCCGGAGACAGGATACCTTTTATCACGCGCCGGAATGTACCTCCGTAGAGCTCGTTGCCCCATTGCCTGATCTGCTGACGGGCCTTATCCTTTTCCCTCACACTGTTATACAATTCCGTCAGCTTCTCGTAGCGGATCCATTTCTCCTTTTTATAATAACGCCTGTAAACCGCCTCCGCATCTTCTGTACGGCCCAGACGCAGATAGATCTCCGCCAGCCTGTCTCCGACCCAGTTGCTGCGGTTTTCTCCGGCGATACATTCATATTGCTTATAGGAAGCAAGCGCCATTTCGTCATTTCCAAGCAGCGAATAGATATTTCCCATATCCGCATAGATTACCGCGGACATTTCTGTGTCCATATAGATGATAGCCTTTTTGATGAAAAACAGCGCCCTCTCATAATCCCCCTCATATTTACAAACAAAGCTTAATCCATTTAACGCATATGGATTGACAGGATTGAGATAAAGCGCCTTCTCGAAATCTTCCTTTGCCTCTTTGAGATAATGCGCCGATCTATGAAAAATGGCTCTTTCCACCAGCATAAAATCGTCCGGATAATTATAGAGATATTCGGTTAACAGAGGCAGTCCCCGTTCGTAATATCCCTGTTCTCCGCGTTCCACATGCCGCAGAAATTCCTGCCGGAATTCTTTCAGCCTGCTGTTCAGCACATCGATATCCATGAGCGTATGATCCATCTGATAGGCATAGGCTTCCAGAATAGGACTTTTTACGCCGTTTTTTTCTGCGTCTTCCAGTACCTTCTCCAGATCCTCCCGACGATCCAAATCCAGATAAACCTTCGCCAGATATTCATACGCCTTGGCATAATTGGGAAAATATCTGAGGCAGCTTCCCGCCGTACGAACCACCCCGCCCGCATTGAGCTGTCTTCTGTACACCTCCATGGAAGTGGCATGCGCCGCAAAAATCTGATATTCGTCTACCAGCTTCCGGGTGAGTTCCAGGCACCTGTCATATTCTTCCATCTCCAAATAGATCTGTGCCATCTCCAGCAGGATCCCGATATCCTTTGCGCTGTCTGTCAGGATACTTTCTCCCTCCCGGATAGCCAGGAGGAAGTTTTCCTTCTCCTTGAAGCCCAGACTATGATAACACTGCATCCTGATTAGATGAGCCTGGCGGAGTCTGTCCCGATCTTTTTTCTCCTCTTTTTCATTGGACCCGTCCTGTGCTTTTATCTTCTCTTCCAGCAAGCTTTCCCAATGCCGGGTCATGGTGATCGAATCCTCATAATCGGCCTGCTCCACATAGAGCTTTGCCAAAAGTCCATTATACTCGGCTTTCTTTTCCGGCGGCAGAAGATTTTCCAGCTTTAATGCAAGGCGGATGCCTCTGGCGACTTTCCCGTCCTGCAGATAGCACCAGCACAGCTCCAGCATACTCTCCCAGCCTGCCTCCTGTCGGCAGCGCTCCTCCAGCTCCTCCTCGATACGGGCATTGACCTTGCCCAGAAGCTCCAGAAACGCATCGTCACTGCCGGAAGCAAGCACCTTTTCCGCACATTTTTTTGCTTTCCGATACTGGCCTTCCGTATAATACCAATCCGTCAGTCTTAAATTGGCCATATAATGGGTATCATTATCTGCTTTCAGCTCCTCGTAGAATCCGGCCGCCCTTCTCCTGTAATCTGAATCCTCCTTTGTCCCGCCGATCATCCAGAGCAATTCAGCAAAATTATAACACAGCATGGCATCCGAAGGATACTTCTCCCGCTGAGCCTCCAGCAGAGCTATGGCTTCCTCCTTATGTCCCTGCCGCGCCAGAACATTGGCACGGCTGATCTCCATGACCGGATGCCGGATTCCGAGACCATCTGCACTCTGGACACATTGTGCGGCATCCTCCAGCCTTCCCTCCTGCAATGCCTGCCAGCAGCGGTCATAGTACTCCAGAAACAGATCGTAATCAGCGTCCGGTGCTCCCTCAAACTGACCAAACTCCAGATCCTCTCCCCGCTCGCATCTCCCGATTATGTAATGCACGAAATTCAGCGGAAATTTTTCACGAAGAGCCTTTGCATCTTTGATAATACAGAGTTTCTGATCCAGCAATTTCCATACCGCGGTAGGCAGTTTAAAATGCTCCGTCAGAAAACCCAGCAATTTGAGACGGCAGTTTTCTTCCTCTTCAATGGAAAAAAACACATCCTCCTCAAAAAGTGCTTTCCAGCACTCCACATCCTGTCTGGTCCGGATATTGTTATACACCTGGGCCGCCTTCTCCAGCCACAGTCCGGAAGGAGTGGTGTCCTGGGGCTTTTCTCCCTCCGGTTCCTCCTTCTGTGCCGCATATCTGCAGGCCTCCTCGTATGCGCCGCGAAGCCTTTTAAACCCCTCCGGATCATCCTCCGGATTGGTCACGGAAAGTTTCTCCCGATAGGCGTTTTTAATGGCCCGCTCATCTTTTGTATATTCGATTCCCAATATCAAAAAGGCTTCTGTAGCATTCATACTGTTCCCTCACCTCTCCCGACACCATATCTTTTCCAATCCGTCTCCCCCAAGCCGTGAAACACAAAACTGCCCACAATGAGTCTGACTTGGAAAATGTCAAAAAGGAGGCCCGCATCCGGAACAGATCCCGGTCTCCACGCGACGGCCCCCCTGTCTTCCAAGGAAATCTTCAAGCTTTCCGCCCGGTTCCCAGGAATTATTTAGAATACAAATTTGTCCGCAAAATAAGCATCCAGATTCTTGATTTCCACCCGCTCCTGTTCCATGGAATCCCGGAAGCGTACCGTCACACAGCCGTCTGTCTCAGAGTCAAAATCATAGGTTACGCAGAAAGGTGTGCCGATCTCGTCCTGACGGCGATATCTCTTACCGATATTTCCTCTGTCATCATACTCACAGTTGTACTTTTTGGAGAGCTGCGCATAGATCTTCTCCGCACCTTCCGCCAGCTTTTTGGAAAGAGGCAGCACGCCTATTTTCACCGGTGCCAGCGCCGGATGGAAACGAAGCACCGTACGCATATCGCCGCCCTCCAGTTCCTCTTCATCATAGGCCGCGCAGAGGAAGGCCAGTACCACGCGATCCGCACCCAGAGAAGGTTCCACTACATAGGGTATGTATTTCTCCTTCTTCTCGTCGTCGAAGTATGTCATATCTTCCCCTGAAATATTGGCATGCTGGGTCAGGTCATAATCTGTTCTGTCCGCAATCCCCCAAAGTTCTCCCCAGCCGAAGGGGAACAGGAACTCGATATCGGTGGTACCCTTGCTGTAGAAACACAGCTCTTCGGGGCTGTGATCCCGCAGACGCATCTCGTCCTCCTTGATCCCCAACGAGATCAGCCAGTCGCGGCAGAAGCCTCTCCAGTACTGGAACCATTCCATATCCGTGCCGGGCTCACAGAAAAACTCCAGCTCCATCTGTTCGAACTCACGGGTACGGAAGGTAAAGTTTCCGGGTGTAATCTCGTTGCGGAATGCCTTGCCGATCTGCCCGATACCGAAAGGAATCTTCTTGCGGGAAGTTCTCTGCACATTCTTAAAGTTAACAAAGATACCCTGTGCAGTCTCCGGCCGAAGATATACCACGCTCTTGGCATCTTCCGTGACGCCCTGGAAGGTCTTGAACATCAGATTAAACTGGCGGATGTCCGTAAAATTATGCTTACCGCAGCTGGGGCACGGAATCTGATGCTCGTCCACGAAAGCCTTCATCTGCTCCTGGCTCCAGGCATCCACACTCTCCTTAAGCTCGATACCCTTCTCCCCGCAGTAATTCTCTATCAGCTGGTCAGCCCGAAAACGCTCATGACATTCCCGGCAGTCCATCAAAGGATCGGAAAAACCGCCCAGATGCCCGCTGGCTACCCAGGTCTGGGGATTCATCAATATGGCGCAGTCCACACCCACATTATAGGGGTTCTCCTGGACAAATTTCTGCCACCAGGCCTTCTTTACATTATTTTTCAGTTCTACACCCAGATTGCCGTAATCCCAGGTATTGGCAAGGCCGCCGTATATCTCGGATCCGGGATAGATGAATCCTCTTGCCTTTGCCAGAGCCACTATTTTTTCCATTGTCTTTTCCATCTCAATCCATTCCTTTCTATTTGCTTTTTCGTCAGATCATCATTTCATCAGAATATATACTAAATCTTCCTCCTCGGAAGGCTTTATGCTTCCGTCCTCATTCACCGCGGCCGACGCACTGATATAAACTACCCTGCGGTCGCAGTAAATGTTCGCTTTTATGTCGGTTACCAGCAGATACTCACCGTAAGATTGTCCCAGAAGACCTACATCCAGCATCGAATCATCCTTCACGCTTTTCATGGGAGTCCCCATGTCAAACCCGTTGGTCGCCGCATCCTTTACAGTACCGAAAAACAGATGATCCTCCCCGAAATCTGTGCAGCTTTCCCAGCCGTCAAACCGATAGACTACCATGGCCTTTCCGCCGTCCAGCGCTTCGGTTTTCTCCACTGTCACTGCCGCTTCCTTTCCCTTTTCCGCATTATATGCTGCCGCTTCACGCTCCGCCATGGAAGCAAGCTCCGACAGCTGATAATATGCCTTGTCAAATTGCCCCACCTGCCAGACCGTAATCTCTCCTTCTTTCCCTACAAAGACAGTGGGCTTATCCACCGTTTCCGGGACCTTTGCTCCGCCGCAGCCTGCCAGAAATATGGCACAGACACAGAGTATGCCTGCCAGCCTTCCCAATCTTTTCATACCGATACCCTCCTGTGTACTTTTACGTACATACACCGATATATAACTATATCCATGCAATTCCATGCTATTGTATCAAAAACTTTGCTATTTTTCAACAGAGAGTTTGCAGAACTTCAAGACTTTTAAAATGGCGTCCCACAAAACGGTTCATGTAACGGGCGGCCACCGCCTCCAGCTGTGCCAGCACGCTGTCTTTCACCGCGAAGGTATACAGCTTTTCCACCGGACTCGTCGTTATGTATTTTAATGCATAGAGTGTGGATTCCTCCAGCTTCTCGTCTCCGGGCAGAAACGGAGCCTGGGGCGAAAATTCCATGGGAAATTCCCCGTTCACCGCCATGGCTCTGCACTCGAAGACGCAGCGCACCAGGGCGTTGGGCAAAGATTGCACGCTGAGAGCCCGTAGCGACTGATAGAGAAGTTTCATCATCTCCCGTTCATCATTGTTCTCCCGGGTATAATAATCCGCCACTTCCGCGAAATACATGCCGTAACAGGCCCCGATATAATCTGTCCTGAGAGGTTCAAAATAATTCTGAATGTCCGCCTCCGTCAGTGTATAAGAACTCCTCCCTTCATATAGCTTAAAACAACCGAAAGCGAAGGGATTGGTAGCCGCAGTCAGACGGCTTCCCTGCCGTCTGGCTCCTCTGGCAAAAGCGGAGATTTTTCCCCGTTCCCTAGTCAAAAGGCTGATATGTCTGTCGAATTCCCCTACCGGGGTTTGCTTCAATATGATTCCTGTCACCGATATATATTCCTGCATGGCTGTCTTCTCTCATCGGGCCGGATAAACCCTCCTCTTCCTGTCTGTAATTGGAGACGAAGTTTAGATAATCCTCGATCCTGCCGCTGTTTTCAAATTGCTTCCAGTATTTCTCTTCCATATTCCGCATCCTCCGTATAATATATACTCGCCGTATAAATACACCTTTAGAGTCTGCATTTTTCCCTTTTATATTCGCTTTTTATGTGCTGGAAATATCTTTCGGATTGTAACCGAAATTTTTCAGAAGATAATCGCTGTCCCGCCAGTCCTTTTTCACCTTTACAAAAAGCTTCAAATTTACCTGCTTCTCCAGCATCTCCTCAATTTCCCTGCGGGCGGCAGACCCGATCTTCTTCAGCATGACTCCGCCCTTGCCGATGATAATCCCTTTGTGAGAATCCCTCTCACATATGATAGACGCCTCGATATGACAGATGCTGTCATACTCCTTCATACTCTCTATGCTGACTGCCACGCCGTGAGGGACCTCTTCTGCCAGCAGACGCAGCGCCTTGGTGTAGGTCAAATTCGCAAACGCTTGGGATTTTGCCTCGCCGCCGAAAAGACTCTGCTGTGCGGCGCCGTACTCACGGTAAATGCGCATGAAATTGTTTGCAGTGGACTGGGAGTAATCGACCTCGTTTTTCAGATAGTCCCCCCACTGCCCATGCGGGAGAATGGCCTTGACCTCCTCCAGCCGACGACCGATCTCGACGGCGTAGCCCAACATGATCTGCTGGGCCTGCCTCTGCAGCGTGCGGATCTCCAGCGTCACCGTTTCCACTGTGCGCGGTGGATCCGGCGTGACCTCCACTGGGGCCGGCGGGACGCTCAGACCGAAGTCGGCACTGAGAAACCGGCCATCTTCCCGATCCATGTCCATTTCGCTCATTTTGCTCATGCAATCTTTGTCCTTTCTTTCCGTTTGGCCCGGCAGATATGGTCCAGCCACGCCTTCTCGAATGCGTTGACCTCTGGAGTGCGGGCACAGTTACGCAAACCACGGTTTTGCCTGACTGTTTTGGTTTTCTCGTCAAATTCCAGCGTGAAGAACGGCATGTCCGGCTCCGCTGCCTGACGTATGAACAGGATCGCCGTCTTTCCCTCCGCATGGCGCTTTGCGTAGCTGGCCACGCAGTGATGCAGGTCCTTTCCCTCCCGAATCAACTCTGCTTCGGTCTGGCAAGGACGGATCAGCAGGCCGTCCAGTTCAAATGACAGGGGTTCCAATTCTGCGGCTCGCGCTAGGAACATTTTGTGAAGTTCCGCATTTGCTCTGACTTGCTGTTCCTCCATTACCTGGTCATGTGCGGCTTTCAGGCTGCGAGGCCAGCGCACCAAGCTGTCGCTCAAATCCCGGTGAAGTCTGCGGACCATATGCCAGTAGTCTTGAAGGGTGGACCAATCCTGTTTCTGCTTTTTGAGGTAACGGAGAATGCGCCAGAAATCCTGCGGCGGATTCTCCTCCAGAATCCGGTTGATCCCATAGACCGGCTTATTTCGCAGCAGTTTCATGTCTTCCGGCAGCTTTACCCCCGGCAGCAT
>OFHM01002278.1_pt1 | contig 11082 bp, 11 predicted proteins | sample 1521311 | NCBI WGS metagenome assembly OFHM01 (sample SAMEA3504083, study PRJEB24116) | mouse gut metagenome | biome: mouse gut; feature: mouse-associated habitat; material: faeces | place: Denmark | collected 2011 | reverse complement strand
CATGAAAGGGGAACTTGCAGGAAACGCATTAAAAGCCCAAAAGAAACACTTACGGATATCTTTCATTTCATTGTTGCTGTCTTTTCTGGGTTTTTCTATTATGCTTTGCTTTACCGCCCTTGCAGATATCAGTACCAGATTTACTTATTTTGAACGGTATCAAGATGTGTGGGATATCATGATAACCTTAAAGGACACGGAAATATCAAACTTTGGTTTAACAGAGGAATTGCAGGATGTTTCCGAGATACAGGATGTCACGGTATACCAAAAGGCGAAAGCGATGACATTCCTGCCGGAAGAATTTCAGAGCGATGAACTGTCATCCCTTGGGGGGCTTGAACCGGTTGCGGGAGCCCCAAAGGCGGATGGCCGGTTTCAAGTATCTGTACCCATTGTTGTTTTGGATGACACAAGCTTTTTGGACTTTTGCTCACAGATTGGGATTGCGCCAAGTCTTGACGGTGCAATTGTATTAAATCGTATTTGGGATAGTGTAAACAGCAATTTCCGCTATAAAGAATATGTTCCTTTTGTGAGGGAGGATAACCGGACAACAACACTGTATAAAAACGACGAAACCCTGGAAATCCCTGTTTTATCTTATGCACAGGAAGCCCCCAAGCTGAGGGAAGAATATGATAATTATGCCCTTGTACATTTTATCCCGCTTGCGATGTGGAATCAGAACTTAGGGGAGGTATTTGAAGCGGAATCTGACAGTTATATCCGTATTCTTTCAGGGGGAGAGGCAGCTCTTACGGATCTGAACGATCTGGAACAGGAAATTGTGGGGCTTGTATCAAAGCGGTACGAAATTGAAAGTGAAAACCGGGTACAGGAAAGATTGCCTAATGACAGTTTAATTCAAGGCATGGTAATGATTTTTGGAGCTTTTTGCGTATTGCTTGCCATCATTGGAATTGCGAATGTCTTTTCAAACACGTTAGGATTTCTCCGTCAAAGGAAGCGGGAATTCGCCCAATATATGTCCATTGGCTTGACGCCGCCACAAATGCGGAAAATGTCCTGTATTGAAGCGTTTGTGATAGCAGGAAAACCTCTTTTGATCACATTGCCGCTTACTGTACTGTTTGTGCAGTTTTCCGTAACAGCAAGCTATTTAGACCCTATGGTATTCTGGTCGGAAGCCCCGATTCTGCCTATTTTGATATTTGCGGCTGCGATTGTATTGTTTGTCGCCCTTGCTTATTATATTGGCGGAAAGCGCCTTCTGCAGTGTGATTTGAATGAAACATTGCGGAATGATGCATTGATTTAGGAAAAAGGATTCGGAAAGGCTTGACTGTAAAAGGATAGATTAAATATAATAAAGTTATAGAAGAAGACATATATGCCTACCCGGCTGACGCTCTGGAACACTGGGAAGAATAAGGCAAATTTTCAGCAGCGGGATCGTTTTTTAAAAAAAGGGAGAAGAGATATGGGGGGGACAAGCATGAAACACAAAGACCATTATAATGACGAGTATATCCTATGCCTTTCTGCAAAAATACTTTCAGTGATGCCGGATTTTGATGAGAAAGCCTTTTGCCGTTCTCTGGTTGGCGGATTGGAGGACAAGGAATTATTTGCTAGGCTCGACTGTATTGTGGATGTTATGGAGGAAAGCATGCCTGACAATTATACGGAGAATATTCAGAGGTTTTCCCATATGCTGGGCCCGGAATTAACGCAGCCCGAGGGAATGTTTAATCTCGGGTGGTGGCTTTGGCCTATTGGCAGGTATGTTGAACGGCATGGAAATGAGAACTGGACTCTATCCCTTTCCTTTTTGAAAGAATTGACGAAGAGGTTTACGGGAGAGTATGCTGTTCGCCCGCTGCTGCGAGAACATCCCAAAGAGGCGATGGATGAGTTGATAAAATGGACCGCCGACGAGAATGTTCATGTCAGGCGGCTTGCCAGTGAGGGCGTCAGAACACGGCTGCCCTGGTCGCCCAAATTGCTGGTCGCATTGGAGGAATTTGAAAGATACACGATCCTTCTGACAAATTTAAAAGACGACCCGCAGAAGTTTGTCCAGAAAAGCGTGGGCAACAACCTCAACGACTTGTATAAAGACGCCCCGGAAAAAGCGGATTTCATTATCGCACAATGGGAAAGCACGGGGCGGAGCAGGGCACAGGACTGGATCATTAAGCATGGCAGAAGAAATCAGAAACAGGGAACTTCCGGCTCCTTTTGTGATTGTAACGCGGTTGTAGCCCCTGGAGAGGGAAGATAAACACTGCTGCTTTTTATGAAAGGAAGGGAACATTATGGTAAAGCGTCGCATCTCCTGCTAAACAGCAGGAGGAAAATACATTCAATCCTTCTGCTGCATTAGTGCATTAGGAGGTATCTATGAAGAAATATCAAAAACAAAACAGAAACTATTTTTTTGGTGCTCTTATTTGTGTATTTATCAGCACTGTTTTTGCTGTTACCCTGCAGTTTTTGAAAGGCGATGTCCTTGACTATGCCATTGCCGGAGAAACAGCACAGACCGGTCGATATGCGGTTCTACTGATTGCATTTATATTATGTGAGATTTTTTTCTATTTTTGTTATAAGCAGTTTAGCGCTGGATTTGTTGTAGGCTGCACCAAATCTCTGAGGCGTGATATCTTTGACAGCATTATGAGAAGAGATTTTGTAAAATATAAAGAGCATCAGCAGGGAGAATATATATCGAAACTTACAAATGAAGTAAATGCAATAAAAACACGCAGGTTTCAAATGCTGCCGATGCTTTGGGAGATACTGTTCAAGAGCATTTTTGTAAGTGCTGCCTTATTTTTGCTGGACTGGCGGCTTGCACTAATTACGATTACTTTATTGACTACTCCGTTGTATGTTCCAAAACTGATTGAAAAGAAACTGCAAAAAGCACAGACGGAATATCTCGATTCCGTAGAGGATAATCTGGCAAAGGTAAATGATTGGTTAAAAGGTTTTGAGATTATTAAAAATTTTTCGATAGAGGAAAAAATTCTCTTGAAATTCAATGAATCTAACAATCATTCCATGAACAGGCTGCTGAAGGATACAGCGCTGGGAGCAGTGTCACAGTTGATTACGACCCTGATTTCCTATCTCTCGTATTTTGTTGTTCTTGTCTGCGCTGTCTGGCTTGTATTGAAAGGAGATTTTACTGCGGGTAATTTTTTTGTTGCAATCGGCATGATTGACCAGCTTTCTTATCCATTGCTTTCTCTTGCCGAGATAATCAGACAGCTGATCGCAATCAGACCTGCCTGCGATTCTGTAGTATCCTTTATGGAGGAAGGTGTAAATTCGAAAAGAGGCAGAGTTTTACATGAGGTCAGTGATAGAATTGAGTACAGGAGTGTCACATTTGCTTATCCTGATGAACCGCCGGTATTGCATGACTTTAATTTCACGGCGGGAATGGGTAAACGTTATCTGATCAAAGGTCCGAGCGGATGCGGGAAAACGACAGCAGTCAATTTATTACTTCGCTACCATGATGTGAACGGAGGCAGTATTGTGATTGATGGCATACCGATTTCTGAGTATGACAGTACCTATGGTTGTATTACCGTTGTTCGACAGGAAGCGGTGTTGTTTCACGATTCACTCAGGAACAATCTTACCATGTATCAAGACATATCAGATGACAGGCTGGTTTCTGTACTAAAAAGCCTTGGCCTGGATAAATTTGCGAACAGTGTCTCACTGGATGCGCTCATTATGGAAGATGGGGCAAACCTGTCAGGCGGTGAAAAGAAGAGAATATGTTTGGCCCGTGCATTATTGAGAGATACGGATATCCTGATACTGGATGAGCCTCTTGCAAATCTTGATGATGCTACTGCTGCTAAAATTGAAGATATTCTTCTTTCAATCAAATGCAGGCTGCTGATAGTCGTTTCTCATCAATTCTCAGAAACCAGGCTGGCATCTTTTGATGATGTTCTGATTTTTCAAAAAATGTAGTATTATCGCATAAGATGAAGGTCGGTGAATTTTATTTGTGGATATTGCCGGTGAATTGAGACGGCTTTAAGCAGCGCAAACTTTTTAAAGACTGACAAGGGCAAAGAACGAGGGGCGAGACAGCCTCTCCCAACGCCCTTGTCATGAATGTGCTTCTAACCATTTTGCTACTCCGTCAGCATTATTACTTTCAATGATTCCCGTAGCAATTTCCTTTAATTCGTTAATTGCGTTTTCGGTTGCATATGCTTCATCTGCCATTTGAAACATGGAAATATCATTTGCCGAATCGCCAAATACAATTACCCTCTGGCAACCGCATAACTGCTTTACTTTTTGAATTGCTGATGCCTTTGATGCATTCCCCGGACATAGTTCTAACCAATATTCCGGTCTGTATTTGTCCTGTTGAAAAATACAGGTAATTCCCTCTATATGCTTTACACGTTCATAAAGGGGCTGTAATTCATTTTTGGGAGCAATAAATGTAAAATAGCACGTTTTCCCTTCGTACAATTTATCTTTTGTATCAACCATATGAATACGCCTGTCCGTAGAATGGTTTTGCAAATATTCCTGAAAGCCTTCATTAGTTCTTCCTGTTAAACATAATTTTACTTCAGTTGAGCCAAAATAGGCAGTTACAAATCCGGGGATAGTGTTGTCAGTCAAAGCCTGCCTTATGTGTTGCAGTTCTTCTCCGAACAACGAAATTTCAATTTCCCTCCTAGATAAAGGATTGGTAAGAATTGTTCCGTTGCGGATAATGACAGGCAGGTTAAAGGAAATATTTCTTGTAATTTTAGAAGCAGAGTTGAACGATCTTGCAGTTGCATATGTAAGACATATACCTTGAGCAAGTAGACGATTTAATATGGCGGCACTTTCATTTGAAATTATTTTATCATCCCGCAATAAAGTTCCATCTAAATCAGTAACATACAATGTTTTTATCATAAAATTATTTTACCCTTTCCGCAATCATAATATCCATACAATGTTGATGTGGGACTCCACCGCTATTGCAGTTAAAAATGATTTCTTCTGTCTTATGCAATTTCCAATCATGATAGAGCATAAAAAGTTCTCCGGAAATCCAACGAAACCGATTGACATCTTTATCTGGTGGAACCTCCACAAACGGTTTATCTACAAATACATTAATTGCGTGTATGCCGTTTTTGTTTGTGTATTCTTTCAGGTTTGCTGAGATTTCTTTCCGAATTTCTGACTTAATAAAGTGATATACTCCACTGCTGAAAATAATGTCATAGTATTCGGTTGCACGAAAATCAGTTATGTCAGCTTAAAAAAAATCTACATAAGTATTACATTTTTCTGCAAGTTTTTTCCCTTTTTCTATTCCGGTTTCAGACAAATCAAAAGCAGTTACAATATAACCGTTTCGAGCAAGAAAAACAGCATCTTTCCCCTCTCCGCAGCCAAGATCCAACACTTTTAGCGGTTTAACTGGCGGTCGCAGTTTCATTATTTCATAGCACAGATTATTAGGGGTTATTCCCCAATAATAATCCACCGTGTCATACCGCTTGTCATAATCGGAAACCACAAAAGACTTATATCCCAAAAGGGAATCAATACTTGTGTCCAATACACTTGCAATCATAGGGAGTATTTCCATTTCCGGATAATTCGTTCCATTCTCCCATTTTGACACTGCCTGAAAAGAAACATTCAATTTATCCGCCAAGGTTTGCTGCGTATAGCCTAAAGCCTTTCTTTTACTCATAATTACTGATCCAATATTCATATAAACGCTTCCTTAATTTTAAAAGATAAACATAATTCACTCCTTGTTTCTATTGATTCCATTTTAATATAGAGAATTAAAATAATCTATAACCGTGTCGGTTAGTTCATCTTATAAATTCAACCGATCGTAGAAATTAAAATATATGAATGAAAACGAATGGATTAAGCAGGAGCGTGCAGGATAACAAAAGAAAGCCTCCTATGTTAGAATGAGAAAGGTATCGCAAGCCAATCTCAAAACAAAGGAGGCGGTCCAAATGGACAATCAAAGTTTATCACATGTAAGGTGGAAATGCCAGTATCATATCGTATTCATTCCAAAGTATCGGAAGAAAGTGCTGTATGGAAAATTAAGGAATGATGTAAGGGAAATCATCACAACACTGTGCAGGTATAAAGATGTACAGATTATAGATGGAGCAGTGTGCGGAGATCATATTCATTTAAGCGTAGCAATACCGCCAAAACTGAGTATATCAAATTTTATGGGGTATTTAAAAGGCAAAAGCACGCTGATGATATATGACAGGCACCCGGAACTGCAAAGTAAATGGGATAAGTCATTCTGGGCAAGAGGATATTATGTAACAACAATCGGTAATATAACGGAAGATGCAATAAAGAGATATATCCAGGAGCAGACAGAAGAGTCGAGGAAAGAAGAAACCAGGAGTACCTCTTTATAGAGGACCAGTAACAATGCTTGCGATACCCACCTTTCAGGCGCGCACGCAAACAGCCCTTTTTAGGGCTAACAATAAACCACCACTTGAAGTGGTGGTTGCTAACTTAGAGAACATTTGTATCCGGACAGTTCCATGAGCATTTTCAGCAGCATACAGGCCGCATGGCTGACATACATCAGAAGAAAGGAATCCTGTGGAATTATGAGAGATAACACTGCGTATAAGGCGGGCGCCTTTGCAGTCGTGGATACGGAGACGAACTGGGATGATGAGGTGATGTCCATCGGTGTGGTGGCAGCCGATCCGGCGACTATGGAAGGGATTGATTCGCGCTACTATATTATTGACCCGGAATACAGAGTGGGCGGCATGTTTGCCAATGAGCTGCGGCCGGAGGAGGAAGGCGTCATCGTGACGGACAGAAAGCAGGCCCTACAGGAGATCAGACAGTGGCTGGATACTTATCAGGTGCGGAAACTTTTTGCCTATAATGCGTCCTTTGACCGCAATCATCTGCCGGAGTACAGAGACTATGAATGGTATGATATCATGCGCCTGGCGGCATACCGCCAATACAACAAAGCCATCCCGGATTGTGCGGACTGTTATAAGACCGGCAGGATGAAACATGGCTACGGTGTTGAAAATATCTTAAGGATGCTCAGCAACAACAGTCGCTACAAGGAGACACACAATGCGGTTTTTGACGCGGAGGATGAACTGCAGATCATGCAGCTTCTGGGTCGTGCGATCAGCGAATACGAGATTGCGGCCGTGCCCTGCGGGAAGACAGGGAGGCAGCAGTCTGGTCCGGCCAGGGAAGGCTGAGATTTCCGGGCTCATGGAAGTCGGAACCGCGGAAAAGCCGCTTGTCGTAAAGAGGAAACAATGTTACAATATATATAGTAAACGACATAACAAATTTCTGTTTCCGGCTCCTGCAGAAGACATATACGGCAGCTTCTGCAAGGCCGAAAATGAAATTTCCAATGTCGTTAACTATAACAGTTTACAGGCTTCGCGGGAGTGTTGCGGGCGTTGCTGAGAGGGTCAGACCGCGGGGTGCAATGCAATGCTATAACCATAATACGATAGCCGAAAGGCGGATCAAAGGGGAGAGTACGATGGATAAAAAAGGGACGACAGCGGGGACGGAAGTTATACCGGAGAAGGACAAAGCAGCAGCGAAAGAAGCAGTGACGGAAGAGACGAAGAAAGCGGGATGTGCGGAGGAAGTTGCGGCAGTGCCGGAAGCGCCAAAGCAGGACCCGGAGCCGGAGATCATTTTCCAGTATCGGGAGTATGAGGCAAGCATGGATGTGGTGACCGATCGGGTCAAAGCACACTATTATGCCAAAGGACATGCACAGGGTTCCATTGAGAGCATTCAGATCTATGTTAAGCCGGAGGATTTTACGGCCTATTATGTGATCAACGACGGCATTGTCGGCAAAGTGAATCTGTTCTGAATCGTGTAGAAAATGTATGAATGAAAGAGAGCGCAGCCGCGCAGGTGATGGAAAATCACAGCGTGGTCGCGCTTTTTTTGTTATTCCCATGTGAAATGAGCCAAAAAGTTGAAGAAATTCCTGAGCGTGAGACGTTTTTGTTTTTAGAAAAGGGATGCGGTGTGGAACATGGGAGTTGCCGTTTGCGGCTGGTTGGACTGTGCACTGTACGATGCGGGAATATTTTAAGGTAAAGTTAAGGAAATATAGGTTGACAAATAATATTATACGACGTATAGTATTAGCAGAAACAATATTATACAGCGTATAATATTATAAACTTTAACAATATTATAGGTTATAGTATGAATAGGGAAAGGAAGGGGAAAAGAAGCGAAAGGGAGCCTGATATTATCAAATCGTTAATGGGAACAGGAATGGATGATTAATATGAGATATGTAAAAAGCAGGAAAGGAGTTTATCGCATGGTATTTAACACAGGCGCGGCATTGCTGGATGCGATCGTGCTTGCTGTGGTATCCAGTGAACCGGAGGGGACTTATGGGTACAAGATCACACAGGAAGTGCGGGAGGTCATTGAAATATCAGAATCCACGTTGTATCCGGTGCTGAGAAGGCTGCAGAAGGATGAATGTCTGGAAGTATACGATATGGAATGTGCCGGCAGGAACAGGCGGTATTACCAGGTGACAGAGAAAGGAAGGGCACAGCTCAATCTCTACATCAGCGAATGGTATCGGTATTCTGCCAGACTAAACAGTATCTTTGAGGGAGGATTGAAGCATGAATAGAGCAGAATTTATGAGGCGTCTGACAGAGCTTCTCGGAGATGTAGCACCGACAGAGCGGGAGGAAGCCATTCAGTATTATAATGATTACTTCGACGATGCGGGAGAAGAGAATGAGAGCGGCGTGATCGCATCGCTGGGAACGCCCGAGGAGCTGGCACGGACGATCAAGGCAGGCTTGAATGACGGCGGAAACAGCGGAGAATTCACGGAGTCCGGTTTCAGCGGTTACACGCAGATGCCAAAGGATGAGATCGTGAAGGTGAAGGATGAGGATGCCGCAGGCAGGACAGATACAGGCGCAGGACAGGCGGGAGCTGCTTACAGCGAAGCCGCAGGCAGCGGGGAAGCGCAGGGCAGCGGGGAATTTCGCGGCACACAGTCGGGAAACGGCTATTATGAAGGCGCTTATTATAAACGGCCGGAGGGTGACGGCGTGTATGGCGGCCGGCAGGATACGAGAAATTACAGGAATCCTTATGAAGAGTCCGGTTCACGGGAATCGTCCGCTGGCCGGACATATGGCCAGAATACATCCTATGAGCAGTCAGGAAGCTATGGCACAGGTACATCCTATGAGCAGTCAGGAAACTATGGCACAGGTACATCTTATGGGCAGGGGAAAGCTGCTAAGGAGCCGATGTCGGGCGGTATGATCGCATTGATCGTTGTGCTGGCGGTTCTGACCTCGCCGGTTTGGATCGGTCTGCTGGGCGGTTTTCTGGGCGTGGCGGCAGGATTGATCGCAGTGCTGTTTGCCCTGTTTCTGACATTTTTGATCATTGGCGTGGTGTTTATCGTGGTGGCGATCGCCCTGCTGGTGACAGGTGTCACACTGTTGTTCAGTGCACCGCTTGCCGCTTTGTGTGTGATCGGCTGCGGGTTGGTGCTTTTTGCCCTGGGGCTTGTAGGAATCTGGGTGATGGTTGCGTTGGCCGGTCTGGCGATACCGGCATTTGTCAGAGGGATCGTATCCTTGTGTCAGAAGATTTTTCATAGAGGAGGTGCACGGGCATGAAAAAATTCACGAAGGGATGTTTGGCGGCCGCATTGGTCACTTTTATGATAGGTATTGTGCTGTTCGGTGTAGGAGCATTGTTTGGGGGGCTTCGACAGTTGGAACATATTAATGTCTGGAACAGAACCGGTATCCCGTTTGGCTTTTTCCGTAACGGAAACCAGATCTCATTCGGATTCTTTGACTGGGATGATGACTGGAAGGAATACTGGGACTGGGATTCGAAGGAATGGAAAGATCTGGAGAGGATGGAGACGGAAGCGCTGGCGGCTGTGGAGGAGCTTGAAGATCTGGAGGATTACGAAGCGTTTGAGGAATTTGAGGATCATGAGGAGTTTGAGGATTATGAGGAAGTTGAGCAGTTTGATGATCTTGAGGATCAGGCAGACGATACGGCGGACAACGGGAGTGCCGGCGATCATGCGAACAGGAAGAGTACGGGACTGACGGCGGATTCGATACGGAACATGGAGCTTGAGGTAGGGGCCTGTAAAATGTACATCAAGGAGACGGACAGCAGTGAAGTGAGTATTGCCATAGAAGGGGAATGCGAGGATCATTACCGCTACCGCATCAAGGATGGCAATACGCTGCTGCTTGTTCATAAGGATATGTCGTATGATGCACTCGACACGATCTGGCAGAGAAGTCATCCGCGGGGCAATACGAAACTGTATCTGTACCTGCCGAAAACAGCGGTGTTTGATGAGATCACGATTGATTTTGGTGCCGGAAAGCTGGATGCCGGCTACTTAAAGGCCAGAGAGATCGAGATTAATGCAGGAGCCGGTAAATGCAGTTTTGAGGGGCTGGAGGCATCGGAAACGATCGAACTTACCATGGGTGCCGGCATGATTTCCACGGGGTCACTGACTGCGGCGGAGGCGAAGCTGGACATTGCGGCCGGTGAACTGACGATAGGCGATGCAAGGGTAAGCCGGAAGACGGAAGCAACTGTGAGCATGGGAAATGCAGATCTGAAAGGAACTTTTGCCGGGGAACTGGAAGTGGAATGCAGTATGGGCAATCTGAAATTCACACTGGAAGGCGCGGAACAGGATTATAATTATGATATCGAATGCGGTCTCGGCAGCGTCAGGATAGGAGACAAACGTTACAATGATCTGGCAGATGACCATAGGATCAATAACGGCGGCAGTGCGATGGTGGATATCAGCTGTTCCATGGGAAGCGTGGAAGTGGATTTTACGGAGTAGCGACTGACGGTGCCGAAGCGTCGGATCAGGCAGCGGGAACAGAAACAGGAATACAGAAGTACAGATATAGAAACAGGAATACAGAAATACGGATACAGAAATATGAATACAGAAATACGGATACAAAAAACAGGAATACAGTTGAACAAAAAAGTTTGGAATGGAGC
>OFHM01002277.1_pt1 | contig 11085 bp, 11 predicted proteins | sample 1521311 | NCBI WGS metagenome assembly OFHM01 (sample SAMEA3504083, study PRJEB24116) | mouse gut metagenome | biome: mouse gut; feature: mouse-associated habitat; material: faeces | place: Denmark | collected 2011 | reverse complement strand
CCATCATCTCCTCCGTCTCGATGACCACCTGGGTGGTGCCGTAGAAGTCCCGGAGGATCACAAAGGCGAAGTTCTGCCCCACCTCCCGCACATTCTCCATCCAGCCGGAGAGCTTTACCTTCTGCCCTGCGTGCTCCATGCGGAGCTCGTTGCAGGTATGGGTCCGATTCTGTGTCATACATCATTCCTCTTTTCAAAAACAAATTGTATAATATGAGTACAATATCTCATCTAGTGATTGTCCGCGATCTGCGCCATGACATCGCTCAGCCATCGCTCCTGGTCCGCTGTGCGGATTGGCCAGGTCTTTCCATCGAAGCGCAGATCCAGATCCCCAAAGAAATTATTGAGGTGCAGCATATATCCGGTCCCGGCGCTGCCGTCCGGCAGGGGGACCTGCTCAAAGGCTAGGGAGAGCTCCCACTTGAAGTCCCCTTCGTCTATCCGGTGGGTTCTGGTTCCCCTGGGCATCCACCAGAGGGGAGACCGGCGGAACCTCTGTCCCTGGAGGCGCTCCAGCAGGGAGGAGAAGGCTTCATCCTCCGGCAGCAGGGACAGATTGTTCTCCAGCCCCCTGTCCTGATCGGTGGAAAAGCTGCCTTTGATTCCCATGCACTGCTCCAGCTCCATGCCGGGACAGATCTCCTCCAGCGTCATGGGCCGCCCATACCATATACACACAGCGGCTGCCGCCAGGAGCAGCGCTCCAACACACAGGATGAGACGCATTCTTTTCCTCATGCTCATCCCTCCTTTCTCCCGGCAGGGCAGGCGGCGCTCGTTACTGAATCACGCTGCCCTGACTGCGCCGGTCCAGCTCCGCCCGGACCCTCTCCAGGGTCCCCTGGAAGTCCAGCTTGGTCTGCTCCCCGGAGACCATGTCCTTGCAGGCCACCACGCCCTCCCGAATCTCGTCCTCTCCCAGAAACACCACAAAGGGCACGCCGGTCTTGTCCGCGTAGCTCATCTTGGCCTTGAACTTCTTCTGCTCCGTGTACAGCTGCACCCGCAGCCCCGCCTGCCGGAACCGGGTGGCCAGGGCGATGGCGTGGGAGAGATCGCCGGTCATGGGCAGCAGCAGCAGGTCCGCCGGGGCGGTGTTGAGATTTTGGTTGAGCATCTTCTGCTCCTGGAGGACATAGAACAGCCGGGTCAAACCGATGGAGATACCTACTCCAGGCAGTAGTTTATCCGTATAATATTCCGCTAAGTTGTCATACCGTCCGCCGGAACAGATGGAGCCGATCTCCGGGTGGTCCAGCATGGTGGTCTCGTAGACGGTGCCGGTGTAGTAGTCCAGCCCCCGGGCGATGGTCAGGTCCAGCACGAAGTGGGTTTCAGGCACGCCAAAGGCGGCCAGATTTTTGGCCACGGCCCCCAGCTCGTCCAGGCCCTCGTCAAACTTGGCGTCCCGGCCCCGGTAGCCCTCCAGGGCGGCAAGGACATCGGCATTACAGCCCTTGATGGCGATGAACTTGAGGATTTCCACCGCCTGCTCGTCAGTCAGGCCGATGTCGGGGCCGGTGAGCATGTCCCGGACGCTCTTTTCCCCAATCTTCTCCAGCTTGTCCACCGTGCGCATAATGGCCCCTGCCTGGGAGGTGAGGCCCAGCATGGCATAGAAGCCGTTGAGAATCTTCCGGTTGTTCACCCGAATCTGGAACAGCTTCAGTCCCAAAGCGGTGAAGGTGCGGTAGATGATGGCGGGGATCTCCGCGTCGTTGACGATATCCAGCTTCCCGTCGCCGATGACGTCGATATCCGCCTGGTAGAACTCCCGGAACCGGCCCCGCTGGGCCCGCTCGCCCCGGTATACCTTGCCGATCTGGAACCGGCGGAAGGGGAAGGCCAGCTTGGCATAGTTCAGGGCCACATACTTGGCCAGGGGGACGGTGAGGTCAAAGCGCAGGGACAGATCACTGTCCCCCTTGGTAAAGCGGTAGATTTGCTTCTCGGTCTCGCCGCCGCCCTTGGCCAGCAGAACCTCGCTGGACTCGATGATGGGCGTATCCAGAGGGGTGAAGCCATAAAGGCCGTAGGTCTCCCGCAGCGCTGCGAGGAAGGTCTCCATCAGGACTTGCTGGCCCGGCAGCAGCTCCATGAAGCCTGAGAGGGTCCTGGGTTGTACTTTCATGGTTCGTTCTCCTTTGTTGGTCGATGGTTTGGATTTTATCACAGAACCCGCCGGGTTTCAAGGGAGGATTGGGCTTTGAGGGCTGAAAATCGCGGGAGAATCCTCACCGTGCCCTTGATTTTCCCTCCCCGCCGGGCTATACTAGGGGGTGACAGAAGAGATATTAGGAGTGACATCTATGGAAAACATCTATCTGACGATCTTTTTGATCACTGCCGTCACCGGCGTGGGGGGCCTGGCCCTGGGCGGCGGCTTCTACGAGGGGGGCCTCTTCGCCACCTTCCTGATTCTGATTGCGGAGCTTTTCTTCTCCCGGGTGGAGTACCGGATGCTGCAAAACGCCCCGGAGGTCAATCTCTACGTGGAGTACAGCGACAACAAGACCATGGACACGCTGCTCCAGGAGTTCCGGGAGCACGGGCTGAAAATCCTCAACATGGGCATCATCCACTCCAAGTCCAACGAGGAGCACAACGCCTGCGCCATCTTTACCCTGCGGCTTCATAAGGGGCTGGATGTGGACCATCTCAGGCAGGAGGTCCTAGCCACCGCCGGGGTGGTCTCCGTCCGGGAACTGTAAATGAAACATCTGGAGGGGCGGGGTGCGCCCCTCCTTTTGTCCGCCAAGAAAAAATAACCGTCTCTGGTTTACGGACATTTTGTGAAAAAGCACGATTGACAACCGGGGCGGGGCGTGTTAAGGTAGTACCACAATTGGATACCGGCAAAGGATATCCCCGGGGAAACGGCGAAAGCCTGCCGACGGAGTGAAACTCTCAGGCGCCAGGACCGGGGACGGATGCGGCTCTGGAGAAGCCCGGAAACGGGTACCGAAGGTGCAAGGCGGGGTGTGTCCCGCCGAATCTCTCAGGTAAAAGGACAGAGAGGACGGGGGTCCGGCGGGGTGTGTCCGCCGGGGAGACGTTGCTGTTTGCGGGGCCGCGCCGGCGGGCCCGCTTTTTGCGTTTTTTGGGGCCCCTGTTCCCTGCCGCTTCCACACTATGGAGGGAAATTATGGAAATTTTGAGCAGCATTTTAAGCTTCCTGTCCGGCCCGCTGAACGACTTCGCGTGGATGTACACCTTCCTTCCCTGCGCCATTGCGGGGGGACTGTTTCTCACCATCCGCAACGGCGGGGTGCAGTTTGCCCACTTCGGCCACGCCATGAAGAACACCGTGGGCAAGATGTTCCGGAAGCAGGAGGCCGGAGAGGGCGCGGTGACGCCGCTCCAGGCCGTGACCACCGCCCTGTCCGCCACTGTGGGCACGGGCAATATTGTGGGCACCACCCAGGCCATCGCCATGGGCGGCTACGGCGCCATCTTCTGGCTGTGGCTGGCGGCCCTGGTGGGCATGGTGACCAAGTACTCCGAGATCGTCCTGGCCATCAAGTACCGGGAGCGGGACGCCAAGGGCGACTGGGTGGGCGGCCCCATGTACTACATCTCCAAGGGTCTGGGCAGCGGCTGGAAGTGGCTGGCGGGCCTCTTTGCCGTCTTCGCCATCCTGGCCTCCTTCGGCATCGGCAACATGTCCCAAGTGAACAGCATTACCGGCTCGGTCATCGGCGCCGTAGCGGCCTTCACGGCGGTCTCCGCCGGGGTGGAGAGCGCGCTGAAGTGGCTGATGGGCATTGTGCTGGCCCTGCTGGTGGCCATCATCCTCCTGGGCGGCATCAAGCGCATCGGCGCCGTCACGGAGAAGCTGATCCCCTTCATGAGCGTCTTTTACATCCTCTTTGCCCTGGTGGTCATCGGCGCTCATATCGGCAGCGTTCCCGACGCCTTTGTGAAAATCTTCTCCTCCGCCTTCACGCCCCAGGCCATCGGCGGCGCGGCCAGCGGCATCGTGCTGAAGCAGACCATCATTTGGGGCCTTAGGCGCAGCGCCTTTTCCAACGAGGCGGGCCTGGGCTCTGCGGCCATCGCCCATGCGGCGGCGGACACCAAGGGTCCCGTGAACCAGGGCCTGTACGGCATCTTCGAGGTGTTTGTGGACACCATTGTCATCTGCTCCCTCACCGCCCTGACCATCATTTGCAGCGGCGTGGACATTGCCTTTGGCACCCGCCCCGGCAGCGAGGTCATCACCGCCGCCCTGGCCACGGTTTTCGGCGGCAAGTTCGCGGCGCTGTTCGTGGCCATCGCCCTGGCGCTGTTCGCCTTTTCCACGGTGCTGGGCTGGTCCCTGTACGGCACCCGCTGTGTGCAGTACCTCTTTGGAAATAAGGCAGTCCGGGTGTTCCAGGTGATTTTCATCGCCGTGGTGGTGGCGGGCTGCGTGTCTCCCCTCAGCTTCGTGTGGGACGTGGCGGACACCTTCAACGGCCTGATGGCGCTTCCCAACTTCATCGGCCTCTTCGCGCTCTCCGGCGTGGTGGCTGCGGAGACCAGGAAATATTTTGGAAACAAGGACGATTTGAAGTAAGCGCGGCAGAGCGCGTGAAAAGAGACAGCCGGAAGGCCGTCTCTTTTTGCGTTCCATCCCGGGCGAAGAGGGTATTGCAGTCCATCTGGAGGACCCCGGTCAGCTTGCCGGGCTCGAAAAGGGATGCCCTTTGCCGTGTCTGCACCCTTCTGGGCGCTTGGGCAATTGACACGGCCCCGCGTTGGCTGGGATCTCGCCGTCAGGCCCCCTGGCGCGTCTCCTGCTCCGGCGGCGCCCCTTCGCCGTAGGGCAGGACAACCACCGGGATGCCCTCCGCCGCAGGGGCGATGGCGTACATGGGCCAGAAGCAGGCCAGTCCCTCCTCCGTCAGGTAAAAATTTTGGGGGTTGAACCGCCGCCGCAGCTCCCGCCGCCAGTCCTCCCGCCAGCGGCTCCCCCCGGCCCGCTCCCGCCGCCGGATTTCCTCCGCCGCGCCGGTTAGGATGTTCTTTTTCCAGGCCGCTCCAGCGGGAAAGAAGTCTTTCAGCGGCACAGGGTAGCCCGTGCCCAGGTCCCAGGTGTCCCCCCGGCGGGTCAGGGGGGACGGGCCGGGGGCCATGTCCTCCCGGACCTGGGTGTACAGGCTCCAGAGGCCGCCCCGGTTATAGGTCACCTGGTAAGAAAGCTCCGCCCGGAAGGCGGGCAAAGGGCGGCTGGCCTCCAGAGCCAGGCGGTACTCCGCCGCCGCCTGAGGGAACAGGTATCGCTGGCAGTAGCCCAGGAAGGAACGGCATTGCAGCTGGTAAAAGCGCTTAATCCGCCGGGCCGTCCGGTCTGTTCCCGGAGGCTCCGGCACCTGGGCCGCCGCCGATAAGACCGGCACGCCCTCCACCGTCCACTCCCGCTCTGCCGCGAAGGGCTCCGTTTTCAGGGACTCCAGACGCTCTCCCACAGCCACCGCTCCTTTCTCCGCATTTCTCCAGCCTATGCGCGGGGGGGCGAAGCGGTGACGGCAGGACGTGCTTCCTAAAATTTTCCTCAAAAGCCCCCTTTACTTTCGCGCTCTGAAAGGTTAAAATGGGAGTGTTGAAAACGACGACAGGAGGTCTCAGCGTGAAGATCGGCAAGAAAGACAAAAACGGCCAGCTCTATAGAGCCATTTTACAGCTCCGGGATGAGGAAGAGTGCTACCAGTTTTTTCAGGACCTTTGCACCGTGGCCGAGCTTAGAAGTATGGAGCAGCGGTTTGAAGTGGCCTCCCTGCTGGACGACGGCATGATTTACAACGACATTTTAGAGCGCACCGGCGCGTCCAGCGCCACTATCAGCCGGGTAAACCGCTCGCTGAACTACGGCACCGGGGCCTATGCCCAGCTCTTTGCCCGGATGAAGGACCGGCCGTCATGAGCGCCTATGGTGCCCTGGCCGCCAGCTACGACGGATTGATGGCTGACGGGGCCTACCGCCGCCGGGCGGCGTTTTTGGAGCGGCGGCTCCGCAAAAGCCCCATTCCCGTGGAGACGGTGCTGGACCTGGCCTGCGGCACGGGGACCATCGCGTGCCTTCTGGCGAAGCGGGGCTATGAGGTCCTGGCCGCAGATGGGTCCGGGGAGATGCTGACCCAGGCGGCGGCGAAGGCGGCGGGGCTGGACCGCCCGCCGCTGTTCCTCCAGCAGGCCATGCCCAGGCTCCGCCTGGCCCGGCCGGTGGACGCGGTGGTGTCCACCCTGGATTCCCTGAATTACCTGACGGCGGAGCGGGACCTGCGGGAGACCTTCCGCCGGGTCCGCCGCTGGCTGAAGCCGGGGGGGCTGTTCCTCTTCGATGTGAATACGCCCTGTAAGCTCCGGCGGATGGACGGGCAGCTTTATATGGACGAGACGGAGGAGAGCTGTTGCGTCTGGCGGACCTTTTTTTCCGAGAAGAAGCAGATCTGCACCTATCAGGTGGACCTGTTCCGCCTCCGCCCCGACGGGGCCTGGGACCGCTCCTTCGAGGAGCACCGGGAGCGGGCCTGGAGCGAGGAGGAGCTGCAAACGTGCCTGAGGGGGGCGGGCTTTTCCTCTGTGAAGCTGACGGGGGACCTGACGGACCGCCCCCCGAAGCTGGAAGAGGACCGCTGGCAATTGGAAGCGAAGTGAAGGAGAAGCTATGAGCGATCAACTGATACGGGCCATCTCCCAAGACGGCCTGATGAAGGTCTCCGCCGTGTCCACCCGGGACCTGACGGAGCGGGCCCGGCAGATTCACAAGACCCTGCCGGTGGCCACGGCGGCCCTGGGCCGCCTGCTGGCGGCGGCGTCCATGATGGGCAACGCCCTGAAGGAGGAAAACGCCTCCTTGACGTTACAGATCAAGGGCGGCGGTCCCCTGGGGACCGTCCTGGCGGTCTCCGACCATTTAGGCAATGTCCGGGGCTACGTCCAGAACCCCCAAGTGGACGTCCCCCTCCGGGAGGACGGCAAACTGGACGTGGGCCGCGCCGTAGGCGCGGATGGCACTCTGACCGTCATCAAGGACATCGGCCTGAAGGAGCCCTATATCGGCTCCGTGGGCCTGCTGGGCGGCGAGATCGCCGAGGACCTGGCAGCCTACTTTGTGGAGAGCGAGCAGATCCCCACCGCCTGTGCCCTGGGGGTCCTGGTGGACCGGGACCAGAGCGTGAAGGCGGCGGGAGGCTATATCGTCCAGCTCCTCCCCGGCGCGGGGGAGGACGTTATCGCCAAGGTGGAGGGCGGCGTCATGGCCTCCGGGCCGGTGACATCCCTGCTGGACCGGGACCCCGATCCGGAGGCCCTGCTGCGCACGGTCCTCAGCGATTTCGAGGTGGAGGTTTTGGAGACCTCGCCCATTGAGTATAAATGCTATTGCAGCCGCGACCGGGTGGAGCGCGCCCTCATCAGCATGGGTGTGGCGGAACTGGAAGACCTGCTGGCAGAGCAGGGCGGCTGCGAGCTGGGGTGCCAGTTCTGTGACAAGGTCTACCGGTTTACAGGCGAGGAGCTGCAAGGGCTGATCGACCAGATGAAGGCGCAGAAAAAGGGCGAAAACGAGTAAACCGCATTTGCAGGTCAGGCCGGGAAGGACGATATGCTGGAACGTAAACTTTTTGATTCCAATCAGATCAAGATCATCGCCATCCTTGCGATGACCGTTGACCACATTGCGTGGGCCGCGTTCCCGGGATACCCGAAAGAACTGCTGCCGATCGTTCTGCATATCATCGGACGGCTGACTTGCCCCGTCATGTGCTATTTTATTGCGGAGGGGTTCCACTACACAAGGAATATTGATAAGTACACCTTCCGGCTGTTTGCTTTTGCGGTCGTTTCCCATTTTCCGTATATGTTTGCGTCGATGGACTTTATCGACTGGAGGTCGTTTATCCCATTCTACTATGGGAGCGTCCTGAACCAGACCAGCGTCATGTGGTCTCTCGCGTGGGGACTGGTCATGCTGCGGGTCGCGGACAGCGATCGGATAAAGAATGGCGCGTGGAAGACTTTGCTGATCGTTTTGATCTGCCTGGTCAGTTTCCCCAGCGATTGGAGCTGTATCGCTTCCTTGTGCGTCATGGCCTTTGGGATGAACAGAGGCAGGTTCAAAACGCAGATGCTGTGGATGGTGTTCTATGTATCGCTCTATGCGATCGTATACATGTTGGCAATGGATTTGGTATATGGGCTCATGCAAATGGCGGTCGTCCTGTCCATTCCGGTTCTTCGCTTGTATAATGGCGAGAGAGGGAAAGACTCGCAGATCAACAGGATCATGAAATGGTCTTTCTATGTCTATTACCCGCTCCATCTTGGGATCATTGGGTGGATGCGGTAGCGGAGAGATCGGGCCGCAGATTTCTCAAATTTGACGCAGAGAGGCGCCGTCCTAATAGGACGGCGCCTCTCTGCGCATACGGTTAGAACATCTCAATATAAGCGTCCCGCTCCGCGCCTACGGAGACATACTTGATGGGACACTTCACCGCCTTCTCCAGGTAGGCGATGTAGTCCAGCGCCGCCTGGGGCAGATCCTCCTTTTTCCGGCACTTGGATACGTCGCCGAAACCGGGGAAGTACTCGTAAATGGGCTTGGCCCGGTTCAGCCGGCCGCCGGTGGGGAAATCCTCCACCCGCTCGCCGTCCACCTCGTAGGCCACGCACACAGGCACCTTCTCCATGCCGCTGAGCACGTCCAGCTTGGTCAGGGCGATCTCCGTAGCCCCCTGCATCATCACGCCGTAGCGGCTGGCCACCACGTCGAAACCGCCCACCCGGCGGGGCCGTCCCGTGGCCGCGCCGTACTCGCCGCCGGCTTCCCGGAGGGCGTGGGCCTCCTCGCCGAAGAACTCGCAGGTGAAGGGACCCTCGCCCACGCAGCTGGAGTAGGCCTTCATGATGCCGATGGAGCGGTCCAGATGGCGGCCCGGGATGCCCGCGCCCACAGGGGCGTAGGCCGCGATGGAGGAGGAGCTGGAGGTGTAGGGGAAGATGCCGAAGTCGATGTCCCGCAGGGCCCCCAGCTGGGCCTCGAAGATGACGTCCTTCCCCTGGTCGATGGCTTTGTTCAGGTAGCTGCTGACGTCGCAGATATAATCCTTCCAGGGCAGGCCGAACTCCCGCAGCCAGGCCATCATGTCCTCCGCCTGGATGGGGGCGTGGCCGTAGCCCTTCTCTACTGTCAGATTCTTCCACTCCACGATGTCGGCCAGATGCTCTCCGTGGGCCTCCAGGTCCAGAAGGTCGCCCATGCGCAGAGTCTTCTTCATATATTTGTCCGCGTAGACGGGGGCGATGCCCCGGCGGGTGGAGCCAAACTTCTTGCCTGCCAGGCGGTCCTCCTCCAGCTCGTCCAGCAGCTTGTGGTAGGGCATACAGATGGTGGCCCGGTCGCTGATCTTCAGATTTTCCGGCGTGACGGAGATGCCGCCATCCCGGAGGCGCTGTACCTCGCCGCACAGGTGCTCCAGGTCGATGACCATGCCGGGACCCAGCACGTTGACGGTGCCCTCCCGGAGGATGCCGGAGGGCATCAGGTTCAGGATGAAGCGGCCCCGGTCGTTGACGACGGTGTGGCCGGCGTTGTTGCCGCCCTGGTAGCGGACCACCACGTCGCAGCGTTCGCTGAGCAGGTCCACCATACGGCCCTTGCCCTCGTCGCCCCAGTTGACGCCCACGATTGCAGTTAGCATGTTGTTTTGTCCCCCAAATTGTCTGTCGTATATCGTTTATTGTATCATGGCGGGGCCGTTTTGCCCCATACCTAGGACAGCATATCACATAATCGGGGGAAAAACAATCCCTTTATTGAGGAATTGTTTTGACGGCCCGCCCGGAGGCGGAAAAATCACTTGAGATCGGAAAAATAATCGTTGACAAACGGGAAAAATCATGGTACTATTAGACCTGCGCCTGAAACCGATTGGGAGAGATGTCCGAGCGGTTTAAGGAACCGGTCTTGAAAACCGGCGATGCGCGAGCATCCGTGGGTTCGAATCCCACTCTCTCCGCCATTTTTAAGACCATATATGTATTTCATTCGACCGATGCGGAAGTACCCAAGTGGCCGAAGGGGCTCCCCTGCTAAGGGAGTAGACGTCCAAACAACGTGCGAGGGTTCAAATCCCTCCTTCCGCGCCAGCTCTGAAAAAGCCCTGAAGGCGATGGAAAAAGCCTTTAGGGCTTTTTCCATACGCCGGACGGGCTTTTTCTTCGCTTTCAAACACGACCCGCAGTTCGTTCGCCCTGATGGCGAACGAAGTTGGCGGCTGGGCCGCCAACACCTGCTGGGCTCGCGTTTGAGAGACGGGGTGCGGAGCGGGAGCGGGTCCCGTTTTGTGAGGAGGGGGGCGCTTTTTGTGAATTGTCCATCGTGCGGGAAGGAAATGGAGCCTGGGTGGCTCAGCGGCAGGCAGCCGCTGGTCTGGAGCCCGGAGAAGGGCCGCTCCCTCCTGTGGAAACGGAAGGGAGACGTGTCCCTGCTGGAGGACGATTTTGTGGTCACCTGCATGACCGATTTCCCTGCCGCCCATATCTGCAAGGACTGCCGGAAGGTAGTTGTGGAATATTAAGAAGAACTATCATTCACATAGGAGGAATACAGGCAAATGGATTATAACAAGACCATCAACCTGCCGAAGACAGAGTTTCCCATGCGGGCGGGACTGCCGGCAAGGGAACCCGCTATGCTGGAGCGCTGGCAGGAAATGGACCTCTATCATGAGCTCCTTAAGAAAAACGAGGGGAAGCCCCGCTATGCCCTCCATGACGGCCCTCCCTTCTCCAACGGCGCCCTCCATATGGGACACGCCCTCAACAAGTCCATCAAGGACTTTATGGTGCGCTCCGCCGCCATGCGGGGGTACTATACGCCCTATATCCCCGGCTGGGACAACCACGGGATGCCCATTGAATCCGCCATCATCAAGAAGAACAAGCTCAACAGGAAGAAGATGAGCGTGCCGGAGTTCCGCTCCGCCTGCCACGAGTTCGCCCAGCACTATGTGGACGTGCAGCGGGAGGGCTTCAAGCGCATGGGCGTCATCGGCGACTGGGAGAACCCCTACCTCACCATGGCCCCCTCCTTTG
>OFHM01002273.1_pt1 | contig 11102 bp, 10 predicted proteins | sample 1521311 | NCBI WGS metagenome assembly OFHM01 (sample SAMEA3504083, study PRJEB24116) | mouse gut metagenome | biome: mouse gut; feature: mouse-associated habitat; material: faeces | place: Denmark | collected 2011 | reverse complement strand
GATTTGACCAGAATTTTGATATACAGACAAAATAGGAGGAAAACATTATGATTATTACTAAGACAACGGATGGGACATCATTGACGCTTGTGCTGGAGGGAAGGCTTGATACGATGACGGCGCCTCAGCTGGAGTCAGAGCTGAGAGATAGTATTGAAGGCATAGATAAGCTGTTTTTAGACTTTGCATCATTGGAATATATATCATCGGCAGGATTAAGGATACTGCTTTCAACGCAGAAAATAATGAATAAGCAGGGCAGCATGGTAATAAGAAATGCAAATGAAGGCGTGATGGATATATTTGATATTACAGGATTTGCTGATATTCTGACAATTGAGTGATGGTTTCTGCTGATATTTTCTGACCGGATTGAAAATATTCTTTGGATAAAAAAGAAGTTTCCATAGACGAAAGTAACAGTGGTTATATCAGTATCAGAAATTACAGCAGAGTAATATAGTTTTCTGTTTTTAAAGTGTCTGAAGAATAACATCTTCAGGCACTTTTTGAATCATAGAATCAGGGTTTCAAAAGGTCTGAATTTCCTTAGCCGGTTATTTTTTCTCATTTTTGGTTTTACACAACCATGGCAGAGACTGGTTATAAGACAGGCGGCTATCCTAATAAAATGATATCAGGGCAAAATGGTTTTGCCCTGGCATCTTATGGGAAATGGAAAGGAGTGGCGCTTCAGTGACAATGGAACAGTTATCTGAATTACAGAAAATTCCTATCATGGAACTTAGGCGGGAAGAACTGTCGGACGCAGATGAGGTGGTAATAGATACCTCAAAAAGTCTGAACCAGCGGGTACAGTCCTTTTTCAGGCAGATGAAGAATCCATTTGCGCAGAATGTAGGGGAATATATATTACAGATTGGATATGCGAAAGACGCGCAGGAAACATTGGATGACCGTATGGTGCAGCTTGTCAGAAAGCAGACTGCCATCAGCTGACGAATCATAAATCAGGAGGAATACAGAGTGAAAGCAAAAGATTTTTATAACGTGGCAGTTTATCTCCGCCTGAGCCGGGATGATGAATCGGATGGCAGCACAGAGGCGCCCTTTGGGCATACCTCTATGCCATGGGGCGCGAGAGTGGAAAGCAACAGCATCCGTTCCCAAAGGGATATGATACGTTCCTATATCCGAAAGCAGGACGACATGGAGATTTATGATATCTACGTGGATGATGGATGGTCGGGGGCAAATTTTGACAGGCCGTCTTTTAAGCGGATGATGGAAGATATTGAGGCTGGACGCGTTGACTGTGTGATAGTAAAGGATTTATCCAGATTTGGACGGGATTATATTGAAGCCGGGCGGTTGATTCAGAAAACATTCCCGGCTTTTTCTGTGCGCTTTATAGCACTGAACGATAATTTTGATTCGCTGACGGCGGATTTTAATGAGAGAGCTTTAGTGCTTCCGGTCAAGAACTTTGTCAATGATGCGTATTGCAGCGATATTTCCAAAAAGGTCAGGAGCCATCAACAGGCCAGGAGGGAAAAAGGGGATTTTATTGGCGCTTTTGCCGTGTATGGCTACCGTAAGGATCCGGAGAATATTAACCAACTGCTTGTGGATAAATATGCCGCCAGTATTGTAAAGAAGATATTTGCATGGAAAATCGCAGGCTTAAGCAGCCTTGCCATAGCGGAAAAACTCAACGGGATGGGAATCCTTTCCCCGATGGAATATAAGAAGTCGCAGGGGGAGAAATTCTCCACCGGGTTTGTTACCCATGTAAAAGCGAAATGGTCGGCGGTGGCAGTCAGGCGGATCTTAACGAATGAACTGTACACGGGAATGATGGTGCAGGGAAAAAACGAAAAGGTCAGCCACAAAGTGAAACGCTCGGTAGAAAAGCCAAAGGAGGAATGGGTGCGCGTACCGGATACCCATGAGGCGGTGGTATCAGCAGAGGATTTTGAAATGGTACAGAAACTGCTTGCAGTAGATACAAGGTCTTCTGCCGGGAAAGCCGGGTGCCATATGTTTGCAGGATTTCTCTGCTGTGGGGACTGCGGGGAGCCGATGATACGGCGGGTAAACCGTTATAAGGGAAGGTCAAAGGTTTATTTTATCTGTCCTACCAGAAACAGGGGACTTGGCTGCACAAGGCACAGCATCCCGGAGGAAGAACTGAAGCGTCTTGTTCTGACAGGACTTAAGCAGCAGCTCGCACTGTTTTTGGATAAGAGTCATGTGCTGGCCCGGATTGAAACAATGGAAGTTCCTTTTGATGAGGTGGCGGCTTTTGATAAAGAAATTCGGAAACTTTATCAGGAACAGGAAAAGTATGTCTCCCTGCGCAGAGGGCTGTATGAGGATTTGAAACAGGGAATCATCACGGAGGAAGATTTCCGGAATTTCCGGCAGATTTATGAAACACAGTATCAGGCGGCGGAGGCTGCCATAGGGCAGCAGGAGGAGGCATTAAAGGTATTATTTAAGGCAGGGGTGTCTGCAGGGGCAAATCTGGAAAAGATGAAATCCACTTTGGAGATTACGGAATTAAGCCGGGATATTCTTGTGACATTTGTGAGCCGCATTCTTGTGTATGAGGATAAACGGGTATTTTTGGAACTCCGGGTAAAAGACATGTTTGCAAAGATTCTGATGCTGGCAGATTATGATTGTGAATAAAGAGAATGGAGGTATCGCAGTATGCCACGGATTTCAAAAAGGAAAAAGACAGGGCCGGTTCCTCTTTACAGGCGTTTCCATGTGGGGGTTTATGCAAGGCTTTCTGTTGATGGGTCAAAGGATTGCGGACAGGAGGATACTCTGCAGGCCCGGAAGAATGAGTCCATTAATACGCAGGTTACAATGGCAAAGCAGTACCTGAAAGAACACCCGGAAATGGAACTTTATGACTGTTATACGGATCTGGGCAGGACTGGAACCAATTTCAGGCGGGAAGGCTTTGAGCGCATGATGCAGGATGTGCGAAAGAAACGCATTGACTGTGTGATTGTCAAGGATTTATCCCGTTTCGGCAGGAATCATATAGAAGCGGGGAATTATATCCAGAAGATTTTTCCTTTTATGGGCGTCCGCTTTATTGCCCTTGCAGATGGGATTGATACATTCGCGGAAAAATCCGATGCGGATGAAATGGCGCTGAACCTTAAAAACCTTCTGAATGAAATGTATGCCATGGATATTGCCGAAAAGGTAAAGTCCGGCAAGCGCAGCCGTCAGGAACAGGGGAGTTATACCGGGGGCGTCCCGCCTTATGGTTACCGGGCGGAATGGATGGATGGGAAGAAATGCCTTTTGGCCTGTCCGGAGACGTCAGGGATTGTCAGGGATATTTATGGGATGTATTTATCCGGTAAAAATATGGGGCAGATTGCCGGGAAACTGTATGAAAGGGGGATACACAGGCCGGGGATTTATAAAAAGACGGGGCATGTGTACCGGCAGGAGGGGGAGGTTTTAGAGCAATGGAGTGCTGCGACAGTCAGACTCATTCTGACAAACCCGGTCTATATGGGCTGTCTGGTGCAGGGGATAACCTGTGGGAAACAGTATAAAATCAGGAACCGCCATGATGTGGACAGCGGGGATTACAGCATGAAATGGGGAAGCCATGAGCCCCTTGTCAGTGAGGATGTGTTTTTCCAGGTGGCTGCCATGTTTGAAAAGTCGGCAGCAAAGTATTGTAATAGTGACGGTTTTTCTAAAAGGACACCTCCCAAGGAGGATATTTATGCTGGGGTGCTGTTCTGTGGGGACTGTGGAAAGCGAATGGCAAGGGTGGCAAATGCAAAAGAGTTCAGTTCCGGCCATAGGGTACGGTATTATGGGTATTACTGCCCGTCTTCCCGCAGAATGGATGATTTGCAGTGCCCTTCCAGGAGTATTGGTATGAGTGTATTGGATGGACTGGTAAAAACAGCGCTGCATCAGGAGTTTGCCCTTTCAGATCTGCGTCCGGGCAGGCTGGTAAAGGAGTATGAAAGGCAGGCAGAGGAACAAAAAGAAAAAATCAGGCAGGAAATTGTTTCCTGTGGGAAACAGCAGGAATACGGGAAAAAGAGGGGGAGCGAACTGTATCTGAAATACCGTGAGGGCAGCCTGTCACTGGAGGAATTTCAGCAGATGAAAAAGGAACAGGATGGATGCCTCTGTGAAATGGCAGGAAGGAAAGAGGAGCTGCAGCACAGGTTAGACGCCATGGAGCGTGAGATAGCGGAAAAAGGAAAGTTCCTGCGTAACTTAATGAAATGTAATGAAAAGACGAAGCTGACAAAGGATATCATACATACGCTGGTCCGCCGGATTGATGTGTTTGCCGATCATCGGGTAAAAATCACGTTTGCTTTTTGTATGAATGAATTATTATATGCTGATGAAAATGGCAAATCGGGGAAAGAGGGCGCACAGCATGAGTAAAAAGAGGGAAGGAATCAGACAGACGGATAAGGAAAAGGCTGTAACACATGCAATCCGCATTGCCATCTATATGCGCCTTTCCAAAACAGATGAAACCATGCGGGAGGAAAGTAACAGTATTTCCATGCAGCGTATTCTGATAAGGAAGTATATAGCATCCCGTTTTACAGAATGTGAGGTTATGGAATACCAGGATGACGGATTTTCGGGGACGAATTTCAACCGCCCGGGGGTGCAGCGTCTTTTGGAGGATGCCAGAAATGAGAAGTTTGATTGCGTGGTGGTAAAAGATTTGTCCCGCTTTGGCAGGGATTATATGGAAGTGGGCTCTTATCTGGAGCAAATATTTCCTTTTTTGGGAATCCGCTTTATTTCCATTAACGACCATTACGACAGCGGCAGTATGCAGGGAAATGCCGCCGATTTGGATGTGAATTTCAAAAATCTGCTCTATGACCTGTACAGCAGGGATTTATCGCAGAAAGTGAAGACTTCGCTGCGGGCAAGAAAGGAAAGCGGACTGTATGTTAGCGCCAATGCCCCGTTTGGCTATGAAAAAGCCCCGGATGACAGGCATATGCTTGTTATCTGCGAGGAGGAAGCGGCGGTGGTGCGGGAAATTTTTTCCCTTGCCCTGCAGGGGATGACGTCTTCTCAGACAGCAAAGAAATTAAATTTGGAAAAGGTTCCTGCTCCGGTGGAGTTTAAGATCAGGAAAGGCACAACTTCCCGCAAGCCAAAGGGGGATAAGTTTTACTGGAGCAGCAGTACGATATGCAGTATCTTACGGAATCCGGTATATGCCGGGGATGCGGTGTATGGCAAGACAGAGAGGGAACAGGTGGGAGGCCGCAATGTCCTGAAGACAAGGGCAGAGTGGAAGGTGACAGGAAACCACCATGCCCCCATCATTGCCAGGGAAGATTTTGAGAAAGTCCAGGAAAGCAGGAGGAAAAGCTGCAAAAAAGAACGGAGAAGCAGGCATCCGTTGATTGGCAGGGCAGTGTGTGGATGCTGCAGACGCAACCTGAGTATAAAGGAGGGGCTTAATCCCTATTTTACCTGTCATAACCGGTATGTGACCGGATTGGGGGCATGTGTCGGCAAAGTGAATGCCATGTTTTTGGAGCAGGTAGTTTTGTTTCGGCTGGAGGAATATCTGAAAGGGCAGAACCTTACCGCAGAAGTTTCCCAAAAGGTTAAGGATGATTTGGCAGGAAAACGTGACGAACTGCTGTTGGATTTGAGACAGGCGGAATGGGAGTATGACAGGTTAAAGAAGCCGCACTGTGAGAGTTGCCGGTTATATTCTCAGGGAGGGCAGACAGAGGTAATGGAGAAGTATATTGACAGTATAGTGGTTTTTAATGAAAAAGAAATAGAAATCAGGTGGAAAATGTAAGAAGGGTTTACATGCAAACCTTTCTCACACTGGAAGAATGTAAAACCGCCATTCTTCACCCAAATAGTCTGCTTTGCAATGGTTTAACATGGCGGATGGGATTTCGTGGCAATTAGCTGACAGAAGGTATGCAAAAAGGTGATTGTCCGCCAGGCGAACCGCTAAAACGGGGAAGTTTCGAAATGAAGAAGTAAAAAATTTTTCTGCAACTATTTGACACAAGAGGGAATTGATTACAGTCATCCGGATTTTCGAAATGAGGATGGCAGTACCAGGATTCTGGCCCTGTATGACGAAACGCTGGACAGAGAATTTACTGCAGAAGAAATTAATCGGGCCCTGGAAAGTTCCGATGAACGGGAGCGGTTCCGTATGGTGCCCAGCCGGGACACTTCCGGGCACGGCACCCATGTGGCAGGGATTGCCGCCGGAAACGGGCGGGCTTCCGGCGGAGTGAACCGGGGCGTGGCTTACGAAAGTCCTCTGCTGGTTGTAAAACTGGGAACTCAGGAACCAAATGGATTTCCAAGAACTACTCAGCTTATGCGGGGCCTTGACTATGTGGTGCAAAAATCCCTGGAATACCAGATGCCCATGGCAGTTAATATCAGTTTTGGAAATACTTATGGCTCCCACAGCGGGACAGCGCTGCTGGAAAGCTATATCAATGATATTTCCAATTACTGGAAGACCAGTATTTCCATTGGAACCGGTAACGAAGGAGCTGCCAGGGGACATACCTCCGGGATTTTGCAGCAGGGACAGGAACAGGAGATTGAGCTGGGGGTGGGAGAGTATGAAAGTACCATCAATCTGCAGCTCTGGAAATCCTATGCAGATCAGTATGATGTGGTTCTGATTCATCCTTCCGGGATTCGTATCGGCCCCATACGTCAGGTTCAGGGACCTCAGCGTTTTGTTCTGGGAGAGACGGAACTGCTGATTTATTATGGAGAACCCAGTCCCTATAATCTTTATCAGGAAATTTATATGGATTTTCTTCCCAGGAGTGATTACATTGACGGGGGAATCTGGAAAATCCGGCTGGTGCCGGAGCGGATTGTCCGGGGAAATTATGACCTGTGGCTGCCGGGACAGACTGTGCTGAATCAGGGCACCGGATTTCTGTATCCGGTAGAAGAAACCACCCTGACCATTCCCTCCACAGCGTCAAAAGTGATTACTGTTGGGGCTTATGATGCTGCCTATGGCTCTTATGCGGATTTTTCCGGCAGGGGATATCCTGTAAGAAGCATTTTGGGTGAGAGGATGCTTCAGGGGAATGTAAAACCGGATATTGCGGCACCAGGAGTAAATATCGCCACCATAGGGCCGGACCAAACTTTTGTACAGGTTTCGGGTACTTCTTTTGCAACACCTTTTGTGACTGGGAGTGCGGCACTTATGATGGAGTGGGGGGAGGAGGTTATAATAAGGTTACGTTAGCAAGAAGCCCGTAAAATCAAAGGGTTCCGCTGATTCAGTCCTAATAGAAAATGATGATCTTTTCCAGAGTTTTGGCTGGGACAGGCCTGTTTACGATCATATTTTTGACAAAAATCATACTGTGTGGCAATTATGTAACACAAGGAGGAAAATAGTGCGGGATAAAGCAGATTGCCCGATTTTATTTCTGACCGCACGGGTAGACGAACAGGACGTGGTAAACGGGCTTTCTTCCGGGAGACACGGCGCAAAGAAAAGAGAGAAGTGTGCTTCCAGGGGGAGCTGTGCATTGATTATCAGGAGCAGAAATGGGGAAGGCATCTTTGGATATTACGGCACTTCCCTGACCTTTCTCAAACAGGCTTACGCGGTATTTTTTGCCCTGGTCTTAAGCCTTGTCAGAGGGGTGGCCTATTCCAACGAAATAGGGATTACATTGGAAGCGCCCATGGCAATCCTTGCTTTCACATGCTGTGCAGATACCTATGGTTCAAAAAGTGAAATGTGCCGGTTTTTCGTATATTTAGCGGGCATGGCTGTCACGCTTGGCTTCTGGGGGAGTTTATCCAATCTGATTTTCTGCCTGTTTCGGAATATGTGGGGTAATTTCAACAGAGAAGAATCAAGAGACCGCGAAGTGTGTTTGGCTATACAATGAATTTAGGAAATAAGTGGGTATGGATATTGAATTTTATTTTCGTAAGTGTTATCCTTATATTCGTCAGTGTTTCGAAGAATGTTTAACAATCAGGAAAGAGAGGAAAATAAAGCATATGAAAAAAAGAATTTATCTGCTGGCATTGATCCTAATGGCCGGACTTTGCACGGGTTGCGGCAAAGAGGGGACAGAAAGCAATGAAGGAACGGAAATCAATGAACTGCGCATGGAATGCGAATCCTCTCAAGCCGAAGAGCCATCCAACCTTGAAAGCAGTGAAAACCAGGATAATCAGGAAAACCAGGATAATCAGGAAAACCAGGATATGGAATTGAATGATCAGCTGAAAATCGATTTCACTTATGACTATTCGGAGGATATCAAGGCGGATGTTGATGATGTGGTATCAGGTTCCGCATCTCTGCAGAAGGAATTGGAGAATATGGAACAGATTATTCAAAAGTATACTCCGTTAGCAGAGGCAGCTCAAACCCAGAGCGAGATGAATCTGTCGTCCAAATGGTTTTTCGTCATATGGGATACGGAATTAAACAGTATTTGGAGCAGATTCAGTGATTCCGCAGATCAGGAGACAAAGGAGAAGTTCCTTGAAGAACAGCGGAACTGGGTAGCCATGAAGGAAGAAGTGACATTGCTGAGCCTTGGGTCCAGGGAGGAAAATGGCAGCATGTTTCCGCTTCTTCAGAATTCCTTCCTGGAGGAGATTACAAAGAACAGGGCTTATGTTCTTGCAAATGAGCTGGCAAAGATAAGGGGGGAATCCTTTGTCATGCCGGAAAAATCAGCAAAGTACGGTTTGTTTGTGGACAATCAGGGAACCGGCAGCGTATACAGCTTCCTGAACACTCAACAGGGATGGGAAGGAGAAGACGAAGCGAGTATCTCCATTTACAGACAGGGTGGAGCAGAGGGAACTTTTGTTGACAATGGAAACGGAGAACTGATTTTCACATCAGATGATGGAAGTATAAAAGGAACAATCAAACTGAACGGATGGGATGGCGCAAGTTTCAAAGTTACCGAGACAGCGGGAGAGTCTCCCTTTTCTGTAGGAGAAGAATTCGAATTTCCTTTTGCATTTTGAACCATACGAAGCACTTGTGAAAACAGTGGAAACACTTTTCCCATCGGGGACTAAAATAATCAGGCGAAAAATAATCAGCCGAAAAAAATCAGGTGAAAAAAATCAGGTGAAAGAAATCAGGCGAAAAAACAACCAGATAAAAAATAACCGGAAGAAGAGGGATAGACATGGGGAGTGAAGACAGCAAAGTGTTAAAAGTATGCAAGATTATTCTGTTTGGCATTTTGTCCTTAGGGATCATGCTTTCCGCGCCCACGGGATGGATTTATGATTTGGGGGTGGGCACAGGCACGGAACAGGGCCAGAAGCCCGGAGAAGGGGTCAGAACGATTGGCAGCCGGGAGGAGGTAGAGGCCTTTTTTTCAGATCAGGTTCCGGCTACCATATCCGGCGGCAAACTGGTGGCATGCCCGTTGGTGCGGCTTCGTGACGTGGAGGAGGCAGGGACCCATTACACGGGAAGACGGGGCAGCAGGAGGCAGGTTACGATTTCGGAATACATTGCCGGAAGTTATCCGCTGTCTGCATTGCAGAAGATCAGCCAGGGCATTGTCAGCGGCACTTACAACCGATATCATCTGACGGAACTGGAGGACGGCACTTACCTTTGCGTATACTTTGACGATTACCTGAAGCTGACAGGGACGGATCATTACCCAGTGGGCTATGTCCGCTCTGCAACCACCCAGGAGCGCCGGATGTTGGAGCGCATGGCGGAGGACTATGATGTGGATTCCGAATATGTGTTGGATATGTATCGGCACGGAAAAGTTACTTGGGTAACCGACATGCTGCTGCGGTTTGGGGTCCTTGTGGTGGTGATCACCATCATCACGGTGGTTTGGGACAGCATCAAAAAACGAAAAGACGGACAGGGATGAGGCAGATGGCGGGAATGGAAAGTCCGGAAACAACTTTCATGCGTTCCAGAAGGGGGAAAAGATGAGAAAAACAATGGTTATCGGTATTGCAGGCGGAAGCGCCAGTGGAAAGTCCACTTTTTCGGGAAAACTGGCAGAGGCACTGCAGGATCTGCAGGTAATGGAACTGCATATGGATTTGTATTTTAAAGCGCCGGAAGAGCGGCCCCTTGCAGCGGCGCCTGTGGGCGGGAAAATCTATCGGGACGACAATCATCCGCTAACCTGTGATCTGCCCCGGTTGGAGCAGGATTTGGCTGCTGCTGTCAACAGCGGTCAATATCAGGTGATCATCGTGGAAGGGCTGCTGACACTGTGGGATGAAAAAATACAGGACAGGTTGGATTTACGCCTGTTCGTGGACTGTCCTCCGGATGAACGTATTGTGCGGCGGCTGAAGCGCAATATGACCTGGGGACTGTCCTTTGATGAGATAGCCGATGTATATTTGGACCTGGTCCGGTATCGCCATAACGAATATGTGGAGCCTACCAAATGGAAAGCGGATTTTATTGTGAATGGTTCTCATTTTTCTCCCAGGGCGTTGGATATGTTGGCCTTGTACATTCGTTCCATGATTTGAGGAGGTGCCATATGAATTGTTACGAAATCTATTTCAGTCCCACAGGAGGGACGCAAAAGGTTGCCCGTATTCTGGCAAAAGGAATGGGGACTAAGTTCACAGAGATTGATATGATAAAATATCCTGACAAACTGCAGCAGTTAAAATTGACGGAGGAGGACCTGTGCCTCATTGCCGTTCCGTCTTTCGGCGGCAGAGTTCCGTCCGCAGCGGCAGAAGAGCTGAAAAAGGCAAAGGGCTGCGGGGCGAAGGCAGTTCTGGCAGCCGTATATGGAAACAGGGCCATTGACGATACTTTGGCGGAATTGCAGGATATTCTTGAGGAGGCCGGGTTTACCTGCATTGCCGGGATAGAAGCGGTTGCGGAGCATTCCCTGATGCGTCAGTTCGGCGCAGGGCGGCCTGACGGGGCAGACGAGAGGGAATTGACGGATTTTGCGGCAAAGATCAAAGCCGGAATGGAGGAAACCGGGACAGGAAATAAGCTGAAGCTTCCGGGAAACCGTCCTTACAGAGTATATAATGGAGTGCCGCTGAAACCGGAGGCAAAGGGGAAATGTGTGGCCTGCGGGCTTTGT
>OFHM01002271.1_pt1 | contig 11106 bp, 16 predicted proteins | sample 1521311 | NCBI WGS metagenome assembly OFHM01 (sample SAMEA3504083, study PRJEB24116) | mouse gut metagenome | biome: mouse gut; feature: mouse-associated habitat; material: faeces | place: Denmark | collected 2011 | reverse complement strand
GGGTAGTGGAGATGAACTTTCTCTACTGGCTTCCCGATATACGATTTTGTTTGTATATATGCTTCCATTGCTGCTTCATGTGGGAAAAATAATGGAAGGAAAATCTGATAACAAGCGGTCACGGCAAATGGCAGGCGGGAAACTGTGACATACCCGGATAGTGAACTGCGCATGTGTACAGTATTTAAAAAAAATTTGAAATATTATTGACATAGGTCAGGGATAATCATATAATATATTTGAAAATATTTTGAAATAGCTGCTGTGAACGGGTGTATAAAACATGAGTAAGACAAATATTTTTAAAGTCCTATCCGACAAGCGCAGAAGAGATATTTTGGTGATGCTGAAAGACGGGAGAAAAAGTGCCGGGGAAATAGCGGAGAAATTAATGGTTTCACCTTCAGACCTCTCCTATCATTTGAAATTGCTGAAAAGCGCGGATCTTGTTATGGAATACAAGAGCAAGAATTTTGTATATTACGAAATCAATACAACCGTATTTGGTGAACTGATCTTGTGGGTGGAACAATTTGGAGGTGCTGGAAAATGAAAAAAATAATGTGGGCAATTTCAATACTTTCGTTTGTGCTTACTGCCATTGTACTGCAGTTTATGCCGGATTCTGTGCCGATGCATTATGACCTGGCGGGAAATCCTGACAGATGGGGGTCAAAATACGAAAATCTCCTATTCCCCGCAGTCATCCATCTTCTGTCTCTGCATTGGCATCTATTCGCCGCACATTTCGAGAAAAAAGCGGCGAAGGCTGCTGCTGAAAAGGAACGGGCTGAGGCTTTGTCCAATGCGAAGGTGCTGAAAATCGTTGGCGCTTCTATGGCGGCCATGTTTACGATCATGCAGGGCTTTATTCTGTACAGCGCATATATGGAAGCCCATGTAAATGCCTCTCAGTCACATGCCGATATCGGGAAAGTCTCTTGTATTCTGGCCGGCGCAGTGCTTATCATTCTGGGAAATTATATGCCCAAGGCAAAAAAGAACCATATCGTTGGCGTCAGGATAAGCTGGAGCATGTATAACGATACCACTTGGATGAAGAGCAATCTCTTTGGGGGTGTCGCCACAATCATTGCAGGGCTGTTGATAATTGTTACAACCGTTTTCGTCAGGTCAGCCCTAGCCGTTGTTTTACTCCTCGTTTATATACTGGCCGCCACCGTGATTACCCTCATCTACTCGCACAAAATATATAGGGCCGAACTTTCTAAAGACAGTGAAGGCTCCTTATAGCTTGGGGCTTTCCTCCTGCGTACTGCCGATTTTTGGGTTTGGGAATCTCCTCTTCCATGCTGCGGTTTTCTTGGTTTGGGGATCTCCTCTTCCATGCTGCGGTTTTCCCTATGTTGTCCTGCTCATGTATCGTCAAATTCTGCATGGTGTAGAACTTATCAATATCGATATCCAGCGCCGGCTTCGGCCTGAAAGCTTTTAATTTATCCTATCCGCCAGAACAGTTCTGGCCTCCTCCCTGCCAAGCAGCATCTGCGGGTTTATGGACCACTCTCCCGCAATATTCAGCACGTCCTCCTCGTCTATCCAATTAAACTTTTCTTCAAAGAGGTCTTCCTCCCTTTCCGCATAATTCAGGGCTAATTTCTTTTCCGCATCGGAGCGCTCCCCCATACATCCGAAAAGCTGCCCGTCCCCATAGAAATACAGCCTCACAATTTTATTCTGCACTGCCTTCGCAAAGCCATATCCGTCCGACACTCTATGGGATACGAAGCAGCAGACCTCCTGTGCCCGCTCTCCAATCCTGCCCATTGCTTCTACAATCTCATCCACCTGCGACAAATCCCACAGAGCATTTCCAATCATAAAGACCCAGCCGTCATACGGCCCTGACAGCATGACCCTGCTCCTCCACTTCTCCGTCCTCTCTGCCGACGCATCCTTCCAGCATATCTCCCGTACATACTTCAGTTCGGGACAGCAGGAAAGAATCGTATCAATGTCCGCCCCCTTCACAGCAAACCACATTTCTTTATATCCGAAGCATTCTTCAATTTTTGCCATTTTCTGCACCCATTTCAAGCATTCACTTAATTACCTTTCTCTCGCAGTCGATACCTTCTTGTTCTATTTGTCCCCAATATCTCAACATCATCCATTTCAGAAAGTATTACCCTCGTTCTTGCCATGCTCAAACCAAGCACTTCTGCAATATCGCTTGTTTTTGCTGTTTCACATTTTTGCAAATATAACCTGATTTCTTTCATATTTTTTCCTGTTTTTACCGTTCGCTTTTTATCGCTTGTTTTTATCGCTTGTTTTTTATCGCTTGTTTTTATCGCTTGTTTTTTTATGAACTTTAAGATCAATGATGTTCTGTCCGGGTCAAAGCTTTCTTTTATGATAGGCTCCTCCCAGCCCTCATCTTCCCATACATTAAATATATTCGGTACTCCGCTGCCTGCATGTTCACCTATATCTATCAGATTAAACATTTTCATCAGACTCTTATTTCTCGGGTCGGACTTTCCACCCCTACGCATCTGTTCCTTTCCGAGTCTGATATAACCGGGATTCTCCAATATGACTTTATCATCTTCTTTAACTACGAGAACTCCATATTTACCATAAAAATCTGTGTTGATAATGCAATTCGCCAGCGCTTCCCGTAATGCCCTATGAACCGGAGTATCGTCAATGCGAAAACCTCCCTGCATCTTAAATGGAACCTTGATATCCTTAATCATCTTATTGTATACGCGAAAATAAAAATCAAATAAATTTCCTGACCATTCGCCGGATGATGACTGAAGCCTATCCGTCCATCTGATTACCGTATCCGGATTTTCTCTATAATCTAAAAAATATTCTGGATATTCGTACAGAATGCGGTATTCTTCTCCAAACATAAGAAGACCCGCGACGGTGGGATGTAGTTTACCGTCTTTTTTTGCTCTTTTTGCTGCACCGATTCTCTCCAGATATTCTTTATCTGTAAGTACTTCCCAGACATGTTCGGTGCGATAAGCAGCATGTCTGTTACGGTATGCATGAACCGTCTCCATATTAAGATCGCTAAGTTCGAAATCCTCAAGAAGATGGAGGTGGCCATATATAAAGTAATTTATTTCGGAATGTTTTTCAAGATAACCACGGCTGAATACGGTGATGTTCTCCATCATGCGCCGGGCATCGGCATTGTACCTTATCTCCATAGCGTTTCATTATTTTAAAGAACAGCAGATTATTTTCAAAAATTTCTGTACTTGTCATTTCTTCCACCGCCCCTCTAAAATCCCCCGAATATGCTCGGCTTCTGAATCAAGGGCATCCATTTCTTTCTGTGTGCATCTGTAAAAATATTCATCTCCACTATGTTCTGTCTGTAACTGTTCCAATATCGCATATCTACGCATTAACTCTTTTTGCTGTTTTTTCAGTCGGTACCTTTTCAAAATATTCATTCTGATGTACCTCCTTTATAAAGGAAGCCTGTTTCTTCATAGAACTTCTTAGGATAAATCAGATAAGAATATTGTCGGCTCTTTGGTGTCCTGTGGTATGCAATTCCCCAGTTTACCGCACCACTTTGGAGCAATAGCCTTACTGTTTGACAATCTACCTTTAATGCTTTAGAAGCGACTGCAACAGGGATATTTGCACATTCAAAAATAGGTTCACTCATAATTCCACCGCCTTACTGCCCTGCTGCCAGATTGTCTATAATTGCTTTAATTTCTGTTTTTTTATCTTCTGGTAACTCATGCCTTAAAAGCCTTGAAAAATTGCTATCACAAAGGTTTAATTTTTCTGCAATTTGCCATAAACGCACATCTTTAATCCGGGCATAATCTCTAATATCTTTATTTTTCAATAAAATCTACCTCTCTTTCTTAGATTGTGATTGACATTCCTTGCAAGATAATGTATATTCTAATTGATAACAATATTGTTTTTGTTATCTGATTAAATCTTATCACGCTATTTTAATCAGAACAAGTGTTTTATCGTATAATGTTAATTTTGATAACTTTTATATCTTTGTTATCAAATAAAATGAGAGGTGCAGAATATGAGTTATAATGCCGACACGTTAAAAAAACTGTATCAAAAAGAATGTTTAGAACGTCGCAAAATAAATCTTGTGAGATTGCGTAAAGAAATTGCCGAATTATCTCCAACAGAATTTAGTAAACAAATAGGAATACAAAAGTCTAATTTATCTTCTTTGGAAAATGGCGATAGAGATTTATCTCTGTTTAATATTCAAGCATATAAAGCCTATTTTCTTGAAAGGTATAAACTAAATATATCTACCGATTATTTGCTAGGATATACAAGCGTTATCGAAAATAAAGGAATGAATATTAGTGATGATTTAGGGTTAAGCGGAAAATCAATAGAAGTATTAAAAAGTTGGAGAAAATTAAAAGAAAACCCTGAACGGTTTGCAGTTGCTTATGGTGCTACAGATATTGACACCTTAAATCTATTACTTGAAGACTACCACTATTTACAATCTAATGCCAATAAAAAAGGACTTTACGCAGGATTTTCAATTTTCCACTATATCGGGAATTATATTTTTTCTGAACGCTTTAAAAGATGCCCAACTGAAACCATTAAATATGAGCATAAATCCACTAACCCAGAAATAGGCAATTCTTTAGATGATTTGAATATTGGAGATGTTGTAAAGGTCAATGGTAATGAGCACACTATTTTGAGTTTACATGCTTATGACAAATGTAATCTTAAAGCAGATTCTGATAAATTGGCTATTTACAATATGCAAGACAGTGAAGAAATCTATAGCATTACTTTTCAAGATATGCTTAAGGCTTATAGCAAAGAAAACATTATTAAAATCATTGATAGAGTAAAAAAACGAATACAAGGGAGTGACGATTGATGAAGTTACCTAATGGCTTTGGCTCCGTCTACAAGCTGTCTGGCAACCGTAGAAAGCCATACAGGGCGATTGTAACGGAACGATGGCAGATAGACACAGAAACAGGCAAATGGAAGCAGAAACGCAAAACCATAGGCTATTATGAGAGCAAAAAAGAAGCCCTGCAAGCACTGGCAGACTATAATAAATCTCCATATGATGTAGATGCTTCTAAGGTCACATTTCAAGAAGTATTTGAGCGTTGGAGTGAAGAACACTTCCCCACCGTATCAGAAAGCAATGCAAAAGGCTACCGGGCAGCTTATTTATTATGTGAACCTATCGCAAATAAACGCATGGTAGATGTGAAACTGGATGATTTACAGTATATTGCCGATACCTCCGGCAAGAATACGCCTACCCTACGCAAATACAAGGTTCTCGTAGGCTTGATGTTCAAATATGCGGTTATCCATGACATAATACCACCCGACATGAACAAAACACAATATATAGACATAAAGAAAGCAGGAAACCCCAACGCATACAACAGAGAGCCATTCAGTAAAGCAGAGATAGAAAAAGTTTGGAAATGGAAAGATACGAACAGTTACTTTAACGTGATTTTAATGCTGATATATTCCGGCTGTAGAATATCTGAATTACTGGATTTAAAGAAAGAACACGTTAATATAAAAGAGCGTTGCTTTGATGTGACTGCTGCCAAAACAGAAGCAGGAATACGGAAAGTGCCAATTTCTGATAAAGTGCTACCGTTCTTTGAATATTGGTACAATCTGAATGATTGCGAATACCTTTTAAGTACACCAGAGGGCAAGCATTTTGAATACAGAAATTACTATGACAGCTACTGGAAACCGTTAATAGAACAGTTAGGAATGAGCCACCGCCCACACGATACAAGGCACACTTGCGTTTCATTACTTGCTGAAGCCGGAGTTGATGATAGACTTGTCAAAAAAATTGTAGGTCACAAAGGGCAGGGGGTAACACAACAGGTATATACCCATTTTGAGATACAAGCCCTTTTCGATGCCATAAACAAAATTTGAGGAAAGGAGTTGATGCAGATTGATTGTAGCAATTAAAAAGGCTCTACAGTACCGCAAATACCATAGAGCCACTACCCAGAAATAAGCCACTACGCAAATTAAAGGGAGTATGTTCATTGTAACATACTTCCCTATCAAAAGAAAGGAAGATTTTACGATGAAGAAAAAGACAAAACAAATCAATGAGCAGTATCGCAAGGAAATCCGCAGACTGATTGACAAGACAGAGGACACACACGCTTTATGTTGTACCTACACCACCATATTAACGCACTTAAAAATTCTTGCAGAGAAAGGCGGTGCCGCTGATGAATAGAAACGACATAGCAAAGGCAATAGCCGAAGATTTACTGGATAACGATGTACTGGACGAAAACAATTTCTCTTATGATACTGCTGCCATTCTTGAATATGTCCAGAATATCATTTTAGAGCATTTAAAGGATTATTCCTTGTTGTCCGGCACGATACTCTAAATATAGGAAATAACCGTTACATAGAACCGTATTAGAGGGTGTCTGTAATTTAGATACCCTCTACCTAAATAAAAGGAGAACAATAATGGATTTAAAAAAACTATATCCGCAATCAATAATTGCACCGATGTCTCAACCCTTAACTACATTTACAATGATATACTAAAGAACAACGACATTTTAAAAAAGGAATATGACAAATGGGTTGAACAACAAACAGATGAAATAGGTAATTTACATATAAATGCACTTATGTATGAAAATTTATTTGATGATATGTGCATAGCCAAATCTTCTATAATGGGGAAATATTTAGATACTCCACAAGGTAGCCTTAAAGAAGATACCTATCATTTTAGCATTGACGCACACTATTATAAATTTATAGTCACAGAAACAACTGAAAATGGCGAAACAGATATTTTTGAGCGAACAATAAAAATCAATCCCCAGTTTGTGGATGATAAGAACATAATATTACATGAAATGATACACGCACATGAACATATCTTATCGTTAGTAAATCCATTACTAAAAGAAACGCTAATAATCGAACTCTACAAACATCTTTTTCCAAAATTCAAAGACCTTGACTGCATTATTTATAATCATGCAAATATTTCACACAATTCCGACTTGGCAGAATTAGGCGGCTATCATGGGTTGCTGTTTATGCTCAAAAGCCTTGACTTAGATTTTAGATGCGGAAATGAGCCATTTACCATATTTGGGTATGACTACAATCGCACTTTTACAGAATTAAATTTGATATAGTGTCAAGACCGCTATCCTTCTACTTTGGGTAACGGTCTTTCTTATGCGTTTTCCCGATAATCCGCCTTACTTCTGATGTTTTCATGCAATGTATATTCCTGTTGCCTGTCACATCATTTACATACCCCTTTTTCAGATAGATAAAATATCCCTCGTCTTTGGTATAGGACAAATCCTCTATCATTTCATAATATTTTCTTGGTACTTGCCACTTTTCAAGCATCCGCTCCTGTTCTGCATTAAAACCCTGTTTCTTTTCTGCCATTCTGCTTGTACCGTCCACAAGGTCATTACAGACAAGCATATAAAGATACTCATTGACACTTGCTCCAATTTCAGAACATATTTTCTTTATCCTATCCTTTTCGCCTTTGGGTATGACAAGGTTTATCCTGTCGTAATGCTCTTTAATATGCCGGTTTTTATACGCTGTTCTATCCATGAAAACACCGCCTTTTCTTTGATAACCGCATTATACAAAAGTCTTACGCAAGACACAAGGTTTTTACGCTCTCGTTTGTGTGCTACTTGTGTGCTATGTGTGTGCTACGCTTCAAAATTCATCACTTTTTACTACAATTTCAGAAAACACAAGCATAAAGAAAACCCTTGAAAATACTGGACTTTCAAGGGTTTTGCTAATTTCATTATTCTTCCTGTAATTATCGCTTGCTGAACTGCGGAGCGCGACGAGCCGCTTTGAGACCGTACTAAAATTCTCTTAGTGCCGTTTTCCCTTGATTTTTCGGGCTTTTTGAACTTCTCCCCACTGGTTGTCCTATCCCTTAACCAAACAAATTGGTGCATTTTAACTGGAAAATGCCTGATGAAATGCCCCGTTCACCACCGCAAAAAGTTCCTCTGGCTTATTATACTTCACCTTTGCATAGATGTCCATAGTTGTTTTGCTATTTTCATGTCCGGCAAGGTACTGAACCGTCTTAGGGTCAACACCGGAATACAGCAAGTTGGTGATATAGGTATGGCGCAGCAAATGTGGCGTCACATGGAAATCCAATGTATATTGAATCTTGGGATTATTTTTCTGCGTCATCCCCAGTGACGGTGTGACGGTGTACTTGATGCTCTGCCCATTTACATATTTATAATAGTTACGCGCCTGAGTAGAGCGAACCACCACATACTGCCATACCCTTTGAAATTGTGAGGCGGATAACGGTTCCCCGTTGCTGTCGGAAATCACATATTCTGATGCAGAGGTTTCTTTGACTTCCCGCAGGCAATCTACCAAGCACTTGGGAATTGGTATGTCCCTCCGGGCTGCTTTCGTTTTTAATGTGGTAGAAATCACCGGTCGGTTATGTTCTGTGCGCCATGCTCGCCGCACAGAGATATATGGTGTGGGTGCATCCAGAAAAACACAATCCCATTGCAAGGCAAGTGCTTCTTCCCGGCGCAGACCGGAATACAATCCAAGCACAATAAACAAGTGGGGAGGAAGTCCTTTGACCGTATCCAAAAGCACCTCTACCTGCTGATCTGTCAATGCCTCTTTCTTTTTTGCGGCCTTGCCACCCTTGCCCGATATGCCCACACAAGGATTGCTTTGAAGTATTTGGCTGCGCTCTGCCGAGTAAAAAACACATTTGAGGAGCATATTCACCTTACTGTATAATCCCTCTGATTTTTTCGACAGCGGCACAAGTGCCAGCCGAATATCGTCCGCTGTAACTTCCTCCATATACATCTCCCCCAGGGGCTTGATGATATAGTTCTTCATATCAGCGGTATAACCTTTCAATGTAGCAGCGGACACTTTGGCAGACTGCATAAGCAGCCACTTCTCGCAATACTCGGCCACTGTTGGATGCTGCCGATGAAAGATAATCTCCTCCACCTGCCGCCGCGCTTCTAATTGTTTCTCATATAGTTCTTCGCAAGTGGCAGCATACAAACTCACCTGCTTGCCGTCTGCATCCATAATCCGGGTTCTGTAATATTGGATTCCTTTTAACATGATGGTTCCGTACTTTGGAATCTCAGTTTTCTTTTTAGCCATTTTGGACCTTCCTTTCCTGAAATGTGCGGCCTATGTACCTACACTCCCTTTTTATCAGAAAGTCCCAATTTAATCAAAGATACGGCCAGCGTAAAGCAAAGAGCGAGACATCCTTGCCTCGCTCTTTCTGTGTTTTCTGTTTTATCTTATACAGCATCCCATTGGGCAAATGCACCGCCCATAGCTCTCACAAGCTGATCTGGCCTATTGTATTTGACCTTGGCGTAAATGTCCATAGTGATTTTACTGTTTTCATGGCCTGCCAGATATTGGACCGTTTTGGGGTCCACCGATGAATGAATCAGATTTGTGATATAAGTATGACGCAGCTGGTGCGGTGTCACTTCAAAATCCAGGCTGTAAACAACTTTGCCATTATGGGCTGCTTTTTCTCCAAGGACCGGTGTAACCGTATGCTTTACGCGCTTTCCATCTTCATACCGGTAATAGCAGCGCTCCTTAACCGTTCTGGTAACAATATACTGCCAAAGCCGCTTGAACTGCGTATAAGACAGTGGTTCACCATCTCGATTGGCAACCACATAGTCCGAAGTGGAAGTTGCCTTTGCTGCCTTTAAGCACTCTGCCAGACAAATGGGGAGGGGAATGTTTCTCTCCGCAGCCTTTGTCTTTAACTCGGTAAGAATAACCGGCCTGTTATGCTCTGTATGCCATGCCCGTCTTACCGTCAGATATGGGGTGTCCGTATCCAGATATACAGAATCCCATTGTAACGCAAGAATTTCTTCCCGCCGCAATCCGGCATACAAGCCGATCATAACAAACACATAAGGCGGTAAACCCCGGATAGCATCTAAAAGGCGTTCTGCTTGTTCATCTGTCAAAGCCTGCCGTTCCGCTTGAGGAACACCCCCGCCCTTTGCATCCAAATACATAGTCGGATTTTCGTCAATCACATGGCTCTCTTTCGCTGCCCGGAAAATGGACTTATAAAGAATCACCACCGACTTGTAAACCGAAGCTGATTTTTGGGAAACAGGAACAAGAGCCAGCTGAATGTCATCCAGCGTTACATCCGCCATTCGCTTCTGTCCCAGTTCTTTGATAATATGCCGCTGTATTTTGGATGTATAATCGGTCAGAGTGGTGGCACGAATATGAACCGACTGCATCAGCAGCCACTTTTCGCAATATTCAGCAACAGTAGGCGATTTTCTTCGGAAAGTGGCGTTGTCAATCTGCTCTAACGCCTCCAGTTCCTTATCATATAATTCTTCGGGTGTTCTTGCATAAAGAGCCACCAATTTTCCGTCTGCGTCCTGAATCCTCGTTCTGTAATATTCAATACCGTTAAGTTTAACTGTACCATATTGAGGAATTGCCCTTTTTCTTTTTGCCAATTCCGTCACCTCCTAAAAAATAATCTCCAGCGCTGTATCTTTGTTTTATCAGATATACGGGATTCCAGCAAGGATACGGAATGGGTCATGTTCTGGCACTTCGCGGTTTGCGGTAAGTCGCGCTCTTGTCCGCAGGCTTTGCCCTATGGGTACATTTTGCGATATACTCCTGAAGGCCCGCCGCAGTAAAATACACACAGCCATTCTGCACATACTGAACATAGGCAATCAGACCGTTGTTACGAGCCGCATCCAATGTGGCAATACTGATTCCCAAAATCTCCGCAGCTTCTTTTCGTGTAATAAGTTTTTCCATGAAACATATTCCCTCCAATCTGTCAAGTTTGTCATTGTGCTTTCAAAATCACATGAATACGCTGGCAGACAAAACTGCCAGCGCATGGTATCTAATCTTGAAATAGAAAGCTATCACAGACAAAAAGCCGGAGAATCACTTCCTAATTTACATATCTCTACTTCTCGTCATATTTGCCACGCCCCCTGACGATGGGGACATAACAGGCCGCTCCCGGCA